>Ga0179593_1410810_pt1 | contig 17521 bp, 20 predicted proteins | sample CZODoug2_1_08_16_FD_185931 | JGI IMG/M metagenome (GOLD analysis project Ga0179593, IMG submission 185931) | Vadose zone soil fungal communities from Angelo Coast Range Reserve, California, USA - CZODoug2_1_08_16fungal (PacBio error correction) | ecosystem: Environmental > Terrestrial > Soil >... | reverse complement strand
CCGGCCCTTTTTCTCTCCTCCACTTTACCCCTCCCTGCGAGAAAGACTCTAGGATTTTTCATAGCTAACCCACATAACCCCCCCCCCACGCCCACATGGCGACTCGGTACGCTATTCAGATTCTATTTTTTGAGCAGGACTCCGCAGTCCTCAGCGGAGACCCTGGCACCGGTTCTCCCTGCAGTTCTTCGTTTTTTCGTCGTCTCCCAAGTCCAAAGTTTCCGACCTCCTGGTTAGCCACTAGTCAACTTGCAGGCCCATCCTTATTTCCACGTCTTTAGGTTGCTTATTCTCCCTCCTGAATGCGCGGGAAACCGAGCAACGCGTGACCTTCCCTTCCAGTGGATTTGGCCCCTCTGCCTCGCTGCACACCCGAGACCCGACCGTTTCCGCTAGCCCCGACTGTTTTCTCCGCCATCTTTTGTTTAGGGTCCCCCCTAGAGCCCTCTAGAGTCCGACCTACCTTCCACCCCCCCGTCTCGACCGTAGTACCAGGTACTATAGCAGACCCCCGCTCGAACCGACACCGAGTAAGCACCCCTACTCGCCTCCAGCGAGGCTCGCAACCCACCACCCGCACACGTCGGCACGACACTCCTCTCCCCGGGGTTGGACTCACGTCTGGTCTTGTAAAGCTGTAGTCTAGGCCCTACTCCGCCGAGCCAACACATGGGCGCCGGCCTCTTCTTCCTACAGCGTGGACGGAACCCGGAATCGTCGCGCGACCGGGTCCCTCCCCCCGCCCACCCCCCCCGTCGTTCTTGATCCTCGTCGACTGGGAGACGAGTTAATTCCTTACTTCCCCATTTTCACTTACCGGGGCTCCTGCGGCCGTCTTGCTACCTCGCACGCAGCTTAGTCTCTTCTTGGCTTTTTTCTCCCGTTTTGACCGTATGCTCTCCAGCTCATAGAAAAGGTAGTTTAATTTTGGGATAGGTTTTTGCCCTCATTTCTGTCCCCTGCTTCCGGCGATCCCCTGTAGTCAGTGCCACTTCTAGTCATATTTTTTTCCCCCCCTTTTCTTTCTACTTTCCTCGTCGTCTAAAAGAGGATTAAGAAACCTCAGAGTTTGCAGACCCCTCCTGCTTGCTGGTAATGTCTAGATACCTCCTTCCCCGCTTCGGATAGGCCGGCCCGAGCTGTGGCTTCTTGTATAGGGCATTGGCAGCCACCGCTCACCTTTCTCCTATTTACCTTCTTCTTTTTTAATTTCGATGATCATGAATACCCTTCCTGGGAGAACGGCGCAGTTTTCGGGACCTTCTCTTTCCTTAGTTACTCCGTCTGTTGTACTCTCTTTTATTTCGTCTTTTTTTAGGCCGGTTACCCTCCACTTCTGGCTCCCAAGTATTGTCCAGAGCCATGCAGGATTTCGAGGACGCGCCCTGCCCTCTTATTCTTCTCTTTCAAGAGATCAGAGCCCTTTTCCTCTCCTGGATCTCGCAAACTCGAGGATCATTACCATTCTTGCTTTCACCCGCTTCTCCCGATTTTCATGGCCCTTTTTTTTTCTTTTCCCTGTGTCTCTCAACGGTCGATGCGCGCTCGTCAGATAGTCATTCCAGAGGCGCGTCTGTTTTCTGCGTCTTCCCTTGCGCGCTTTCCTTCTCGCGCCCGCGATGGCTTCGGGTTTTTAGCTGAGTCGTACAAGTCGGGACCGTCTCTTGCTCCGCGCGGCTTTTTCCTCCTTCCTCTCTCCCTCGAGGCGGACTTCTCTTTTCTACGACTGACGGTCCCGTCTCTTTTTTCGTTCGCTGCAGTATGGCACCTTTCTTTAGTACCTATCTCGAGGACTTCTTGTTTTTTTTTTCTTCGCGCCCACTTCTTCGATTTTTCTTCTCGTCCTTTACCTACCGCCCCGCGTCACGAGGCCTGCAACCCCTTTTCCCTTTACTTTTCACACTTTTCAATTTTCTCCCGCCCATTTCGAAACGGACTTCAGTTTGGTCGTCGCGTTCCTTCTACCCTTCTCCGTTTTGCTCTTTTCCTTTCCCTTAGTCCATTTCAACGAGAATTTCCTTCTCCTCTTTCCCGCCTTCCGACCTTTATCGTTTAACCATCCCCTTCCCTGCTCCCCCCTGACTTGACTGCCTGAGCGCCTTCATGTCAGTTCTGGAGCGAAGTTCCCCCCCCAGGCATTCCCAGTCTTCCGTCCCTTGCGGCCTGTAGCGAAGGACCCGTGCTTCCGTTGGACCTGATCGCTGCGGCACTCACTCCTCTTTTGACCTCTTTTTTTTACCTCATAATACCGTATGTTAAAAAGATGGGCGCGCCTCCTTCTTCTCCGTCCCCTTCCGTGTTACTTTAACTGCAGTTTATTTTAGGCCCCTGCCTCCTTTTCCCTTTCTGCATCAAACCTATCGTGATGGCGGCCTTCCCGTCTCTGTTTGAAAGTCCCCTTGTCAGATCTCCGTCACAAGACTACCGGAACCGCCCATACCCGTACGGTCCTCCGTGGCCTCTCCCCTTTTACTGTTTCATTTCCTAAGTTGGAAGGCTGCCCCCTTTTCCCCCTCTTTTGTCAATTCTCTTGTCCTTCACCACCCTTAAGTGGTCACTTTTTCTTCTGAAGATGACCTGTTGCGGCCCTTGTGTTTACTCAAAGGCCCGCGCAGCGTTTCGCTCTTTTTCTTTCTCTCCTGGCCGGACTTTTTGCACTCCTTTAGTTCCATGTGGGTGGGCCGCCTCCTTCTTTGAATTTCCCGGCTTTTTCGATCCGTCGTCCTCGTTTTTTTTTACCGGGTTTCTTCCTCTTTCCTCCCTTCGCCATTCACATGGACATTTTCCCCCATGGGGGACCACCCTATCCGATCCCCTATGTCTTTGCTTTATTCCCCCCGTTGACGGCTTTTTGGTCTGTTCGAGAAGTAATTCGTTTTCAATCATCGTGCTGTCTTTGCTGGCTTTTCCCCCCTCTTTGACCATTACTACAGCGCCCCCCTCTCCACGCCCTTGTCTTTCGTTCTGAAGCGGTTAATCCCCTGACGGTCGGTCACACGCTTCCTGGTTCTCTCTCCCCTTGATTGACCATGAGTCAGCCGGCCCTTCTTCCTTTCTTGGTGTTTTTCTGCCCATTCGTCACGGAGGAAAGGTTCTGTACCTGACCTCCCCTTTCCCACATTTTTGACGTTCGAGGTTGCTCGACCATCCCTCGATATGGCTTACCGTTCCGCTTGTAATGCTACTACTGTTTCTTGATATAGCGCCCCTCGAATTTACTCGGGTTTTGCGACCGGTTTGTTCCGTCCCGATGTTTCTGTAGGAAGGCTCCGACCTGCCCCAGTCTGTCGTGGTTCCCTGTCACCTTTTCTGTAGTTTTTGACTGTCCCTCTGTGCTACGACTCCCTAGAGGTCCCACTTATTCTTGCCCCATTGTTTTTTACTGATCTTGCCCTCTCTCCCCCTACCGCATTGAGCAAAGGATGTTTTTCTGCCGCCCCTCCGTGGGACAGGTTTTGTTGTTTCCCCCACGTTATGGGATCTAATTTTGCCTGTTAGCCTGTCCAGGATTCTTAGCTTTTTCATATAGGGTTTTTTATTCCCGACCTAAACCTCAATCGGAACGTGTCTCTCTAGTTTTATTTTTCAGCCCCGCGCTCATCTTTTATTGACAACTCGTCCCCCCGCTTTCCTCCCATGTACTTTATGTTGGTTAAATGGCGCCCCTCTTGCCCCTGTAGTCCTGAGATTCAGCATTTTGTGTTGACAGTTGTTTCCCCCCCCACCCGCCGCCGCAAATTACTGGAGTCTTATTTGAGGCTTTTTAGAGTCCCTTTTCTTCCCCCTTCCTCCGCCTGCCCTGGGGGACGTGCACTTCTGTTCTCACAGCCTTTCTTGCCACCTGGGGTAGCAATCCACCACATGACTTTGACTTTTACGTCGTTTATCACGGTCTGTAGCCTGTTGTTTTTTTCTTCAGGAGCCGTTCATTGTCTTTGTCGACTCCTCCCCGGCCACCGGAAAATAGAATCTACGAGCTCCTATTTTATCCTTCCCCCCTCGTTGTGGTTAGAGGTTTTCTTGGGATATGTTTTTCCGTTGCTTTTTTTAGATTTCTTCGAATTTTTTTTCCTTTTTTAAACCTCCGTTTCTATTCGCTGAGGCACCACGGGAACTTTCAGACGCCCGTTTTGGGTACTTTCTCCACCCCTATTTCTCTTTATTTGCGATATTTTTTCATTCCCAATCTGATTTCGAAGAAGCGAGACGGCCCGATCTAACTGAGACCCTCCTTTTTGAATTGTTTGCTTCTTTTCTTGGTGTTGTGAAGCCTTTTTTTGCGCAGCCAGTTCAGAGCTGTGACTCCCCTCTCTGCTAACGTTTCTCCGTTTTTGTCACCCCTCCCAGCACTCTTGCTTTCTCTTTGGTTTTTAGCCGTTTTTATCCTGATTCCTTTTGAATGCTCATCACGTAACCCTCATTTTCCGTTTCCGCTTGAGTTGTTTATGGACGTACCCCACTTGTAATCATATTACACCGCTTTTCAGCCCATGCAGCTTCCGCTCTTGATCCCCCCACTTTGAACATGGCTCTGGCCACGTTAAGCTCCCCGATATATCGCTGTATGTGTCATTCTTTTTTTTATCGCTTTAAAAGCTCGTTACTTCTAGTCATTTTTTACTTTTTTTTTCCCTTCTCTTGGGACGGAGCATCTCTGTTTCCCCCAGTAAGATATCACTTTTGTCTTTACCCCCGTCGCGATGTTCGTTTTCCTCTGCACTTTACTAAGTCCCCGCTGACGACACGGAATTGTAGAACCTATTACTCTCCCCGGTTATCTTGCCGATTCGTCAGTAGCCCATTGATCCGCTCCGGTATTACCCCCATCTCGTTTGCTTCCTCACCTTGACGACACGATCAAGAGGATGTCTTTTGCCCTTCCTTGTTCCTTTCCTCAGAATGTACGATGTCCCCTCAGATTTTTTTATTACAATACCACGCATGGCCTCCCTGCGGCTGAATCTGATTGGCTTTCCCTTTCCTTTCTATTTCGATTATCCGTTAGGTTGATCCCCCCTCCATTGTAGGTATCAATCCAGTGTTTCCATTACGTTGACGTGAGCCATCCGAACGTCGCTTTTATTTTTTGAGTCAGGCTCCTGGCCCTGCCCTCCATTTTGCAAGGCGTTTTTGTAATCCGGATCTTCTTAACCGACTCCCAAATACCAGTAGACGGTGTTGCGATCCCTCCCGGCGCTCGGCTTTTGCCTCATGGTTTTTTTTTTTTCTTTTACCATGGGGACATTTTCCATTTTCATGGGCGATCTTGTTGGACAGCTAATTTTTACCCCCCTTTAATTGTTCAGCCTTTATCGCTCTGCTTCCGACTCCCTGCCCCCTCTCCCCATGATTGCGTCCAAACCCGGCCTTGGTTTACATGCATGTCGCCTGGCCATTGCGAGCCCGCCCTCCTCTCCCCCCTGCTGCATGCGTGATTGGTCCTTGCGTCACAACCCCCCTTCTTTTCAGTCCGAGTCTCTGCAGCTTCTCCCCCTTCTTGGTCATAGCTGCCCCTGTACCCACCCTCGCTTTGCTCCAAAGGGCAGCGCCCCCCCGGAGGTTGGTCCCTCCCTGTTGAGTCGACTCTCTCGGATGTATCTTTTAGAATTCAGATGCTCCGTGGCCTGCCTTCCCTTCACATATGTTTTGCACGGTTTTCAGGCTGCCCCGGCGATTTCGTGTTCTGCGCAAGCTGCAGTTTAAACCCTTTGTGAACACAACTCCCAATACGGCATTGAACTTCCTCCTTGCCACAGTCACTTGATAGAAGATTCGCCGCACCTTTTTTTCCTTTTACACTTTTGGGCGAATGCTTTATGGGACCCCCCCCCAGCAGCTGTTGCTGCCAGGCTATCGGCTTCAACTTGAAGCACGGTTCCTAGAGTCCTCCTTCTCTTTCCGCAGACTCCTGTTTGTTTGTGTCAAATTACGCCTTGCCTTTTCCTGTCGCTTGCGTCCTGGGAAGTCTGGTTTTCTTGGTTTGTTTCACGTAATGTTTTCCAACTCTCTTTCCCGTGTCGGATTCGTATGCTCACGCGTCAGTCACGCTTCTCGTCTGCAATGTACACCTTAGAGTCACATGCGGGGTAAAGTCTCGTCAATAGTTTCGCGGTCCAACTTTTAATCCACGAGCCACGTTTGCCCGTTTTTCCCCCGAGAAGGCTGTTTTAACCGACGGATTTTACCTCGTTTCCCGTTTTGTAGCACCGAAGTTTTCGAGGCCTCGGACGTGACTTCGTGTTTCTTCTTTGATGTCTTCCTCCCACTTGCCTTCGTACCAGACCGTGGGCTGCGTTACGTCTAGTGACCTTTCTCCTCGAGTTTCGAGTCGTCCTTTAATCCTCCGTCATTTCGCTCCAGAGAGCCTTCCTGCTTTCCTTTTCAGTCAGTCGTGCCTCACTGAGTCGTCCTTGCCTCGCGCGTGATGTCGCGCCTACCCGCCCCGGCGAGGGAAGTATCTCATCGTAAGTCCCAGACGCACCTAGAGGCTAAGGCTCATCAGCTCTCCCTTTTTTTGACGAAACGAAGGGCGGATCTCCCCCCTTTCCTGCGCCCCTTTTTCGCTTTTCCAGAAAAATAGGTACGTCTATTTCTGAGAGCGTGCTACTTCGCACATCTCTCTGATGCGACTCTTGCCTTCTAATAGAGTGAATACCCCCCCCCCCCCCCCCCCCCCCCCCCCCCAACTCCTTTTTTTCCCCAGTCTCCTCCGTCACCGGCTAGTGGGCGCTACCCTGCCCTCCACAGAGGATGCCTTTTGAGCCTTAAGCCGGCGCGTGCGATATTTGGGTCTGACTCTCGGAGCTGTTCCTCCCTTTTACTTTCTTAGTCGCTTTAATGCTTTTTGTAATGAACTCGAATTTCAGTAGGCGGCAGGGTCCTCGCACCTTCCTTTTCAAGCGGCCCTCCCATCGCCTATAGCCATTGATCCTTCCTTCCTTTTGGACTGTTATCGTCATTCCTGCAAGTCGAGCGCACATGCGCGTTGAATCTGAGGAGGCATGTTTATCTCGCGACTGCCTGGCAGAGTGTCCTCGGCTGTGAAGTGCTGGCGGCCCATCTGCCCCCGCGCCGTAGCTAGCTTTTTTCGCTTTTTGAGTTCGCGTCGCTCGACCCTATTTTCAGCGGTCCCCTCTCGATTTCGGAAGTCCTCGTTGATCTTAGAGGCAACGCTCTACATTGTCTTCTGCTCGGCCGTTGGCTCTTTCTTCGTGATCGATTCAAACCGCGCCAATCTTTCCCCCTAGCGTCGCCGTTTCTCGTCCGGTCGATGTTCTCTCCTCCGGGCCCCGTCGTGGCACCGTGAGCCTCCCGCCTTCTCTTACCGCTCGTTTCCGCTCAGGGCGCTTGGTTTCTTTCCCCGCCTTCCGTATTAGTAGTCGTCGGCGTCGTCTCCCAGGTGACAAGCGACTCTCTCCGCTTTAGCGCGCTTCCCCGTCGTCTGCCGCCGTCCTCCGACCGTTTCGTGCCCTTGTTCCGCGTGACCCTTGCCACTACCTCGTAGTCGCTTGCTTTCCTCTCATCGTTAGTGAGCAGCTTATCGATTGGCCCCCGCTCCGATCCTACCCTTCCTCTTATCATCACCCTCGTACACATCCCGCCCCGGCGGCCTGTCCGACGCCGGGCGTCCGATTGATGTTTTTGTTCCGCCTGGATCAGAGCTTCCCCCCCCCCCTTTCTCCCCGGTGACTCGCTTTCAGCATCGTAGTTGGCTCTCGAGGTGCTGAAGAACCTGTACTGGAAACTCGTGAACATCCTTCACTTCTGCCGCCATTCCAGGCTTCTCGTTTCTTCTACCCGCGACTCGTTAAGACTGTTTCTCGTGGAACTCGCTGTTCTAGGGCGTTCAGCTTCTTTCAGGTGCCGTGGCAGTTACTCGTCCTTTGTGCGTCTTTCCGCACTTGTTGCCGTCACACAATCTACGTCTCACGGTGCCGAATTTTTCCTTCATCTCGCTGCTTTCTGTGGACTGGTTGCCGCGGACGTTTTCCCACTTTAGTGATTCTTCTTCGATCTCGCGCGCGTATTTCTGCTTGAGTTCCCTTCCCCCCGCTCATCGCGATCTCTCGAAATGAACTTGTACCATTGAAACATAGTGTCTGGTTAGCTGTTTCCACTTATACGCTCCGCGCTGCTGTCTCTTTTGTTGCACCTCTTGTCGATTCTTAAAAAAGTATCGCTACATCTTTTGGCTTCCTCGACGCTTTCTCCGCGTGAATGCTGGGTTCGCCTTGCCTCTCCGTCCTCTTCCCCGTCTCCTCGTCTTTTTTGCGAACGCCCCTTGGATTTCCCCCTCCCCCGGCTCGAGTCCCGCCGCGCTTTTTATCGGACTTCACAGCGTTCTTCTTTTCTGCCCCGCTGCGTTCCGCTCCGAGCCGTTAAGTGCTCCCCATCCTCTAGTCCATCGGGAACCTTGCCCGGCCTTAGGGTATCTGCGGCACGCTCGGGTTGTGTGAAGGTCCCCTCCTTCGTGGAACTTCTTTTTCATGATCCCTCCCCCCCCCCCCCCTTGCGCCGATGATATTCGCGATCGGTCGTCGTCTCTCTTCTCTCTCCGTTGTTGTTGTTATCTCTATCGAAGAGCGACTGTGTTTAAGGCTGGGGCTATTCTCTCCTGCGGGGGAGGTGATGCAGTCGATGTCCAAGCTCGGCATTCCCGTGCCTTTTTCTGGCTACACTTCTCCCCCCTCTGCGTCTCCCGTTACATTTTCCGGCTTCCGTTCAGAGGCGGTTGTTGAGTATTTCGCCGCTCGAGGCTTTGAACGGAAGCGCCTTCGTCGACACAGAGCGACCGCCTGTGTGTCCTCTCTTTGTTCGGCGTCTCTTCTTTCCGGGGGTCTGCTGTCCCTGATCCCCACCTCGGCTCCACACGTTGGAGTCCTTTTCTGGGTTGGGGGGGGGTTTTGTCTTGTGAGTGCACCTGTAACGAGCTTAGACTACGAATAGTCTGGCTGATCCAATTATCGAGACTGGTCCCTTCCCCTCGTTCCACGCTTCTATCCCTCGATTCGAGCTTTTGAATCTCCAGCGCCTGTCCTCCCGTGTCAGGTGTCGACCTCTCCCCAGCGAAATCGTTGCTTTTTTTGTTTGAACTTCCCTCCTCTCTTTCGGGCTTTTCTTGTCATTCCCTGCTCGCGTCTACCGGGGCGTCTTGACGCAGTTTCCCGCCTCCGTGGGGACACGCCGCCCTCTCCCGTCTAACTGCCTCGCGTCCCCTAGACCTAGGACTCCTCCTTTGACGTCGACCATTGGTGTTCGGCCACAGGGCGAGCGCTCCTCCAGGCGTCTTACGCGAACAGTCCCTTCTGATCACCGGCCTCCACTGTCTCCTGCTGTTCACGCACAGGTCCGGGACGTCTTCTCTTTGTCCGGACTGACTGAGCCGATCTTATGATTCTTTTACTGCGGTGCTGTTTCTCGATCAGTTAGGTTTTCCGCCGAGGATCACCTTACCGTATGTTCATTCACATCGTAGTTCTTCTGATCCCTTCCTAATGCAGGCCGTTCGAGCATGTGACGCCGCGTCGGCGTGACCAGTTCCTGGGTGGTGAAGAGTTTTGCTGATGAGGAGTCTTTCGCCGGTATCGCTCAGGGTCCCCCCGCTAGGCTCCTCATGATAGCCACTCTCGGGACTTACATTGTCCCTTCGCTCCTTCGTACCCTTCCGGGGAGGGTGTTGCCTGTGTATTCGTCAGAGGCTACTTTCTGGCCTCTCGTGCGGCGGCTCCTTTCTCTTATCTGGTCGTCTCCGCCCGACGAACTACTACGGCTGGTTGTCACGACTCCGGGGATCTGACGGCCACGGTCGGCGACTTAAGCGATGTTCGTGCGAGCGTGAGGTTTCCCGTGCTTTACTTTTGCGCGGCGCCTTTGACCCGACGCGGGCTTCGCCGCTCGGTTCGGGCACGAATTGCGCGAGGGCATAATCTCTCCTACCGGGCCAACATTGCCGGTAATCCTCTTCCCCCTTTTTCCCCTTCTGCAGATTAACGTATGCATCCCTCAATCCTCGGTTGGGCTGACTTTCTGCTCGTGCTTGAGGTTCTCGCGAAAGCGGGACCCTCCCGGGAGGGCTTGCCTCATTCCGCTCTGGTTGCCGAGGGTGCGTTCCTTTTGCTCACCTAGCAGTTCACGCCGTTCCTTCCCCCGGCAGGCGGTCGTCCTTTTATTATCATGGCCTCCTCCTTTTTCAACGTTAGCCATTGCGCTCTTCCCTTCTTTTCCTTTACCTCTGACGTCAGGGGATCCTTCTTTAGGCGATGCCCCTTTCCTTCCCCTTTTCCTATTCCGGGTACCAGTCCACGACTCTTCCGGATCTCGAGGATCGACGACGAGCTTCTTTTTGATCTTCTCCCTCTCCCTCGCGGCGAACCTGATTTCTCGGCACTCTCGGCTGCAGGTTTTCGTCTTCACCCTCTCTACGTTGCAGCGTGCGCGCTCTTGGTTTCCTTTCCTGGGGGTTTTTTTTCTGTTAGAGTAAGGGCGAGGCTCCCGCTCGTAATGACCGCTCGTCGCTTTAGGTCTCTTTCCTCGGTTGCTGCGACACTCCCTCCTAGCCGCTCGTAGGTTCGAGAGCCCCTATGTTCTGGGACTATGATCGACTCCCGCGCGCCGCTCGCGCTTGACGAGATCGCTCCTTGCCTGCGGCGGACTTCTTCTTTCTTCCCGCATGGCTGGTACGCCGAATCCTTTACGGCTTCGAGCTCCTCTTTCTTTCAATTACTACCTCTCTCGGACGGGTGCCTTCAGCGGCCTTTTTCAGCCCGGTCCCCCTCGTTGATAACTCCCCCCTTGACACAAGTCATAGTCGTCTCCCCCCCCCCCCTCGGCATCGTCCCCCAAATGTGGTGTCCTTGTGTCACGTCAAACTCTTTTCTCCTTCCTCTTGGACCCTTCACGTGCATGGGTGGCGCCGTTCCCCCGCGCGCCTCTCGATCAGCGTTACCCCCCCTCCTCTGGTTTTAGGTTTACCACCTATGGCCAACGTACTTTGCTTCCCCCTTTTTTTTCTCTTTTTCCTAAGAGGGTCGTATTTTTGAACCCTCTGTCGCTCCACCTCCCATGACGTGAATGACAAGCTACCTGAAGTGAATGTCCTTTCTCTTTTCCTTTTTTTCTCTTTTCCACCATGGCCTCCATTATTTTTTTCACTGCGGCCCGTCGACCTCCCTGAACCGGCTTCCAGGGCCACGCTCGAGCGACGCACGTCACTTCCCTCGGTTTTATTTTGTTCAATCATTTAGCCAGTTTAATCCAAACAGGTGCGGCTCATCCCGTAGATTCCGTGATTTGCAAGTCCGTATCCCTGCCGGTATGTAGTGATTCAACCTGTTTGATTCCCTGCCAGCCAAAGAATCTTCTAGTGATGTCCTTCATCAAGTGACTAGGTGAAAGTTACTGTTTCCCCTTCCTCCCATCGACGGTTGACATCCCTACTCCTTTGGCCTAGAAAGAGGATCACTGGGATGTTCCCCCGCCCCCCCCCCCACCCTAACCTTCTTCCCCTCCCTCCCCCTCGCTCAGTACGGTTCACCGAAACGCTAAGTGACGTACCAGGCCCCCTTCCCCTAGAACCCCTATTGACGCTGCATCGGCCTCCAAGCCGTTGTTAAATTCCCGGTACTCCCCCTCCCAGTGCGGCCTGCGCTCGCGGCCGGTGTGCTTCAAAGGTTGTTTGAACTGCCAACGCTTAGAGTTCTTGCGCGATTTTGTCCTGGTCTTCCGCCCTTCCTCCGAATTAATGGACCCCCGGGGTGCGGACGCTCCTTTCTTTTTTGAACTGGTCGTTCGACTTTCGACTCCCTGTTCTTCTCTCTTTTGTTTCTTCAAACTTTTTTTTTTTCCTTTCCCGGTCAGCACATATCCCGCCCGTTCATGGCCACCTTCCATCAAGGCCTCTACATTTGAGCCCCTTCCCGCCTCCTTCTTCTCTCAAAACCGACTCACTGATTCCTTTCGTTCGTCTTGCAGTATTGGGTCCATAACTGCCCCGGTTCTTTTTCTGTTGTTCTTTCTTCCTTTCTAAACCATTAATCCCCGACTTCCCTTGCGCCTACCTGTTCCGGGCCACGCCTGACCCTCCCCCTGAGGGTCGGTTCCCCCTATGAGAAATCCCTCATGTCATCTCTATTCCGTCCACTTAGCTTGCCTTCCGGCCAGGCGTGGGTTCGTTTCTTTACATTCGCTCTCCCATTCGTCCCGTGGCCCTCCTGACTATCGTTTATTGCCCCATCTCGTTTCCCTGTTCGTCAGCGTTGCGTTAAATGGACCCACTTGCTTTGGTTCCGTGTGCGGCTCTTTCCTTCCTCGTTCTTGCTCCCTTCCCCGCTTTGAGACTTCGTTCCTCGTTGCGTCACAGGCCGGGTCGTTCCAGCCTGGTAACTGATGAAGGCCCCACCTGCACCTTCTCCGACTTTTTCTTCAACCCCTTCTCGTACGGCATTTCCCCGATCGCCGCCCCGCGATCCACCTTTCTTCGGGACCTTAGGGAAAATGCGTTTGGCGTCCTTCAACCCGCAGACTGGAGCCTTAGCGATGCGCCTCCCGATCTTGTCCTTCTCTCTTTATCCCTTCATTTTTCTCTTCCTGCCTCTTATGCCTATTCTGAAGCTTTTTTGTCCATACTGATCACAGGTTTGCTTCAATCCAGAACTCATGGAACGCCTCGTCTCCTTCGTTCTTTCTTTCTCCCCCATGCGCGCTAGGGATTGGCTTTCCCCCGGCGCTCCCCCCCCCTTCTTCAAGGCTCTTGGTGGTTAACTTTCCTTCCTTGCCCATTTCTTTCATCGCGGTACGTTTTCCTTCTGACTGCCTGGAGTCTTCCCCACACCCCGCCCCCTCCCGGCGAGGCGCGTGCTTAGCGTCTCTCGGCTGTATTCCTCTTCGGCGTGTCCCCCCTTTTTTTTGCAATTTTGCAAAGAGGATTGAAAGGGGTGTAGCCATCCACTAACTCTTTAGTTCTGAAATTTTCCAAGTTTTCTCATCGGCCCCGAACGTGACAGATGATGCCGCTGTTCCCTTTAGAGACGCTCGCCGAATTTTCTTTCCGAAATCGAACAGTTCGGGACCTATTTTTTCCAGCTCCCCTATCTCTCTTTTCCTCATCCCCGTTTTTTTCTCCTCTCTCTGAGCTTCCCTTTCTGTCCCGGTTTGCTTTCGTGCTTCTCATTCGTTCTCTCTGTCGGTCCCTTACACCGCGGCTGTTCGATGAGAAAACGGTCACATTTTTTCCTCCTTCCTTTGGTGTACTCCTAACAAGTGTTTCCCTCGTGTTTTCGACACAGGGTTTACCTCTCATCGAGTTCGCCTGAAGTTCGCCTCCTCACTCTCCATCGCCCCTTTTCATTGTCGTCGTTTTTTTGTTGTTGTTTAAGAAGCCCGGAGCCCTGCGGAGCTGCTTGTTAACATCTCCCTGACGACTTGTAATCGCAATGCAGGGCAACCAAACTAATTTTCTTTGATGCGCTGAGTGGATCTCCTTGGAGACCCTGCTTCCGCGCGTGCAGGCCCTCCCGAACGCGTTTATCGTCGGGCCCGCTTTTGTGTCGGCTTACACCTTCCCTTCCCCAAAGATCAGTTTTCCTCCTTTCTCTGACGATTTGTATCCCCAACTGACCCTTCCAAAGCCTTAACTTCCCTATCGACTCTCCTCCTGTCCTGTTACCGACCTCTGCGTTTTGATCTTTTCCTCCCATTTTTTCCTTTTTCCACTTGTTTTTCCTTCGTGCAAAGGGTCCGGACTTTGTCGTCTCCGTATCGTTTCACCTTCCCTCTACGATATAAAGTGTTTTTGTCTTTTACAACCGTCGCTCACTCTTTTAAGGATGCAATTTCAGTCCATCTCCTACCCTTCCTTCCTTTCTAGCAAGGGTAGATCCCCTACCTAACTTCTCTTCCTCCGTTCCTCTTTCCCTGTACTTCTCGGCTTTCGTCCCCCTCTTACGCCGCACACGATCTTGAGTAAGCGTCTCGTCTTTACTCACTCCCCCCCTTTACTCCTGAGATAGAAGTTTCAGAACGAACCCCCCCCTCCTGGGCCTCCTTTTGTGGCTATCTGCTGACTCCCTGTACATTTCCCCTGCGATCCTTCCATGCCTCTTTTGTACCCTGACCACTTTGTAGTCTCCCCTGTTCCTCATATAACTTTGTGGACTTTTTCCTCAATAAGGTAGTTCCTTGTGGTAGGAAGTCTGATCATTATACTTTTCCATGCCCAGACGAACCTGTCACGGAGGACGTTCACCAGGAAGTTAATTTGCGCCGAACCGACCTCCCACCTCCTTTTCTCAGGTTTTTTTTTTTTATCCACATTTATTGGCTCATGTACTGTTTCCTGTCCATTTGTCAACGGTTGACCGTTATGTGACTGGTTTGCTTTCTGGGAATGATTCTTTAATTCCCCTTCTCCTCTAGTACGGGCCCCTCCACTCTCCCTTCAAAATTCCCTTTTCTGCGACACCTTAGTGTTTCTTTTCTTCTTTCGGAGGAAAGTACGATTTCCCTTCACCCCCCCCTCTGCCCCCTCTTCATCTGGCCGTTTCCCCGAGTAACACTTGGCCATTCCGCTTTCCGAGATGTCAACCCCCCCCCTTCTTTTGTAGTACTCGCCCTTGTGACAACTCCTCCTTGGACCTTACCGTTGGCCGTTTTTTTTCCCCACGCTTGTCTCCCTTCGCATTACCCCACCCACTTGAGTTCCGTTTCCGTTTACGTTTCTGTCGGTTCCGCCCGGCGACTTTTTCCACTCGAATTGCCTCCAATCTTTCCCGTTGCTGCCGCCCGCAAGTTGCGCACTTTTTCGGTTTACAGTAAGTCCAACCCGGTCTTGACGCCACCCCTCCCCTTTCCCTTACTTGAAGGAATTCCTTTCACCCCACGTCCCTTCTCTCTACTTCGCCCTCTTTAACTGCATGTGGTCGGCGTGAATTTTTGATTGTGTTGAACCATTGCTCCCCCCTCCGTCTTTCGGCCCCTTGCGTCGCTTCAAGTATGATCTGTTTTCCTTGCAGCCCTTCCTCCGCACGTGTTCCCTTATTCATTGTGATTGGTGGAAAGAAGTCTTTTTATGCCTTTGCCATTTAGCTTTCTCTCCTTGCGTGTGCTGTGTCCTTTGTTTCTCTCCTATTTTGGTTTCAACCTTCCCCCCCCCCCGTGTAGTCTTTGCGTTTCAAAAGTGCGTCCAGTCTTTCTTTCCCTTTTCCCGTCTTTTACCTTCTTTTTTTTGCTCCGCATTAGGGGTGACCCCCTTATACTCGCGCGCGAGGTGGAACTTTCTTACTCTAACCAAGTTCTTTTTCCTCTCGCTACTTTTTTCACCTCAGGATTTTTACGTTTTACAAGTTGCCCCTTCTCGAGGCCTCTGTCTTTTCCTTTTCCGTTTCTTTTCGTTCATTATCTCAATCTTACGGCAGTCCCTTTGTTCATTACATCTATGAACTTAAGTAGTAAGTTCACGAGGTCCCTTCTCCGGAACCTGCCCACCACGAATCTTTTTCTCTCCTCGACTCCCCAAAGCTTTCTTCTCATTCCTCTTCTTGAAAGACCAGACTATTCTTATTTCACAGAAGAAGGAAGCTTTCCTCCCTCTATCCTTCGCGTTTGATCCGTCCTCTCGTTTATCTAGATAATAGTAACGACACTTTTCCTCCTATATCCCTCCCATATAGTCGATCGTCGATAGTTCCCCACGCCTGAAGAAGATTACGCACCTAGAACCCTCTCCTCATCCTTATCGAATTGTCTATCGAAGACGCCCGTCCGCATCTGCCTTCCCCGCTATTCCCGCTCTTTATTAGTAGAAAGATCTATTCACCTGCAGTATCATCGGGGCTACTAATTTTGAGCGGTTCCTCCCCTTGGAGTCCTTCGGTTTAAGACTAGATGGCTTTTTTTCCTACCCTCATCCCTTTTTTTATTTCGCTTATCCTGATAAGGACGCAGTCCTCGTTTCACGTGTCTTTGGTCTCTCTAAGGTTCTTCCCCTTCCCCAGCCTCCATCTCCCCTCTCATCTCACCCTGTCAATGATGGAAATGGAGCAAGCTTTCTCGCATCTCCGGTGTCTCCCTCGTATTGGACCCTTCCTACATCTTTGGATCCCTTCCCTCGCGTTACGCCGGTTTATAACCATTCTTGTTTGATAGGATCGTCTTCCTTCGCTCACCGGATCTATCGCGTTAATATTTTAGTCGTTCCTCGTGCTCTCGATTTATTGATCCTACCCCTTCCAGTTTTTGCAGGAAGACTTCTCTTTCCCATCGAGTCTGTTCTTTCCTTCCTTCCCGTTGATGTTCTTCCGCTCTTGCTTGAAGAGGATGACTTACCTGGTTTAGCCTTTTTCCTGATCGTGATCTGAGAGCAATTCCCAACCCTTGGCTCAATTTGTGAACCTACTGTTTTACTCTCTTTGCCCCAGAGTCCCGGGTCGATGAGAGATCATTTTTGTTTCCCAGAACTTCGCCCCATCGTCCTTTCCCAGCTCTTGGCGTTCGAGTTGTTTCTCTGTGCCGTCCCGGAATTCAAATGTTTTTGGCCTTAATCAGCAAGTAGTAGTATCTGTCCTTGTCGTCTCCATCCTTTCCCTCTTCTTTCCCGTTATCTGCACGTCGCCTTTTTCTCCGACACTTGTATCCCCTTTCTCAAATCAAGTCCTTTTACAAGTTCCCGGCGTCGTCTTTAAGAGTAGACCGCAATTTTAGTTCGTAGTTTTCATAGGATTCTGCAGCTGCTCGATGTTGCCTGTCCCCCAATCCTATTCATTTACTCGATCGTCCACCCTCCCCCTAATTCGGCCTCCCGCCGTACGCGGGAGGTCTCCGCGGCTGCCCGGGTGTTTCGATGCGCCCCATCCTCTAATTGTTCATCCGTTTTCATTATTTTCGCCCTCTAGTCTTCCCTTCCGAGTCTGGGCAACGTTGTCTGTTCATTTCGAAAAAGCAAACGTCTTCCTCACTCCCGTCCCGACTTTTTCCCCTGACCGTCCCCCCCTCGCTTCCTCGCCTTGGCGTTTCCGAGGGACTAGCATCAGTCTCTGCGTTTCCTTCCCCTGGTTTTCCGGTTTTCGTTTTTTTCCTTTTGACACTCACCGTGCCGGTCTTCTCCCCTGTTGCGAATTATCCTTCGGCACTGACGATTCTTTTTTCTTTCCCCTATAGCGCGCTTTGTAGACTTGTCGCGCGGGTGTCCCCCACATTCCCGGACGACGGCTCCGATCTCAGAGTAGTCTTGTCGCGCGGCGTTGCGGGACGTCATTTTTTTGGGTTTTTTCTTCTTTTCCAGTCCTCTTTCTTTTACTCTATTGCCTTGTCTCACCAGCAAACGCTGTTAGTATTCTGTCGCCTCCCGAGGCCGCGCCGCTCTTTGCTACGATTTTAATCTCTTTCAGAGGTGGCGTCTTTTCACGTATCGCCGTACACTGATGCTTTTGCTTTACGAGCTGCTCCCGTCTTGGTTGTAGGGTTCCTTCCTCTAGGCCAAAGTTTTGTTTTTCGTGTTTGCCCGGCCTTTTCGGTCTTTCTCTTTCTA
>Ga0179593_1388588_pt1 | contig 17521 bp, 14 predicted proteins | sample CZODoug2_1_08_16_FD_185931 | JGI IMG/M metagenome (GOLD analysis project Ga0179593, IMG submission 185931) | Vadose zone soil fungal communities from Angelo Coast Range Reserve, California, USA - CZODoug2_1_08_16fungal (PacBio error correction) | ecosystem: Environmental > Terrestrial > Soil >... | reverse complement strand
TGTGGTCTGGGTTCGGTCTATGGTTTTTGGCATCAGTTGGAGGACAATCGCTTCATCGTGTGCACCCTTGTTGCCGTCCGGATTACAGTTTTTTCCTCTTCTCAGTGATCCCTCTTCCAAGAACTGGCCTCTGTTTCCTCCGAAAAAGCAGTCGTGAAATATTGTGACTGCTTCCCTTTCTTCTCGACGCGCTGATCCCCACTCCCTTTCTGAGACCATTGCTGTTCTCTCACGAATCGCCGCTGGGATCTTTCTTGTTAGCTTTCTGCTACTCGTGTGTGACTTTTTTTTTCTTTTGTCCGTGCGCATAGGCGCACACTATGAAACCCCAACATGAGCCGATCGTCATTAACCTTTGGGCGTTTCGACTCTTTCCCTCGCACGAAGCACCACGCTAACGCAACTTTCCGATTGAGCGCGGTTTTTTTTTTCGTTTCGATCCCTTCGGGCGGCCCGGACGGGAGGGACGCCCTCTTTCTTCGCCGAGGCGCGCCGAGCTGGGCCTGCGGGGCTTCCTTTTTCATTCGTCTCGATCTTTTTTCAGTTTGGACAGCTCCCGGTTCGAGCTCCTTTGGGTGGAGCGCCCCCCCCAAGCCTCGACCGCACTCCCTAGCTACATTCGCACCCACTTTTTTTCCCCCGTTTGCCAAAGACCGGATCGAAGACCTTTCCAAGATTTGCGTAGTTCGTTTGGCGGCTCGTCTCCCGGCAGATCTTTTCTTTTTTCCGAACGTGTTGTAGCTGCCTTTTCTATTAGCCGGCCACTCGATCCAAGATGTTGATTGTCTTTCTCCAGTTTCTTGGTGTCAACGTTCCCCGGTGCGCGGTTTCATCCCCCCAAGTAGGCTGCGATCTTGGCGCGTTGCTCCCCTTTTCCTGGCTCAATTTCGGGCTCGCCCTCTTCCGATCCCCTTCACATGATGCCGCACCGGCCACGCTTCCCTTTCCCCCCCCAGAGCCTCCCCTCTGGGCGAGCCCGCCTCCGGTGAGGATTAATCGCCGGCCTCTTCCCTCGCTCGCGGGCCTCCTTCACTTGGGCTCGTGGCTAGTCGGCCTTGTTTTTTTCTGCGTTCGTTTTTTCCCATCTAGCACAAATTTTGCGTTCCGATCGATAATTTAGTATTGGTGGAGTTAGGAGTACCTTCTCATGTCCCTGACCTCAGGTACCCCAGTGAGAGCTCCCTTGCCTCCTCCCCGCCGATGGGCGCAGAGGCTCTTAGTGGTTTCCCTAACGCGCCGGCAGTTTGATCCTGCGTCCCAGACGCCTTTTCGGCTTTCAAGATCGGACTCGTGATCGTTGCGCCTTACTCGATTTTCTATCCGTACGGAGTGATCCCCTTATTCAGGATACCCGTAAATCGACCCGCCCCAGTGCACCTCTGCCGATTCTGGGCTGATCCACCTGCTTTTTCGATTTCGACTGCTGACACAACACCCCTCTTCCCATAGTGCCACCACCTGCTGCGATTTCGCCCCTCCTTGTTAACCAATCTCTCGACCTTGTGCCTTGCAATTTTTCCCCCCCGTTTTTAATTAGTAGCAAGTTCAACGGAGGACGTTCGGACAAATGGCCGACTCCCCCCCAAATGTCTGACCGCGTTTAGGGAGGGGATAGCTCTGCTGGCTTGGAGAACCCTCTTCCCCTTCTGATCTCTTCCCTGATACCATAAAATCATTGTTTACCGGGGCCAAACTCCCTTCCTTCTCTAAGACCTGGTCTGCGTGAGGACGTTCTAGTTTGCCCCCTGCGCGTCGCAGATCGCCCGTGGATGGGCGGCGCCGTTCTTTTTGAGTACAGGGCGAATCGGAGTCCACTTGGGTCACCAAATGCACTTTTTTCCGAGGCGGGTCGTGCGCTCTTCTGGGTGCAGCTTTCAGTTCCCGACATCGATTTTTCTTCACGCGGGCTATGCGATCCAGCTTGGATAGGATTCCAAGCGGGTTTTTTCCTGGATGCTTTAACTTTGAGATCTTCCTATGTCAATATGCCCTGTTCCCCCAACCCCATCGTCTGCCACTCCTCTCCTACCCGAAAGGCAGCACTAATACCTAATTTTCCTTCATGATAAGGAATCCCGGGCCAACTTGCGCACGATTGCTTCCTGTTTCCCGGAAGTTCCCTCGGTTTGACCCTTTCTTTCCGAGAGCCCTCTCCCCTCTGCCCCCCGAGGTAAGGAGACACCTTACTGCGGACGCCCCCGCCGGCCCCTTCGCGACCATGCCCTCGGTCGGAACCCCCCAGGCGTCGGTGCTTGTTCTCTGTTTCACCCGTTGGGTACCGCTAGGGGCGGAAGGTTGGCCGACTCCGGTCCCCCACCTGGCCAGTTGCTGTTCGCGCTTTCTCTTTACCTGACGGCAGATTTCGTAAATGCTTTTTCTTCCCGCTCGCCCCCCGCCCCGGCAGGCTACCCCGGCCTTCTACGACTGCCCCCCCGGAGCTTCTTCCCCTCGCTCCGCTGATCGGATATTTCGAGCCTCCTCAGGTTATCGCGTCTCACTCAGACCTGCGTCCCGCCCCCTTGAGGGAAGCCCCGGACCCCAGCGCCATCGTTTTCTCTCTTCAATTGATAAACCCGGTTCCCCGGCGCGAGCTGCTCCGGCCCCGGTTTCGCTCCCTTACTCTATATTTTCAGCCCCCCTGGTTCCCCGGAGGGTTTGGGGAAACTTCCTTTTGGGTTTTCGCTACTTCCTCTGCGGTCTAAGGGGGACCCCTTTCTCCCCCTCTTCTCGATGTTCAGGACGATTTCCTCCCCCTTAACCCTTCGAGACGGGCTCGGTCGCTCTTTTTCCAGTGATTTGCCGACTTCTCCTCCCGGTCCCGCCCGCCGGTTGAACCTCGGTTTTTCGTGTCATGCCCTCGCCAGGGCAACACTGCGCCTGTTTGATTCCGCTTTCCTCGCCCACCACCGAATTCCGGGCTCTGCTCTCAAAAGCGTTCTTCCTCTCGGATCAAATGACTCACCCGGACTCGGCTCGTAGCCCCTGACTCCTTCCGCCGAGGGATATATTTCGCCGTCTACCCCGCGTTCTACTCCCTTGAAATGGGCAACAGGGTAAGTTGCCCACCCGTTTCCCCTCCCAGGTTTGAAGGTGCCTCCCCGGCAATACTCCTTTATGAGGCTTCTTTCTATTAAGGAAGCTCGCGCACAGCCTCACCGTGGTTTTTTAAGCGCCCCCGAATTTCAAAGGTAGGCCGGGACCTCTTAGAGTCGCTTTTTCCCGCGACTGGCCATTTCTTTCCCTCGGGACTTGTTTCGGCCCCTGCTTGCCCGCTGGAGCGTCCCCTGTGACTCTACCGTCTTCGTCCCCCCCTTCCAACGGTCTCAAACCCCCTTAACACATGTTTACTCCGGCTCCGCTGCCCTTCCTTTTTCCCCTTGCGAAGGAACCACCATTTCAGCTGTGCTCGTCGACGTCGCCTCGGACGGCGCCAGCGGCATTTTTTTTTGTGTTAACTTTCCCACCTCCCTCATGTGAGGCGGTGGGTCGCTCTATGGACGACCCTCGCGCGACCACGATCCGCCGTCTTTCGTGATTAGTGGCCGTTACCATGACCCCCTCCCCCCCCCGTTCGCCCAGATTATGAGCGGGGCTGTTTCAGCCCTAACGAATCTGGTTTTGTTTACCCTTCGGTTCCGAAGGTCAAGTCCGCCCGCCGAATGAATGTCCGCCGCGTGTTCGTGCTTTTGTAGCTGCATGAAACGAGCATGACATCTCCGACACGGTTCCCCTCCCAGCAGTTCACCGACCGTGAAGCCTGCGAGCCCTGCCTCCGCACCGAATCTTGTGCATCTCTTCCGCTTCGCCTTTTTTCACAGCTTGGTCCACGTTGACTTTGGATTTTCTTGGCTGCATGGCGCCTCCGTTTTTCCTCCCTACGCTTGAGCGGGTTCCACCTTCTGCTTTCCCTGAGAGCGACCCTGCGCCCTGGCGCTCCCCTTAGACCTCCCCATCACCCTCTCGTTTTTTTCTCTCGTAGGCGGGCATTTAGAATCTGCTATAACCTGCCCGCGGAGCTATCTTTCTTTTCTTCCAATCTTTTTGTTGAGAATTTGCTTCCCGGTGTTTGAGATTTTATGCTCATGGAGGCCGACGACCCGATAGACTTATCTCTTCCCCCCTAGGATTTGCGGTATTGGTCGACCCGGAGCGCTGCTCATGAAGCCCCGCCTCCCTTTGTACCCAGGAAGATAGCATCTTGTAGAGTCGGTCTGCGTCGCTTTTTCCTCTTTTCTTCTTCCGTTTTCCCTTATAGATGAAGAAGGCCCTTCCCCCCCCCCTAGAAGTCGCTCCCGTGACCCTTTTCCCCTTCCCCCGATCCAGGACAGCAGGTCAAGCTTATTTTGTGTTGCTTTTGAAGTCATTGTTTCTCCAGCCGCGCGCTGCCCGCCGGGGGGTCCCCCCTTGGTGACAGCCCCGACGCGTTACATCCCTCCAGCACGGTTTTCCGTCGTTGCACTGAACTCCGGAACTCAGGTTTTGCTCCCTTGCTGTTTCCGTTCGCTGCGGATCGTTTCCCCTCGGGCGAACGCGTGGGAGGCGGGATTTTTGGGCAGGCGCTCCCCTCGCGTTCTTGGTTCCCGTTGTGTTCAGGTTTTAATTTCCACGATATTCCCTCTCGCGCCTTCGTGCCCCGCTGCGGCCTTGAGTGTTCCTCGATTTCATCCCCCCCCCACCACCTTGAAGGGTGATGACACCTTACGCTTCCGTGGCCTTTCCGTCCGACTCCGAAGCCAGCTGCCTTTCTTGGTTAGTCGAACGGGCCGGGTGGAGATCATTTTTCCCGCTGCGATTTTTCGCCTTTGGGGCACGGTCCCGTAGCGCGCGTAGTAACGGTAGCGTTGCACCTTCTCCTATTCGAGGAATTTTTTCCCCCCCCCCTCTACTTTCGCTGGCCTGTCTTTTCTGCCCGCGCGCTCCCGCTCCGTTAAAATGGAGCGCGTGGGTCTCGTTTCCTGCAGGAGCTTTCCTCCCCGCTCTTCCCCGAGAGCACTCCGAACGGTGAAGTTCTGATAGTCATGGGTCAACCCAGGAGACTATTGAATGTTCCGTCCTGGGGTGTACGCGTCCTGTGGTTTGTTTCCCCCAGGTCCCAGGCCTTTCCATTCGGGTCACGCCGTCTCCTCGACTTTGCCGCCTTCGGCTTCGATCAAGATTCGTCCGAGCGCCGCGCCCGGGGTGAAGGTTGCACCCCCTGGCGTCTCCGCGCTCTCCGATCCGCGGCTTTCGTCCCTTGTTTTTTCCATGATAACACTGGCGTCTGTTTTCCCAGCCGGGCGCGAGTTTTCCTTCGTTCCCTTGCACCGCGTCCCCTATCGCCCGGTCGTCTCTGAGCCCCCTGCGGGACAAAGTCCTTCCCTGACACTTTTTATTTGAAACGCTGCCTGCGACTTTCCTCTGCCCCCCCCTCTCCCCATCCCCAACAACCATCCTTCTCTCCCAGAAGATTCGCCTTTTCCTGCTCCTACCTACCTCCTAGTCTTCCCGCTCCTTTCGGCCCCTCCCCCCCCAGGCCTCCATCCTTCCCCTTGCTTCCTGCCTACACTGAGACAAATCCCGATCGTCGCACCCCTCAAGGTCTCATTTTTTTGAAGGTTTCATGACATCTCCGCCCTTTTTCTTCCCCACCCCACCCCCCATTCTTCTCTATCCCCTCTGTCCTCCCTCTGCGCCCTACCATCCATGTGCGCGCAACCACTTCGACACCTAACCCGGACAAGCGTTCGGCTGGAGGGATCCATCCCCAAAAACCCTCCCAATACCCCCCCCTCCTTTTTTCACCCTAGACCCCCTGACTGCTACTCCCCACGTCCCGTCTCATACGCTTTTTTTTCACAGCATCTCCGTGAAGTTCCGCTATATCAACCTCCTTCACTATAAGCCCCCTACTTTTGCGGAATTATATTCTCCCTCCCTTCACCATCCTCCCCCCCAAGACGCTCCCCCCCCCCAACTATGGAATCACCCCCCATAATCTTACCAACCCTCGAGCACTTTTCCTCGCGCCTTCTTGTGCCCCTTGAATTGAGCCTTCCCCTTTTTTTCACACAACCCGCGATGACGAGGGCCGATCCTGTCCATCCAGTTCTCCCGTTGCTCGTTCCAGTGGTCTGTTCTTTTGCTCCCCTTCCCGCACGCCGATTTGCGCCTACACCGCCTCCAGCTGCGCCAGCTTTAAAGACGATCAGTTTTTCGTCCTGGTTCTCGTTTCTACTCTGGAGGACTGAGACGTGAGCTTAGGTCGCTTCCCCCAGGAATTATGCCTCGTTTCCCCTCGGAGAGCTTCGGCCCGCTCTCGACTTTTGAACGGCCTGATTTTGAGATAGCCCTCTACCTCCCCTCCTCATTTCAAGTCCCCCCGCTAATATTCCCAACGAGTAAGGGTCACGGGCTCTCGGAGTAGAAAGAGGTTCGTGCTAGGGTTGCTTCATCAGCTGCTGTGTCAATCGCCGGATCCAGAAAAGGAGTACAGCTTTCCCCGCCCTCGTTGCTGTCCTTTAGTGGCAGCAGTCTTTCTGATGTTGTCTTTTATCCCTGACCCTAGTTTTGCAGAGTTAAAGAGCGAACCCAGCATGAGATACGGATGAAGAAGGCTAGATCCCCCTCAGGCCTGCCTATTCAAGAGGGAGCGCGAGAATCGCTGTAGAGGGCATCTCTTTTCTCCCAATCCTTCTCTTGCCCCATCACGCCCCTTCCCCTCTTCCGCCATCCCTTTCTTCCCTACTTCCCGCACATTTTCGCTATCCCTCTCGCTCTCCTCCTCTATCTACCCTCAGTGCCTCCCGAGCGCCCGACTCCACTTAACCAATTTCGAAGCGCGCCTCCCCTGACTCAGACACCCCGGGGGCCGCTTCTCTCCTCGCACTAAACCCCTATCCCTCTCTCACCCCTAACTTCGCTTGAACTATTTCGTTTTATCAATTACTCTCTCCCCTTCTTCGCATTTTCCGCCTCCCCCTTTTCCCCTCCTTTCTCCCCCATCCCCTTGCCACGGCTCCTCCGTACTCTCCACCTGGCCATTTTCTATCTCACCCCATTCATCTAGCCCCGTTTTCACGTCCCCTCCAGCTGCTAACCCTCTTATCCCCATTCCACCCGGACCCCCCTCTCCCTATTTGCCCTCGACACCCTACCCTTCAACTGTGGCTTTCCCCTCCCTCCTACTTAAGTCCTTCCGCCTTCCTAACTTGCACTACTCTGATCGCAGGATGATGGGGTTAGAAGCAGCCCCGTCTATGCCTTTTTTTTCTTCCTCTTTTATCCAGCTGACTCCCATACCTTCCTCCACGCGGGTTTTTATTTGAAGTGATGGCTATTCCCTTCTTCAGCCGAGAAGTTGAGCGACGCTCCCCCCCCAAAAGCGATTACTCGAGGGCCCACTTTTGCCGTCTCGGAACGCCCGCTGTCTTCTTTCCCTCAAAAAGCGTCGAATAGTCGCCCCCATTCGAGGCGACGTCGATCGCAGACTATGATCGGTCCCCCTGTCCCCTGATTAGACTGCTTTTCCGTTTTCCCGGTCGTCGAGGGTTAGATCAGCCTGATAAGTTTTCTATCCGCCTTTTTCAGATGAAGCGTAGATATCACTTTTTTGCCTGAAAGCCCCAGCGGGCAGAATTGGTTCCGGGATTGATTTTTTTTTGCAGGGAATAACCCTTGCTAAGACTTTTCCCCCCGTTCCATTTTCCATGTTCTCCGAGTTTACGATATTGATGTTTGGGTTCTTGGTGAAAAGGGCTATCGCACGTTGTTTGCCTGTCTCGTTTTTTGTTTTTTTTTGTATCGGTCGGTCCCTTCATGCTTATGTGTTATTCGCCCATAGGCTTTTTTTGAGTTAGATTCGCGAGGGTTCATCCTGATATCGTTTTAATAAGTAAGGCATTAGACTTCTGGCTGAAGGCTCCTTCCCGAAGGCGCCTCCTGGTCATGCTCCCCGTCGTGTCTCTGTCTCCCACCGAAAATGCCTGCGCGGATTTTCGGATACCCCTCCCTCGCCTCCTGGGTCCAATCTGGGTGGGCGTCGCCTTTTATTTCTGTCTGAGGCATGTTTCTTATTCGTGATCCTCCCCCTATGCACCCCCCCGAGTTAATGCGCGCGAGGAACCCTTTTTCGCGTGCGGAGATTGTGCAGCATCACTTTCCTCCCCTCTCCGCGGCCTTCTTGTGCCGATGAGGTCCGGCGATCCGGCGCAGCCGGATTGCGGGCTGCGCTGTGTGGTTTTCCCCCTTTCTTATGGCCGGGTCTTTCGTGTCCCTTTCTTTCTCTCTGTCCCCTCTCGCCTCACCCTTAGATTTTTTTTGTGATCCTTCTTCGCGACCTTCCCTACTTTACCGTTTCTCTGGATCACCGTCCCCCGGGCAACCTTTGGCTTCCCCCCAGGGCGTCCGCTACACCGAGGCTCTAGCCGGTTACGTCTCCCTTAAGGAACCCACTTTGTTTTTGAGCGAGCCCTTTCGACGTAGCCGGCACCACCGACTTCCCTTTGATGTCGGGAAGGTTTTGGCCAAAATGTTTTTCCGGGGAGTTGCTCGGTAGTTTACTTCTTTTCTCTTCCCTCAGATGTCGGCGGAGTTTCTCCACCCGCGGTCTTCGAACTTTTTTTTTGGCCAGATAGCAAGAATTTCACGCCCGAGGCCGGTCCGCGTGCCCCCCCCCCCCCCATCCCCGATAGGAGCAGGGCTACTCATAAAGTCACCCAGGCTTTTCCTATCGCGGAGCTTCATCTTGACTTGCCCCCTGGAACTTGGCGCGATTATAGAGGCCGATGGTAGGTTCTTGTGATCCGCCATCGCTCTTGCACTCCCCACCATTTGATAGAGAGGTGAGTCCCCCTTTCTTCTCCTGCTGTTACTCGTCCATGACTCAAGTACCCCGTCCCCAGGTGGAGCTCAATTTTTCTGCAAGATTAACAGGCGGATTTTCGTTACTCTCACTTGTTTTCCCTCTTTTTCTTGAATGTTTTTTCCTGCATATTTCACCTGCAATTCACCCGCCCCCTTCCGTGTGCTTTACCTGAATTCCATATGTCTACGCCGACATTTTTTTTTTATTTTATTCTGATCAGGGGTCTTACCTGGTAATTCCGGATACCGTCTCACTTAACGTGCGCTTTGCGACCCGCCCCAGCTCCGTTTCTTTCCCAATACCTTTCCCATACCACCGGGCCATCTTTTCCCACCCAACCACTTTCTGTCCGATCGTCCTGCCCCCCCTCCCTCTTCCCTTTTGTAGATTTTTTTTAGTTTTAAGGAAGTTATTCGTTCGCAATTTTGGGTTATTCCACCCGCGGGCCGGGCTTCTAGCCCCATTTTTTTATCGGGGGGTTTGGTGTTGGATGCTCTGGCGTTTGACTCCCCTCCTTAGATTGCTTCTTTAATCTTCCCGCTCTAATAACGTTGGTTGCGCGGGCCAACTTCCCGGCATCGGGATTTTAGGGCCGCGCTCGGGGCGCTTTAGCTTTCTCATGGAGGCTTCCTATTCCGTCGACGCTGTTGCCGGCCAGGAGACGACTGTCGGGTTCGAGAAAACCCGTTTAAGCCGTGGCGCGGGTAAACTTTGCTCGTCGGCTCCCCCTGTGCCCGTTGACCCTACGCCATCTCTTTCACGCGGCGGCGGTGCGCATTTCATCTTTCTCCGTTGAGCCCCGAGGGACTCTGTCCATGTTTGACTTGATGACTCTGCGCTTTTTCCCTTTCCCTAGCGGGAAACACCGTCGGCCTTCCTCGCTGACCTTCCGACCTGGTCCTCCCCTACTTTCTCCGGCTCTGAGCATTTCCAGCTTTTTTTTTGACTCGTTTGCCTTCTCCGATTTTTTTTTTGGCGAGCAGGTCTTGCCTGGCTTTCCCGACCCCACCTCATGCTGACTTTGGTCGCCTCCTCGCAAAAGACGTCAGGACGGTGATGAGAATAGGATTTGCGTTCTCCCTAAGTTGCAGTTTCTAAGTAGAGAAGAGTCCAAGCGCCTTTACCAGGGACGTTCTATTTAAAGTGTCTCCTTTCAGTTGAAAATCTTTGTGGAGATTTTTTTTAATTGTATAGGATGCAACCATGATGCGATGAGTTCTCTTTTTACTCTCGGACGTCCGCACGTGTCTATTTCTGCCTTTTTTCTCCCTCCCATTTGTGGAATAATTATAACGACGTTGACAGCATGCCTTTCTATGTTCAGCGCGGATTGATCGTCCTGCGGCCTCGATGCTCTAGGTCTAGAACAAGTTTATTGACGATCGTCGGACCCCACTCCCCCCTGGACCCCTCTGACGTCACCTTCTTGCTAACTGACGTTTTTGAACCGGGTGGCGAGTCTCCGCTCGTACTTCCCGCGTTTAGCTTTTGAAGTCCTGGCACCCTCGTTGGGTACCCGGCTCCTCCTGTATGTTGTTCTCTACAGTCCGGATGCGGTTCATGATTCGGGTACTGAGGTCGAGTAGCACGATTCGACCTGGATGGATGTTTCAGGCCTCCTTTTCCCCTCATACTAGCCGCGCGTTCTCGGGTGGACGCGTTGTCTGGTCCCCCTGCGAACTTTTTATAATACTTGATCCCTTCCTGTTACGCGGTGGAGCTGAGTGACGCGCTCTAGCTGTATCACCCATCATTGGTCGAGCACGGCAACCCCCCGAAATCTCCTGTCGTGTGTGAGAGTCATAGACGCTTGTTTACACTTTACACCGGCTTCTGCATTTTCCTTCTCCCCCTCTGAATTTTCTCGACGCATAGTCGGAGCTGCAGCCGCAGGCCCCGGCTTTTTGTTAGTTTCCACAATTACCGCTTCCACACCATCGATGAAACACATGCAGGCTTTGACCCCTGGTCCCTCCCGAAGACGGTAACCAGCTTCTTTTCTTTTTCCTCATATTGTTTTCGGTCGACTCGCTCTCTCTCGACAAGTCACCTTCGGCCTGCTTTTGTCACCTGCTTCCTTCCTAGAGGGAGAGTCGGGATGGCAGTTATACCGGTACTCACACTATTGTAATTTCGTAGGACTTTCATAGGAGAAGTCCTCTAGGTCTGGCTTTTACTCTAAGAGCCTCTACTTCCTTCCAACCCTTTGGCCACATGAGGTACCCTAAACCGATGCACTACTCCCTTCTCATTAAAATCCTTCTGAAGATGTCTTTTTAAGCGACTTCACTACCCTAAGTATGGGTGCAAAACTCTCCTCTGAATCCTTTGGATGTTGTGTTCTGCGGATAATGGCGCGCGACCGCCGACGTCGATTGATGGCCTTCTTGTCCAGTGAATGTCCCGAAACCGCTGCCCAGCGTCTCTCTGGTCGACTCAATCGGGCCTCCAAATCCTCCCGTTGATTGCCCGGAGGGGTCCCCGCCGACTCTGCAAGCTAATTCAGCGGTCATCCACTCTATACCTTTTTTATTTTTCTAGTGGAGTTAGTTTTTGAACGTAAACGAACGTGCCCACCTTCATGTAGACACAGAGTCCGTTAGTTACAGTTGCGCACCTTGCTTTCCTTCCTGAGTTCGTTACCTTGATGGAAAGAACCGCCTCCTTTGAGCAATGATCGTCGCTGTATTTATTCTCTAAGTCGCTGAGCGGCCCCTTTTCCTGTGCCACGCGACGGCCGGCGCGATGGTCCGCGCTGCCCCCTACCGGAGACTTTATTTTTTAAGTTGTGACATCTCCATTCTGGATACCCATTACTACATTACCTCCGCGCAACTCCCTCCAGAGGTCTTTCTCTTTTCGATTTTGGCATTCTCCAAACCTTGCCTTCCTTATCCTCTACTTCCTTTACATACCCTTTGTTGGTGTTGTATTCTTCATGGCTGTGCGAAGGCCGATCCCTCCTCTTTTCCTGACTTGACAAAAATAGTGCGGTTGCGCGGCGGGGCGTGGTCTCCGAGCAGCCGCGTCGCGGCTACTCCCGGTCTTTGAACAGATCTTCGAGTCCTTTCCTTTGAATGTACCTCCGTGCAAAGCATTGAAGGAACTCGATTCTTTTCACCGTTTACCTCAGTAACCGGTCCAACGCTCCTCCTTCTTGGTCCCAGATGATGGAGGTGAGGTCTGCAAGTGCTCCCAGAAGTTGGCCAGCCCAGGTTTTTTTCTTGTTGCGAAACGACTTTTCCGCGTATCAGTTCTCCTCAGTCTCCGGTGGCAATCGTTTTTCCCTGGCAAGTCTCAAGCGGGGTTAGTCAGCTTTTTGATTTTTGGTCAGATCTTCTGTTTCTGCGGGTTTGGACCAACTCATTGACTCAAGCGTGATAGTTGGTTGGCAGTCGCCGTCTAACTAGCTCCCTCTTGCCTTTCTTTCTTCATTGTTCCAAGCAACTAAGTCACGATCCCGGGTTTTCCTCTGCCGAGCGTCCCCTTCTGTCCTCGATTTCAATCAAGCACCAGTCTTGTATTTCCCGGGTGCAACCCATTCCTGCTCTTCCCGTCTGAGCTTCGAAGCTTTTTGCTGATCATGGTTTTCCTTTCCTTCACTGTCTTTCGCTGGGAGCCGGAATTACGAAGTTGTATTTTTTTCGGTCAGGGGAAAGATCTGCGACCCTTAACCCTTCCTTCCTTTCCTCTGGAGTTCAACGTTAGCCTGCGCCGACGGAAATTACCCCTCTTTTCGGAGGCCTTTGTTCGATATACGTTCGCCTTCCTTTCCTTACCCTTCACAAATGCGTGTCCTTCAACACACGGTGCGGGTCTCTTCCATTTCAGCGACTCGCGCTGCTTCTTTTCCTCCCGTCGACAGCCCCGCAGCCTCCCAATCCCGGAAGAGTGACTTGATTCTCTTTTTCCCCCTGGCCAATTTGTTTTTTCTATCCTGCTTCATGTCTTTTTTTTCAAGGCACGTTCCTACAAGGTAAGGTTGAACGTCTCTCTACAGGCCTACTTGTTATTTAGACCTTGATGGTTTCGCTCTCCTTTTTTACGGGTGAAGTTTTTCACGCCACGAGCGTGATTCGCTGTCTTTTCCCGCCGAGAGTTGATTGGTTTAGCTGATACCGTCTCACCCTTTTCCCTTTTGTGGCGGCCTTTCCTGAGTGTCCTCTTACCCTCGCAATGCGTGGACAGGTCTTCGCAGATACTCGCCCCTAATCTCAGTCCACCCGCGCGGACGAGCTTTTCGAAAGGTGATTATACCCCTGCCTTCTCCCCCTCATCTCAGATTTGAATTTCCGTCCCTGAGGTGCCCGCGACGTATCATTTGCCCTTCTCCATTTCAGGAAACCATCATCATTGGTTACCGTCGCCACCGTCAGTTCTCCGAGCGATTTATTCACCCGTCGAGCGTCGCTTTCCCCTTCCCCACCTAAGGCTTATTCTCCCTCTGGGAAGTATGTTCGCTTCCCCGCTGCCCCTTTGCCCCTTATTTTTACTGCTGTTTTTTATATATTCTTTTTTCTGGTTCTGGTTTTTTGTTTTGTTCTCCGGATGAGCATATATACTTCCCTTACGTCGCGAATCTGGTCCCGCCCTGGGCCGTCTGGTCTACGGCTAGCGAACCGAGGAGTCCTCTGGATAGTAGGTCTCCTGGGCCCTTCAAAGCCGGGTAGCGCAGCGTGCCTCGCTCTCCCATTTCTTAGAGAGTCGTACTTATTAAGGCAACATTCTTTTTTCCGCCCGTTGTTGTCTTTCGATTCCGCCGCTCTTCAATATTTCACCTGGGTTCCAAATTTCTTTTTTGTTCCTTCTCCTTTCATTTCGACTCTTTTCTTCGTTGGGTTTGCAGGCGGCTGCCCGTCCGATACTTTTTTCTCATAGTAAGTCCTGTCTTGTTCTTTCTTTTTCGATCCGTCAGTAGTCTGATTTTTTCTTAGAACTCCAGTTGCGAAACATTTTCTTACCCCCCCCATAGGGTATTTCCTTTTACTCTCTTATATTTGTCCTACGGGCCTATGTAGAGGTCTATTTCAAAGGTGAGGCGGTCGGATTGATGCAGTTTTACTCTATGTGTTTCTCAGGTCCCCTCGCAGTTCTCATCATGTTTGCATCTCTAACCTTCTGATCTCCGGATTCCTTGAACCAAGCCTCCTTTCTTTTTCCTCCTGTAGTTTGAAAACGACGACTCACTTTCTTAGGACCCTGCTCTCTCTCATTTCCTCCATTGTTCTTTTCCTTCTTTCCAGCATACCGTCTAGCTCGGGACGGAACACTTAGAGGAAGGCCCCCTCCTTTCTCTCTCTTTCTAATGCGACCGCGTCTGAGAGAACACTATCTCCCTCCAGTCTACTTGAATGGCAGTTGGATGTCAACCTTGAGGGTAGGGGAAGATGAGCGCCCCCTTCCCACGTTACAGACGTCTCCTCCCCACTGACCCCTCCGTCTTGTTTCCTTACGTTTGTTTATACTTCCTTTTTTTTGAGCCAGCCAGGTTTTGACCAAAATTTAAGAATTCCGGCAGTTCAATTGCACGCTGACAAACGGCTCGCGATTCTTATCTACCCTGGGGCCCCCCCTCCCCAGTCATCTTCGCACGCTTTTGGTCACCCTTAATTGGTGTATGCGATGTTATTGTCGGTCCTCTCCCCCGCTGAGGGTTACCTTAAGTTTTGCACGGTTTTCTTTTTATACGAGTCTGTGGCTTAGATTCCTTTCTCATCAGTAACCTTTGGAGTTGCAGAGCCCCTCCCCCGTCCTCTTCAATCTTTCCTTGTGATCGTTTGCTGACTTCCCCAGAACTGCGCGAAATGCTTTTCGGATAACACCGACTCCTCCTTGGACCTCTTCGTAGCCGCTCCGTTACCTGGGGACTTGATACATTGGACGCTGGCTTCCTCGCCGCAATCCAAGCCTGCCCTCTTGAGATGCACCGTTAACTTTCTCCTCTGTCGGAACCTCCACCACCTTCCCCGCTCCAATTATTAATTCTTTTTGGACCTCGATCCTTTCCTTCTGCTTCCTTCCCTTTCCCCGGCTTTTCCAGGACGGGCGGGGCTCTATATCCGCCGAGGCGATTTTGGAGATTCTTTTGCCTTGCGTTTCTCTTTTCCTTTTTAGATCTGAAGATTGCCCTTGTTCGGTGGTGGTGGAGCCGCCCTCCCTCGCCCCCCTCCTACGGCCTACCTACCGTTCACGGGAGAAGCTCCCGTATCAACGGTTGTCCCCCCCCAACCCCAGATTTCCCTTTCCCCTAACCTCGGCGTCGTCGATGGAAGGGCTACGTCGCACGTATCTCCCCCACTTTGTTTTTTTTGCCGGTGACTCAGACCTTAATCGAGACCGCCTATTTTGATTTTCTTTTTCTGTCTTGTTTTGACCCCCTTTCCAGTGGTTTTGAGGGTTATAAAGTAAGGTTTCACCTGGAGGATGTCGGCCCGTAGGAGGCTTGGAGGGCGGCCCCCCCATCCAAACTATTTTTTTTAAACTTGGTCCGTCAATCCTATCCTTCCAACTTGATGAAAGACCAACATTTAAAGTCAGAACCCGTTGTATACCAGATCTTAGTTATCTGACAGCCGTACGGCTTGCTAGTTAGTCTAAGACCGGCCCGAAAGGCTTCATAACCTCGAAAGTTATCTCGGGTTATGAGCTGCCGTTTTGTTATCTTTTTTAGCTCTAGATAGACAACACAGTTAGCGTTCAGAGCTAATTAATCGTGGTTTGGATTTCCTTAGGCCACGCTCGGCATGTTTTCCCCGTCGAGAAAAGACCTTGAGCGACCCTCCTATGGGCCCTTCTGTGCCGTTTCCTAAGCAATTTCTCATTCGTTCCTATCAGCGCGTCGACCCCGACGGTAACTTCACCCCTCTTCTCCCTTCCGGTTTATCTCCCTAGGATATGCCGCTATTTTTCTACTTTCTTACTTTCCAAGTTCTTCCCTGAGGATACCATCTGCCCGTGAACACGAATCAAGCTATGGATATCATCCTCCAAGCCTTGACTTCACCTCCCCGCCTCTCCCCCCCCCGATTCCCTCTTCCCCCCACCAGTGTCTCTCACAGCAGTTCCCAATACTCAAGCTAGACGAAAGCCGGAAATGAACCCTCTCTTAGTCAGACGGCGGAAGGATCGGAAAATTCCCCTCCAAACTCTTTGTACTTATTTTGTTTTTAGCAAGATGGCATGGAGAAATTAAGTTTCGTCTTTTCCTTTTTCCATTTTTCTTCCCGATAGCTCCCAATAACTCTTTCACGTCACCTTCAATTCCTTATTTTACGGGCTAGGCCTTCTTCGTGGTACTCTGATTTCGATACCCCTTGTCTTTCCTCACTCTTCCAGTGGACTGTGCGACGAGTTTGGAAGGACCTTGGCCCGATCTTGTTGTGACCCGGGAGATAAGGTAAAAACACCCGTGCAGAAAGTGCTGAGCGACAAATCCCCTTTGTCTTTGGCTCATTCTGCTTTGCTGACTCGCCCCAAGAGGCCCCATTCGAATGGCGGTTACACGAGTTTTATTCGTGAGACCTTTCCACTTGACTCCGTCGACACCCCCCAAGCGGGAATTCTATGGAACGGCTCCTTGCGAAGTGATGGTAATTTGCGTTTGGGCCCCCACAACATCGTTGACCTGAGCCTTTCCTCTCACCTGTACTTTCGCCCTACACGGTCAGTAGTCCTTCTCTCATTTTTCTCGCTCCTGTCCTTGAAATTGGGGCTAGTTTTCGCTAGCCGTCTTAATGCTTAGCCCCCCTCAATTTTGACGTTATAAAGAACCCAAGCCCAGAAGATCCCGTTTTAACTAGTTGAGGTGATTTTTCCTTCCCCCTGACTTCGCTGTGGAAGTTTGACGAGAGATGAAAGACCCACGGCATCTCTATCAATACTCGGGAACTCGAGATGGGCCTTTTACGGTGTTTCCAGTGCTCCCCTTCTGAGATTCTTACGGATCGGGATACCTTAAAAGCGGCGAATGTCCCCGTTCGCTTGAGATCTGCAGATCTCTCCCTCCAAGAGGTTTTTTCCCTGCGTTTTGCCGCGGGCCCACTCGACTCGCGCCGTCTTGAATCTTCTCAACTCAGTGGGAGCCCCTTTCCCGGAGCTTTATGGTCCCCCCCCGCTGGCGATTTCTTCTTTCTTCTTAGTAGGGCCGTCGCGCCTCCTCGGGTTGCGCCCGGCTTCCCCCCCCCCACAGACGGGGAAACGTCCCTTGCACCTTTGACTGTCGGACTATTAACCCAGCGCCAATCAGCAGTAATCCATCTTCCCTTCGAACTGTGGACGGACCGTAGCCGCTCACGGCAGCCGGCGATTGCCGGAGCCGGCCTCTCCTTCCAGCTTTTTTTCGAAGACTCTTGTTTTTCGCTACCCCCCTTGGCTGCGGTTCTGTCAATAGTGACTTTGCAACTAGGCCAGGTCGCTGCCCCAACCGTTCCCTCTTCGGTCGACCTTGCATTTTCCTTTCCCCTCATCCCCCGATGACGGCGCGGTCCTCGGGTGTCCGAAGTCTCGAGTGAAGTCATATTATCGTCCCCAAAGGCTCTCAAGAAGGCTAGGGAGATTTCCTGGGAAGAGCTCTTTTACCACCCGGAGCCGGGATCCTACCGCGTACACCCGACTCCGTTGAAGGCTCTTTTCCACAGCGCTCACCCCTCCTCCTAGTGGTTAATTCCTCAGTCCCCTTCG
>Ga0179593_1363472_pt1 | contig 17522 bp, 27 predicted proteins | sample CZODoug2_1_08_16_FD_185931 | JGI IMG/M metagenome (GOLD analysis project Ga0179593, IMG submission 185931) | Vadose zone soil fungal communities from Angelo Coast Range Reserve, California, USA - CZODoug2_1_08_16fungal (PacBio error correction) | ecosystem: Environmental > Terrestrial > Soil >... | reverse complement strand
CGGAGAAAAGGCACCAACCTAACTTTTTCAACCCTTTTTGGCCTTTCATCTTGAGTAAATTGTTCCTTCTTCCCTTTCAACCCACTTTCATAGATCTTACCCCCAAAACCCCATTTAGGTTGGACACCTCCGTCCTTACTTCCCTTCAATCTTTGAGGTTCCTCTGTAGCACTTCAATACCATAAACACCCAACCTTGCTCCCCTTGACCCATCCTTCAATCCCCCTTTTTGTGGCCATCCCTCCGTTAACCCACCCTCGACCCCCCATTCCCCTTTCTTTCCCCTCTGCAACTCCCCCGGACCATCCAAATAAACCTTCCAACACTTCCTCCCCCACCACCTCTAAGTGACAACGAGCTCCATTGAAAATCTTTGCATCTTCCCCCCCCCCAATTTTTGAATGACTCTTCCCACTTAACTTTCATGGTCCCCTATGAAGTTTACTTTGTTTTGATTCGTTGAAACTCTTGTTTTTTCCCTCCCAACTTTTGTCATGCCCACGTCCCTTTTTTAACCCCAAGTTAATTTTACCCCTGGAAAAACAGAACATCTTTTCCCAAATACCATGATCCCCAACCCCACTCACATTCCCCCCCCCCCCCCCAAAGACCCCAAGTCCCCCCCCCTTTTTTTCCTGTTTTTGCCTCATTAATCTGTGAGTCCTTTGGGTTATGTTACAAGCAACCGTGCCCCCTTGGGGAGTAAGTATGGCATTCTCTCATTATGGCCCCACCCCTTTTTTCATCCCCCCTTTTTCAACCATTTTTTTTTGTTGGCCCCCCTCTTTTTACCCGCTTCTACCTGGATGGTTTCTGTTTTTTGTCATGTCGTTTCCTTTCTCCCCCCCCTTCAAACTCCGGGTTTCGTCCCCGTGGTTTTACTTCTCTTTTTCCCCCCCAATATAGTCCCTTGAAACTCCCTTCTTGAATAAAGGGATGCACTCGCCAAACCGGCAATAGTTTAGGATCTTAGAAACCTTCCTTCCCTTTGATTCCATTCTGAAGCTGTCTCCCCCTTAAATTCTGGTTTTCCCTTGTAGGGACTTTTTTCCTCTATGAGATGGCCAGGACCTCCCGCGATCCTCCCATTCATGTTCCTCCCATCCGTTCCACCCTTCCCTTCCTTCACACTTTACTTTTTTGCACGGTCCACCTACCTTTCTTGTATTTTTTTGACGGTTTGGCTGTCCCATATGACCACCCCGAAGGACCTTATTTAGTCTCTTTCCCCCTGCACCTATGTCCTTTCCTTTTTATTTTGGTCTCTTCCCACCCTAACTTTTTCCTTCACCTCTCTGGTTACTGTTTTTTCACTCCTATTACTTCTGAACCCCAATCATCTTGATTTATCCTTTTTAATCCCTTTATTTTGGAAGAGTGTACGTGACCATTCAGGACCTTATGATTTCCCAGACCTACACGTCCATTGGCACAACCTTGTTTCCCCCCCCCCGAGGACCTAATACCCCCCCCCCCACTTTATCTTTTTTTTTTCATTTTAGTCTTGCTTTCCCTCCCCCCCTTTCTGTTTGTATCTCCCCCACTTGCAACCACGTTCCTCCGTCCTTATAACCCCTTTTAAACGTTCTCGGTTTGGAGGTTCCTGCTTTAGATTTCACCCCAGGACGATATATACCCACCCATTCAGGCCCCCAGTTGGATCGAAGAACAAAGAGATGAAACCTACACGAGGACTCCTGAACCCAGACTCCGGTATTACCAAGCTTGGATCATAGATTTGATTCCGGGACCCCCCCTATTATTCAACCAATTGCATCACTAACCGTCGGGGTGCCCCAACTTGAGAGGTGACTGGCCCTGTTGGAAATGGCCCCTCCGTTTCTTGGTTTTTCACCCCCCCCAAAAAAGTCCTTAACCACCTCGGTCTTTCTTTTCTAGTCACCCCTTTCTCACTACCACTAAACTCTAGTCCCTCTTTTTTTCTCAATGCGAGGGAAGGAAATCATATATTTAGTTGTTCCCCTATTACATTTCTAAATGTTCCCCTTTTTATGTCCCCTACGTCTCCCCCCCCTCACAGTTGTTTCTCACACCTCTCTTAAATAATAATTGTTGAGCGAGACTTGAGACAATCCCCCCGAATTTTGGATATTTTCTCTGTATACCTCTCTCCCCTTCCGCCCAAACCCTTCTATGGGACACCTTTTTTCCCCAATCCTTGCGATGGGGCGAATATTTCCCCCCCACCAAATATCTTATTTTCATTAGGGGAAGTAATAAATCATGAACAACAAGATTGCATTTCTTTTGTTTGGTATTGCTGCGCTTCCCCCCCTTCAACCACACATGGACTTTCTTTCACTTTTTTTTTTTTTCCCGATCCCCACTTCTTAGTTCCCCCCTTTTGAGTCTGTTGAGAAATAACCCTGTTTCCCCCAATTTCTGCCGGAAGGGTGGTTCCAAGGCCTCCTCTTCCCTTCCTTTGAGCTCCTAGAGTTTCAAGATGTCCGCAGACCTCGTTTTCATCACTTTTTTTCTATGTAAATTGAGAATCCCCCGATTGATAGCTAAGTTATTTTCCTTTCCCCCAGTTCAATTGTTCCCCCCCTTTTTCTAGAAAGTCAGCGGATTAAATTTTTCTTCATTGAACCCCCACATAAATGAGTTTACCTTCGATAATACCCGAGAACCCCCTACTATTGTTTCGGATTGTTTTAACCTTCTTCCTCCTGGGAGTTTCTCAGATATACGTTTCTTTGTAACTGCATATTGAGCATTTTTGACCCCCTCCCTGGGGCAGTATTACATCTTTACTTATGTAGAACACCGTAACCCTCTCTGGTCTCACCCGTAGCTGACCCTCTCCCCCATCCAGAAATGTACCAATGCTAAACAGGTATGACTATGCCCCCTTTTTTTCTTTTCAATCTTTTCCCTCCCAACCTCCACTATTTTTTCATCTTCCTGCAAGTGCTTTGTTTTCATTGACGGCTTAGAAGATTTTACTTTGAATCTCCTTATAATTTGTCTGGTCATTATCTATCCCTTATTACCCTGTCCTCTCCCATCCCCCTTTTTCCCCCCCCCCATACACCATTTAACCCCTTATATTTTCGTCTTTTTCCACCCTGTGAGATACTGGTAATATTTTCTTCCCCCAACTAAACATCCTCATAGTGCCTTCCCCCCCATGTCGCCACCTTAGGTTTCCACCCCCCAATGTCTAATCTCAGTAAACAACCCATTCTTACATTCCTCTGTAGTCCATATTTTGGTACACTGTTTTCCCCCTTGCTCCTTTTCATGACCCTGTTCCTACCAGCCTTTATCTACCTAGCTTGGCCAACCTTATGTGGACTATGGCAAGTGCTGCTTCTTTCCTCTTCGTCCCGGTTTCTTTTCCCCCCCCCCCCCCTTCCCCCCACCAACATATACTCCATAGTCATGATTTCCCCCCTCCATGATTGTCATGTTTTTTCTGTTATCTTTTTATTGTAGAGGTTGGTGTTCCTGGTAAACTTGTCCTTTTCCATTTTGTTTTTCGCCTTGCTTCCCCCAAGTTATGTGTGACCCCTTACTCCTTACTTTCCTCCCCTCCCCAAGGAACTCTCTCTTTGTTCATTCCTTCCTTCCTTAGCCCCAATTTGAGTCCCTGGATTCACTCTCTTCCCTTTTTAGCCTCGGTGTGAACCCTTGGAGGATTGTGTTATTTATTGGTAATTTCGCTCCCTTGTCACATGTCATCCCTCCTGAGGGTTATTCTGAGATGCTTCCCGGAGGTTTTCGTTCGTGTTTTGAGTTAGGCATTCTTGTTCAAATGCAGTAATTTTTGGGGTTGTCTCCTTTATCTTCCCCCTCACACAATATCCACTTACCTTTTTCCCTTTCTCTCCTTACTGGTGTTCCTGTGGTACTCATACCTTTGCCGTGTGAAAAGTGTTTTCCTCTTTCTCAGTCCCCCCCAATGTACTCCCCCCTGTTAGGCTTCACTCGTTCCGTTAGGGTCTTCTCCACGACCCTTTTTCTCCTCTTCCTCCCCTTCGGGTGAGATCTCTCCCTTTTCCTTCAAACAAATGCCCCATATCATGGTGACCCAGGTTTGTACTCTTCCCCTTTTCCTAACCATTTTTATCCATTGAACCCTTTCCCTGCACCCACTCTGTGCACACTCGTTCCTTCCCCACCACAAACCTTAAAGGAAAAAGGACTTCCTGGTTTTTTTGTTCCCTGTTCCCTTTTTCCTCTTTGAATCAGCCTTTCCCCCCCCCCCCCCCCAACTTTTTCGATGTCCATTTCCCCCCCTTTTTCTTTCCTCTTACTGACAGGAGCAACCACATCCGTGATCATCCCACAATTTTCCTCGTCGTCCTTTTCCCCTTTCATTTCCCCCCCTTCCCAAACCCTAAATTCCCCCCCCCCTACCAAAACCTCCCCCTGGTTATGAATCAACCCCCCCCTTCTCCAATCCCCTGACATACCTTGACTCCCCCCCCCTCCTAAGGTAACCCACTATACTTGCTTGGGAAGGTATGAAGGGTCTGATGAATAACTGCCGCCACAGTAGAACATCCTTATCAACAAGCTACTTACCCCTTCCATTCTCATCTTGACCCCCCCGACCCCCCTCTCAATTAACACTTCTCCTTCAAACCATCATTAAAACGGCACCGAAACCAAAGCACCCCCCTTCTTTTTTTCCTCATCCCACCTATTCTTTTTGGTTTGCCGGGTTTTTGCCCCCCCACGGCCCAGCTAACAGTTAATTTGTATAGAGTCTTAGAAGTTCCCCCCCCACCCCCCCATTGTCTGTTGATAGTTTTTTTTCCATTCTGCCACCGAGATTATTCTGGTTGGTAGCTCCCAGTCATCTCCCCTTTTCCTTTTTTTGCAACACCTGCCACCCGACATCTTAACAGGGGTGGGGATGCCAGGGGTCTTACCAAGATATTTCTGGACCCCCCCAATGTTTTGCCCCCCCCAGTTTTTTTTTTTGGCCTCACCCGGTGATGACTTTTGGCCCCCCCCCCCTTATGTAAATAGAGTTAGTTAGACCCTTTTTTACAGTTGATCTAGACTTTTTCTTTCCCCCTTCATTATAATTTATTGGGCCATGTTATTTATTGATCCTGTTTGATTGAATTACAGGATCCCCCGAGCTCATCCGTATATTCATCAGCATCATTTCCATCATCACCCCTTTTGTCTCATTTGGTTCCCCAACTTTCCTCTCCTCCGGATGTCCTGTTTTTTCCCCCTATTTCCCCCCCCCTCCTCCGTTTTTTTACAATTTGTCCTCCAGTTTCCTTCCTTTTGTCTAACGGTGGATTTCATCTTAGCAATCTGGTTTTCCTCGTTTTACTTTTTTCCCCCTATTATTCCTCCTACCTTTTCCCATCTTCCCCCCCCCCTTATTTTTCCTTTGTTACACCCACGTCAGGACATTTCGTAACTACAAAGGAAGCCTATTACCCCCGTTTCTAACCCTCTTTTTTATTTTCCTCTCTTATCTCCTTTTTTTGTTTCTTCCCCGACATAACTGGTGTTCTTATCCCTTTATTTCCTAAACACGTTGCTTACTTTACCCCAGCCTTTCTCTTCCTTTGATCCCCTCCAGTTCTTTTTCTTTTGCCTCTCTTCATCTTGTCCCCCTCTTTTGCTCATTCTTTTTTCCGCGGGATAGAACCTCCCCTCAACCCCTACGAAATAGGCAAACTGTTGAGTTTCCCTCCCGACAACCTCCGTGTTTTTCCCCCACCCCCCAAACCCTCTCCGTTGTTCTTTATTCGAAAACTTACCCCCACCTAACCTCTAGGCAATCTTCTCATTTTATTACATATTTCTTTCTTTCCATGCCCATCATCGTTTTTTCCACCTTTGTCCTTCGTCTTCCCTCCACTTTACACCTTTAACTACAAACTAACATTAGTCTTTTGTCTCATGGTTCCTTCTCCCTTTCCCTTTTTTTTTGAGAGCTCTACTTCCTAGAGGTTTTTCCCCTTCCCCTTTTTTCTTTCCTAGCCCAGGACACCCTGTAACAGACTCATGAGGGCGCCTCGTACAACCCCTCCTCTTTTTTTAACTTATTGCTTTCGGAAAAATTTGCTCGTTGGTAGTTGATTTGGTAGTTAGATGTCTGATTCCAATAACACCCCGTATAGGGCCCCTTTGGTTTGTCTCAAAGTTCTCTTCCTGTTGCGCCTTCCCCCTTTTTTCCCTTATTTTTGGAAAAGGGGGGTGCCGGATTAGGAGTTTCCCCGATTAGCGAGTCCGCCCTCTTTCCTATTGAAGACTTTTCTAGGCACTCCCTCTTTGACCCTGTATGATTTCTCAACCTGACCGCATCCCATTTGAGCTGTTTATATATGTAAAATACCAGGCAGGGTCCGTTTCTAAGTCAGATTTTCCCCTCCCCCCCTCGTGGCACGTCTTGACCCCCAACCCTTCTTGATCCACATTCGCAAAGCTGTTTGACCCCCCCCCCAGTATATTTTTCGGGAAAGGAATCCGAGGGGTCCTTCTTGTGGTCAGATTTCCCCTGTGGGTTCCCCCAAACGTCCTTTATGAATTCTTTTGCCCCCAAAGTCAGGATCCTTCCTTCAGAAGACGCTGAGAAAAAGTAACCGATTCCCCCCCCGTTTTGTACTTGCCCCTAACTGGTTCCTTTCCTGACACCATTTACCCGTAAGAATTCCTTCGGCCAAATAATTGGCCAACATATTTTCCATATGGGAAGCCCCCCCATACCTATCATTTTCTCTTGGGACAGTTGGCAAGGATTTTTTTTCCCCAAACCTTTTGTTCCTTTGCTAAGCTTTTCCTCTCCTCCCCCAGTTCTCTCGTTGGGTCAGTCCCTTCCCCCTAGGACTGACCCACATGACCCCATACACCATTCTCAAACCCTTATTTCTCCTTCTTTCAATTTCCAATCAGGATTCACCTTCCTATTTTTTTTCCTCCCTCCCTCCTAAACTTTTTTTTTCCTCTAGTGTGATAGTCACACCTGGGGATTTACCTAGTCTTTCAAACTTCCCCCCCCTCTCCCCCCCCCCCTGCTACCTTTCTCTGCTGTTTGTACAATTTTTTTTCCAGACTACACCCTTTCCTTGGCAATCTACCCATTCCATTATACCACGAATGGCCCTCCATGTTCCCTTTTCCGCGTGTTCCTTCCTCTATGCCCCCATCCCATCCCATGTTAGCTTTCCGCTCAACCAAGAAAACAGATACCCATTTAATGATTTCCCTGAGAGTCCCCCCCTTTCCCTTTTTTCTTTTCTTTTTGAGTGATCCCTTTTATAGTATGGTCCAGGGAATGTAGAATTTTTCCCATTGGAATTCGGTTTTTTTTCCTGTTTCACCATCATGGTGGACCACTAGTTTCTTCATCAGCCCCTCACCCTGCCATGTTTTTCCCCCAAGCTTTTTTCTTCCCCCCCCCCATTTTTTCAAGGACTCCTTTCTTTCTTTGACTGTTTTTGTGTGCTTTCAACTGGTGGGGAGGTTGGGTATTCTTTTGAATTTAGTTTGCGAGTTCTTTTTCCCTTTGCAAGACTATTTTTGTGATTTTCTCCCCCAGGTTGTATGGCCCACTTCTTTCGTTCGTGTCAAATGACAAACCAAGTTTCTCCTATTTTTTTGTTTGAGGGTTTTCCTTGACATAACCAAATCTCAACCCTTTCTCTCATCTTTTGGAATCTTAAATGTCCTTTGTTTTGGACTAAGACCTTGTACCTTTTCTTTTTGCATGCAAAGGTCCCCCTCCCCCTCCCTTCCGGACGAGTGTCCAACCCTCGGGCCCAACATTGAGTGGTCGTGGGGGGCTACGGGTTTTATCACTCCCAAACGGGCGATATCTTACGACCTCCAGATTGTTTTTTTTCGAGCTACCCCTTTGTTTTTTTAAACTTGTCCCCCTCATACCTTGGCCCCCCCTTTCGTTGAATGTCCTCCTAACTTTCTGTGGCCCCTTATGAACTTTCATTTGCCCCATGGCACCCCCCCCCCTGTATCCGGTGGGACTGCTGCACAGTCCTGCTCAAATTGGAAAATTGGACTCTTGTGAGTTCCCACTGAATACAGCTTACCCCCTCCCCAAAAAATGTCTCCTCCCTTGCCCTTTTGCCCCTCATTTTTAGCTTTTTTTCACTCCACGTAACCCCTCTGATAATCTCAACAAATTCACTTTCTTAGTTTTCCCGCCCTGACCTCCCCCACCCCCTTCCCCTCTTCCCACCTTCACTCTCCACCCCTGTTTCAATTTTTCCACAATAGCAATATAAATCTCTGAAATCCCCTCCAACAACCATAATGAAGTCCAAAACTCCTATTTGTCATTTAATTCCTGGATCTCCCCTCCAGTCCCCTGAACCTCATCTTTTACACCGAACTAATTCTCATTCCCCCCTGAAACCCATCCCACCAATTTCACCCCCATCACATCCCCCCCCCCCCCCCTCCCAAACCAAAGAAACCCAGAAACCGTTCCCTCCAGTTTTCTGCCTCCTTCAGATTTAGTATTTGGCCCCCTTTTGGATCAACTTCCCCAGCGCTGGATGTCCCCCTTTTTTCTTCCTAGTCCTGAGGGTTTTAAGCCATTCCCCTTAAGGTGGTTGCCTGTGTATACCCGACATGGTGGTATTCCACTGTCATGACCTTCTTTGGAGACCTGTCCCTAGATCCCCTCCGGCATCGCAGATGTTTCCCTATATATGAAAAGGTTGAAAGACTCGCTTGTTTCTCCCCAGAGGTGCTATTTCTTCTTGTCCCCTATTTTTTCGCTTTATTTAGCCCATCACATGTGGATAATCTCTGGAAGTATTCTATACAGAATTTTTTTTCAACTTCTGTTGGATTCTTTTTTGATATAGTCTTGTCACAGGATGAAAGCGACCTCAATCTTATCCTTATTCATCCCAGCCTCCCCATCATTCATCCATGTTTACCACTCCTTCTCTGTCTAGGTTCTTTTGCTGCACTCCCCCCACCCACTTTGGGAAAACTTAGACTTGTCATTCACATGTCCCCCCCATGTCCTAGAACCTCCTTGTTTGGCCACAGGTTAAATTTCTCAATAATAGACCCAACTGATCCCCCTGTTTAATACTTCACACCCTCCCCTGGTTCTTGTTTCCCCCCCCCCGTAGTAACCTTTCAACTAAACCCTTTTCCCTCGACAATGGAATTCTATACGACAGAGAGCTTTGGTTATCTACCCTGCTACCCCCTTTTCTCTTATTACACTCTTTCCCTTATCATCCCCTTCCCCCACCTGGACCTTTCCAGTATACCTGAGATAGCTAACCTATTTCTACAGTTGACTATATTCCCCTTTGCTCCTTCATATTTTTCCCCCCACTTCTGGATTCACTTTTTCTCTTGACACCTTTCTCCTTCCCCCCCCATTTTCCCCTTCCCGAAATTAGGGTGGAAAAGTCTTTCCCGGGTATCACCGGAAACACGGCCCTCAAGTGGAGCTTACCAACCCAGTTAATAACACCCTGTCTCTTATCGACATCCTTCCTCAACCCTCTTCCCTTTTCTTTTCCTCTTCTTTGTTCTTACTTCCGTTCCTGCATAACTAGTTGCCCATTCCCCACCTCATTAGGTACTGTCCTGCTACTAGGTTCTATTTTTTTTCAATATAATTCCCAAATACCCCTTCTTCTTTCTTTTCATCTCCCCCTCCTCGTTGGTTTCCCCTCTTTTCCTTCCCAAATATCTCTCTCTTGGATAAGTGTTGAGTTTCTTCCTACTTTTTAGCACGTCTGTGTACTTAACAGACTGAGGTAATATTGTTCTGGGTTTCCATCTTTCTTCAGAAAGGACTAATACACCTAACTCTTCCCCATATTCCTTAGATTTTCTTTTTTTTCTAGGTAGATTTGATAACGGTACATACCCTACAACATAAGTACGGTTTTGAAAGCTCCAAGTGCCAGGTTTCCTCCCGAGACTCATTTCCTCCCTTCCCTGGCCTGGGTGCAGATGCGGTCTTCCCCCCCGTACCCCCGACCTGGTATTCGAGGAGTCCCGATGAACCCTAAGGAGCAGACCTGTGGAAACTTTCAAAGCGGAATAAATTTTTTTACGCCGTTTTCTATTCTATGTCCCCCAACCCCCCTTCAAGGTTCCATTATCTTACTTCTGCGGATACATGTTCATTTTAGAAAACCCCAAAATGAGGCTCTCCCTTCGGCACATGTCAACCCGTTTCTTTTTTTTTCTTTTCCCCGACGTATTTTTTTTTCCAATTTAATTTTCCCAATGGAAGTGGCATATCACATTTCCATTTGGCGAATGATGGACAAGCTCGTTTCTTCCGGATGTTAAACTCCGGCTTGTCAAAAAAGGTACCTTTACACACGTTTGAAAGATGACCCCACGACCTTTCCCTCCCCCACACATTTCCCCCTTCCTGACTAGGGTCCATTGTCCCCATCGGAACACAACCCCCAGTCCATAAATTATCTCCTCGATTTGTTCCCTTTCCCCCTATGCGCCCCTATCTCTTGGACTGCTGCTGTATGCCATGCATGCGATCCCCATTTTGGTCATCTCCACTAAGAGGAATTTCCCATTAATGTCCCATCTATTTTTTGCCAAAAAAATCTCGCTTTCGGTCTCGAGCCTTTTTTTCTCCTTGTTATACTTTCCCCTAACTCCCCCCGATGAACCAATTTTGGAAAAAGTTTTTCATCAATCATGGGGATAACACTCTTTTTTTCTTTCACCCACCATTTCCCTCCCCACTGGCTATCCGCACCACTTGCCTCTGTCCAGATTGGAGTGGCTCTTCCTATTTTCCTTTCATCATATCACTTCTCATGTCTACCCCCTTTTCCACACCCCCTGTCCTCTGGCTTAATTTTGCCACCCTCTATGCTTATCCCTGGCATGTTAGTGGGCCCAATCCAAAATCCCAATTAATACCCTGGTACTTTGCTCGTTTGGCCTTTGTTAGTTTTTGCTTTTTTTGACTCCCTTTTAATTTCTGTTCCTGTCATAGGCATTCATGGTAAAGTTCTAAAGTTCCTTGGTGCCACGAGTTTTTTCTTCATACGACGGCTCCCCCCTTTGACAAATTTCTCCTCTTTGCATTCAGTTCACTGGATTTCAGTTTTCTTTTTCTGTTCTTCAACCCCCCTGGAGTCGGGTATGAATTTGCGAGCTAGCTGTCGTTCCCATGTTTACCCCCTTTTTTGTTTGTCTGGTTATGGTAACTTGAGTGGTCTTGCACCCTTGACTCAGTTCTTGCCCTCTCAGCTGTTTTTTTTTTGGGTTTGCCTCTTCTGCCTCCCCCCCCCCTTCACTTGCCTACCCCATTTTGAAAGTAAGGTTGAAGCTTGAGTCCCTCCCATGGCATTAATAATGTTTCTTTTTTTTAGCATTTTTCCTGAGGTGTTTGTCATAGTTCATTTCACGGTTTTCCCTGTACACCTTATTCTGGCGATTCACCTATGGTGCCAATGATGTTAGGGTCTTCCCATTTAGAAAAGAGGGCTTTTAAGCCTCCTTCCGTTGTTTTTTTTAACCTTTTACAGGCTACCCCCCCCCCGTGCAACGTATTTTCCCTCCTCCTCTCTTTCTTTGTTTTTAGTACTTGTTGAATGTTCACTCTGCCCCCACTCTGTGCAAATAGTTGAGGCACCCACCCAAGGAAACCCAGTAATGATCCTCCCTTTAAAGTTGTTCTCCCTACTTTTTTGTTTGCAGAATACCCCCCTACCCAACCCCCCAAAAAATCTATGCAGCAGTACCTTGGTCTTTGACCCCCGACCGCCCCCACTTCTACACGCCTCCCACCTAATTGTCCAGCTTTTCCTCGCACTCCCCCAAGATAATCAATAACCAACCTCCCCCCCCCTGGTTGCCCCCCAACGAGCTCCCCCCCCCCATCTTTAATCCTTTTTTACGAAAGCTTCCTCCCTCCCCCTATTTCTTTTCCATTATGAAGTCACTTTCTTATCCCCTGGTCAACAGCTAATGATCATGCACACTCCTCTTACCAATTTCCATCCCCTGAACTACCCAACAAACCTCTTTCTCCCCCCCCACCCCCCCCATAAAACTGCCCCATTAACAAAGTAACCCTTGGACTTTTTAATTTACGTGATAGTTATATTCTTGGCTTTGGTTGATTGCCCTTCCGCTAACATGGGCCCTGTTAGGGCCTCTTCTTAAATGTTCTTTTTTTTCACATGCCCTTCTATGGGTGTTGTCCCTTTTGTTATAACTCTCGATTCGCAAAGGTTCGATGGGCCCAGGGTCAACCCTAGTTACTTTGACTTAACATTCTGGGCCTACCTCTGCAAGTGTCTTTTTTTTTTCATTCCTTGTGACAAATTTTGGAACCTTCCCCAATGGATTTATGTCAAACAATCTTTTCCCCCCCCCATTTGTAGGTCGTAGCCCCCCGATCCTTCTCTCTTTTTTCCCCTTCCTCTCACAGAACCTTTTCATGTTTTATAATGTGTTCCGGAGTTTCTTAATACTTTGATGACATAATGACTTTACTCCAAGGTTTCCCCCCCCGCATCGACCTCCTTCCCCCTTTCATGTCTCTCTCTGTCCACCTTCATAGTGGATATTTGACTGCTTCCATCATTGAAAAATAAACTTTTGGGACAATCTTCTTTTTTCCCCCAGTTGTCCTTGACCTCCTTTTTTGGTCCTTTTCCTTTTTTTCAACCTTTAACGTGACTCAGTACTTTTCTATTTCCTCTTCCTTCCTCCTCATTCTGCTGTCACTCCTCAATTTCTACTCCCCCATCCCTTTTCCATCTGAGCCCTCCTCTCCAATATTTTACACCTTTACGCCCCAACCTAATAGTGGGTTTTTATATTATCTAATTTGATTCTTTATTTGGTTGTCCTTACATAAATGTGCCACCTACTTTTACTTTCCCCTTGTTTTCCTCTCCCTTACCTTAGCTCTTCCTTCCCCGGTTTGTCATCTTTACCCAATCTGAATATCATTTCCCTCCTCGAGTCCATTCATTTCCTTCATCCTTGGAACCTTTTAAATTCATCCTTTTTAGTTCAAATGCTTTTTTGTGTCCTGGACACCCTTTTCCTCCGTTTTAGCTTTTCACCCCCAACCCCCCTTTCCTTACCCCCATCATTTGTCCATGAGAATAGGACACCCATAAAGAAACCCTTTACCCCTTGTTTTTCAGTCCCGTTCCTGACCCTATTCGTTGTCCCCCCCCTTCGCCCCCCTTCACCATTCTGTTGTTGTTTCCCATACCATGTTTTATTGTTAATCTACCAGTAAAACCCACGACTCTAGGCTATCTGTTGTCTTCCTTCTTCCTCCTCCTTTTGTTGTTTGCTCTCTCTTTTCCCCCCTATCATCTCTTTTATGATTTTCTCCTTCCTTCCTCTTCAATCTCCCTGCTGTCCCCCTGTCACAAGTTGATGGAATAGTGATGCCCCCACACTTTTTAAATCTCTTTCTCCCTTGACTGGTAATCGTCACCGCATGAGAACATCCCCCAGATTGCATAGAGGGTAGTCCTTTCTGTGCCCTACTCAAAACCGTCCCCCCATGGATAGGTTTTCCTTTTACTTTTGTTAAATCTCCACCTTAGTGAAAATTGTTTAGAAGTCTCCTTCCCAATCATTGTTGCCCTAATTTGGGAGATCCTTTTTTGCTGCTCTTCTTTCCAAAGGCCTTACTTCCAGGCATTGACTTCTTAGGCTCCCTATAGAGAGGAGACAGTGTAAATTGTATATGTCCCAAGGAGGGAATACCCTGGAGCCTTTGCTAATTCCTTTATAAGCATGCCGGTTCCCCTTAGAAATTCCAATTGTTTCCCTTCCCCCCTTAGCCACACCAAATTCTTGAAATGTAAGATAATATAACTCTGAACCAAAGATCTGGTGTCCTCCTCTTCTGGCCAATACTTCTTTCGTTCGTTTTTTTTTTATGTGGGACTGCTCCGAATGGATGTTCTATGTTTCTTCTTAGGTTTTTTTTCCATTAATAGCCCGTTAACAGAGGTTATCACACCCGTTTTTCGCGACCCCAAAACCCTGGTCCTCAAGGCAACTTAACATTCTTCTTGCCCAGGTGACGACTAAATAACTTAGTCCTCTTTATGGACAGCACCCCCCATCACTTCTTTGGACATTTCCAGTGTCCCTTGAGTTGCTGAATGAAGCTTCCTTTTTTCTTAAATGCCAGTATAATTATTATGTCGTCTGGTTCCCATTTTTTTCCCTTTTCTCCTTAAATGATAACCCAAATTTCATACAAGTCTCAAATTACTCCTTTCGTTTCTCCTCTGTTTCGTGATCCCCCCTTTCTTTTCTTGTCTACCCTACTTAATGCCATATCCCTCGGATTCATAACTTTCTTCCACAAACACCCCCTTACCAATTCTTCCTTTACCCACATCCTGTAGTCCCTATTGGCCCCCAGGGGCCTCCCCTAGGGTCCTGACATTCTTGTCCCCCCACCCAGACCCTTTCTCTCTAATGCAATAAACTCTGTGGGATATGGGGCCCCTCATATGATACTCAAATGGTCCAATGTAGTCTTTTCCCCCCCCTTGCTCAAACATCCACCCCACAATCCATTTTTTAAAATCAAGCATTGCCTTTGTCGTTTTTTATTTGTTGAGACTTTTCCTTTGTCTTCTTTTGGTTCTTTTCCTATCCTTCCTGGTAATGATTTCTTGCGCCCCAATCCTCTTCCGGGTCCCCTCCATTATCCCCTTTAAGGGACAAAGTTCAGGTTTTGTAAATCTTAAATTTTTTGATCACTTTTCCGAGATTTCATAGCTCGTTGTCCCCCAAAGTGGTTTTTCTTTTTTTATCCTTGTCATTTTAGTTTTTTGTCTTTTTGCGAAGTTAAAGTCCCTGCAGACTAAGGTGACTTTTGTTTGGCTGATGTGTATGGACCATTAGTTGGTCTTCCCCCTTTCCGTCCTTGACCCTTCCTCTCCTTGACCCTTTTGGCGGGTTGAGTAGTTTTGGTGTATTCTGCCCCCAAATATTGACCTTCCAAGTCAAGCAGGGCTTACTGACTTTACAATTTTTTTTTTTGTGGCCTCAGCAATTGCACCTTTTTGTCGAGTAAGCTTTAACCCCCAACAGAATTTTTTAGTGATTGAGAGTCCCACTATTTTCCCCCTTTCGGGCCCTTTTTCGCCCCCCCCCCTTTTAATATTTCTCTCTTTCTCTTTCCTTTGTTTTTTTAGAGATTCCTGTCTCCCAAAAAGGCCCCACCCATCGTGCCCCCCCCGAGTTTTAACTCTCCCCCCCCCTAAATGAGTATTAGTTAAATTGTGCAAGCTGCACCCCTCCCACCCCCCCCCACCCCCCATCTTTATGAGACAACAACCTTCTCCCAGTTCAGTCGTGCCCACCCGCCCATTTGAGAAGACCCTTGGACTTAAATTGTGGTTTTCGAACCCTGTATTGGGTGAGGCAGAAAAATTCTTCCAACCCCCCCCCCCGACGTGTTTTCAGAATTCCTTGGCCCAGTGAAGAAGGGAAAGTTTTGCAAAATGTTTCCATACCCTCCCCGATTCAGCTCCACACCATACCCTTAGTCCAGTGCCTCTTACAGGCTCTTTACTTACCCCCCACTTCTTCCCCTCCCTCTCCACCCTCTCTCCCTTTCCCTCCCTACTCTACCCTTCTCATCTCTTACCCTCACCCCTATCTCCCCTATCAACGTATACATCAATTCCCTACCTGATCCCCATCCCCCCTCCCCCCTCACCCCTCTTCTCCATCTTCCCCCTCCTCCGCCCCTCCACTCCACCCCCACCCTTATCTTCTTTCCTCCCCCAGTCACCTACTCCTTTTGCCCCTCCCCTCTCCCTCTCCTCCCCCTTCAGACTCACCCTATTTACCTTCTTCTCCCACTTATCCGTCCTCTGTCCCTGCCACTCCAAACCCCCCCACCAATCCCCCCCCCCCCCCCCCCCTCCCCATGTTTTGAAACCTTTCCAAAAACGCGCTCAAAATCCCTTCGCTTCAATTCCACTCCCCAGTTGGCTCCTTCTGACTTAACATTGGTCCTTTTTATGTAGCCCGGCTACCATTTTTTTTCCCCCACACAATGTATTCATTGATAATGCACCAAACTAATTCCCCCAAATTTTCTATCATCTTGTACTGACATCCCCAATCTCACCCCAAAACCCCCCCCAAACTTCCCCCCCCCAGAAAAAAAGAACAAATTAAACTACCATTGAAGTATATTCTTTTTTTTTCCCCAGGTTTCCCGCTACCCATGTGATGTAATCTAGCAAAGATGAAGGTGGGCCCTATTCCACTTTATAGGGTTTTCCCGGTCTTGGTCGCAGGCTATTAGATCCCTCCTTCACTTCCCTCATCCACCATCCTTTTCCGCCCCCATTATCCACTCCATGGCTTTAGAGGGGGGGTGGGGCCCATTTGTGACCAGCCTGGCCACCATTTTTCCATCTCCTTTTTCCCCAATTCCGTTAGCCCAGTAATATTTTGCTGTGAATCCCCCTCTGAGACACTTTGCTAGGTATGTCCTATGGACATGACAAGATTTGTTAGTTTGGCATCTCTGAGAAATTATATATCATAGGAACTGAACTCGTCATACTTGTTTTTGTGTCGCAAATAAGGGTAGGTACCAGGTAGGTGTAGGAGCATGGTTCTGGACCTTTCCCCCACTTAACACTCATGTTAAGTTGATCTGGAATTGAAGGACGAAAATCCATTTTGGAACTCCTTGTCCATGGGATTCCCCGTGCCCACAGCCCATCAGCGTCCCTCTGTAGGGGACTGTTCTTTAAACCTTAGGATAACAACAGAACCCGTGTCGTTTTTTTTTTTACCCCATGAGTAGTCATCCGGATGTTAATGACCGCAAGGCTTTTTTCCTTGAACTTGTAACGTGTCTTCCGGATCTGATTACCATTTCTTCCAAACCATTGTAAAGGGGGTTCCTAAGTCATATTACCAGCCCCCCCATTCATTGAGTGTCCCCTAATCCTCTTGCTGTCCATAACTTCCGGATACTCCCATTCCTCTTAAGATTCCAGGACAAAGAAAAGTGAGTTGCTTCTAGACTAGCTCCATTGGGTGTTGAAATAAGCAAATGTGACCATCCTTGACCTAGAGAGAACAACAGTTTTTCCGAAGCTCCAACAGTAGACTCACCCTCCCCCCTTCAGAGAGTGGGGAGTGCCTCCTTGTAAGAGAAAGAACCGGAGAACCCAGACGGGCGGCAGAGATTGGAGGGAATTTTTCGCTGAAGTACGCAGGCGTCCGGTTAAAGAATGCAGCGACCACCATTGCGGAAGAATGGAGCTGTTAAACCCAGGTTGTGTTTTGGGCCTAACGATTCTGTCCCAAGGGGTGGCATTTGTGAGAGTATTTTTAACAAAACACCCATATCACCTAGAAATTTTGGTCGTGATGGAATCGTCTTACACTCACAATTTTTCTCTTTTTATTACTTCCCTTTCTGGAATACATATATTTAGTGTTCCACATTTTGCCCCCTCTCATTCTATCATGTCCTCTTCTCCCTTTGACCCCCCCTTATCCCTCTATCCTGTTTGTCTCAT
>Ga0179593_1292641_pt1 | contig 17522 bp, 15 predicted proteins | sample CZODoug2_1_08_16_FD_185931 | JGI IMG/M metagenome (GOLD analysis project Ga0179593, IMG submission 185931) | Vadose zone soil fungal communities from Angelo Coast Range Reserve, California, USA - CZODoug2_1_08_16fungal (PacBio error correction) | ecosystem: Environmental > Terrestrial > Soil >... | reverse complement strand
GGTAGTAGGGGTTGATCCTTTCGAACGGTCCTTCCTGAAACAGACTTGGGACTCCCCCTTTACCTCCTCCCCCTCCCCCCTCTTTCAAACGGCGAGACATGGGCCCCTAGGTTTGTTTCCTTTGCGAATGGGCGAGATGTTCTCTACGAGATTAATATTAGTTAGTCTTGGTCACTTGCACCATCTTCTTATTTGATCCTGGTCAGAGCGATACCCTTCACTTTTCTACTCTGCCTGGCGCCTTCACCTCCTCCTGTCGCCCGACGAATAATGGATCCGAGTGTATTTTACGTTGAGTCTTCTTCCCATCGCGCCTTCCTAGGCTAGTCCCCTTCACCGTCTGCCCGACCGGCTGACCCCCCCCCTGGCCCGTCGCTTCTTTGGTGACCGGTCGTCACCTCATAATGGCTTTCCGCACCTCGACTCTTAGTCGGTCCTACGTTGTCCGTCCGGTTCTTCTTTTTTCCCCCGCATTTCGAAGCGCGCATCTTCGTTTCTCCCTTTCTTTTTTCTTAAATCGTCTTCCTGGCGGCTGACCTGTTTGACGGTGATGCACCTGCAAACGTCGATGATTAGTCTTTCTTTGCCCGTACGTTCCGACAAGTCGTTACCCCCCCCAGTTTTTCCGTTTGGCCCTCATTTTCTTTGAAAAGCAGATTTGAGACACGGTTGCTCCTCGTCCTTTTCTGTACTTCTCCTCCCTCCCGGTTCCTAATTCCTTTCCTTTCAAAACCGCTTTGGCGATTGAATTTTGTTTATCAACGCCGAGGCGGTCGTAAGTTGTTATTGAGTCTCTGTCCGAAGCCTGTTTACCGGTCCTTTGCCCCAGCACCCTCGCCCTTAAGATTTTCAGGCGACTTAGCAATCTCCGCCGTGGTGGCTCCACCCTCTCTCTCCGACGCAGGTCACAAGGGATTTCGGTTCTTTTCCTTTCTCCAGAGGTTTCGTTTTGTTTTCCGAGTTCGACCTCCAGGGACGAAGAGTGCTAAGAGCGTACTGAACGAGCGCCTAACGAAATAGATCGTAGACGGTTTGTTCGTTTTTTTTGTAAAGTCAAGCGATTTGGTTCCCAGTTGACTACTTCCTCTCCTTTCTATCGTCCGGTTTTTGGAGTGGAGCTGACGGTCCCTCTGAAGCTGGCGTTCTTGTTTTGTATTTTTTCTTGGCTTGTTCCCTTGGCACCTCCTCCTTTTAGCGGTGTTTTTTACCCGGTTTTGTCGGTCTTCAGGATTGTCAGTTTGGGTGAGGGTCTCTTGCGCCCGTCCGTTTTTCACAGGGTGATGCGCTGTTCCGCGCCTTTGGTACACGTCCGCCGTTGGGGGTTGGTGAGAGGTGTTGCGGTCGATCCTCCGTTTTCTTGTTTCTTTCGTTCCTTTGTTTGTTGTTTTTTTCTTTGGTGTTGGATTTGGGTTTTTTTGACGTCCGGCGTGCCTTTCTACAACCTCAAGGTGGTCTCCTTCGCTCGGGTTTGTGTTTTTTCTTCATCTGTTGGAACCATCTCTCCCCAAATTTGTTTTGCAGAACCCCTGTCCTTTTTCCCGGTCTCCTTTTTTTGCAGATTGCCCCGCCGGCTGGATCTTCCCCCTCCCAGATTCCGCCCTGGTCGTAGGCGTACTCTCATTTTTTGACGTTCCACCTTCTATTACCACCTCCTGACCCTGTCACGTTATCCTCATCCTTGATCCTTGATGGCTCGTCATGGCCTCTTCATCAAGCTTCTCGCCGACCCCGCACAGTACGACTGATTACTGGTTTTTTGTGCTAATCGAAGGATTAGATCCAGAGTTGTTGTTTTCTTTCTCGTCTCTTCGATTTCACCCCCCCCCCTATCAGAGGAACGGTGGTTCTTAGAAGCGGTGTGCTTTGCCGATGCTCTGCGCAGGCCAAAACTATGAGATGTTTCGGCGTCAAAGGGGAGGGGGTTTTTTCAAGTTGTGCGGCTCTTCCAACAGAACTTTGCGCCTCGACTGTCGGTCTCGTCTTTTTTCGCGCCTCCCTTTTTACCCGTCCTAACGCGGCCGTTAATTCTTTTTCGCACCGCGACGAGGGTTTTGACTCTAGATTTCTTCCTAGAGATCCGTGGGTCGCCTTCCCCCTTAAAGACCTTCGCGACCCCTATCCGTTCCCGAGCCCCCTTCTTTCACGCATCATTTATTCACACCCCTTTTTGATCGGTGTTGAAACCCCGTTTCGGGACGCCAACGTCGTGCCTAGTCTTCCAAACATTCACATGTTCGGCCACCTCTCGCCTTCCCGTTTACCCCCCGCCCTCGACGTCTTCGAGCAAAATATTGCGAGTCAAATTACCTAAAAAATTGTTAACAAAGGACTTACGCCCGACCTTCCACCCAGGTCTTTTTCTTTATCTTTTGTAGTGCTGCACTGCTTACTCCCCCAGCTGGGCTTACCCACCCTGCCCCACACGACCGCCCAACGGGCACTTTCGTTAGGCCTTCTTGGTCCCCTCCTCTTTTCTTTTCCACTTGAGGAGGAAGTCAGCTCGGTACCACATCTGATGGAACCGCAGCATTTCGCTCTCCCTGGCTTGAGCTGCACTGGTCCTGTCCCGATAGAGAGGTTGAGCATTGCGAATTCTTATCAAATATTTTTTTTTTATTTTATTGTAGCTGACGTACCCTTTCGTATTCCTCGCTCTTTCGTCCACCACGTATTTGAAGACCTTCGTCATAATGAGGTCTCCACTCTTGACTCGTGGGCACGGTTTTCTTTCTAGGTCCCTAGGCGTCTTCTTTTCCGCCGTTTCGTAAGGCAAAGTTGGTCTCTTCGATTTTCAGTCCTTCCCCGGTAGTGATGGTGTAGACTTGTCTACGAAATTGAGGATTCCCCTGCCCCCTTATACTCTTTGTTGCCCTACCCGTGTCCTTTTCATCCTCGGACTCAGTTTTATGACTATAAGTCGTTTGATTCCTTCGCTCTAATGAGGTCAGGCTTAGCTGATTCATGGGTTTGGTTGATGCTTCCCGAGAGGTAAGAGATGTAAGCATGGTCTTTTCCTTGAAAAGTAACCGGTCTCTGCCTTTTTTGGGTCCATGCCTTCTCACTTAAGTTTAAAATCGGTGCTATAGTACGGGTTTTCTCTTCTTTTTTTTTTTTTTTGTGTTTGGTTGTGTTGTGTTTTGTTCTTGTTCTTGTTTCTTTTATTGAGAGTTCCTTAGAAGACAGCAGCCAACCAACTGGCGACCACCTTGCGTTTTAATCCAGGAGGGCGTCGGCCGGGACGCACCACGGGGGCAAGGCAGGGACCCCTCTACCCCCGCCCCACAACCCCTTACCTCCCCCCCCCTCATCCCCCACCCAGCCCTTTACAACCCTCCTTGCCCCTCCCTACCCCCCTCCCCCCCACTCTTTCCCCTCCCCCCCTCCCCCCCACGCCTCCCCTTCTTTTCCCCAACCCCCTACCCGCCCCCACCCCCCCTGCCCATCCCTTCCCGCCCCCCCCTTGCCAACTCTCTCCCACCACCCCCACTCCCCGATCCCCGTCATCTTCTTCCACCCCTCCTAGCCCCTTCAACCATCCTCTCGCCCCCCCGCTTTCCTCGCGTTTTCTCTTCACCCGCCCCTTCCCCCTCTCTCCCGTGTTTTGGTCGTTTTGTTGTTTCCCTCGGGTTTAGTCACGAAGGTACCTTTGTTCCGCTTCTTTTACCTTTTAGTACCCTTCTTCCGTCTTCTTTGGCCAGCCGCCCGTCCGAGCCCGACGTCTCTGGATCCTTCGCGCATATTTCCCCCCCACAAAGCCACCTCTCCGTTTCTCCTTTCCTCTCCGGGGTTTTCTTCGCTTCCAGGCCGAAGCGTTTGGGGGTTGGGCCAGGTGGCCTGCTCCCCGTAGTGGTAAGTGAACCAGACGAAATTACTCCTCCCCCTTTTGTTCGAGAGATTAGTTGTTCTCTTCCCCTCCCGCTCCAGCCTTTGCCTTTCCAAGCCTCGCTCGTGTGCTTCTTGACGGACGCCTCACATCGTGTACAGGCCCGAATTAGGAAAGTATATTCTTTTAGTTTCGAGGATGGTTGCGTTGTCTTTCTTTTTTCTCTTCTGATCTTGACCCTTTTTTTCAGAGTCTGGGCTACTTTTTTTCAACTGAGCGTTAGCGCCGGCGTCAGCTGCACTCTTTCACCCTGTCCTGCTTGAATTACGCCGCGATGGCCCGCGTACTATTTTTTCTCCGCCGCTTTTTTCTCTTTTCATTCCGAGGGGTTTTCGACATTTGGTGCGGTCGCTGGACAAGCGGCGGCTAGCCTGAGGGGCCTACCCGCTCATGGCTGAGAACACTGTTCCCGGCTAGCTGTTGTTGGCCCCTTTTATTGCAGACCCCGTCATGTTCAGCCCCTCGTGCCCTCGATCCTTCGATTCTAGTTCTCACCGCCGAGGATATCATGAACGCATGCAGCTTGGTTTCCTCCTGTTAGAGCGATACTAATCCGATTCTTTTACCCTCTCCCGCTTCGTCGGTCTTTGCCTGTCGGAGTACGTATGGCCCCTATTTTAAACGGTTCGATGGGCCGGCCGCAGTGTCTGTTTTTTTGGGAATAAGTGTTGTTTGGACCACTTTAAACACTACCGCAGTCATTTTCATCCTCTCTGCTCCACGTTGCCTCCTGAGAGAAGCCGAGTAACTGGTCGAGTCCTCCCTCCTTCGACCTCCATCCTTTCCTTTTCCAAAACGAGTTGGCCTCGTTTGGACTTTCTTCAATCAGATGGTTTTTTTCTTCCCTCTGAAGCTAGGATTGATTCAACTCCGGCCGTCCGACCCCCCTCCGAAAAGCTCGTTCGTTTGCGGACATCTACCCAACTGATTTGTTCCATCCTCTCCTCGAAAAGGTCTCGAGCCGTCTGTCGAATTTGTCCTTGTTCTTCAGTTTTTTTAGCCGAGATGACTGCAGCCAGTGGCACTCAGAGACGGCCGAAGTCTGCTTGTTTTTTCTCACAGGCCCTGGCGACGTTTGCGTTCTTTGGTGTTGCTTTTCTGTAAGGCCCCCATCTTGAATTAAGCAGTCGGCGCTCCTTTTGAATCTCACGGGGTGGAGATTTTTTTCCTAGTAATTTGTCCCTTCTTTTTTTTTAAGGGGCGGTTTTGTCTTACTCTGCCTTTTGCCTTAATCCCTTCGTCGAGGGTGGGTTACTTCTCGCGTCAGACTAGACTTTCGCGTTCTTGGCGGGTGTTCTTCTCTTCGCGACCGTTTTTTGAGTCCCTCTGACGTTTTCGTTCGCGCGTGATCTCGTGGGGTTGTCGATGTAGGGCCGCCCCCCTCTTTTTTCTGGGACTTTTTTTGTTCTTCTTGCCTTTTTCCCCTTTGTCCCGTTTTTGCTCCCATCAGTTGTAGGAGAACCGCGGACGGGTGACCGCCCCCCTATAGCACAACTGTCGCGGTGACGCTCGAGGAAAGCAGGACTTTTCCCCGTCGGCTCTTCCCTACGATCGCCTTTCCTCTGTCGGCGAATACCTGCGGGTTGTGCCTTCCCCCTCCCACTGAAGATAACCGACCCCCTCTTGTTTAATGACCTTCTCATGAGATATTTCTTCCCCGTCCCCGTTCTCCGTCCTCTCCCTTCCCGCCTGATATGTGGTGTTGCAATAGAATAGGTACTCGCTTTAATTCTTTGTTGTGTTGAGAGATATTTCCCCGCGGCCTTCTCTTATCACCCCAGTATAGCGGACGGTGCGGGGGTTTCAAGCGGTGTGTCGATGCCCTTAGCTTTCTCAAAGAATGTTCTGGTGCCCCTTGTATTATTTTTTTGTTCTCTTCAATTGCGTTTCCCTTCCGAAAGGCTCTTTGCCTCGCTCGATTGGCTTCTTATTTCTGTTTTGCCCGGCCCGCCCGGCAGGAGTGGGTCGGCGGAAAAGAGGTTTGGTGGGGGCAGCTCTCGGTGGTTGCCTTGCGACTTGGTTTTTTTTTCCCTTTTCAGTCGTGTTTTTTCCCCCAAGGTGGTGTCGCTCGTCATCTTAACGGTCCCGCCGACCTCCGACCGGAACTCTTCAGGAATAGCGCCGCCTCTAAAAACCCTTCTAGTCCCCTGCGCGTAAGCTCCCTCTTCTCCCGGTCGTTCTTTTTTAAAACATTTACCATAGCGTGGGGCACGGCGTCCCGTGGCGAGTGTTAGAGTCTTTGTAACCAGAATCCCTCTACTTTTTGGACCGGCAATTTGCTCCGTTCACAACCCTTACTCGCCTCTTCGTTCGAGTTTTGGACAGGCACGCGCAGCCCCCCCAATAAAACGGGGTCTTGTCTCCCCTCCTGTCAATTGTTGACGGCCTTCACCCGACTCCCAAGACCCCACAAAACCCCCCCCCCCAAAAAAAACCAAACCACCCCCAAACCCCCCCCCCCCCCCCCCCCACTCATTTAGCTCGTTAGGTTGTCGGTCTTAATTTCGTCCGTCTCTTCGTCACGTTGGACTCCGTTCGGTCTCTGAGTCACTTTTTTTTGATCATTACTTCTTCTCTGCGATTTTCCCTTCTTTCGATTAGTCTTGAGAAATTCGAGGACCTTTGATGTTCTCCTTTCGGATCTTGCTGCTTGTGTTCTTGCTTCCGGGCCCCAGTTTGGCATCCGTCCCTTTTAGCAACTAACCCCTTTAGTTACTCCAATTCCCCCTTTCTCTCCCTGCCTTTTTAGGATGACGTTGTAGCGATGTGCCGTACGGTCTCTGCTTCTCGCCCCGCCTTCAACTTTTTCTCGATTTTAAATCTTTTGACGATTTTTGACACTTTGATTTGTCCCACGATTCCACTTCCCCTCCCCTGCGGCCGGCATGGACGTGTTACTCGGTGACGTCCCACAGTCAGCCGGCCGGCCCCTGCACCTGCTTTCTTTTACCGAATCGCCCGTTCTTGTATCTAGTTATTTTTAATAGCTGGTACATGGAATTTTTTTTATGAGGCCCTAATGTCGAGGTTTGTTTTCCCTTCTCGGGTTGTGTGCTTCCCCCGGGCCACCCCAACTAGGTTCCTTACTTTCCCTTTGCATTAGGCGTAGCCCTCGGTGCTATCTCCTTTGATCTGGGGTTTACATTTTTTTCACTTCAAAATTGGCCCTGTCTCTTTTCTCCCTTCTTTTCGTGTGCGCCATTGTCCAGGACTTCCACGCCGTGACCCGTTTACCGTCTTCTTTGAAACTGCGTCCCCAATAGTATTCCTGTGTCCCGCGCAGTACCCTAGGAATTAATTGTAGAGCACGTCCCCCTCTCTGGTATGCCACACTCCACTTTTCAGTCTTTGACGGGTGGTCCTCCTCTTCCGAGCTTGTCTCTTACGAGGTCGGGTTTTCGATTCCCCCCTTAAGCTTTTTTTTTGGACCAGGCCTTTTGTCGATCGCTGTTTCGCTTCTCCCCCCTGACTGAAATTTCTTGAGATATCCAAGTTTGTGGTTGATCTATATTTTTTCCTCCTCCCCCCCTAGAGACATTGAAAATGAAACCCCAGCTTCCCTGATTCCTTTTGCTGCTCTACGAGCCCCTCCCTCGCGTAAGATCAGTCCCCCCCGTTGAGCCCTTCTTCCAGTTTTTTTGTGTGAAGCCTCGCTTTTTTCTCGTATTCGATGTCTGATAAGGACATCTCTCTTTTTGATCGTCCGTTTTTTCTTCTTCATTTTTTTTGCAGCCGGATAGTGTCTCTAGGGTCATTGTTTGTACATTATTGTGTAACTCTCCCTTAAGATTGGCGCAATCACTCCTGGTTCAGGTCATCCTCTCTGTCTACCGCAGGGTGGGACATTGGCTGCTTTTTACTCTGAATCCCTTCGACTAGCACGTCGGTTCCCCTCCCTCCTGTCATTTTCCCTTAAAATTCCGCCTTTGAGCGCTTTTTTGTGGACTTTCGGCTCCCTGTGGCCCAAGCATAGGAACTTTTTGACATTTTCTTCCCCAAAGGTTGATTCCCCTTCCCCCGTATTTTTTCTCCTTTCATTCTTTTTTCGAGCCTGCCGAATAAACTGGGTTAGTATTGGTCAAAGACATCTTCCTGTAGGCCTTGACCTAGGTCCCGCGTTTTATTGGCCCCGTCATGAAAAACGTCGTGGGCTGCGGTTTTCTGAGGGAGATAGTGTCTCCCACATTTTCTACACCCCCTTTGCGCATCCTTGCATCTTGTAGACTAAAGTTTTGGTAATTATTCCCCGCGCTCTCCCGGGGACATATTTCCCTCCAACTTCCCTACTCCCCCCCACACCCCTTTTGCGTCCTGATTTTTTCAACTTCCCCCCTGACTCTTCGGTCGGAATTGGTCTTTCGCCGGTTTCGCAAGAAGGAATCGCGGTGCCGACGAAATCCCGGCGCCTTCATAGCATACTCAAGTTTCTTCCTTTTTTCTCACAATCTCCCCATAGACTTCCTGGTCTCTCCTGAGAGCGTGTCTCTTGCAGCGGGCCTTGATTTTTGTTTCTCCTGAGATGCCGTCATACCCCTTTGACGCAGCTCGGCCTGAAGATTGTTTTATGTGAACTGAAACGCGTTTTGCTGACGGTTTTCTTTTTTTTTGGTTTTCTCTTCCTTGGTGGATTCCCCCTCAGTGATTCCTGGTGCTGAGCACAGGTGGGGAGTTGCATTTTTTTTTCGAAGTAGGTAGTAATACATGAGGGGTTCTCTTTTTCCCTATATGGTGCTTTTTTTCATCGGGTTGGGTGTGCCCCGCTTGCAAGAGGACTAAGATTCTTCTGTGCCTCCGTTGTCCCCCTCAGGAACTTGTGGTCGATGACCAGGCGATTTTCCCTCTCCCCACTCGTGATATGGACAGAGCGTTTTGGCCCTTGGCGTGCTTTCTTCGATTTTTTTGCGGTTGTTTGTTTTTGTGGGTGTGGGCTTTCCAGGCTTGTCCTGTGAGATCCCCTCCCGTTTTTAGAACGGTCCGCGGGTTACTACCCTTGAAACCTCTTTTGGTGAATTCACCCCCTTCCTTTCCTTCTCAATTCTTCCGTCCCACGCCGGTTTTTTGCCCTCTTGCCAAGTCCGATGCCGCCCTTTTTCGAGGTTCGTTCTTTGTTTTTGAAGGGACCCGCACTTAGATCACTTGACCTTTCACGGCTCCCCCCCTTCTAGATTGTTTTGTCTGGCACTCGTTATGCCTCCACCTGCAGAACTCCCTCCCGTTCCGATGCTCCTTTTTTTTGATCATCGATGGTCGATCTATTATTCCCCTCCTTTGGCTAGCTTGGTATATCTTCCTATGGCCACCCTTCTCGCGGACGGTGTTCTCTGCTCGCTGTGGCGTGCCCTTCCGGATCTTTCCTGCTTAACCTTCCTTAGAGGTTCGGCAGTGTTCGTTTTTGGTTCGTGTGTTGTTCAACGGTCCCATCCTGCGAGGATTGGCTTTCTTTTCTTTCCGATCATCGGCGTGTTCCTTTCACGCAATGCTTTTGCCTCGCTGCTTTTTTGTTTTTACCCCGAGAAAGTTTTCACGTGTTTTTTTGGTGTACGAGCACTACCCCTCTTCTGTTGTCGCTCGTGCACGACGGGCCACGGCCCCCTTCCCCGTGTGCCTCAACGGAAGCGCCCTTCATGCGACGCCTTAGAAAGAGACCCCCTGGCCTTTCGATCACGGATAGTTAAATCGATCGGAATATGCGCTTGTCCCCCGTTTCCCCTTATCGTCGTTTCAATCTTCCCTTCCTCTTTTTTTCCCCGCAATCTTCCTAGGTCACCCGTTTCATCCGGCTTTTCGGGGCCACTCTGAAACGACTGCAGGAATCCGAGCTCTTTTTAATTCCCCTGTAATACACACAGGGTGCTCAGGCCAGGTCAGTGAATCCTTCCACTGGACCCAGAGATGGCCTTTTAACCTTTCCCCACTCTTAAACTTGAAGAGTTTTGGTAGTCAAGACTTTTTTTTTTGTTTTAGGTACTCCGGTCCCGCTTATACCAAACTAGACCGCACCCTCTTCCCCTGCATTCGTTCCCTCTCACGGCGAGTTGCCCTCATTTTTGGTTCTTATCTTGCGCACACTCTTTTGACTTCGCCCGTGAGATTTCTGATTGTTTTTTTTTGAGTTGGTGACAAGTTCGTTTTCTTTTTCTTCTTTGTCGCCCAACCCCTTCGAAGAACTTTTTTCATCAGTTCATTTGCATCCACCCTCCCAGCGGCCGAGTTAAATTGCTATCTTTCTTCCTTAGGGCTCTTTTTGAACCAGTACTTACTGCCGCTGGTTTTGAAGGCACCTTTTTCTCCTTCATGATTCATGCTTCTAAAGTGAGGGTTCCTCTTATTCCTTGAAACACTTTCTCCATTCCCCCCCCCCTGTCCTTTCTACTTTTTTCTCTAGGTCCATACCGGTTCCGCCCTTGAGGCCTTCCTCCGGTATACTTCTAAAGTCGCCTAAGCCGCATGATCCTTTCCTTCTTTTCAGGCTGACCCGGGACGTGGCGAGACTCCCTTTCCTACTTCTTAGATTTGATTCACGCACCCTGCTTCGGGGTCGTTTTTCACCGGACAAACTTGTTGGGCGCTTTCGCTAGCGGGCCTTGAGGCTTTTTAGCCCCATCGGTGCTATCCCGACTGGATTTTTGTTTTTGCGGCTCGCAACAAGTTTGAGTCTTTCTGATCCATTTTTTGTCCTTTCAAACGGATGAGTGCACTGTTCTCTTGAGTTAGCCAGCCAGGACCAGTTGAACTCCTCTGAACACGGACTGGCCACTCCTCCTTCTGTGCATCATTCAACATCTTAGATACTCGGTCTTTATGCCAAACCTTTTTTCGCAGGCACCTTTCATCACTCGACTTTGTCCTTTTTCGAGCAGTGACAGAGAGGTGTCTGGCGTGTCTATCGTCCCCTATTGTTGCATTTCCCTTTATATTCTAGCAACGGATCCTATTCTTTTTCCCTTAATAAGTTGTTGTGTTGATCTCTATGTTTGCTTGTTCCTCCTACCCGTCTCTAGCAAGGAAATGGTCAATTAATCTTTTCGGGATCCTGAGACGCTGTGTCCCTTTTCCAATGGAGGACGTTCGGTTTGGTTTTATTTGGCCAAGTCCTGCCCCATCTTTCTCGCCTTTGTGCGTAGCATTTCAGTCTTCTTCCGACCAACTGTACCTTGGGATGAGGGAGATTCTTTCGTCTGGATTTTCTTTAATTGTCAGTTTGTTAAGACGGTGCGTTGCGGTGGTAATACGTGGCCCTACGATGGGCTTCCTATCCTTGTCTGGAACCTCTCCCTCATGTTGATCTAAGTCAGTTTTTCTCCTTTTGGTGGCGGCCGGGCAGTCCGGCTAAGATCCTTTTAGCCGTCTTTCCGCATGCCCGACACACGTAGTTTTTTTTTTTTCGCCGTATTTTCATGTGGATTCTTCACCTCGTCCGCTCCGTCGACGGCATCGTGGCCTTGCCACGGATTCTCCTTCCGGAAGGACTGTCCGTATGGTTCTCCTATCGTATCGAGAATGACTAGAAGTGGTTTCCTATTGGACTCTGGTCCGTATTTCCCACTCTTTCCACCTTTTGCCCGGTGTCCGTTTCTTTTTTCCAAGGGAGATTCCCCCTCTGTAAAGGTCGTACCAAGTCGCTCCCATTGCGCATTCTTGAAAAACGCTGAACAAGGTTCTCGTTTCTTGGCGCTTATTTTTCTTAATTGTGCACCTAACCTTTTCGCCGGAACTCCCTCTGCTTGGTTCTTTTTTGCCTTTGTCCCCCGACGAGGAGGGTCGAAGAGTTTCCTCGTCTTTGTCTCTCCGATCAGCTCTTGCCGTACGTTTTTTTTCCAGATGAAAAGCCGGAACCATCTCCTTCTTTCTCCCTACATTCTTAATCTTTTTGTGCGTCCCCTCTCGTTAAGCGAAAGTTTCTTCCTCTCCGCCGGAGCGTGCGACTTCCCTCGGAACGTAATTGTTATTCCTTCGGCATCCTTTTTCTTGAAGGCTACTTCTCAGAAACCTCCTTCACCGAACTCGCGGCGCCTGGCGACCGTTGCATGTTTTGTTGGTGTTTACGGCAAGTCTTTGTCTCTTCAGCAGTTTTCTTTGTTTGTGATCCTTTTTGTCGTGGGCAGTTTTTCGTGACCTTCCCGTCCTTTCCCGGTTCTGTTTTTCCTGGTGTGAGCGGGGTCGTATTTCCTATGTTTCTTTCTTTAGTCTAGTGCGGTTGTCTGGACGTCTAGTTCCTTCTGATGGCGCTTGTTGCAGCCAGAGGCGCTGGATCTTTTTCGCTTCTCGAACTCGTCGAGGCGGTTCACTCTCCTCTTCTCCGGGGGGTTGGTGCTGGGTTCGGTCTTTCTTGCGCGGGGGCTGTTGGGCCTTTTGGCTTGGACGTTACAGGGTTCTTTTTTCCCACCATTTCTTCCTGGTTTGCGTTACGTTTTTCCTTACCTACACCTCGATTCCACCCCCCTCCGCTAGGTGCTTACCCAGGCCTTCGCGACCTCTCAGACTGTCTTCCCGGATTTCTTTTCTTTTCCTGCCGAGGGCGCTCGGCGTACCGTGAGTTTTTTTTTGTTTTGTTTCTCCCACACGAATATTTGTCCTGGTCTTCTAAATCGCATGGATTTTGTCTTCTTCCTTGTTGGCATCGATTCCCCCCTTCTGACAAGATTGAACGTTATATTTTTGGTGGCACTCCCTTTTTTTTGTCAGATATTTCTCTTTTCCTCCTCCTCGGTGTTTTTCTCTTCTTTTTTCGATTCATAATGCTCTCTCCCAACCAACCAGTATCAGTCTGGTTCTCGTTCGTCGGTGACTGCTTTTCTGTTTTTGCCATGACGATGAAGATCCGGCCGTTGAACTTCTTTTTTTTTTTCTTTACGTGCGTTCACTTTCCTCAGTTTTCTCTTTTTATTCATTTTCCTTTCTCTCTGAAGCGCGTGGGCTTCTCATCCCCTTTTTGCCGCGATTCCGGTTTTCTGCCCCTCTCGAGGTTTTTACCCCGATCTCTTTTTCTTTCCCCGTCCGTGAGCAGTCCCTGGACCACTTTTATTGGTCGCTCACCGGCATTTTAACCTACACCCCGGGCGATTCCCCCTTAAGCGAGGACTGGAAGCCGCCCTCGCAAGTTCCCCCCAGTCCCTCCCCCTTTTGACAAGTTGCATCGGAATAAAGAGACCCCGATCACTCTTCTTCTTTTTCACAGACATTGAGGAGGGCACTGTCTTCTGTTTTTCCCCGCCCAGCCGGCGTAGGACAATAGGTCCATCTTTCATCGTTCCCCCCCCCTGCACACAGGACTGTCCAGACGGATCTGTCAAGAAACCCAACAGGTGCTGGACCCGTTAGTCGACTGCTTCACGGGCCTTCCTTCCCTTTCAAAGGCCCCGAAAGAACCCCACCCCTGTCGTTTTTCATCGCGTCTCTTTCTTTTTTTCTCCTGACGCATTCTCTTTCTTCAGGTGTCTTCTTCCCCCCAAATACTGGCCCGCTGCCCGCCTTGCTCCTTTTCTTCTTAGTCTTTTTTTTGTAGGACCCTTGTTCCTTTCGCGTGATCTCTGTTTGCTCCCGCTATTGGTTTGCAGAAGGCTTGTATTTTTTTCCTATTTCAATTTTTTTTCATCCCTCCGTTTTTTTCAAACAGGTGATCTCTCGACCTCATTGTCTTTGATCACTTCACTCTGTCCACCTCCCCCTCGTTTTGTGCAACCCTGTTTATGGATTTGCAGGTAGTTCTTTTGCTGAGAATTCCCACTCTCCATGTTCCCTTACTTCTCCCCTTAGTGGAATCTTTTTTCCCCTTGTAACCCCTTATCATTGAACACCAGACCCCACTTCTCCCAGCCTCCTCCGGTCTCCGCCAGCTTCAGAAGTAGCTCCTTCGTTAGTATCTCTCTCGAAGATGCTGCTTAACCTTTGCTTCCTCTTTCTAAGCCCTTGGTCTCCCCGATGCTGTTTCTACGGATCGAGTGCGGTGCTTTCGGTCCTATTAAGGGAGCGTGCCGCACCTTAAACACAATCTTCTTTTCTAAAGTTGAGCGTTTTGTAGTCCTTTAGCCGTTTCTCTCTCTTCCTGAGCTGGTCCTGTTCCTAGCCGGCTCCCCACCTTTCCCCACTGCCGGTAGAATTAGTTAGGCACGCTTCTTTTCTCTTACATTCGTTACTTCACTTGGACCTTTTTCCCATCTGAGACCGGAGCTCACCCTCATCTGTTTGCTGTTTTTGGACAAGTCCGTCGTCCGAGCCCGTCCCCCTTGAGACGAGTCCACATCTCCGGTTTCCCCTACGAACCCTCACCTCTTTCTCAATGTCTCTGGTCTCGGTGTCTAGGCTTTCTTTCGAAGTCCCCGAAGCGTGCTGTGTTTGGCCATTTCTTCGCTGAGCGGTCGCACCCCGCAAATCTCTTTTCTCTTTGTTGTTGTTTGAGTCTTTTTTTGGGATTTAACTAACCGCATCTTGAAAGCGACCATTTTCCCCCTCTCTTTAGTTCCGCCTACTCCTTCCCTCGAATTCCTTTGAAATGGTTTGACCCCCGTTCCTTTCGCTTTTTGTGGAGGGAGGGCCTCGAGAGTTTTGCGCAATTTTTTCGAACTTCGTGAGCTGGGCGGAATTGTCCTTTTGTTTTTTCCCCTGCTTCACGTGATTTTTCTGGGTAGATCAGCGTTCCCCCCCCTGGTCCTTTCGTTTTCATCAGCTTGCCGATGGAGTTTGGGCCGTCCTCCTAGGAGCTTCCCACCTTCTTGCTTGGTGGTTTTTTAGGGCGTTGCCCGGCCCAGCTAAACGTCGATCTAGTTACCGAGGGGCTACAGCCTTCCTGCCCGTCTCCTCTTCGCACCTTTCAGTTGTTTGGGTGCACTCTAGCAGCCCCTTCTTTTTTCAGACTTCTTCTTTTCTTCGGTGTCTCTCGGTGCTTGCATGGCGAATAGATCATCTCGAGCGATTATTTCTCTTTCTTAAACTCTCCTCATTTGTTTCCGGTGCTTTCTTTCTGTTGGCACCTTGGTCTTTGCGGTAGCCGTTTGTCTGTTTGTGCAGGTTTTGTCGTGTTTTTTTCCCCCACCTTTCTTCTTCATTTTTCTACCCCCCATTCCGGCTGCCCTCGAAAATCCTATACCATCCTTTCCTGGGAGTTTAACTGTTCCCTCTCCACGTTCAATCAAATTTCCCCGCCGCCAAACACCTCCGTGCTTTTCGTGTGAATCGAGTCTTTTTTATAGGTCAGCTCGCGTTTTCATCTCACTCGCGGATTGTCTCCCTGTTCCCGGCGTTCAATCCACTCGCTTTACACACATTCCCTTTCGAAGTTTTCTTAATGATTACTTCCCGGAAAACGTATCATCAGTTTCGTAGAAGGCATTCTTAGAGGGCCCGTCTCTTTTGCTCCGATGCTGATTTCGCACACTTTTCTCAGATTGGTTTCACTCCTCCGAAATTCCCTAAACTCGCTTCTTCTGAGATGTTTTGTTTGCTGTGGTGTCTGTGGTACGCCCCTCGCTTTTCCTTGCAGCAGTTCGTACGTCGCTGTAGGGGGTTCTAGTGCAGACTCGTCGTCGGTTGTTTTCCTTTTGGTGCTGACGGGGGTAGTGGTTTTTCATATTCCTTATTTTAGGGGTGATTGCCGAGTCGCGACATTCCTTTTCTTTGGCCGATACGAGGTGATATTGGTGCCTCCCCGCGGCTCTCCCGTCTGTGTCAGAGGCTGTTTTTCCTTTGATCGCCGTGGGGTTTGGCTTTTCTTATGCGTAAGGCCTTGCGGTTTCGGGCGGGTTCTTTGGTGCTCCGGGGGAATTTCGGTTCGGAGTCCCGGTGGTCGGTTGACTCCACCCCCTCTCTTCCCCCTGGCGCCCTTGCAGGACCAACCACGGAATTCGTCCTGGCCCGCTTGCTGAGCGGGCCCCTCCTTCTTCGGCGCTTCCACGAGACTAGGGATAGCGCTCCGTGCGGGCTCTTTTTTAGAACAACGACCCCAATCTGATTTCCCCTTCCCGAACCTCAGAGAGTTTGTTTATTATGATCATGCGAATAGGCAATTTCCCTCTCCATTTCCACCTCTTTCCCGAAACTAAATTCCGGACGCTCTGGTGTGGCTTCGAAGGTCCCGGATCTCTCTTTTCCTACCTCTCCTCTTTTTTAGATTCTCTAGGATACATCCTTTCGCACACCAACCAGTTTATCCTAGGCCCTTTTTGTCTTCTTCTAGCTTTATGTTACCGCTAAGTATAAAATTTAAGACGTGGTCGCGGGTTTGTATTTGGGCACCCCGGCCGACGACTGCTTTTGATCTCCTCCCTTTGCCGTCATGTCGTTTCCTTAAGTTCTTTTTCCGGCGGGTGGTTTTTCAATATGAAGATCCAGTTTTTGGCGTGATCTCCGTATCCTCGTTTTCTTCACCTCACGCCGGGCCGTCAAAGCCGGACCCCGCCGACCCGGTCCTCGCCCGTCCTAACCTCGACCCCTCGCAAGTCACAACTCTAGGGTTAATTTATTTGAGCCCCCCACTTTCGCTCTTCGTGCACCACGCTTTCTCGTCCGCTCCTTCAACAGAGGAGCGGCCGACCATGTTACCGACTCGACGCGTGGACTAGGCCAAGAACCCTGGCACCACCTTCCGTCTTGCCGACGGCGAGGACTTTTTCCCCTGCCCCCCACCACCGGGCGTCCGAGGGAGATCCCATGGACCAATTCCACAACAGTGAACAACCCGTACTCCCCAACTCGATCTAGGTAAGTTTCCTTCTCTCGGCCCCCCTTCTCTTTCGTCCCCGCTTTCTTTGGCTAAGGTAAGGGAGACAACCATGCGAGTTTTTTCTTTTCTGCGGACTAGGCAGTTGTCGATTTTCGAGCGGTTTTAAACATTCGGCGACTTGTAGATTTTGTTACGAAACCTGATCCTTGTTTTTAGGCGTCGGCATAGCGACTTCCTTTCACTCAAGCCTCTTCGCCCCTTTTGACCGCCAGCATTCCGCCCGGTGTGTCTCGGGGGCCTCTTATTATGTTCCCTTTAGGTCTCTTCGCATGGAGAGCTTAGTCAATGTATATCTTTTGGGTTGAACGTGTTCATACGTCCTTGTCCCCTTATCTTGGCCCTCTTTTTTCAGATCCTTGGTCCCCTTCAGAGGTGCCATACCGTTCCCTCCATTGCCGGCCGTCCATATTTATTTTTCACCCGTCGTAGATTTTACGACATTCTTTTGTGATGACGTTCCGTGGACCGTGTTCCTACTCGAGTCCTGAGTGCTGGCCGAAAGGTTAGTGAGATACCGTGCCAGGGTGGGCGCCCATGTTTTTCCCTGGTTTAAGTTCTTTTAGACCATCAGGTGCTACTCGGACGTGGTCTCTTTCTGTCCGCGGCCGCCAAAAATGGATGCGGGATCCTTCTTTTGGGTTGTTTTTTTGCGTTTGGCGTGAGCCATCTTTCCTGCCTCGGCGTTTCAGAAGTTCCAGGGTGGACGTCTTGTTTCCCTGCGTACCCTCCGTTCTGGCTTAATACCAGCCAACTCATCTTTCTCTTTTTCGTTCGTGCTCCCCTAGGAGATGAGACGCCCCCATCTCGCCCGGCTTCCCCCACCCCCTTCCCCGACTTCTGCCGCGGACAGCTCTCTTTCGATTTCTTTTGCTTCCTAGACTTCTTTTTCAGGGATGCTATAGGTCTGAGCCACCCCGCCTA
>Ga0179593_1409233_pt1 | contig 17523 bp, 34 predicted proteins | sample CZODoug2_1_08_16_FD_185931 | JGI IMG/M metagenome (GOLD analysis project Ga0179593, IMG submission 185931) | Vadose zone soil fungal communities from Angelo Coast Range Reserve, California, USA - CZODoug2_1_08_16fungal (PacBio error correction) | ecosystem: Environmental > Terrestrial > Soil >... | reverse complement strand
ATCCCCTTCACACGTTTCAACCCTCCCAACGCTCTGGTTCTCTTCCCTCATCTTACATCTAATCAGCATAACCCCCCTTCCTTTTCTTTTTTTTCTAACACCCCTGCTATTGAAAAAGGCTTCTTTTTTTACTTCCTGAGTTTTTTATATTCAGCACCAATGAATCACCGACTTTCCCCCAAAGTTTTTTTTTTTTACCCGACGAACCACAATCGTCTTTTTTTATTCATTGGCTCCCCGTAGACTGGTGCCCATCGGAATTCTCCCTCCCCGCTTCTCTCCCCTATACTCTTCTTCAGGTCTCGGTTCTATTTCCCCTTTCCACCTCCCTTTACCCCTCCTTTATCTGCGATCCCCTCGTTTCAGATCCCCCACGGATCTCTATTCTTCCCCTCACAGCTTTCCCCCCCCCACGTAACCAAACAGAGCACCCCCCTTTTTCCCCCCCCTTCCGATTCCGCCAATTTCACCAACCCCCATCCCCCCCCCCTCTCCAACCTCTGTTGCTACTTAAACAAAGTTCCCCCTCCCCGCGTAGGGGGTCCCCCTTCTACCAACGCCCTTTCCCAATCAACCCCCTTTCTTTTTATCTAACGTCGGGAACCCCCCCAAGGATGTCCTGCCCCTCTACAGAGAATGGAGAAAATAAACTTTCTTCCTTCCTTTAGCAACCACCCTTGGCCACCTCCCTTGGTATGGAAACCCACTTTTTTTTCGTCACCCCACACAGAACAGCAATGTCCCAGCGTCTTCTTTCTTCTTACTCCAAAATTTGATTCCCTTTCATAGTACTCCCACAACCCGACCAATTCCTCCCCCCCAACTTCGTCCACCTTTTCTCTTAACAAATCCCCGGTCCCTCCCCCCCGCCAGACCTCCCCTGCACGCTTGACTCTCCCCTCCTATGTAGTTAAACTCCTTTTTTACTCGTCTGGTCTTTGAACCGTTCTCTACACCCTTAGATTTCCCTTTCTTTTCTTCGAGTTGACACGCACTGGAATCAACAACCTTTCAAACCCAAAAAGTACAAACGGCTTTATTGTTTCCTTCTCTAGTTTCCTGCGGATGACACATCCGGCCCACCCGACAGGTAGTTTCTACCCCCCCCCCCCCTCAACTTCTCTGAGTCCCAAAACCTTAACCCTTTTTCGCCTTTTCATCACGAAACGACAGAACGCACCCCCAAAGTACCATCTACGTAAAATCTCTTTTCCCTCTTTGCAAAACAACTCCCCCCCCCGACTCACGACAACATTATTCCCCACCCCTTTTCTCAACACCAGAAGTCGTGGGGCCTAACCTCTTACGCTTGAGTATTTAGCGCGATGCTTCTTTCCGTGAAGCAGTCCGCTTTTTTCTACAAATTACTCTTTGACAGGTCACCATTACGTAATCCCCAGACCTCCTCCTCTACACACAAAACCGCATCGGTCTCCTTTCCTTAGACCTCTTCATTTTTATAACAAGACGTCCCTTTCTTATCCAGTTTTTCACCCCATGAGCCAATGTCCTGTCAACACCGGCACCACTTATCAAATTTTTGCACTGCCCCCATCCCCTAGTCTTCTCTTTTTTTCTCTACCCGCCCCCCAGCGCGAAAACCTGCCTTTTCCCCATACGCTCCCGCTTTTTTTCGTTTTTCACGGCCCCGCGTGCTGTGGTTTTTAACCTCTCCTGTCCCCTTTTCAAGTCCGACCCCTACCGGCATCTGAACCCTAAAACCGTTCGCGCCCCGGCCCCGCTTTTTTTTTGCGTCTGGACACCACACTTTGTTTTGACCCCCGCTAACCCCTGTTAGACGGTTCGGCCCCCCCCCTTTTTTTATTGTGGTTCCCTGTCGACCACCTTACACGATATCCAAAACTCCTCACTCTGCCCGTCCGCGCCCCACTGTCAGCAAGTGCAGGACCCCAAAAATTCCAATCCCATTTCCAACTCCATATTGCCAGAACCCCAAGAATTCACCAATTGTCCAAATTTCAAGCAAACCTCCCCACTTTACTTCCCCCTTTTTTTTTTCCTCCCCCCATCGCCAACGGGCGACCAGGAGCACAAACCCCTATCATCCTCCTTCCCCTCTTCCCCACTTCGTTTTGTTGGTAGTGAGTTTTCCACACGTAGTTGCCCCATTGGGAACCTTGGCCAAACCACGCACCCCCAGTAACCCCATTTTATCCCACCTAGTCACAATTTACACTTCCTTCACCCGCTTTCCACCACCCCAACCACCGATGGCTTGCGGGTTCTTTGTTTATGGTGTCCGGACCCTTGCACCCCCCCCGAAAGTTCTTATGTCTTTTCCTCTTTACTTTCAAGCTCCAAAAAAACCACCCCTTCGACTCCCCACGAAGCATTTGTAACCCCCTCTTCCCCGGCGCTATTTAGCTTTTTTCCCAAGCAATGGGGCCTGTTCCGGGCTTATCGGCTGCCGCCATTGCCGGTGGCTTGGTCTGACCTCTCCTTTTTTTTTCTGAACCCCGGCGGGACATTTTTTTTTTTTTCTTTGCACGGCTGCCTGCTTTTAGTTTCTCTTTTCTTTTTTTCCTCTCTTCCCGTAATCGGAATTCGGAACCACCCTGCCCCCCCCCCTGTATCTGTCGCACACCCACACCCCTTAACGTAGTCTCTTTTTATCCAGGTCCCCCCCTCTTTGACATCCTCCCCCGCCCACCCTGAACACACGCTCATTTCATTTCTAAGTGTTCTTTGCCTTCCCCTTTCCTCTGAGACAGTATCACGCATGCGACCCCCTGCCCCTCTCTATGCCCACCACCTTTCCCCCTCAGGATATCGTAGAAGCGGCTCCCTCTCCCCTAAGACCGGCCAAACTGCTCGTAATAAGAACCACGCAATTACCACCCATCTGCAACGGTTAGTACAACCCCAAACATTCTGATCCTTTTACCTTTCCTATTGCCCGCCCCGTGTTTCCCCTCTTCCCCACGCCCGTCTTGGAGTCTCCTACAAATTGCGCTTTCCTGACCTGTGTCGCGACGGCCTCTGTGGCCTTGTGCTCAAGCTCCTAACTCGGGGCGTTTTTTTTTCCCCCCTTTTTAAGTTCAAAAGTAAGATATCCCTACACCTTCTTCCCACGGCAGCCTCCCCGCCCGCTGACCACCCTGTCTTTTCCCCAAAATCCTGCAAACGCCGTGTTTTGCTAACTTTTCGGTGTTATTTTTCCCAATTGGCTTTGCCCCCAGCTCCCCCCCTTAACCCCCCCCCCCAGATACTCCCCCGCCACTCCCTGTCCGTGGGATGGGATCGGATCTTCGGGTATGCCAAGTTTTCGCGGTCTCCTTTGACCCACCACAAAATTTTACGTCTTAACTTTTTCCCCCACCACACTGAGACTTTCCCCCAAAAAACTTCTCCGCACACGAGACACCCGGTTCCCAACCCTCACTAATATCCACCTTCCCCCCTTTTGTAGGACGCCTGCCTCGACTTTCCGCCTCATATAAGCAGAACCCTCGGTCCTTTTGTTACTTCTTTTTTTTTTTTTCTCCATTGGGCTCAGACCCTGCGCCTGGACTCCTTCCTTGCTTTAACCCTAGCTTACCCACATTTTTTTACCCACCAAAACCAACGCTCTCTCAACGACTCAACTGACCCCCCCCCCAAACCCATTAAAAACAAAAACAAACACCCCTTCACTGCCTTGCTTGCTCCATTTCATTGACCTTGAAAGTTCACCTAATTTCGTCCGGCTAACTTTTTTTCTTTTTTGTTTGCCCGACGACTTTCTGAAGATTTCCCATAGTTAACCCACGTCCCGGCCTTACTCTTTTTCCGGCACCTCTTCACTTCTCCTACTCGGACAGGCCCCGCAGGTTGAGATAGAACCATTTTGATTTTTTCCATGAGAACCGCACAATGATCGGTTTTTTGTCCCCTCACGCTTTCGGAGAAGCCCCCCCCTATCTGCCAACTCCACTCCTCTCCATTTGTGTCTAAGGACACACCCCGATCTTTTTTCCGATCCTCCTCCCAAGGATCAAGAACTCCCAACCCCCCCCCCCCAACTCCGAACAAACTGTTTTTGCAGACCGCGCCCCCGTCTTCGCTCCCACCTTGCAACCCGTCCCCGATGCAAATCCTCCGTTGATCCCCTTCAGCTTGAACTTTAGTTTTCCTTTCTTTTTCCCCTGTTCCCCTATTAAAGCCGGTAGGACTAGGTGCCCGTCTTCAACCGTTAAACAGTACCCCCAATTTTTCGGTTCAATGCGGTTTTTGGAAACCCCCCCCTCTTCGGTCCTAACAGGATACCCGAAAACAGAGCTTTCCTTCACCCGACCCCGCGTTCCCGCCCCAGTCAGATATTTTCCCCCTATATTTTTCTTCCCTAATTCAAAGTTGTTTTTGTTTTTCCATGGAACGAATATCTCCTCCCCCCACTTATCCCCCCCCGACCACCTCAACAACACCCGACGCGTGTGGCTATACTTTGATCTTCTGTAATTATCGTTCCCCTCCATCCATTGAACCCACTTGTAGTTTGAACTTTTATTGCGGTTCTTTACGATCTCTCCTCCTCCACAGGCGAAGAAGTTGCCCCTCTAGACTGACCCCCACCCCCCCATACCAGCCTAAGCCCAGTTTACTCTGGAGTTTCTCTCTGATATACACCCCCCCTTGCTAACCGCCCCAAGCTATCGACAGGAAGGTTCGTAATTTTTTCTTTTTTCCTCAGGACCACGTATGTCTGTAATTTACGTTTCCCCTTCTTCTCCCATCGCCCCTTCGTTCCACGATTACCAAAACCTTTTTTTTTTTTGACTCCCCCCCCAAAAAACCACAAGTAACCCCAGGACTTTACCAACTCTGCTACGAACGCCCTCCCCCCCCACCCCTTCTGCTTATTCCCCCCCCTCTTTGCCTTTTTCCAAAAGGACCAAAACAACAAACAAGTCACCCCCCAAACACAAGCACGTTTTTTTAGGTCCATTTTTTCCTTTTATTTCCATATTCAGAACCACCTTAGGCTTTTTCCTTTCCGTGTACTCCTTACCACCAAAGACCGTATCCCGCCATAACTTCTTTTTCTTATTTACAATCAACCCCCCCCCCGCATGGGTTGCAGTTTTTTTACCACCCCCTCTGCAAACCACCGGGCCCACAAATTTTGTATTCAGCCAGCAATTTCCGCCTGCGCTTTTTTTTTCAACACACAAGTGATTCTGTTTCCACACCTACCACGCGCCATTCCTAACCCCCCCAAATCGTCAGTCCCACCCATCCGCGTCCACAGCATCCCCGTTCGGAATTTTTTCCAGCCCACAGATCACCCCTTGCCGGTTGCTGGCTTTTCTGTAGAAATACGGTAGGTGGTTTTTCGTTTTTGTTTCCCGGAATCCCTCTACCCTCCTTGCCCCCCCCTTTTTTGCTCCCGCCCCCCACACTTCACAGTCCCACACCCTGTGTGCACCTCCTCCACTCCAACCACACGGGTTGCGGGTGACTCTTGTTCCCTTTTCCTCGGTTACTCCCCCCGCCTCAGCGTTTCTCCCCCCAAACCCACGAAAAATGTTGTTGCCCTTCCCTTTCCTAATTAAACCTTTAACGCTCAGAACGGCTTTTTTCTCCCCGTATATACCACGGATTACTTTCAGCCCCCCTTTCCCCTCACAACACACCCGTCCCCCCCTTTTCAGTCCTTCTCCCCCCCACGATTCCCCCCCCCTACGTTCTTTACCCTTTCACGTACGCAATTTCCATAGTGCGGGCGTCCAGACCCCCCACTTTTTTAACAACACCCCTGGACTTAATTCTGATGGCTCTCTCCCCACGTCAGTCCCGGCGCTTATCGTTGTTCCGTCCTTCATCTTTTAGACTATTAATTTCCGTCCTTATCACGTCAACCGCACCTTTTGACTCCCTCGCACCATTGCACCCACCGCCCCCACCGTCTCCCCCCAGGGAATCCTAGTTTACTCTGGACGGCCAGCCGGCTATCACCTCTATCATTTTTTCTTCGCATCATTGCTCAAGAGTGATTCGGATCTCTCCTCCCCCATGTACCTACCTGACGAACTCCTCTGAATCCTTAGAATCCCCCCAAGAACACCCCCCCCCCACACCCACCCACCTGTTCTTTTCACCAGACTAATTTGTGCACCACCATGTTGACCTACCTCTCACCGTGGCGGTGTGCAAGCTTGTTTACCCCCTTTTTTTCGTGGGTTGGGTCTCGTTGCAAATTAACGATAAACCCGATGTTTCTGGAGACCCCCCAATGCGCCAGGGGCTCCTGACCCCCCCTAAAGCCACTTTGCCCAGTCCGAGTCTGACACACCCACTAGATTTTTTTTTTCAATCATTGTCTCATGAAGGGCTTCTCTCACTTTTGACAAGAAAATAGCCCCCCCAAACCCACAAAAAAAAAACCCACCAACATATACCCTTCCTTTTCCCTCCTTTTTGGTTTATGTGAGATTAGGTTCGACCCCCCCAGGAGAAGGAAAACGGAAGCGCTTTTTCCCTTGTATACCAACACTTGGTTTGGATGGCTTTTTCGCTTTTTTTTTTTTTTTCCTTTGCCTTTCCCCCCCCTTTCCATTTTAACAACTATTCATCCCTTCACGCGTTACGCTCGGTGAATCCCCCCTAGGCATTCATCCTTGTTTCCGTGACACGACCACCTGCAACCTCCCCGTGGTCAAAGCTACCGTTTTCCCAATTCTTCTTTTTTTACCTTTCAACATTGTTGGTTGCCCCGCCATTTGCCTTAACGGTCACTCTTCCCCCACAGGCGAAAATTTTCCCTGCCTTTACTTCAGCTTTAGTTCCCCGGATCCTTGATTTTCCCTTTTTCTCTCTCGGAATCAGACACCACATGCACCCCCCCCCCCAATTTTTTTCTTTCTGACTATCCCGGTTGTCGAACCCCCCAACTTCGTCCCCCACGACCCCGTTTTTCGGCATCCACAAAACATCCCCCCCGCCCCACCGATAACAGGGATTTTCCCTTTTACCAGTCTTTTCATCTATCATTCCACTGTACTACTCTCTCAATTCATTTTTTTCCCCCCCCCCCATATGCGCTCGAGTGCCCTGCTGCGACGTTCCACCAAACAAGAACGGTTACAGTACAACTCTGGACGTTTGGGATAAACCCCTTGTTCTTCCTTCAATTTTTAGCACCCGTCACATCCCCAGTGCGGCCGTTTCACTTTACCGGCTAGCGAAAACACTATGTCTCCCAGACCCCCCCAGCGTCAGCCACTCCCCCTTTACATATAGCTTCTTCAATTCTGCTTCCATCTATCGATGCACCCGTGCAACACACAATTCCCCCAACCCCAAGATGAGAAGTCGACCCCATCTTGCCTAACCCACAACAACGCTTTTCCCTATATTCATTTTTCGCGAGGTTTTATGGGAGCAACACGTTCGTACAGTCGGAAACCCCCCCCTATGAGCTTCCAGTTCATTCCCTTCCCTTCATACACAACCAACCTTCTTCCTGTTCACCCGAACACCCGGCCCCGATTGAAAAACAAACTTCCAGAGTCCCCGATTTCCTCAAATCCTCGAAAAATATTTCAAACCAAGATTTTTATACCGGTTTTTTCCACCCACCAATCCTTTTGTACCTTACGGGATGACTTATCCTCCTCCTGACCTTGTGTGTCCGTCGCTTTTTCGACAATCCCAGCTATTTTCACTGTCCGGCCAACCCACCCCCGCTCTTATAAATCCACAGGCTTTATTTCCTGATTTTCCCTCCTGGCAACTCCTTGAAACAAACCCAAACTGTACTTTTTCAAGCCTTCGCGCCTTTCACCGCACGTTTCCCTTAGTCCGTTTTTTGCTAACCGTATTTGTGAGGAATTGGTTTTGCTTCCCTCACAGTTTGCCGTCCATCCCATGCCCACTTAGTTTCCCTTCGTTCATGTTACGAATCAGCCCCCCCCCCACCTTCCTTCTCCTTTATTGCGATGAATCCCCCCCCCTATTGTTCATGGACCAGAATTTTCACTGTCTCCTGTCGCATCCCGACGACGCCTTTTGGATTTTTTTCCCCCACTCATTTGGACACCATGCCCTCAAACAAACACCTGTCGTATGCTTTTTTTTCTACCTATTCACAGACGGTTGCTTCAGAGTGTAAACAAGATTATCTTTCTCTCTTCAATTTACGACGCCCGCATGTGAGTTTTGGTCCTACCCCCCCCCCCCCTATTTTAAGTCAGGGGAAGCTGCCCCCCCCCCCCCAACCCCTACAAGAACCGGTTATTCGGAATCTCTACTTTTTTTCTCTTCGTCGCATCTAAAGGACGTACCAACTGTCCGCCATGTCCCACGAAACTTCCGTCCCTCCCCCCCCCCCACACCAGTTTTCCGCGGCCGCAGCCGGGAGGGCCCTCGACCCGCTTCCCCCTTGACCACACTGACCGCAGCACCCACCCTGTGACTGACAGGCCCGTTTTCGCGGGCTTTTAAAGTCTGCTTTTCTAACTTCGGTTTGTTTCTCCAAGGCCGGGCCTTGGAACAACCATTTCTAACCCACCACCCAACCCCCCTTACATCCCTTTTGTGTTCCGGGAGTCAATTGGTGTTCCCCACAACCTTTCAGTAAAAACCTGGATAATTCCCAGCTCATAGTCATATCAGACCTGGAAAAACAAAAAAAAAACCAACAACCAAACAAAAAGATCCAAGCGACCAACACCAACCTCAAACAAAAAAAAAACAAAAAACTATGGTAAAAGACAAAAACAAACAAAAAACCACAAACCAAAAAAAAACTACAAAACCACAAACAAACTTACCACAAAACAAAAAACACCAAAAAAAACGCAACAAAAAATGACAACCAAAAATCCCTACACCATAACCTTAACAAAAAAACACCCACCAAAAAAAAAAAAAACACACCCCCAACAAAAAAAACACAACCAAGCCAAAAAACCCAAAAACACCCACCACTAAAACAAAAAACACACCAATAAAAAAAAACCAATCACACCAACACCACAACAAACAAAAAAACACACACAAAAAAAAACACCACTTGCCTAAAACCCCAACCCAACAAACCCACACACCAAACCAACAAAAAGGTTTAACACCAAACAACACCCCACCCAAACAAAAACCAAAAAATCCAAATCCCACAAACAACCAAACAAACACAGCACCCCATCCACAAACCACCGACAAAAAAAAACTTCAAAAAAACAACACCAACAAAAAACTAGACCCCGCAAAAAACAACCCCCAACAAAAAAAAAACACCAAGACCAAGAAAAAAAAACCAAACCAACAAAAAAAAACAAATCCCACCAATCCAAGCCCCACCCTGACAAAACATACCCAAACCTCCCTCACCCCAAACCAAAAACAATTCAAAATCAAAGCCGGTAAAACACAACCACAACAACCAAAAAACCCAACCCAATAAAAAAACAACGAATAACAAAACACACAAAAAAAAACTAACCCAAACAACCCCAATACACAATAACAACTAAAACCCAAAAACAACTCACCCAAAACAACAAAATAATCCCCACCCCAAAAACCCCCCAAAAACACCCAACCGCCCACCCCAGACACACCAAACAAACCCCTACACCACACAACAACAAAAAAACACACTAAAAAAATACCGCAAAACACACAAAAAAAAAAACAAACAACACCAACAAAAAACCAAAAACAAACACAACCACAATTACAAACCAGAAACAAAACTCCAAAATCAAAAAACCCCACCCAAAAAACATAAACAAAAGAACCAAACACAATCCCAACCAAAACAAAACCAAACAACACCCTAACCAAAAAAAAACAACTTGCCAACCCACAAACCAACAGCCAAACAAAAAAAACAAAAAAATCAACCACCCCTAACCCCCCCACAAAAACAAACAAACCAAGCCAAAACAAAACACGAAACCACCACCAAAAACCCCCACATCACCCCAACAAAAACCCCCCCCCAAACCACAAAACAAACTACCAAAAATAACACAAAACACAAAAAAAACACCCAAAACTCCCACAATTCCCCCCACACACAAACCACCCCCTAAAAACAACAAACACACACAACAAAAAACAACACAACAACCACAAAACAACAAAAAACATAAAAAAACCAACGGTCAAACAAAAAAACAAAAAAAAAACAACCAAAAAATCCCCAAAAACAAACAAAAAACAACAACACAAAAACCACACCCAAAAAAAAAACCAACCAAAAACAAAAACCCCCATACAACACAACCCAAAATACACCCCCAATTACACCAAACACCCAAAATAACAACCCCCCAACTAAAACCAACACACAAAACCAAACCAAACAACAATCAAAAAAAAATCAACACCAAACACCACCCAAAACCAAAACAACCCAACCTTTTCCCCAACAAAACCCCAACAAACCAAAAACCAACACATATGACTACGCGATCGGCTCTCTGTTTCATGCCTCCCAGATTCCCTTTGTGTACATCCTAATTTCCCGGGGTGGTTTTCCTTTGTCTTTCTTTCCCTGCACCCACACTCCAACCCAGCCACACCCACAAACCCCCCTACCCCCCCCCCCCACGCAACATCCTGCTTTTTCCCTCCTTATGCATATCTCTTCTTTTTCCCCTCATTACTCTACCGAATTTAAACCACTTGTTTAAAACCCACACTTTTTTTTTCCCCTTCTAGTCCGGCGTTCTTTCCTATGACCAAACTTTCCCTTCACGGTCCCTTCCACCCCTCACTCTGGCCCCTGCCACAACACCCACCCCCTGCTACACTGAGGTCCTTTCCTTTCCTCCCTTTCTATCAGTCTCCGTTACTTTGTTGTTTTAGTTTCAAGCCGTCTTTTTCCTCTATTTGTGGACTTTTTTCCATGTACCACCCCAAACGTTTCGTCAGTTCAGTTCCAACCCGCACCAACTCTCTCCCTCCCCCCTGCCCTCTAACCTACAACCCGGTCCCTAGCCCTTTTTTCCCCTCCCCCCATTGTTTTTTTTTTCCCCCACGATTTGTACCCCCCCCACAAACCCATTTACTTATATGTACAAAGACACTTCCCCACCCCCCCCAGCCTCAACCCCCCCCCTCTTACTTCATTCCCTCGCTTCGCCCACACCCCACACATCTTTTCTCTTCTGTCACCTCTGGGTCTCGCAACAACCACCCCGACCTGACCTCCACGCCTTTTGTTCTTTTCCTCTTTCTCTCACCCTCTTCACCTCCTTCCCCCTCTTTCCCACAACATCGCGGCAGCTTATATTCAAGCCACACTCTTTTTCACTTGCACCACTTTTTATTATCGTTTTTTTCCCCTCAATCCCTTCTTCCCTTCCCATGTTCCCCCCTATATTTCCTCCGGCGCGCCGTTTCCCCACCATCCCTGATTCTCCCCCGCGCCGCATTTTAAGAGTATCTGCGATGATGCCCTTTCCCTGTTTTCCTTATCTGACATGACCCCCTCACCCCCCCACACAATCTTTTCCCAATTTTCCTTTCTCTAAATTTCCGTATCCAGCGCCGCTTCCACGTGCCTTTTTTGAGTCCCCTGTGATTGTTTCCCTTCCGCCGCGGCCTTGCTTTTCCTTTTTTTTCACCCCAGTTTCCGTGTATGACATGATTACCAGCACCAAAGCTGTCCAGTTCCAATGCGACCCACCCCTTTTCTTTCTCCCCCAACCCGGACTACATTCCTTTTCCCCCCCACCGCGTTTCTAAGTTCTTTCCGGGTTGAATCCGTTGCAGCCGAACACATTCCGAATCTACCCCCCCCCCCCCCCCCCGCCCCACCACCATCGTTTTACCTCCACTTTGAACCTTTTTATTTTACCCCTCCGACTTTCCCCTTCCTCCCCCAAACACAACACGTTCGAGGCCTATCTTCCTTTTTTCTCTCTCACAAAGAAACCTATTTCAGTCCATGACCCCCCCCCCCGACCCAGATGCTCTCTTACCGCCTCGACCATAAACCCTAGGTACGCCTTTTTTCCGATTTGTTTTTTTTCCGTTGTTTTCCGGGTCGCGACCAGTCTGAATTTCTCCCACCCCCACTTTCTTCAAAATCCCCCAGTTTTATACGCCAACTTCGCGACCGCTACATTTACGTTTTCCTTTTTCCTCTCTCCTGCACATTCCCCATTTCGCTGTTCTCTTCCAGTCACCATGACGATTACATTCACCCCTCCCCAATTCTTTTCCCCCTCTACCTTCTTATTTTCCACCTCCCTGCCCCACTCCCCTTAGTGAAACCTTTCCTCTACTTATTTATCCTCGCACCACCCGGTGGAAACCAATTTCGCTTTTTTTTTTCTCATCCGCACTTCCCTACTACACTTTATCCCTTCTTTCCCCAACCCCACCGAATGCTTCAATGTCCAGCCCGTGTTTCTCTTCCAAGTATTGTTGCCAAACCCCTTGCAACCCGAATGTTCCCTTTCCCCCGGGTGTTTTCCCCCCGTGTTATTCTCACCTTTTCCCAAAGGTCACGTCTACACGTCAGGTCCACCCAACTCCCAGACTTTTTACCTGATTTTTTCCCTCCCCGAGCTGAACCCTTTGGCGCCAGTTTTCTCCAATCCTCCCAAGCAACCAGCCCCCCTGCCCCTTTTCCTCCACCCACACTTTAGTTAAGTACATTTCCACGGCTCCTTACGTCCGCCCGTTTCCTCTGGAGCCCATCACCTCACCAAAACCAACAACCACCCCCCCGTACCCAAACACCAAAACCAGATCATTTTCTCTATACTTTGTTCTTAGTTTTTATTCCATTCTGTAGTCCCCCGTTAGTTTTTTTTTTTCGCGCTATTTCCAAACGTTCACTTCCTTTCCACCACACAAACCCCTGGATTGTTCCCTTTTCTAATCACTTCCTATTACCATGTGTGTCTTCCTCCTTTAGTTCGTTTATTTCTTTTTTCCTCTATTGAGCATCCCGTTTGTTTTTACGTCTGGCCTGTCCTTCGGTTCATGTTTGGGGACCCCCCCCCCTCCACGCACAGCCAGCGCCTCCAGCTTTTACACCCCGTTCCCCCCCCCCACCCCCCCTCTTTTCTTTTTCCCGTCCAACCAAACAGTGTCTTCCATCCCCCTTCACTCTATCACCGCCCCGTCCCGTTTGGGTCGCATTCGATCGTCCTTTTTTTTTTTCCCCCACCAACCCCAAACCCACCCCCACCCCTTTCCTCCTTCTCTGTTTAACTTTTCCCCCGATCGCCCGTCCCCCCACTTGCACCCAACCTTAATCTCACCCAGTCTTCACCCCCCAAACCATGGCCTATTCTCACACCAGCGCATTTTTTGGCCCGGACGCCCTCTACAACACCCCAAAGTTCCCCCTTTTTTCTACCCCCTCCCTGGGGGCTTCCTCATCCCTTCATTGCACTTCCCGTCCTACCCCCCCCACCCGCCCCTGTCCCACCTACTCCCCCTTCCCTCGTTCCGCCGTATTTTTCTTTCCCCCTACAGTCTTCCGCGCTCGCACCGTTGCGGCACTGCACACCTCCGTCCTGGTCACCTCCACCACCCCCAACCCCCCCCCCCTGACCCCTTCTCTACCGCGACGGAAGTACACGATTGTGAGACTTTCCCCCAGATAGTTCTTGTTTGAGCCCGACTTTAACGTACTTTTTCTTGCCGTGGGCGTTTGTCCCCCCCTTTGGCTTTTTCCCCCCCCCTTCCAAGTATATATACTTATTTTATTTTTTTTTTTTTTTCCCCACGCACGCGTATCCCCGTGCTTTTCCCTTTGGATCTCCAGCGCATAAAACTTTTACGTTCCCACCCTCCATCCACCCCTTCCTCACCCCGGATTCCTTTCCTTAACTAACGCTTTTTCCCTTTATTTCGGTCACTTTCAAAACGCTACCTCCGCCCCCCCCTGTCTTTGGAGCTTTCGTGTGTCTTTTTCCCCCGCCCTAGGGTTCGCTTTCGTTTTTCCCCTAAGCTCATCTCCCCACCCGGCGAGACCCCCCGCGCCCTCTAAACCACAACAGTACATGCGCGGTCGACCCCCTCTTTCCTTGACCCACCCGAAGCCAAACTTTCTTTGAGGACTTACGCCCTTCCAGTGGTTGGCTTTTAACCTTCCATTTTCCCTAATGTGGCTTCTTTTCCTCGGCCATCCCAGTATTGCCTCAGCATAACCACCACTTTCCAGCAGCACACCCCCTGTCTTTCGTTTTACACTCCCTTCACTCCCCCCCAAACCGCCAGCGGTCTGTATACGGATTCCATTGTCCCCCCGTGATCTGGGAGCCGTTCTTGTCTACAGCCTCGACGACTTTTGAAGCGTGCATATTTGGCCCCTCCCGTTGTAGGCCCTCCTACCTCCACCCCAGTGACGAAACCAAGGGTCTCAAAGACTTTTTGTCCCTTATGATTTCTATCTGTTGTCCTTCGCAGACCAATCACACCTGTTGACCGCCCCCGAGTTTGTCCCTTCCATTTTGCCCGTTTCAAATACATTTGGCGTCGCCATTTTTTTTTTCCCCTTAACACGGACAATGTAGACACCTCCCCTCCCGCAAAACCAAACTCCTGCTCCCTCTCCTTCTTCCCCAAGGCGAACCCCCCACTTACCTATCCTCCCCATTCGATTTCCCCGCCCATCTGTTTCCGACCACCCGTCGTCTTCCGTATCTGCCCCTCCGTGCAACGAAACCGGCCCGGATTCTACACCCCCAACTCACTCATCAAGAGTTTGGTCCAATTTCCTTATTTGCCAACCCCCGGTACCTGATCATGTCACTTTCTGAACCGCCCCTATTCGAGTTTGAACCCAACCTAATGTCCCCCTTTCGCGTATTTCAGATCTTTTTGACAGTTTGCTGTTGTTCCCCTCCCCCTCAACCTACGACACGACCCACCACCTCCCCTTGAACCCGTGCCCACTAAATACCCCCCCCCCCCCAACCAACCCACACCGGGTTCTAGTAGCCCGAATTCTCTTTTTTACCCGATTATCAACAATTGACCCCCCACCCTTTTTTTTCTTTAGCAGCCTTTGGCTTCTCACGAAACCCCCAAACCCAAATACGCCCGTCAACCTCCCTGTTTTGTCGATTTAAGTAATGTCACCACACAATCCGCTGGCGTCTTCCCTCAAAACTATCTGCATTTCCTTGCGCTTTTCTCTCCTTCTCTCCCAAGCTTTCTCCCCGTGGGGGGCCTTGCCTTTTCCTTAACCCAGTTCTGCCTGCATTTTTTCTCCTCACCCACCACACCCCCACTTTGGCTTTCTTTTTAAGTTCTTTCGGGCGCCATCTTTTCCTTCAAGTTGCCCCCCCCGCAGACAAACGACCCTCTCTCCAAACCCCATTTTTTCCCCCCCAGGAATAATAATGTTCCCATCCCCCCCCCCCCCCCAAATTTACTTTTCCTTTCTGGTTTCCCTTCGTCAAGACCCCGCACATCCCCAGCGAGGCCCCCCTTTTTAGTTCATCATTCCACCAGTCTTTTTTTCTTTGTCTCCCACGTACAAAAGAGCCGACCCCCCCCCCTTTCCTTCTCCCCATGGACCAACCTGTGAAACCCCCCGCGTCTTTCCACCGGCCTTCCTTACCCACTTTTCATCTCTATTTTCGTAACACCCCGCCCCTATTTATGTAAAGTCTGGTATGCCTCCAGACCTCTTTGTTCCGTCCATTTCGGTTCCTTTGATTATCCCCCACCCCCCTTTCCGCAACCCCTTTCTTCTTCCCCCTCCCTTCCACCAACGATATCCCGACTGATCTTCTTGCCCTTTCTCAACTCCCCCCCAACCCCCACGTGTCAAACCTGAGTACACTAATTCACCCGGGAGTCGCTCCTGCCCCCCATCCTGCTGCCCACCAATACTTAGGTTCTGAAAGCGACGATACATTCCACCTTCCCCCTCCAACAAAACCTTCCCAGTTCCACGGATCGTTTAGGATTTTCTTTTCGTCCTGGCGACCACGGTTTTTCCACCTTTTCCCCCACCTCTGTTGAAACGGCACGTCCACATTCAATTACGACAAACCCCCCCCTTTAATAACCTTCCGACCGTGTCCTTGGTAAAAATTTTCATCGTTTCTCAATTCTATTTTTTTCTCTTCATCTCCTTGTGCACTCCCCCTAGAAGCTAATTGCCCACCTGCACCCCAAACGGGCCCCCCCCCCCCCATTTCTCACCCAACCCCACCCGTCCGCCGTGTCACACACACCCAGAGCAATTTTCATCACCTGTTTCCGCCTGAGCCCAGGTCCAGTACTTGCTCCATCTTTTTTCCTGCTTCCGATCGCCGCAATCCCCCAAATTACCAACAGTCTTTCCCGCCACCAACCTCCCCAGCCACCCCTCCGCTCCCCCTCCCCCCCAACAATTCACTCCCTTTCATCTTTACCCCTTTCCCGACGAATCTATTTCACCCACCTCACACCCGTCATTAATTCCGTCTCATGAAACCCAACTATTGGCAACCCCCCCTTTTCCCCAAACAAGCCACTTCGGCCCGTTCCTTTTTCCTTTACTATACCATTTACATACCCCGTCTTGCCCCCCCCTGCTTTCTACGATGTACGTCCGTGTTCAATCCCACCTCTCCCGAACCTTGCCTGTGTTTTCTCTTCATCCCCGCAAATTCCCCCCCCAAAATCTCCCCCCAGACGCCATTCCAACCTCTTGACCTTCCTTTTTGCAATTTGCGGAACCAATGTTCTTTTTTTTCCCTGCTCACAAGGAAGAGTTTGTACTTACCCCTTTTCTATCCGGTCGGGGTTCTAGTCGCCACCCCACTGAACCTCTCACTGAATCTGTGAGCAAAGAACGTCGGGTCCCAGGTTTTCCCCCCCCACAACACGCAAGCACGCCTCCCCCCTTGAATGAAGAATGGGAACGGTTACTTTATATCCCCCCCCCCCCCCACACACCAACCCCCACCCCACACCCCCCCCCGGCCTCCCCCCACACCAAACCCCCCAACCCCCCTCGGCCCTCCCTTTGTCCCCTCCCCCTCATTCTGAGTCCGACATCGTATTGTTTTCGTTTTCCCCCCCCACCCCGAACAACAAAAACTATTCCCTTATCCAAACTGTCTTTTAACTCAATCCTTACCACCCCCTTTGAGGAACCTTGGTTTGATTTCTTTGTAGTTTTTGGGTTCTGGCGCAAATCTTCCGGCCCGCATAGTCTTCTTTTTCTCCTCTTCAATATTGGGTAGCACCCGACCGGAACCACCCCCTCCCCCCGGCAAACGCCGGCCACCCCCCCCCCCCCACCAAGCCCACTGGGAGCAAACTTTCGCGTCTTCTGCCTACCTCAATTGCATCAGCGCCCCGGCGGGGTCCCTTCTTTCTTGAATGGGCGAGGTTCGTCTCCCCTTGGCAATCACTCCTACCCAGCCCCCTCTCAACCCACACACACCCCATTGACACCCCCCTTTGGGTCTACCCCCACACAATCCCCCCCACAGTAGTCTAACCGGCCCGCCCCTTTCCCCCCCCCGTCTTAACACCCACACTGGCACTTCCTGCTCTTCACTGATTTTTTCCAGTATTTCCATCCTTATACATTGGACGCCCTAACAT
>Ga0179593_1325712_pt1 | contig 17523 bp, 17 predicted proteins | sample CZODoug2_1_08_16_FD_185931 | JGI IMG/M metagenome (GOLD analysis project Ga0179593, IMG submission 185931) | Vadose zone soil fungal communities from Angelo Coast Range Reserve, California, USA - CZODoug2_1_08_16fungal (PacBio error correction) | ecosystem: Environmental > Terrestrial > Soil >... | reverse complement strand
CGGCCCTTGCGCTTTTCTGGTTTTCGTCTTATGAACCCTCTGCTTAGTGGTTGTTCGGGCTTGTGCCCGACGGGATTCAATTGTTTTCCCCCCTCCTCTTTGGGCTTACTGACTTTCCCGCGCTCGTCGTACCCTCGTTGTCCAGAGTCCCGTTTCGTGGCCTGGCTTCTCTCACCCAATTCTCTCCTCGAAATAGTGGTGTCCACCCCACATTTTTGTTCCACCTGAACGACTTGTTGTGTCTTCTCTTGTCTGTTTCTTTCTGCTTCATTTCTCCTTTTTCGGTATGAAGTTTTGCCGATTCCCCTACCTAACTGGTATTGAGGTGCGGGGGCTTCGGCTTAGGCTTTTTTTCTTTTGTTCCTTCCCCTTTATGCTACTGTTCTTCTTTTAACTTCCTCTTCTTAATTTTTCTAACTGCAAGACGCTCTTCAACGCAGCCTCCCTTTTCGCTACCTTGTTATTAACTCGAACTTCTAGAACTTTTGGGGGCTGATGATTTCTCTCTCTTTTTGCTTTCTGTTTTTTTGCCTTATAGGCCCTCTTCTCTATAAGTTTTTGTTTCTGAGATTATGTGATCCGAAAGAACCCCCCCCACAATTTTCGCAACGCTCTCCCAAGCTCATAAACCGCCTTTTGATCCTTACTGTTCTCCTTTTGGTTGCGGCCCCCACCTTTCCCTCTCCCATGATAGAGATCTTGGCCTCGCATTCATTGTTTGGCCTGACGTATTTTTCCCCCCTCTCCACCTCTTTAGTCTCTTTTTCCAAGCCCTTATAGACCCAAGTCAGACTCTGCGTCCGGTTACCCCGTGTTTCTTGCAAAACCCATTCCTACCGCAACGTTGCTAGGCTCCTCCCCGTCTCACCCCTGATTTGAAGCCGGCTTAAGCAACGTCCTGGAGGTCAAAGTCGGTTCTGGTGTGAAAACCACACTCTTTTTGTTCAGGCGTCTTGGTCCCGAGCGCCTTTCTTCAACTCGCCTCCCCTCTGTCCAAACTTTGACCGAGATATCCGTCTTTTTTTTAATTGGCTCTCTTCCCCCTCGCTGGTCAACTTTGCTTCGTTCAAGGTAATTGCCCGCCCCCACTTATGTTTGGCCTGTTTGTCATCCGCGACAAGGCTTGAATCTTTCAGATTCTGATTTGACCGCCCCCGAAATCTACTGGGAGTTTTAAGGTAGTTTCATTGAAAGTCAGCCCTGCGCATTTGCCCCCTTCTTTTGTTCCCTTCTTGCTCAATCTTTAAGACCCTCTCCACCCTCGCATTTTTTGCCGCTTGTTCCCCATTTTGATCCCGTATATAGTTAATGAGGGCCCCCGCCCTTCGGCGGGCAGATCTATTCTTAAGATTATCTTTTCTTCCTTGGGCATAGAAAGATGGCCATGTAGGAAGTAATCTCGAAATTTTTTTTTTTCATTGACTTTACTCGTTCAAGTTTTTTTCCCTAATAGCCGTTTTCTCCCCTCGGCAAGCGCGTAGCTTCAGCCCAGGAACGTTCGTCCTGCTCTTTTTTCATCTCGGCATGTCTGTTCGCGCTTTTTTTTTTTTTCCTTTCGGCGAGCACAGAGGTGATACTTCTTGCGGATTTTAGGTTTCTCTGGTCGCCCCACTCTCCGGTTCGTTTTTTTCGGATGCACTTTTATCCCTTCCTCCTGCCATTTTTCTCCCCACGCTCTTCTTTGTAGAAGCTTACCTTTTTCGGCAGGCCACTGGTAAATGCATTGTTGCCACCAATCCGGGGTCCTCTTCCTCTCTTTTCCATTTCCCGTTTTTCAGACGCACTGCCTACACACCTGGGGTAGGCACGCCCACCCAGGACCGGCTCGTCTTTTCCGGTGACGATCCTCTTTCCCCCCGACTCCCTCTTTTTTTTTGCGCCATTTTATTTACAGGGCTCCAAGATTTCGACGATCATCGGCTTTCTCCTGTTGCTACCACGCAGTGGACTCAGCCTTTCTTTGTCGTTTTCCCCAACCATTCCTATCCTCCCTCAAATGGTGGATTTTTGACATTTCCGATCTTTTGTCCTCCAGATTTTTCAGTCTCGCTCTTCCCAGACACTTTGACTACCCTAGGACATAGGCGTAGATAGGAGACGTAATTATGAAGATGATTTTGTATCTTTTTTCCCTTCCCTTACTTCCGATAGCGATCTTTATAGCCCCTTCTTCGAACATTGCTTGCAGCCAACCGATTCCTATCGATCACAAATTTTTTTTTATTTGCATCGGGCTGTTTCATCTTGTCATCCTCTTGAGAGGATTAGATACGGTCTGACGACCCTCTAGTAGATGAGTAGAGCTACATTCGCCTGATTATACTTTGATTTTCCCTTGGGTAGTCTCAGGTTTGTGATATTCCTTTCCCCCTTTTTATTATTGTGCTTAGTACCTGAACGTGTCGCCCGTGCGATGTCCTCTTCCGCAATCCGAGCTTTTGCGACGGTAAGACACCGTGTTTATGGGGTGAAAGGCCTTTTTTTTCTTTTGCCTCTGCAAGCTTTTTGTTTTTTTTTTGGAGATTTCGGCATCGCCCTCCGTTCGGTCTATCCTTTACTCTCCTTCTCTTTCCCTTTTTCTTTTTTTGTTTCGGAGATAATATGCGACGTATTTAGTACCTTCTCCTCTGGCGCCTGATTTTAGGCGAAAGCTCACGTTTCTTTTTTTTCGCCCCCGGTAGATCTTTTATCCACGAATTTGAGTTTTTTCATCCTTTCCCTCGAACTCTTCTAGTTCGGTTGCCTTTTTTCCCTTTTTGGCCCTACCCACGTTCAATTCCCCCCGTGCCCCTCTCAACCTTTCTTCAAGAGAGTCAAACTTCGCCGACTTTGTCGAAGTTGTTTGACGATACCTCGTTTCCTCTGTCGCCCCATTGGGAGAAACGCTGCAATGGTCTAGTACTTTTCCGTTTTCTCTCTTCCTTCTCCCTCCCCTGTCTTTGTTTTTCGATCCCCGAGTTTGCACCACGTGAGCAGCCTGAGGTTTCTTTTCCACTCAGAAGGCTTTCCCGACTCTTTTCCAGTCAGGAAACTGTTTAGAGGTTGACATGTCCCGTTTCTTCTCGTTGTTATTTGCTACTTGGGCCTTACCCCCCGTTACTCGTATGCAGATGTGATGCGTGGTGCCGAAGAAATCGAGCGTCTCCGCTCGACAGTTTTTTTGCCTTTCCAGTTTGACTTCCCTCTCCTTGTGATCCCCTTCCTTCCTCTTCGTCGCCTCTTTCTGGCGGCCTTCGGTTCTCTTTCTTTAGTTTGGTTTTTTTTTTACAGCGCTCGCTAGAAAACTTAGGCCGTTGCTGTTCGCGGGTGTGACGGTTGTTACCTACCCCCATGGTTTTGTTCCCGGTCTTCTTCTCTTCCTGCCGTTGAGGACGGTTTTTCCCCTCTATGCCGTTCCCTGCTCCCCGGTTTTTTTTTGTTGGTCAAAAGTAGACTTCTTTTGGACCTGCCTCCGTTTTAAGATGGCTTGATGTCACTTTAGCGCATTTTCCCTTGGTTTCTGTCAACCTTTCCTGGTCTTGATCCGCTTGGCACGATCATTCACTTGACCGGATCGTTGTTTTGGTTCCTGTAGTTGGCGATTATTTTTAGCTCGCGTTTTGCGGTTTTGTTTAGAAGCTTCCATAACTGCCCTCGCTTTTGCCGAGCTTTTTTCCTTACGTGTTTGCGTCCTTCTTCTGGAGGAAACGCTGCTAAGTGAACCGGTTTTACGAGCTGTGCGATTTTCTTCGTTTGCGAAGTGACAGAGACTGAGTTACTGGGCTACCTTGCCGGCGGGTAGTTCCCTTTTTTCCTCAATCCTTTTCTTTTTTTGTTTTCTTGCCTGCCCCCCTGGACACCCCTTTGCTTTCAGACTCTTTTCTAGGGCTGGCCACTGTTTAGTCCCGGCCTGGAGTGAAACCTAGTTTGCGTCTGGTTTTCCCCTGGATTTTTTGCTTTTTTTCGTCCCCTCTTTACTTCCATTCGGGCGGATAGGGTCCGTTCCAATTCCTGGAACGTCCGCAATCCCCCCCGGCTTTTTTGATGCTGTTGGCGATCCTATGCGAAGAGTTAGACTCTGAGCGATGTTCACTGGTGAAGGAGTGGGTTTCCGTCAGACTCCCTTTATCAACTTTTCCCCCTCCCTATTCCCTCTCAATACTACCCTCTCTTATAGGCTACACCGAGTTTCCATCTTTTCCTGTGCGATTTACTGTTAAGTTCCTCGTCGAATTTTTTTGTTGGACAACCGACATACGACTTTTACCTGTAGTTCTTCCTGCTTACCCTTGGGTCGGCTGGCTCCTATCCGCTTTTTTTCTTCCTTTTGTCTCTTCCTCCCTTCCACTGGTAACCTTCGGAGAGGTTTGATCTAGTCTCTGGGTCGGCCGGGTCGTTGCCCGACGTACTTCTGTTTTTGTGTTTGCCTTTGAAATCCCAGGTCCGTTTTTTCCTCTCGTCCAATCGATAATAGTTGCGCGTTTAACTGATGTTTCTTACTGTTCCCTGCTGCAAGTCTTTTTTTTTTTCGGTTGTCTTTTTTTTTTTCGTCTCGGTCCCCCCCCCTCCAAGGTTGTCTGTCTTCCAGCGACAAATCTTTCTCGCTTTTTTTGTCCCCTTTTCGCCCCGCTTGAGCTACTTGTCTCGGCGGCATTCTTCTCTTTTTTTCTCTCTTTTTTTCCTTCCTCTTCATGGCCTTTACGATGCGTTTCCACCATTTCGCAATCTCCTCAGGTGGTTTTTCCGGCTAGAGATCTTCCCTTGCACTCAGTTTACCTTTTTGTTGATTTTTTTAGTTTTATTTTTATTTCTCGACACCTCCGACTCCACCCCCCCCCCCCCTCCCCATTCTCAGCCGGCTCCTGAAGACGGAGTTTCGGGGTCAGTAGGGTTTCGTTTTTTTCCACACGACTTGTTATTTTCCCCTTTTTTTGAGCGCGTCCACGTCCATTCTTCCGCCATGGTTCGTATGAATGGATTTATTATTCATGTTTTTTTCAATCTTCCTTGTCCAACCACTTTGATTTAACTTCGTTTTTACCTTCACATAATGTTTCATGTGAAATTATTTTTCTTCGGGAGCAGTTTCGTTGTTTCCCACATTTGAAACCCTATTCTTGTTCAGGTCGTCGTGTTTTTCCGGCCCTTTCCTTCACCCCCCCGAGTCTCCCGATCCCGTTTTCGGCCATTCTTCCTCCAAACAGGTACCACAAACCTCCAGGATGTTGATGGTATTTACCCTTGTCAGGTATGACAGAGGTGAACTCCTGCCCTGATTTTCCTCTGATCCCTGTGAATCTCTGTGTTTGTTAGGGACTTTTCACCGAACTTTCCTGCTTTCTTTTTCCACTAAGGAAAGTCTCACTTCTGGTCTAATGCTACCCCTTTCCCTTTTACTGGCTTTCCTCTCCCCCTCTATTCCACCCATCTCGGTCCCCAGTCGAGTTTTTACGTTTTTCCAGTTCGCCCACGGATTCTTCTCTTGAAGTGAACACTAACTCTATTAGGTAAGCTCGGTGTCTCCATCTTTCTGTCCTTCAAGATTTTTTTTCGTCAATTTCGCTTGCGCTTGGATTTAGATTTATGTGCGGTCTCTTTAACCCCCCTGATAACGAGTCCCTTGTTGCAGACTTCTTTTCCAATCTCCTTCCCCCCGTATCCCCCTTCCTGGTTATTCCCCCCGCGATTTCAGCTTGGACCCGTAGACCGCGTAATAGTCTTATTGTACAAGTTACCCCCCCTTCACCTTCTACTCTTTTCCCCCACTTCCCCTTTTCTCTTTTCCTGCAGGTGACGCTTTTCTGTTCTCCACCTCCTCGCCTCCCCCCGCCCAGCCTTTTCTGCCGACACCATGTTTGTCTTCCCAGAAAAATTAACCAAAAGTCCTTCCTTCCTTGCTTTTCTCTTTTTTCCCTTTCTGCCTGCGCCCCCTGACTACTAATTTAATCCTTTCATGACCCTCTTTTTTTTTCCGAGATAGAAGTTCCTGGACTCCATTTTAGTTCACACTTGGCGCCTCCTTGGCCTTCTCTCTTTTCCTCTTTTTAGGTACACCACGCCCTTGGCCCATTTCCCTCCTGGCTACCGTCCGGGTACCCTCCCCCGCCCCGACCCCTCCCACACTAACAGTCCCCTATCAGCTAACGAACCTTTTCCCCCCTTCTTCGGGTGTTTAGTTCACAGCGTGCCGCAAGAACTCATTTTCTTTTCTCCGTCGTATTTTTTGACGGTCCTTTCTTATCCAGTGGAAACCTTTGTGTCAGTATGATTCGAAACCCGAGATCTCTTCCTCTGTCCTCTCTGCGTTCCCCCTTCGGGGTCCCCCTTTTCCTTCTCGGTGCCCCTGTGATGTTTTGGGAAAGTTGTCCCTCAGGGATTCGTTACTTTAACGGTCCGGTTTTGAGTCGGCTGGTCTCTCTTCCGATTGATGTCCATTTTCGTTTTCTCCCACTTTTCTTTTTACAAAGTTGATTTGAGTCGCCACTTCCCTTGCTTCCCGAATCAAGTCCTTCTCTTAACACTCCCGACCGTTTTTTTAACCTTCTCCTTTCATTGTCTCCCCTTTCGCCTTTCTCATGTTTTTTTTGGTCTGAAAGTAAGTCGTCGCTTTCCTAAGTTAGCCAGATCTTTCTTTCTCGTTGCCGAACGAATATTCAAAGTCACCGTTTATGTTCTCGTTCCTCCTGCCTTTTGGATGCGATTTCCAATTCTCGTGCTTACTCCCCTCTCATCCAGCTTTTTCTAATTTTTGTGTACTAAAGGATCCGTACTTGCCCGGGCAATCGCCGCCCCGACGCCCACCTCATTACCAGAAAGGGAGCGCGAATTGCTAGTCTAACTTCACAGCCTTGTACTGGCGACACTGTGAATCAAAAGCATACACGTCCCCGATCTGGACTTTTGCCCTGAAGAAGGATCCTGGTCTGGTGTGATAGCCAGTCCGACTTGCGGAACGAGGAACGCGTGTTTTGTACTCCAATCCAATTGTGTCAAGTACCCCGGCACCAGGACCTTCCCAACCTTATTCATTATTAAAATTGAGTATATAGACGCCCATTGTTTATGAGTACATTTTTCCCTCATGGTGTTCCGCGTTTCCTTTTCAATGAATATACCTTGCCTCCGAACTCCGCGGTCCCGGAACCGTGTCGTTACTCCAATTCGTACGAGGCTTAGGGTCCCCCGCCCAAGGCATCGCGCCCGTAGGAACCTCTTTGGAGAATCATAGCCCCTCCTGCGCGCGCGTATTAGAATCAGGTTAACCCACAGTAACGCCCTTATATTTTCTGGTCGTTAAATACCACTATGGGTGAAGGACCTTATGGCGGCTCCTCTACGCCTTGCCTGTCCCTCCTCCCACCCTTTCAGCCGCAACCCCGCAACCTCCCTCTCGTAACCAATCCGCAAATAGGTGGGTTTTCTTTTTCCCCTCCTCTTTATTTCCCGTTGTCCTGCAATCACCTTTTAGGTTCCCCATTTCGAGGGCGGTCGCTTCTTTGGGAAGGGCTACGTGTTTTATGAAATGATGCTCTACTTTCCCCGTCTTTTCCCTGGTGGGTACCGAGACATTCCCCTTTCCGAGGCTCAGGAATTCTTCCCCCCCGGTGCCATTGGTGTTCCATATTTAGACCGTTTGTCACGGACCTCTTATAAGTGTCTGAGTTGAATTGAAGTGTCTTTTTTCAGTCTTTTCCTCGTCTACTCTACTTTTCGTCAGATAGAAATCATTTTTTCCTCTAATTTTTTTTCTTTTATGATTCTGAGTGACTACCCCAAACTTCGCTTTTTTTTTTGGCTGTGCCCAGGCTTCCTTGGCCGTCACTGATTCCTTGTTTCGAAAGACCTCGTAAACTGTTCAAAGCGATGATTTGCGTACCCCCCGTTCCAGTTTGCCTGTTTGGTCCTTCCGCCTATTATTTAAGCTGCTTCTTTCCGGTTTCCAATCGGTTTGCCGCCAAAGGTGTTCAGGTGATCTGCTTGTTTCACTCCTTCTTACCACCCTTCAATGGATTCGTTGTTTGGAGGAGAAACCTCTTGAGACGCCGGGGTAGCTGCTTAATACTGCTGGATTCCTTAATCGATCCGTATCTCTCCCCTAGCGAGAGATGGTCAATAAGTATGATTTGTAGCTAATCCGATTTTAGGTTACTAGTTAACTGCTTCCCGATGCTTTTTCGCGCGGCTAGTTTGCCCTATTGAAATTTTTCCACCGTTGTTAATGTCATCCTTTTCATCTCGGGTCCCCCGTCCGTTTCCCCTCAAGCCGGGCGGTTTTGTTTTTTCTATTCCCACGGCCACTTTTTTGCGCCGATTCTTCTTCCTCCCCCTCTGGCTGGCCTTTACCGCTGACTAGTCCCCTGTTTTTTAATAAGTTCTGCTGTCGAGTTTCTCACGTTCCTTTCCTCTTTTTTTTCTTCCGCTGGGCGTCCATTCCCCAACGTTCTCGGGCTGATCTTTGATGTTTTTCAGTGCCGGAAAAGATCCCTTGCCCTCACTGCGCTTTTTTGCCGATCTTTTTCCTCTTTCCCATTTTTTCATATGCCCCCCTGCTAATGAGTGTGAAGTTTTTTTTTACAGCCAGGTCTAAAAGGTTTTTAAAATCTTCCTCAGCTTACCAGTTTTTCGAAGACGCTTTAGTGCCGTTCGTTTCTCTTTCCTTTTTGGACTTTTCGGCTCTCCTCCACCCCAATACTAATTTCATCTTCTTCGTTTTGTTTTTTCCAAATTCCCCATTGACAAACGAAGTTTTTTTCGTTTGAGAGGATTCTACTGGATGTTGCGTTTTTTCTTTTACTATGACGTTTTCTCTTTCCCCCCCCCCTCTTACGCCCCTTCCCTTTTTACGTCTTTGAGGGGCTATTTGGCTTTTCTTTCGAGTTTTAGTCGCCGGTTTTGATTCTTCCCCCGACCGTTTAAGGTACAATTTGATTTCCACCGCTTATCTCATCGGTGTTGACCCTCTTTTCCCGCGCTCCCTACATCTAGTCCTGACTGGGGTAGCTTTGGTTTGATTGAGTTTTCTGGTGCGGATCTTTCCTTATTCCTTTTTTTCCCCCACGTTGTTTCTTTTTTTCTCTCTCTGGATCCCTCTGAAGCCCACACAACGATACTGAGATTTCCGTCACATGCACCTTCTGGCTCCAAGATTGACAGGTTTTCGTGCCCCCTCCCTTCCCCCCTCTTTTTTCCCTACTTTTTTTGGCCTCTTTATGTAGTTTCTTTTTTCCGCAGTTTGTCCCACTCTAATGGTTTCTCCGTTTTTCAACGTGTCGGTCCGAAAACTTAATATTTCCCCCGAGACCGGTCCAAAGTGCGCAGTATAGTTCCCCCCTTTAACACTTGGCTCTCCCTCCTAGGTCCAGCACTTTCTCCCGTACCGCCTCTCTCGTAGGGTCAATGAGTTTTCGGGTGTTCCCCCCCCTTATCCCTTTCGAGGCTGTTGTTATTAGATGAACCCGCCCAGCTCACTTACACTCTGGCCCCCTTTTCAGCAGCCTATCGAGTAGGCGCATTTCTGAGGCTGACGTGGCATTGTACCCCTTTAGGTTCTTTCCTTGCACAAAACACCCATTGCAGGCCTTTTTTTAATTATTCTACCCTCTATTTCTCCCCCGTCAAGCAGCCGGCGGCACCCTCCGCGATTTCCTTTACATTTGTAGTACGTTCAGGATTCATTAAGCACCGTTCCATCTTTAACTGTTTCCCCCGGCAAGTTCTTTCTACAAAACGCCTTCCCGCCCTCCCTCTAGGAATTTCCATCTATTCTAATTTCCTGAGTTCTCAATCTTTCATCCTACTAAGGACGGCCCGGTCACGATTATACGACTAATCGTTCTGGTTTTTCTTTGCACTCCCCACTCCCCTTTTCCCCCTCCCTTCCCCCGGATTGATTACCGACTCGGATGTGCATAAAATTTCACATTAGGTGCCCCTTTCGTGTCACGTCTTCTCCGATCAGTTTCCTCCCAGCCATAGGAACCTTTTTCTTATTTAGGGCAATCCAATTCCTTAATCGTTTCGTCGTACTTCAAATCTAGCCTATGACGCAGTATGGTTTTTCTTCCCCCCCATTTTGCGAGCCCCTTTCAGTTTTCTCCTTTATTACCTTGTCGCCCAGTCGGAGTTCTCCTGGTGGTAGACTGAACACCCTCTCCCTTTCGGGTTTTGCCCCTTGGACGGATTCTGGACTTTTTCTCCCTCCCTATTCCCTTCATTTTCTCACCCCCCAAGCCCGATTTTCCCCATCGTTGAAAAGGCCGAATAGACTTTTGAATCCGTCAGTTTCCCACATTCCCCTTAGAATTTACACCCCCCTCCCATGTCGGTTTCCTCGCCCTCGAGACACGACGAAGGTCCTCCGGTAACAGCCCTCAATTACCCTGGGGGAGGTACCTCCCCAGTCCCCCACGTCCCCTCCTTTTCTTCTGTTTCCCCCCTCCGGTAATACGTCTTCTATTTTTCCGCACCTAATCTCATGCCGGGAAGGCGATATCCCGACTAAATCCGGTACCAGCCCTTCTCAATCTTTTTCTTTTTTCCCCTGTCAAGAATTTTTTATGCGTTCCGATGAACCCCAGCAATTTACAATCGACGTCAGTTTGTTTTCATTTTCCCCCGTATGTTTCCAATCCCAGCTCTCCTCTTTAAGTAACGAAAATGTTCACAATTCTATACTGTTTTCTTGCCCTCGTGCCGTCATCACTAAGGACTTTGTTTGAGCCTTTCAAGGGGTTTTGGTGCCAGCCCCAATGCCAGTGGAACTCGTGTTATTTCTTACCAAAGTAGTAGGAAGTTTGCCCCGGACTTCTCTTTCTTTCCTCTTCTCCCCATTGCCTCTTTCTTGACCAACCTTCTTTCCAGCGGACTTTGGCATCGTCCCCATTCGTTTCCCCAAATTTCTCTTTTTAGATTTTTTTTTTTTTCCATCCCCCACTTCCTATTCCTTTTCTTTCCCCCTTCCTTTTTGATCCCCCCCCCCCCCCCCATTGATTTTCCAAGTTCCTTTTCGTCCTATTTACTCCTTTTCTTTCTTACCAAGGAGTTCGGAACGTAACAGATAGTCTCTTTTGTTTTCCGCGACCAGTTCCGTTGTTTCCTTGTTCTTCCTCGCCTTGTTCTATTGTAGGATCGTCCCGTTCCGTCGTCCTTTTTCACGTTCGCGAGTATTATTATCCCTCCCCCCCTCTTGTTTTGTTGTCCTTTTTTTTCGACGTATTTTTACACGCCTCTCCCGGTACTAGTCCTTTCTTACACCTCATCATGACAGTTTTCTGTGATTTTTTCGTTAGTGACCTTCCAAGACGTTCCTCTCTGTTAATGTTAGACCATTGCTTTCTGGCCCTGGCTACTCTTCCCTCTTCTGTTTCCCCTCCCTTTTTTTCCTCCACCGGAACTTCCCCCCCCCCGGCATCGCTCCCTTTCCCTAGTACGCTAGACACTCTCTTTATACACTTTTATTAATGTTGCCCTTCCATTTTCGTTGCGCTTTGTAAAGCCGCACTGCTCATTTCTTCCGCCTTTTTATTCCCTCTCTTCCTGCTGCATAAGTCGAGTTCTCGTCCCATTTCCCACAGTTTTAAATGTTCCTTTCGGTTCCTTATTTAGGCAACACACTTGATCAAATATCCTCTTGATTTTCCTCCTTCCCTCTGTTATCACCTGTTCTAGTTCTTCCATGTCTTCCGTCGATCTCTTTATTGGTTTTATGTTTTTTCGGCTAGCCCGGCTCTAATGAGATTAGACCACTTCTTGGTTTGATAGCCTCGCCTCCCCTTCGCTCTCCGATCTTTTTGAGCGGGCCGTCCATAAATATTGTAGAACGTTTTGGCCTGTAGTCTTTAGAGTTTCGGTTTGCATTCGGTTTGCATGATGAGCTTTATTAGCGTTTTCGACCCCCCTCCCTCCCCCTATTTTGCTCTCTCCACATAGTTCCTCGAGTTGACGTTGGTTTTTACCTGTTTTTTGCTCCCCACCCTGGGGTCTTTTTTTTGCTGCGCTTCCTTTAGTAGGACTGTGAGAAAGTGATGATTAACTCGCCCCTATATTGCTCTTTTTTTTCAAAAACCCTCCGGTACTTCTTCTTTTTACGTGATTTGGGCTTTTGGTAGACATATCCTTTTGCCAGGCTTTTTACTGTCTTGTCTATCTTTCAAAGAATTACTGCAAACCACTTCATGATAGTGTGGGCTGCTTTATTTTGTTTGAGATTTTTAGAAGCTTACAATAACGCTTGCCCCTCCGCTCCCACGACCTCTTTCCCCCCCCCCTTACCCGCCCACGCCCCTCCCGCAGAAAGCAACGCACTCACATACAGCGGCGGATTTCTTGATTAGATTTTTTGTGCCCCTTTTCCGTAGCTTCCGTCCCTTCTCAGGAGCGCAGTTTCCGATGCCTATTCTTTGCTTTCAAGGCGGTTGGCAGTTCTCCTCAAATCCTGGTGCCGGGTTGGGTGTTTCTTTCCTTTCCCCACTGTGGTCAACCCCTCGTGAGAACAGATTTCTATGTCTCGCCTGGTATGGCTTTCACCCTTTTTTCCATGGATTTTTTTATCCCACCGCTGTAAGGTTTGCGGTTTTTTTCGACGGTACTTTCTCTTTTGTGATGGCAGCCTTTTCAGACCAATGATCTGCTGCTTTTTTCTTTTCTTTTCGGACCATTCACTTCTTTGCCAACCATTGATGATGTTCTTGATATTCTTGCGAGGGCTCCTCTCTTGTTCATACATTATTCCCCACCTTTTTCTCCTTTCGTTTCCGTTAAACCCCACCTCCCCCATTTTTCCCCTCCGGCATAACCGTTTTTTTGACCCGCGATGGCCTTCCCCGAACTTTTCTCGAGAGCTGTCGTTAAACTTAGTATGAACATTTTAAGTCTCTGGCCTGGCCCCCTTCTCTTCCCCACCTTCAGCGAAGCTTTTAGTGTTCTTTACACTTCCTACTGCCAAGTCGTGTTGTTCTATCTTCCCTCTCCTTTTTTCTTCGTCTATCTTTTTAGCTATCCCGGCCTTTTTGCGGTTTTTACCTTGGTACTGCCCTCCCTACATGGTATTCAAAAGGATTTGCTGTTCTTCGCTTGCGGTTCCCGCGGTTTTTCCTTCCGCCAGACTTCTTTTTCTCCTGGAGGCCATATGTTTTCCTAATAGTATGGACATTCCAGCGTACTCACACTCCTCTTCCTTCCTAGGTCACTATTTGAATCCCCTCCCATCCAGTTTTACTTTAGAAAGAGTTTTTGAGAGTTTTCTTTCCTCGTTTTTTGTCTGTCTTCTAATCCCTATCTTATCTCAGTTTCTTTCTTTTGAGTAGCTTTCAGGACACCCCACTATACTCGATACTCTTATTGCACCCCTGAAGGGAGATACTTTTCCTTTCTTGCTCCCTGCGATCTTTCCGATAGTGACCCCGATGAGTTGTGCATTTACGGACCTTGACGCGTGTCCTTTCACCCTCAGACACCGAGATTTTCCTTCTGTTGCCCACTCCCGCGACCCCCTTTATTTAGCGCTCTCCAGATTACCATTTCCCCGTTTTCCTTCTCTCCCAACGTCCTAAAGCCAGCCGGGCGTAGCGACCTTCCTGACTCCTCCCGAGAATGGCGCTCCCGTCCCTGGAATTCTTTTTACATTATTTTTTCGGTCAGGGTTTTTCCCAAGCTCGGTTAGCCAGGAGTATTTTGTTCTGCTCGCGGCCATTCAATCGAAACTGTACCCTTTGCCCCTTGAGCACTCCGATTTCATTCGAGTGATGGATTAGGCCCTAGCTTTTCAACCCTTTTTCTCCTTAGGTCTTCCCGGAAACCCCCCCCATTTTTTTATATGACAAAGAGATTGAGCAATATGGAGTCGTCTTCTCCCCCTCAACAGCTCCCGCTTCGGTGATTTTCTGTTTATGTTTGTCTTCTTCCCGACGCCCTACCGACCCCTGGACTCTTGTGCCTTTTCTCCCCCCGGGGCGTCCCTTTTTCCCCCACTTCCTCCAGGAATCTTTCCGCGGTTATTTCTCCAGGGCTAGTAACGGGACCATCAGCCAGGATTATGTCCACGAGACTTTCATAAGGCGCTTTTTCTGTCTTGTTCCTGTCAAACCCTTCCCCATTCCTTGAACCTTCTTTGCTTTTTTTTGCATCGGCTGATCCGCCAGTTGTTCCGTTCCACCTACATCTTTCCCCCCTTCGTTTCCCCTCTTTCGGAAGATCCGACCTCGCACCAGTTCTTCCCCATCCGAGTCTTTCCACGTAGGTCCGGTTTCCGAAAGTCGTAAAGTCCGATACATTTCCCCCGCTATTCTCTTAGGTCGAAGTTCTCTGCGATTAAGGTTTAACCTTCTACCCCCTTTTCTTCTTACTTCCTGAATGTTCCCTCAGCCACCCCCCATGATTCCTGCCTGGGCTCCCTTTTGACGGGTATCCCTTTCCCGTCCTCCCTTCTAAGTTTTATATCAAACACCCGCTATGTACCTTCCTGGCGAACCGCCACTCTTTTTTTGGTACCGAGAGGTACTTAGATTTCTTGCCCCCCCTTTCCCCCCTTCTACTTGTGACCCCCACACGCCCCACAATCTCCTTTGCGCAATCTCGGTCTATCAACGATCTTCCTTGCGCCCTTTTCTCGAACCTCACTCCCTATGTCGGTTGGGCACCTCCCACTGAACACCACTTTTCTACACTGATAGGCATATTGACTGACTTCTTTGAATCCTCATTCTGCTTCACTTAACCTCCTACCGCGTATTCTGAAGACATCTCCATAGGGATTCTTAGGTTCGAGAAGTACATGGTTTCTCCAAGATTTCATCCTTCCCCATCCCTCGACCATGCCCTTTATACGCCTCGATTTCGGCTTGGTTCCACCCTCTTGTTCCGAGCCATTCCTTCTCGGTTTCTTTTCCATTCCAAGCCTAAAGTAAAAACAAAGAGATAATCACCCCCGAACATTTTTCCCCCCCTTCAGGTTTTATTTCAGCGTTCGCCTGAACTCACTGCGTTTAGTGCCCTCTACTCCCGTGGTGGGCCTCACTTGGCCCTCCTTCCTCAACAGTGAAACTGTTGTTCAGGCTTTTCCACAATAGATATCCTTTTCAGAGGCCGTGTTTTTGTCTCATGAGACCATGACCCTTTTTTCCCTGTGTTCTTTCCTCGTACTGAGGGTTTTTCACCATTTTTCAACAAATGACCTGAGTTCTGTCGGCTTTTTCCTGAGATAGGTATCACTGCTTGTGATTCCCCTTTGGAGCCCCCAAAGATTTTACCTCCTCTCTCTTTCCCTGGCAATTGATTCTTTTCCCCTGCCAATCAATTCTTTTCTCCTTACTCCCTCCAGTTTGGTACAATTTTCAGTGTGATCTTTTCTTCTCTTTCTCCCGCGCCTGGCTGCTTCCTTTCTGTATAGCAAGTTAAGTAGTCCCTTGGCGCTCCTTTCTCCCTAGGTCCTCCTCTTTTTCCCCTGTGTTTTCTGGTGTTGATAGAGAATAAGTCTGAGCCCAGTCTCCCTCCTTTCGTTACCTCCCCTCATCAGCATGCTCTTCGAGTAGTCCCTTCTTTTAACCCCTTTCTTTTGCGTTGGTCCATTTTTACGTTGATCTGTCCGTAGAAGCCCTTTGATGAGGGGACCTTTCTCACAGGACTCTTCTTTCCCCTCCCCCAACTTTTCCCCCCCCCCGGCCTTTTCAATCCACGGCACTCCGAAATGATAAGCTAGATATCCCCCCCCGACCCCCCCTTCCCCTGTTCCAGATGGTGGAATGATACAATCAGTTTCCTCGTCACGTCCTCATTTTTCGATCCCTTCTCTCCCTGGTCTCTTCCCCTCCTTCTCCCGCGGCTTCTTCCCTCACTATCGGATTGTTTTAGCTGACCACGAGTGCCAATCTGTGCTTTCCTCTTTTTTCGGTTCCTTTACAACTTTACGAATCCAACTCCTCCTTTGCGTTTTCTTTCGTCCCTCTTTTCCCCTTCCACCTCCTCTGATTGGCCTGTTCTTTCTTCTGATCGCTGTATGGACGGGATACTTTTTCTGCCCACTTTTTCTTCCGGAACGCTTTCCCCCTTTTTTTCCCCTCCCCATCGACTTTCTGCAACTACTGCCCCCTTCTGTCACTTGTGTCTCCCTTTGAGCCTGCCTGTCCCCCTCGATCTTCCGATTTTCCTGGCGTGGTCCTGCGGAGTTTATTTCCTGTCGTCGGGATGCTTTTAAGCCTCCGTCCCCTTCTGGCCCCCCCCCCCCTAGGCGAGCGGCAGATTTTTTTCCCTTTGTCTCAAAGGGACTCCACGTGCGCTTTCTTGCTTCCCTTCGCCTCCGCCCGCCTCCTCGGATTTTTCGAACGACTGATTACATGCTGCCCTATCTTTTTTTTGGGAAACAAGCTTCCCCGGTGAGGTCCCACGCCATTCTCTTCCTGCTTTGTGGGCCTTTCTCCATGCCTGGTTTCTAACCCCCTGAGTTCTTACGGGGAGTTTTCGCGAGTTCCCTAAAACAGTTCCCTTCCTTTTTGGCTGCTCCAGCCTTAAGCCAGCCGAGCTGGTTTCGCCGCGCTTTTCCCTCCTTCGCTGGTCTGGAGTTCGTTCGCGTTTGTCTCACCAGAACCTCCTTATTGAGTTTTTCCAATACGCGGCCCCCCCCTCCACTGCTTCATTGGAGAGGGTGAACTTTCCCTACTTTGCCCCCTTTTTGTTTTGCTAATTTGGAGCCTTCGTTCTTCCCCCTGGTCACCGTAGGGCATTGGAACGTCTTCACTTTTTTTTATTAGGCATTTAGTTCCTACCTCTGGTGCTGGGTCATGTTCTGGCCTCCAATCCCCCAACGCGGCTTAGTAATCTATGCCCTATGAAGGTTCTTACGCTGATAGGAATCGTAATGGCTGACCAGTCGCAAGTTCCTTTTTCTTGTTTCTCCGGGACTTGTCCTCCGTGTTGGAGGAATCCTGTCCGAACAAGGATCGGGCTTCCGGTTGCTTACCGTAAATTACCCCTCCCCCCCCATCAGTAAAACGTCGCTTCTTTGCCTCGAGTTCTTCTCTTTCGTCACCATCTAGCGTAGTAATATGACCCCCGGATGCAGAGTGGTGGGGGATTAAACCTACGGATCCTCTGTTGACAACGCATCTTTTACCAGTAATCAGGTAGCCGACAGAGTCTCGAGTCCTCACTTTTTGCCAGTCTTTCCGTTCCTTTTTCGTGCCCGGCGCTTCCACCCGCCGCTCCACGATCGTGGTTGTTACAACTCCCACTACTTTTAACCAGTCAGTAGCTCTTTTAGCATCGGTTTATAATGTTATTAGTAGGGGATGTAGTTCTTTCCTTTCGGCTTCCTTCCTACTACACTTCATGCAGCATACCCTGGAGGCGCTGTGCCCGGCCGACCTACTTTCCTGGGTCTTTTCGTTTGTTTCCGAAGAAGGAGTTCTTCGGTTGTTAAAGTCCATCGCTTTTCCCCCTGCAGATCTTCCACTCCTCTATCCTTCTTGAGTGACAATTTTCGACGAGACTCAAGCTATTCTCCAGGAGTTCCTCTCTAGGTTAGTCGGAAGTGTTTTTGGCTTCGTTTGCCTA
>Ga0179593_1312959_pt1 | contig 17524 bp, 16 predicted proteins | sample CZODoug2_1_08_16_FD_185931 | JGI IMG/M metagenome (GOLD analysis project Ga0179593, IMG submission 185931) | Vadose zone soil fungal communities from Angelo Coast Range Reserve, California, USA - CZODoug2_1_08_16fungal (PacBio error correction) | ecosystem: Environmental > Terrestrial > Soil >... | reverse complement strand
CTCATCCCCTCTCTCCGGTACTGGATCAGTGATACTTCGCTAAAAACCTATTCCGACGCGCTGGCGCTGGCTAGTCATTGGACTTACAAGATGCACAATAAGCCCCTATAACAGAGCTAACCTATGAGTTTATTTCCCTTAACGAAAAAGTCGTCTCGGTCCTATGGCTTTACCTACTGACCCCCCCCTGACAGAAAGGCTGACCAGCCCCGAGACGATCTTGGTTAGATACCCGACTCCCTGCTATGGACAGATCTTTCGGGGTTGGTCCTTGTCGCCTTTTTGTTAATTCCCGGAGCAGGCAGATACCCCCAGTGTCGCTGACCATCGATAGTCAAGGAGTTCCTTCTGAGACTTTGCCGTCGAATTCCGAGAAGTACTAAGTTATAACTCCGGGGATGCATTAAAGAGGGGTGACGCTCCCGAAATAACGAACAGTGGGACATGTGAAATCGGACAATTAAAAGACCCATGAAGAGGTACGAGGTTTGCTTATCCAGATGAAGTCTTGGTACTCCACTAGTACTACTCGATACAGGCATGCCCCTTATAGTTCGATTTATTTTTTTCCCCGATTTCTTCTTTTTCTCTTTGTCCCGTACCGGATGTCAGAAAGTGCTTTTTTAACCCCGCGTGTTGTTCTCCGTCCAATGAACGCCCGCAGAATGCCAGGTCCAACTTATTCTCCTCCCTATATTTAGCTCCTGAACGGTATGAGCTGACATCCTATCCACTTTCCCTGTAATTTAAGTATGTCGGCCCGGATTCTTCCATGCAGGAATGGTCCCCCCGCATGGTAACACCATACTGGATAAGGACGCCCACAAGTTTTCCATTAAATTAAGCCGACAGATTCTCGGGTGTACTGTAAAGAAATTCTCAAGAGATATATCTTTCTATAAGGGTTTGTTGGAGAAAAACTTGAGTTAGACGGAACACTTAAAAACTCGAAGGAAGGCCTGTTCTGCTGCGGGGTCTTTATCCGTATACACTCCCTTGTGCCTTAAATGCTTCTCCTTCGTACATACATACCTCTCAAGAAGAGGCATTATCTGTCTCTGCGGAGACTTCCTGCAAGTGGCTTTCTCCTATCGTCTGGTAAGTACTACTTTGTTGGCCTCCCGGCGTTCAGATGTACCTGTCGAACCATACTCTATGGGCATTGTACAGACACAAGCAACTCATCAAGGTAGTTGTCAAGCCAGAAATCTCTGGTCATGACATCCACCAGGCAAGGTTCAGGAGTTCACAGCACCGGCTTATCTTTTCCCCACGCAGTAAACTGGGAGTATTCTTGTTTTCATTATCTCCGCGTGACTTCCGTGAGTTAACTTCCCAGATGATAATCCCCTATTTTCGCGTAACGGCCGAGGCACAAGGACCTACTCCCCCAGACCCGCAGGGGGGTCCCTGAGGAAGCCTTTAAAGTTTATCTCTTCGCGGTTTCCTAACCTCCAACTTAGCGCGTTAAATCCGTTCGGTAAAGCGAGCTAACAAAGCTTCTTCCTCTAGCTTGTCTCCTCTAGTGGTTGGACGCGGCACACACTTCCGAATCCCTCCGGTAAGTTCTCTTTATACGGCCATCAACTAGGTCTAGGTTTGATTATAGGAGATTGGTTCTAGTTTCTTCAGGAAGAGTCGTCAGCTCAACCCGGCAGGGGTCGAATGAGGTCGAAGCGGCTGACGGGTTCCCTCATCCCTCCCACGTCTCAGATTGGATCAACCCGATAGATGACCGAGGCCACCCTTCCCCTCTCAAAGCAATCTGATAACCGACGAGTCCGGTGTTGGTACCCCCCGCTTTCTGGACAGTGTGCCGTGCGAGTGCCCCTGCCGAAACTCCGGATTAAGTCCGTCCATCCCTCCGCAATCCGCTTTGTACGATTAGGTCGCCGCCGTTTTTCCAGCCCTTCCGCACAATCAAATTGATTCCTCGTCGGATCTAACCATCATCGTACCCCCCTTTTTCTCAGTTCTCTCCATGAGTTCAGATAAACCCCAGCCGCAAGAAGACCATTAATGCCTGTCCCCCTGGCGGTCTTTCTTACGACTCCTAACCTCTCAACCTCTCATGTAGACCTCCCTCCCCCCGAACCTGTAGTGTTTCAAAGTCGTTTCTACCCGGTCCGTCGTGACTCCTCATCCGCTCTTTCGTCCAGTCCTCGCGACCTGACAGCATTTAAATCCCCCCCAGGCTGAGCCGATCTCCACGAAGTTTCACCCTTTATGCCGAAGAAGCCACGCTGATGTCCCCTTCGCACGAGGCGGACTCCTCCTTGTTTTGGTTTGGTCTTCGCCCCCTTTTGAGACAACCATCTTTGGTTCGTGCCCTCGCTAGGAGCCTGATCAAGTACCAATTCCGGCGACTTACATGCTGAAGAGAGTAGCTGCGGTGCTGTCTACTTAGGTCTCTGATGGGGAACCCCCTACCCGTCTTATTTTACCTCGACAATCCGTTGGCGAGCCTGTTTTTGAAATCTTTATCTAGGTTGTCCCCATACCTTACTGTGATTCATGCCCCTTGTATAAGCACTGTTCAACGCTGCACCTCTGTTCCCTGAAGTACTCAGGGTACGTATTTAGCCCCTCCGGATCTCTCTGCATCATTTCTTTTTTGGGGGTGTATTGGGGGGTTTCAGGGGTTTTTTGTTTGTGGGGCTGGTTTGGAGGTGTGTTGTGGGGGGGGTGGGGTTGGTGGGTGGGGGGGGGGTGTGGGAGTCCCTTCTTCGGATACATACCAGCTCTTCCCGTTCGGATGCGCGCATTTCTACCCCAGTGAATTTCTTTTCGCGAACCCCCCCCCCCCAACCGCTATTGTTTGAAGCCCCGCTTTGTAACGATCTTTCCCCCTCCCGCGGAAACTCCTTGAGGGCGACCCTCCCCTATCTCTCCTTAGTCTTGACCAGAACCTTACTGACGAATGGCTGTTGCCCCTTCCTTTCCCACGCCTAGTGCTCTTTATTTCACTCTCCCCCCCCCCCGGAGCCCCGAATCTAAACGCCCTTGAATGATGCCCCGCCACCCCGATTTTCACTCTCTTTGTCCTAGGTGGAGTTTTTTATGGTAACGGTCCGCAGTTGCTCCCTCCTTCTCCGAGGTCAGTAAGTAAACGGGGCCCCGCCCAGGCGCCTTTCGATTTATTCCTCTCCAAAAATTCCCGCCACGCATAGTGGTGCGCCCGATCTCCATTGTCTGAAGTGGGTCTCTCACCCGTAGCTTGGCCCACAAGCTAATCAAGTACCTATCGAGAATGTAACGAGAACAGCAAAATCCCCGCCGTACCTCCTTACCTTTTCCTTCATCTTGTCTAAGTCAAGTGCCGTAGTCCCCGCATAGCCTTTTTCCCTGTCTCCCTCACTTTCAGAGACATGTCGCGAGGGGAGAGGTCCCCCGACATTCTCTGATTTCATGGGCGTCCTCGTTTCTGGGATGACCCCTGACGACCCCGGAGCACTTATATCCAGTTCAGGGTGCCTACGCCCTAATTTTTACCTCTTAAGTTAGGTCTTTCTCTACAACGCCGGCTAGTTTTGGGGTCCCATAGAACTATCGGCGTCTCTTTAATAAGTAGCCCAGCATCCATAATATTTAATACCCTCTGTTTTTTGGTCATCTTTTACGAGCGTCCCGCGAATTTTTTCTTTTCGATTTTCATTGGGTCCCAAAGTTCCCGGATTTTTTCTGCTAAAGAAAAGTGACTCCGTAATTCACCAAACTCCTTACGGTAACTCTCCGAAAGGCTTATCCTCCTAATGGAAGCTGTGAGGCTTCCATTCTCCCGAGGATTCCCCGAACAGCCTATTGTATCGTATTAACGGGGAGTGATCCCTACATAGGAGTTACCGCTCGCTGATGTCTTCTAAAGGGTGAAGTGACCTTTCTGCAGCCTTCCCCTTTTTAGATTTGACGAGAAGGGAAACGTACGTCGGAGTATCGTGGCTGTAGCTGCTTCTTTCTATCGTTAGCTGAGTTGTGCTTCAGCGTTCCAGCCCTCTTGCCAAACCGTCATACCTGTCGACTCCGCGCTAGCCTCTTCTCTCTTCCATTCTTAGAGGCCGTAAAAGAACGGGAAAGATAAAGCGATATTCCCCTATGCTGATCTTCTTTATCTTTTCTATTAAGGATGCTGTGGCCGGAAAGGTTCGCATAAAAATCGCATTTCATTCAACTCTCTGTCTTTCTTTGCTGGTAGTCAGCATTCTCGGTGCCCTGTGAGAAGGCCCTGAGTTATTATTCGTACACATTACTATCCCCTCAATATTTGGCGCCATGGTTTTCCCTGATTATTATTTCTCTTTCTTTACCTTCGAGTAGTCTCTCTGTTGGGCATCTCTCCGCTTGGGGTACCCTTAGTTATGACCGCCCTGCTCGTTGTTGATCCATGATTATATAGACTCTGGGTAGCACCATGTCCTAAGGGTGTGCACGCATCTGCAGGCTGATGCGTAAAGAGCCTTCCAGCCTCTTCTTCCGAGATGATCTGTCGGCGACTCCCCGTTTCCATGCAAGTACTGAGCCCATAGGTCCTACGAAATTTCTTTCTCCCCCTTTGTTGCCTCTTTCAAAACCTTTAACCATTTGCTTTCCACCCTTGAAGATTTCCGGCCCCAAGGTTTTCTTTCCTTTCTCAACTCAAACTTCGGGTTTTGTTTTTCCCTCAATAATGGAAGCGCTAATAAGCCATCCCCCGACCCATCACTTCTTCCGAAGGATAAGTTCTCCCGTTTTACATTCCCATTTTCCAACCTCGGTTTCCCTCTATGGACCGGTCACTTCCTGGGTTTATGGAATTGCACTAAATTTAGTAAGACAGCTCTTTTATCTCTTGTGGCCTTTCTTCCCACGAAGGAGTTGTTGCACTTCGGCCTAGGGAGATTGTCATTCTATAGGAAGGGTTTTTTCATAATTTATCCTTTCGCACTCCCCCTTCTTCTGCCGGTCTTGACGTCTGCCTCTAGAACCAGGTTGTATATGAAACCCCCGAATGACTGTCCTTTCTCCATCCATTCTTTCTGCTTCCTTCCCTCATCCTTCCCCGCCCCGCCAGACTTACCCCTGGTGTTGAGACGTGGAGGCCGTGACATTCTTCTGGTTGATGAGGTTTAACTTGTAATAATTCTCTCCGTGATTTGCACAGCTGCTTCGTGAGACGAATTCTGCCTTGTAAGAGGGACATACACTGCTTTACTTCTGCTTTGATGGACGATTCTCGGAGTTTTTACCCAAAAATTGCGATGATGCTGACTTCGGAGGCCATCATCTGGACTTTTGGGCCAAACCTTGGCCAGAACCGGTGTGGTGTTCCCGGAACTTTCTATTGTTTTCTTGGGTGCTTACTTAAAGTTTTTCTCTTGGCACCATAGACTAGGGGGTGTAGTCCGTCGACATTGTTCCTTTATTTATTCAGCGAAACGTCCCTCCGCTGCCACCCCCCTCAGATTGAAAGTCGTCGATGCTCTCTCGGGTTTCAGGGAAGCGCGCACCTCAGTACGCCGATATAGCCTTAGACCGGCTGAGCTTAGCACGTCCACCCTAGGAGAGGACTGAAGGGAAGCTGTGTACAGGAAAACCCCAGCTAACCCCGCTCTCTTACTATTCTTGGTATTCTGATCTTCCGATTCTTCCTCGTGTGTGTCCCCAGCCGTGGAAGAGAACCCCGGTCGCTCCTGCCCCGGACTTTTTCTCAGCGATTGACATTTTGTCCGCCGGGAGGGCCTAAACGTTCTTATACGCGGGGACGCTAACAATCAAGAACTGACTACCGAGGATCCCTCCCTCCGAGCCGTGAAGAGTTACTCTTTTTGATTCCAGATCTGAATGGTGCGACGTCTGACTTCCTTCCGCCTTCTTGATGTTCTCCCCCATTAATGGTCAATTGGTTGGTACGTAAGAAAGCCAGTGTAGTTCTCCCTACTCTTATGGGCCCCCTTTTCCAACCTACTCCTTTACTTCCCAAAAGTCTTTCCCTGCCGCACGGATTCTCCTCCCCCCCCGGTTGTCTTCTCTCTCGAGCAATGCCTTTCATTCCTCGCTTGGTCGTATAAGGCTCCCCAGACTGACTGCGGTACGGACCCCCCTTCCTTTCTTGTTTACTCAGAATACGTTCCCCCCCAGAAATACTCAAGTCCTCACCCACGCGTAAGCCGGGTTGGAATTCTGCCCCGCTATCTCTTTTCTTCTTTCTCTCCTTGTTTTTTTTTTTTCTCCTTCTAATTGCGTCGCAATACCTGGGCGGACCGCGTATGGATTTCGTCTTTGTTGCTTTTGTCGTAGGGCCAGATGAGCGACCCCCACACCGGAGTCAGGTTTACCGAACTTCGTGCAGGTCGACCTTTTTTTTTATCGCATCCTCCGTTGACGCGGCGGCCACCGGTACCGTTCCACGTGCTCAGCTTCATCTACCTGAACGTCTGGCCCCCTATTCTTCGAGGGGCTCCATTCCACCGGAGTTGTACCGGACTGTGGAACCGTTCTCAACCCATCATAGGATCCTCTGAACACCCCCTAGCATGCGTGGTGTCCGTCCCCCACCTTTCACCTGCCGTAGCGGTGGAACAGACCTCCTCAGGATAAGGTGATGGACGTATAGAGGAGTGTTATGGATCCGAACTAGTCCCTTTCCGTCCTCGTACCGGGTATGGATCCGGTTCCGGTTTTCGTTTTCCTCCCCCCTCTTTATCAGAACATGCTTCGCCTTAAGGCCACATTTGCTCCGCTACCATCATTTCATGATCCCCCATCCAGAACGGTTTATCGCGACGTTACATGGGACGTACACCATCTCTCGGTTATGGCTTCGAAGACGAGCACAAGAGCCTCATTTCCGTCTTTTCGCGGGCGTCCTTTCGCCGACCTTCCCGCCCTTACATTCCTCCGAGCAGAAGGTTTCTTCTTGCTAATTGGAAAATAAAGCCTTAGGATTGGCTTTGTATCTCGGCTCGGATTTTTCCTAGTGCTGCCTTCCCAAAAGAGTCTACTCCGCGACACAACTTTGCGCTCAGATTTTTCCCGCTCTTAAGGGGGTTATACGCTTCCTCTCTATCTCACCCCAGTAGATCAATTTTGCCCACCTGTAAAAAAGCTCCAGTCCAACTCCTAGAAGGTAACCCTCAAGGCGTGTAATCTATTCTTTCTGTCTGTTTCCCCCCTTCCGAATGCCTGCTGGAATGTCGTAAAGAAGAATATCGGGAGTTCGCCTCCCCTGACTCCCCTCCAACGGGCACTCCCTCTTGAGTACTCTCCGAAAGAGACCTGAAGACCCAGTCTTTTTCTCCCGACCTTGGTTTCCCCACCAGTATAGCCTGACTACTTTCCAATCCTCCCATCCTTAGAAGAAACTGCCCCCCCCGTCCAACATCTGGAGGAGGGCGGGCTGCTGCACATTGCCCCCGCAGCCCACACTGATGTTACTTCACAGTGCAACGTTCAGTCGCCCGTCTGTCCTCCTTTTCCGGTTCCTCTTAAGAAGATTAAGTAAGACGCCTCCCTCGGCTTTCATGAGTCCCTTTTCACCCCTCATGAGAAGACCATACAGTACCCCGATGAACAAACCTTCGCTTCCCACCCCTCCCCATAGTCCCTTCCCTTTTTTTTAATGGTTCTTTTTATTAAAGCACCCTAGGATTCTCCAGCTGAGAGTCATTTGAGCGCCGTCCCCATGCGGCTGAATCTCTTTTGGTAGACCCCTCCTTTTATGTCGACGTGTCGGCTTCGATGATGTAACAAAACCGTCCATCCTGTCAAGGAATCACTCCACGGAGTCTACGAGTCACCCTGAACACAGGTCCCCCTAGTTTCCTCAAGAAACTGGGAGGCGGGAAGAAGTCACCGGGGGAGAAGATTCGCCGTTAAAAGAGGGACGAGGTAGGAATGGGAAGTTGGTTTCAGTAAACCAACCCAGTTAACGATTCTTTACCCCAGTTCTTTGATGAAAGAAGATGCCGAAGCAGAAGACAGGAAGCCTGGTTCTGGGGTTGTGTGTGCGGTTTTCGCGGGGCGGAGTGGCGGTGGCTTTTGGGGTTTGATGGTGGGTGGGTGCCGGGACGGCTTCCTGTAAGCCCAAAGAAGTCCAGTTCCTACCGTCCTTCGTGAGTCTCCCCCTCCCCAGTCACCAGCGGTAAATGGGTGTGTTTCAAACCAACTCGCCCAGTTCCGAAGCCAACGATCGGCCCTCTCCTCAGAATGACTGCGTGCTCCCCCTGAGATTCTGCCCATGCATAGCAGATCGACGGCTACCCTCAGCAACTTGCTGCTAAGATTCTCCCTCCTGCAAGGAAACAGCGTAAAAAGAAGGCGATCTCCGACCAGTACTCCAACGCCTCCCCTTTCCACGAAACGCTATGGCTAGAACGACCTTATAAGGAGTTTTCCGAAGCGTTGGCTGAGTCTGTTGGGAGACAGGACAGAGAGTCCTCTTAGATCACCTTCTCTGCCAATCCAGCATCCCTGGGTAGATCTTTTATTCTTTCCGTATTCGGACAGAACGGCCCAACCCAAGGAAACCTCACGCGGGCCCTTTTTTCTTATTGTGCATAATACCCGAGTCCCCCAGCGCGAATGTCTCTACGTCGAAGGTTAAATCGTTTCTCACACCTGGCCCGCTTTTTCCAAGAAAGAAGTACCTGTTGCGGCCTTCTCCGTAAAGAGCGGTCGCCGACATGGTCCTCCTTTACCTTATCGACATCCTCTTCCAAGGCTCTTTCCCGACGTGGCGCGCGTCCTTCCCCCCCCCCTGAAGGAAAATAGAGGATGAGCGGAGTGCAGGGGGAGGTTTTGAGCCGCGGCCGTCCCGCCATGGTCGATACTCCTTGAGTATGGTTTCACACGATTCGAGTTTAAATAAGCAGTCGCCAGTTCGGGTAGACGAAACCTTCCCCCTTTGAGTTTTTATTCCCACCCTCAAGGAAACTAAGACGGATCGTACCTATAGTCACATAGCCTCCTCTCAATAAGTGTTTTTTTTCTCAGCCCTCCTCTGTATAAGTTCGACGCGTCGCTCTTCTTTGGCAATCGTGGTGCTACTACGGGTGGTATTTTTCCGTTCCGCATAAAGACACCCGGACGACTGTTACGAGGTAAGAAACCCGGCTTCCCGGACCCCCTTCCCTCAGACCCATTGCTTTAGGACTGGGAACGAGGACTGCTGTTCTTTTTTCCTCCACCGCCTCCAGTCCCCCTACAGGAAGGAATCACTTTCGTCACTTTTTCTTCCCTTCATCATTGCTCCCGCTTCTACTGACCCATGTCTTCACCGCTTGAAAAGTCACTGGGCGGCCCTCCGTCGGATTGAACCATCTCTTCCGGGCAAAGGGGGCGGTCTGGGAAGAGCGCGGGAAATTTGGTGTTTTCGAGATACTTCGTGACCAGATCGTAAGCACTGGTATCCTCGTAGGGCCATCCCCTCGAATGAACACGTCCGGTAAGTGGCGATAGGCTCCTCCTGTTCGTTGTTCGCTACGGTGGTTGCGCGGAGTCACGCATGAATTTGGAACGATTTCTCGTTAAAAGGTTTTCCTGCTTTTGATCCCCGGTTCAGAGCGGAGGATTTGTGGCCGGACCCTAAGAAGCAAAGTCCCCTCCCGCTTTTGCGTGTCCATCGGCCCGTGATTCTTGAGGCGGGGCCGCACTCATGTTTCCGGTGCCCCTTGGTTCGATTGGCGATCTAGTCCCTGTACAGACAAGCCGTCGTTTGATTTTGGGCCTTTTTCTCCGGCAACTGAGTGTTTCCCTCTCCGGGTTATGCCTTACGCTCTATTACTCGGCTTTCGCGTGACTTTCTCGTCATGTCTGACTTAGTTCCCCCAGCCTGCTCTGACGCTTTTTGTCGTGGTCCCAGCCACCTTCAATCTTTTCTCCCTGGTTACGCTCCAAACGGTCCTATCTGGAGGAGTTTTTGATGTCCCCCGTTCAGAAGGTCCAAACTTCTTCTTCACTACTTCTGATCCTATGGCTGTGTCACGTGAACGGTGGCATTTCCCAGGCTTTCTTTTTCCCCCCCTGAGAAAGCGGTGGCCGTTTCACTTTTGGACCCGGCAGCCCTAGGTGACTCCTTCCCCGGGAGTGATGGTGAACAACTGGCTATGATGTAGGTCCGAAAAGGCTGTCATGGGCCTGTCGGTACCCTCGGGAGCGTTTTTCCCAGCATACTGGACTCCGCTTCCCCTCACTTCGTCCGACTACCCTTCTGTTAGGATCCGTCTTGCATCTACTTTTCTCCTTCCAGTTAAGGCCCTGACCGGATCCTCTTTTCAGTGAACCCCTTTGTGGTTTCGGCTGGGATACATTAAGGTCATGAGAACAGCTCTTTCATCTTGAGCGGCCGGGTTTCCAAGATTTTCTTAGGTCTGATCTCCCTTTTTCTCTTCGCGTTGAGTTTAAACGTTCCTCGTCAACCAGCCCCTGAGTTACCGGCCTCCATGTCTGTTGCTCGTTATGAGCGGCGGCTGAGTGCCCATGTTTATGCACCGAAACCGTCTTAGTATCCCCCGCTGTTCTGCCAAATAGACCGGAGACACCCATCTGGGGACCGGGAAAGCTGCTTTGATGGCCTCGTGCTGTCCCCCAACGGACTACCTTAAGATTTGCTGGGGCTGACGGGCCGGTCTGCCAAGTCTCAAGAGAAAACCTTATCCCCCGCCATCGGACGAACAGTCAATCTTGGTTTTCTTTGGTCAAGGCAGCGTTTGGTAAGGAATCGCCTGTACCTGTCTCTTCCTCCGGACCTTGTATGTGATGACGCTAATCCAGTCCGGCGTTTTACTTAACTGTGTCGCTTTTTTTGCCCAACCCCACTAGAACTTGGACACGTAAACCTGGTCCCCTCTCGAAGTGCTCACTCTGCTAGGCGGCCCTCCAAGTTAAAGGAATTGCCCTGTTCTCATTTCGGGAGGCCGGACTGGAGGAACTAGCAAAAGAGACGCTCTATTGGTAGTTACCGTTGCCAGAACGTGTCTTTGGAAATCTAGGGAAGTGGTTGACACCCTTTACAGACAGAGTTTACCGTCATCTTTTTTAGAAGGTTCCTTCGGCTTTTTCCCGTCGATAACCGAGTCATATGGTTTTATAGAGCTTGCTAAGGAATGCTGACCCCTTCCACCTTCCCTCCGGAAAAACCTCACTGCTCCACTGGACGGGTAGCTTAGACTTAGGTGAAGAGCAAAGTTTTATCCCCTCATCGCATTACTCCCCGGACAGCTGCAATAGCTGCTGGAGCCCAGCCAACCTTATTGCTGGCCATGGTTTTTTTAATTCTTCGTTCCAAAACCCCTCCCTGACCTTCCTAAAAGAGCTTTATTGACGATTTGTCCTTCGGTTTCTTCCACTTAAGGATCTTTACTCGCGTTTTCCCGTTATTACCAGTACTCTCCCCTTTCTCGGCGGAGGCCCTGGATCTTTAGTGAGACGCCCTGTCCCCCCCTGTACTAGTCATCCGGACCTTTTCTGCTAACGAGTGTCGGACCCTCCCTAAACGGTTACCCCCGTTTTCAGAGGTATCCACCCCGCTCGAGCGGGCCAGTTTTTAACCCCCGTTTCGTTCTCCGATTGTGAACGCTCGTTTCGCTGATAGGCCCCTTCCCCCCCCTGATAAGGATGGATATGCCCCCGATTTTGTGGCCTCCACCTCCTGTTTCCCTTCATGTTCCTTAATCCCCGTTCTCGGGTTTTCCCTTATTTTACAATAATGAACCTGACTCAGGACGCAGAAAGTATTAGGCACGAGCCCCTTACCCTCCCTACTTATTCCAGAGATTAGTTTTGCTCGACTGACCTTTTCCTTTAGTGTTATGATTCTTTCATCCGTCTGATCATTCGTTCCCTGACTTTTCTTCCGTCGTCCTACGGGCTTCTTCTACTTTTTGACCTACTGAAAATACGTCCGCCATCACGTTCCCTCTACGCGTTAGAAATGTTGGTCTTCCGATTCAAGTATCTCTATTGTCTTCCTCCCTTTTTTTCGAGAAATAATTGTTTTTCCCTCCCCCCTTCCCAGGGAAACCAGTGCGGACGCGCGGATGTCTCTTGAAATGCGTGGTTCGTATTCCATTATCCAGTTTTTTTGTGGTTGGCCCACTCCGGTCGTTAGAGGCCCTGATCCTTCCTCCCTCCGCCATCCGATTCCCTTGAGACATTCTGTTCTATCTAAGACCGCTCGTCTCGCGGCTGGGACTCCCGCCGTCCCTAGTCCTTTGCCGAAGATGGGGAACGGCACCAGAGATCTTTGTGAGCCTGCACCTTGAATTCTGCCTTTCGGTTTAACGGCACCATAACGGCTCTGGTTTACCAGATACAGCCGTCTCCTGTGTTGGCTTTATAAGTACGGAATTTCTAGGGATGAACCAAGCTTTTAGGATTGTTTTTCTTCACGCGTGACCGGTTTCCCCTTGTGGTGAGTTCCCCGCTCTCCCGAGTGATCACAGATTCGCACCCCCTGAGCCCCATTTCAAACCCCCTTCGCTCTCCAGTCACATTGAGTACGGTCCCGCGTCAATGCTCGGTGCCTTGTGGTCTGAACGCACACTTTTTGGTTCAGCGTGATTTTAAGAGCGATTTCCCAATCTTCTTCCCCAGACTCTTTTTTTTTTTCAGCAGTTCTGGTTTCCACCTTCTAACTCAGCCATTAACCGGCCTACATCCAGGCTTGGTCCCCTTTCTACTAAAGAAGGTATCTTCTTTTCCGGAACTTTGACTTCTTCTTTCGCGAGAGTGGATACCTGGAAAACTATCCAAGTCAGTCGCCCCCAATTTCAGTTTTTATGTTCTGTTGGGGAGTGAGGGCCTGGGGGTCCTCACTCCTTACCTTAGAATCGGCCTTTTACCCCCCCCGAGTCCCCCCTTATTCCCCCCCTTCTCAAACGGTAACCCTAGAAAGAAACCGCAGGAAACCGATTCCCCTTTTTGTACCCCCTCTTTATTTCCCCGTGTTGCCCAACATGAGAGGATGTCCCCTGAACCGCTTTGGATTAGACGTTAATGCAGATTTTACGATCTGTTCCGCGTCCTTGACCCAGACCGCCCTCCCTGCCCATTTGCAGACCCTTGTATCACCTTCCACCCCTCAGACAATCCTATTAGTAACTGCAGTCTTTAGATCCCAGGTTTCTGCGAGGCCTGAATGTACCCCCCATAGAATCCGTGCCGACAGGAGAGAAATAGTTCTCCCCCGGAGCTTTTCCTTGCCGGGACCTCATTCAAGCGAACACCCTGCGACTAGAAAATCCCCCCTTTTCCCCGCCGTGCAAGTATGTAACCGTCGTCGGTTTTCGAGCACTGTTAAGAACTCCTCACGGCTTTTTGATTGCCCCTACCCTGAGCCCTAAGGGTCATTTTGACCGCTCCCTTAATGACCCCCAATACGACCACCTGCCTCCCCTCCTGTTTCCTGCCTTTCCCGCCTGACCCTGCCCTCGATGTAGGCATGTCCTGGTTGATTTCTTTCCTAAAACCACCGGTAGTACAGCGGTCCTCTATGGTTACTGAGCTTCCCTAGGCCTGGTCCGGAGCATTCCTTTCCTGACGGAGAACCTACTTTGATGCTGATTTCTGTTGCCTTTCCTTTAGTGAGGTCCACCCCCGCCCCGTTCGGGATTCCCCGGCGGCACGTTTTTCGCTGCGCTTGTCTGTCATTCCAGCATTATTCGAGTTTGTCCCTCCTCACCTGGTACTTTGCAAGCCTCACGGGGGCTCACGCAAAAGCCAGCCCCAATGCCAAGGCCCCCCCCCGTGCCTACAGCACTTCGGCGCCCGATTACAGCCGCCGCACTTGTAATGGACCGGACCCTTGTTGAAACAGTTTGAGCAACTGAAGGATGCAGATCTTGCAGAGGAAAAGACAAGTTTTGTGCACTTGCCCGGAGTGCACCGCCTTGGGCGACCGGGGGTTGATTGCTCCTCCGACCAAAGACGACTCCGAAAACGTTTCGTCATCTAGTCCAACGTTCTGTCTAACGTGCATGGTTGGTTTAAGATGACCCCCGGGGAAGGAGCATAACCTCAGGCGGGTCCACCGCATCCTCAGGTAAACTTTCCCCTTTCAAGGGGCTGAACGCCTTCCAAGATGGGTCGACCCCTTCAGTTCACAGGCTTTTTTGTAATCCATCGTTAAAGACGGCCGAGGAACCGGACATACCCCACTTACTCTCGTGGGCCCCATTGCAGAAAAGCTTGCCACCCCCGGTCCCAAATGGTTCCGTTTCCCCTTCCTCCCCTAGTTTACCACTCCAGAAAGTAAACCGTTGAAGCAATTTAGTGAGGAGTTTTTATCTACCGTTAAGAGCAAATCCTATCCGAAGGACTGAAAATTTTTTTCCCCCGTCATCATGCCCTTTTTCACGATACTGGCTCTGGTCACGTTCTAAGTCCGCCACCAGTTCCTTCCGCCCAAGGCCCTCCGGGCTAGATCCTTCCCTTTCCTGAAGTTGTGCATTTTCCCTGCACCGGTTCCCCTCTCCCGCTGACCAAGCGCGATGATCGAGCTTTTGGTCATTGCGCCCACGGTCCTTCCCTCCCACCCCCGCCGTAACGTGGACGCCCCCTCGGAATCCATCCTATTCTTTTTTTTTTTCCACTGTTTTGCTCGCCGCCCCCTTTTCGCCGTTACCCCGGCTTCTGCCCAGAATAGTATGCGTCGTCTTGCCGTTAGTGGCCCCCTTTTTCCCGAGCCGTACGCTTTATCATTAGATTTTCTTGCGTAATGGCCCACCCATAGGACCAGCGGCCCAGTAGGGATCTCCCGCTCTCCCCGGCTTTCGACGAAGACTCCCTCTTTTCCCCTAGCTAGTGTCGTTGTCGTTCCCTCTACAAAAGGCGGTTCTCCTTGAGGTAACCCCCCGCAGACGCCAAGAAATCCGTAGCGGTTCCCCTCCCCTCTGACCTTTTCTCTCCCCCTCCCTACCTGGTTTGTTTTGTGAGATCTCATTTTATTGCCTGCCTAATAGGTTCCCTCGTACGATGTCTTCCTTGTGCTACTTGTGTGCCAATCCAAAGCGCCGGTGCTTCGCCCCCCCAAAATGAAGCTCTTACCCGAGGTCACCCCCCTCCGTAAGGTATTCGGCAAGCCCCTCCCAGGTCGTTTAAGGCCTGTTCCTTGTCGACCTCTTCTTTTCAATCCCCATAAGCCCAGGTGGATCACATACAAGATTTCCCGGCCTTTCCGGGCCCCCCCCTTTCTACCGCTTCGACCCCCTTGCGGGGTCCCGCCCCCGCCGTCCTCTTCTTTCTACCGGGGTGGATGGCACGATGGGGCTAACGGCCGCGCCTTTTTTGTGATTTTCCTAGTCTTTTTTCAAGCGGCAACCTTTTACCGATTCTTCGGGGACTCTAGGGTCGGTGATGGTGACGCGCCTTTTATGACCTTCCGTTTCGTCGCGTGTTTTTTTTGGATTCTTTCCTTTTTCCCGGTGTCTTCCTTACCAGTTCTGTTTATCGTTCCTCGTGTAGCGTCCGGGGGTCTCTCCTTCCCTGCCCTTCCGGATACTGTTTTCCTTTTTGGCAGGCTTGAGCCCTTTTCCGGCTGGTCCCCCCCCCCGGCATTCCTTGCGGATGGACTCATGCTGCCGAGTGTGCACCCTAGTGGATCTGACTTTTAGCCGACCTGGTTTCGTTTCGCCCATGTAGTTCCTGGTGTTAGCCCCTGTGCCACGATAGCCTCCTCCAGGTCCATCGCCTTCACATCTTGCCCGCACCTGCTTTTCCCGAATATACAGGTTCGCCCCAGTGTCTCCCCGTGCGGTGTAAGGCGCGCGCCTGCTGGTTTCTCCCCCCTTATTGGGTTGTTCGGTCTTTATTTCATGAAGAAGTCAGAATGTACGTTACATTCTTGTAATTTTCTTATGCTCGTTTAAAAGATTTCGCGCTCCGCATCTTTTCTGCGCCTGACGTTCTGGCATCGTCTTCCCCGCTTATCTATTCCCATCGTCCTGTTTTTTTCTTCGATCCTTACATGAAGATGTCTATATGACTCCCGGCCGACGTGGGCACCGTCCCTCCCCACAGTTGCTTTAGGCGCGTTTCCCTTCCGGGTTAGCTTTTTTCCTTGGGCATTAGAACTTCTTTGTCTTTTAATCCTTTTTTTCGCGGCCCCCCCCTTCTTGCCTCGAGTTATGGTTTATGTCGTACTCTACCCGCCTGCGCGTATTCGTCTCCGCTGACTTCGCCTTCCTCCCCGTTCATGGTCTGCTGCATTTTGAGTTGGACGTCCTTTTTCGTTGACTATGTCCTTTCCTTGACGCTAACATTTTCGAAACGACCTTCTTGTTTTTCCACTCCTTGCCATTTGCGCACCTGTCGTGTCCTTTCCCTCGACATGCTTGCCCCCCGCTACTTGCCGCCATAGTACCTGCGTGAGCCACTTAGGACGTGAAGCTGGATCGACGCCCCGTGTGACCTTACGGGCCATCCCGACCTGCGACTTTTGTTCGAGTTGCTTTTTTCGGTCGTTGCCCCGAGTTTCGAATAGGTCCTGCGTCGGCGCTCCGCCCGCCCCCATGTTTTCTTTACCTCCCCCCCGCTGCTTTCCTCACCATCCTCTGAGGGCCCGTATAAGTTTCGTTTTTTCCTCTGCCTGCCACCTCCCTCCTTCGCCGCTGGTATTGCTTGACGTTCCAACGATGTCCGGGTGCTCATCGTCCTACTTTCCTGGGTTGCAACCGCGTTTTCTTTTTTCTGTTTGACACTTTAGTCGTCACCTGGAATCCTCGGACCAGATTACACGCAAAGTGCCCTTTCTTGTGTTGCGAGCAGGGTGTCACTCCGCCAGCGGAAAGATACCGTTCGATTACTTTACGGTTCTTCTTCTGGTTGGCTCCGTCACTCCCTGAACTCACACAGTTCTTCAATCTCAATCTTTTTTCGCCACATCTTCCTACCCCTTTTTACTTCGATAACCCTCGTCTTTTTCGGTGTCCTATGAATACCCCTCGAATGGGTTCGTCGAACCGCCGTCCGCGTATCTGTCTACGGCCCTCTTGTCTGGATTTGATTTTCAGGAAACCTCACGACCAAACTCACACCAGTACGCATGTTTTTTCTTTGTACATTGTCCGCGTTCCTCACGACCACGGGTATGTTTTATAAGGCTTGTTCCCCGGTTTACTTCGACCTTCCACTGTGCAGCGCTCTTCTGCCAATAGACGCCACCCCCTCCTCCTACCCACGCCCTCCGTCCTTCCTGTGCCCGACACCCCCTTCCCTGTCGGCTGCCCTATTTGCGTGAGTTGTTGTGTCACCTCACTTTAGACTTCATGATTGTTTTACTTGAATCCCTGGAGATATCCAGGCTACGATCCCCATTTCCTCCCACCGTTTCACGCGCGGTGACGACCCAGTGGAAGACAACAATTTTTTGCGATCCGCCCCCCATGATTGTTTTGTGGTACGAAAGGTTTTTTCTGGTTTTAAGCTACCATCGGAAACTGATGTAATGGCTGGTTTTACCCCCTTTTGTGTCCTATACACGCCGCTGCTGGTCTTAGTTTGGATTCCCACCTTGCTTTGCGAATTGATACCCTGGTCATTCTCAGAAGTCTCT
>Ga0179593_1324673_pt1 | contig 17525 bp, 13 predicted proteins | sample CZODoug2_1_08_16_FD_185931 | JGI IMG/M metagenome (GOLD analysis project Ga0179593, IMG submission 185931) | Vadose zone soil fungal communities from Angelo Coast Range Reserve, California, USA - CZODoug2_1_08_16fungal (PacBio error correction) | ecosystem: Environmental > Terrestrial > Soil >... | reverse complement strand
AACTCTTCGGAGGTGCATCGTGGCCCTGAGCAAAGCACAGTTACAACTAAATTTTAAAGCTGCGCCATTTCCCCCACTGCGGCATGTGAATTTGGATCAACCCCATCACTTAGTTGTGGAGTCTGCACCCCTGGCTTGGAGATTACCGGCTCCTTCTAGCAGGCGTGCGCGTATGTGGCTTGCTCTTCCACCACTTACTTCGTTATTCGTCTCGGCCCGTCGGAGTTTTTTGATCTCATTTCGTCCCGAGTTATAGATACCCTAAGATTTATTTTCGGTTTCCTCTGGCCGTTTTCCCCGGTCTTGAGCAGCGTAGGGTCTTCGGGCGCGGGCGCTTTTCCTTCTCGAGGTTTTTTCTGTTGAGGTCGTATTTTGCGATGACACGGGAATCCTCCCTTTACCCTTTGAGTTTCATCCGAGCTTAGAGCTCGGGAACAGCTTCCGTTCTGACAGTTTCTTTCTTTAACTTTTTACACTGGCAATAGTGTAACGTCTCCCCCCCTTATCCCCCTTCGTAGTTTTACCTCCTCAGATTACCTCACCAAACCCTGCCCATTAACACTTATGAGTTTACCCACATTTGTCTTTTCCCTGTCAATTTCGCCCCCCCTTCCACTTTCCTTCTTCCCATGCTCCTTTCCCAGGTCTTCTCAGTCATATAGAATTCTCGAAGTTGCGGAAGGAACATCGGTGATTGTGACTCTCTCTATTAAGAGTGCTCCGGATGCGTGTCGGTTTTATTGGGTCCTTTCACAACCTTTTATACTAGCTTCCTCCGCGTAGAGCTTCATTGAGTCACCACAATTTTCCCCCCTGGTTTATTCAATTACACCGAAACTCCTGTCTTACCTTTATTCTCGTCGTGTCGCCGGGACCGTATTATTTTTTTTCCCCATCGCTTAATATTTCCTACTGGGGGCGTGGATGAGCCTTCCGGCTCTTCTCCCCCTCATTGACTTCTCTCGCCGATGGCTGACTATCGGCCAAAGCTATTTTCATCTCCTCTCTGTATAGAGGCAGATTCATAAAACAAGGCGTTGCCATTTGAGGGACAGCTCTTTTTTTCCCACCGCACTAGTCTCTCTTGTTCCCCTATAAATTATGTTTGTTCCACGTCTTGGGCAGATTGACCTGAAGAACCAACGATCTTTTTAAACCCATCACTCTTTGGTCCCTTCCCCCTCAGGAACAGATGTTTCTTTTTCCGCCAGGTAATTCATGATCCACATTTGTCCTTCCCGAGGACGAGACGCTCAACCATAGCACCCCTTTCCTTGCTTGTGATTTCCTTTCGTATTTTCCCGTTACTCACTGAAATAAGCCCTCTCCGACTCACTCTTCGTTTCGGGAGACCCCCTTTCTTCGACTCCCGTGAAGTTGTTAGACATGGCCACGGCCGAATCTTTTCCCTTGCCTGAGTTCTCTCGCGCGGACCTGCTTCTCGAGCTATCGTCTACTCAGGTAAAGCCTCCCCAACTCCCGGATCTGGGTGTCAAAATGCGTATACCCCACAAACTTGAGCTTAAGGCGTCGACGTTCATGAAATTTTTCCATTCGTTAGCCCCTGCCAACGAATACCCGAAGACGTTTTTTCTCCTCCCTCCCACGTTGATTTCCCCACTAAGCAGGGTTTGAACGCCAAGAAAGGCTCCTTTCATTAACCTAACACTTCCCAGGTCAGGTTCTCGCCCCTCTTTTAATTCACCTCGTTTTGTCCAGGATTGATGTGTCTCGGGTCTTTTTTCCCCCCCTTAGAAAGCCGCGGAAGCTTACTGCCACCCCCTAGCGTCTAGGAACCTAAACTAGAATACACGGACTGACTCCGTTTCCAGCCCGGCCCCCTGAGGTCCTTCCCTTTTCTGCCTGACCGACCTCCTCGCCACTTTTGTCCTTCCCCTCCCGATTTGACCTCCCCCCCCCCTCATCTTAAAATAGTTGGTCTCTTGCGCCGAATTCGATTCGAGCTCACTTTCTTCACTGCCGAACAATTTTGAACGGTCGCGTTTCTTTCTTCTTAATATTATGATGACAATAGGGTCGACACTTGAAGAAACTTTCTCCCTTCTCTCTTTTGGATCTTAAATGAGCACACCGCCCGGGCAAGAGCGTGAATTTTCTGGACTTTAGGTCCCTTTTTTTCAGGGGTTCCACCTTTTTAATCACCGATTGCGCTGTGCAAAACAGGACTTTCCTCCTCCCCCGAGAACCATTCCCAGTCTCTTCCACTTCGGCTGTCGTTTCTTGTCCCCCTCCCCAGAGTCCCAATCTAAATAGCCTTGCCTTTTTTCCCCGCCCAGAACCGGGTTCCATTTCGGTAAAGGGCATATGTTCAGCTTTTCTGCTCACCCAATACTACCTTTCTCGGCTGCTCCTGCCGCGCCTTTCTTGACTCCCACCTTAACTTCAATCGTCCTAGATGAGACAAAAAATTGTTCTGGAAGAACCACTTCCATCAGCACGATCCCCCCCCAGTCACTTCACTGATATTCTTTATTTTATATACCGACCTCCGAATCGAACTCCAACCAAATCATGTGGCTTCATCTTCCCAAACGTTACTTTTTCCGCGGTCTCCCCTACGGACCCCTTTTTGTCCACTTCCCCGCTTTTCGCGTGATGCCTCCCTTTGCCCCAGCGATGCGATCGATGGGTCTCTTCGTTCCGCAGCTTATAACTTTTCTTCAAGTACTTTTTGATAAGTGATTCCAAGTTGAAAGGCACGCTTCCCCCTCTTCTTACCTTTCCACATTCTTCCCCCTTCAACTTTTTTCCCTTTTAGTTGCTCCACATCTCTCTCCTTCATTTTTTTTGAGTCGGAGCTCAGTGCTGCCCTTGATACTTGCTTTTTCATGTTGAAATTGAGTAAATATCTACTCATGGACAACGACGGGAATAACACGCAGTTTTCCCCTTAGTCCTCTGTCCCCCATCACGACCTCCTCTTTCAACTTGAGAGTTTGACACGCTCGTCGAATGAAATTTTCCTTTTTCTCCGGGTTTTTCATTTGCCGTTTGGGACAGCGACATCCCTCCCGTTGGCAACATTTTTAGAATTACCACATGGAGTTGTGGCGTACTGCTCTTGATTGGGTCGCCTTTTATATCGCCCCCCATTCCAAATGAAGTTATTCTTGATGGGGTAGTAAGATTTCCGTCCCAATGGGAGACCAATTTGATCCTCTTTCATCGTTAGCGCAAGGCGTGTGATTCCCGATTTTAGACTAACACCAACAGTCGTGGTTTAAGGAGAGGCATCTGCCGGTCTCTAATTCCCCCCCCTTGCGTACTATTGAGCTTTGTCATGAAGTCGGTCTTGCGTTACTCCCGCAATGGGGTGACATTTTTTCAATAAAGCGTTTCCTATACCTCCTGTGGCTTGGCTGGTGAACCCTCAGGCCATTTTCCTGAGATTACTATCTTTTTGAATTTCGGTTTAGCTGACAAACTACCCGTGCCCTGTCCACCACTAAAAGTTTACCTTGGCCGTCCGTTCCTTCCTTCGAATCTATTTTCTCCCTACCTCCTGGATGAGGGGGAAGTAGCCAGTTGTGAGACTGAAATCCGGGTTTTGTATTTTCACACTTTTTGCCATCCAAGTGATCCTACACCATTTACAGTCCCAACTTTTCCCTTCAGGTGCCGTGAGCTCGGAGTCTCCTTCCGCTTAGACCCCAAGGTGAGGAGTTGGCTTTTTCTCAGGAACTTGAACCCGTTTAGATTATTCTTCTCCTTATTCTGCTGGATGGAGAGTCTTCTTGTATTTATCCTTTTTGGGCGGACTCCTTACCCTGGATTTAGGAGATAAAGTTGGAAGGCCTCTCTTTTCTGCTCTCACCGGGTTTCCCCCCGCCCCAAGCAGGCTCAGCCCGTCTCGAGTACTTAATTTCCTCGGGCTCGATCCTCCCCCGTCCTATTTTCGTGACAATTTTTCTTTGAAGAAAGAGACTCCTCTTATTCCTCAAACCCCCCCTGCCTTGCTTTCATCATGGCTTTTCTAACCAGCTCCTCCGTTTTTGTTCCCCCGCAATACCCTCTCCCTCAATCGTTCCTTTCTAAGTATGTGTTTCTCTTCCGTTTGGTGGTTGCATCCTCCAATGGTTTTTGTGACACCACCCGTTTTTATGTAGGTTGGGGATGTCCTGACCAAGAGGAATCTTTCTAGAAGAGTCGTCCCCCTATCGCTGCATATTGCCAATTCTTCATGTACCTTCTGGCTCTGAAATTTCTCCATCTTTTTAACAGATTTCAGGTCGCTTATCTACTTCAGGTTGCTGTGAGTAGTGATCCTCAGCCCCCTGGACAATCTACAACTTCCCATTGGTTCCTTTTCTCTCTGCCTAAATAGTCCCACAGATCCTCTTCATAATAGGCGTACATACAAAGTCTTTTTTTTTGTCCTCGTTCCTTAGGCGGTCCCCTTCGTGGCTCTTTACGGGCCGTGGTTACTCCGCGAGTTTTTCTTCCCCCCAATTCCCTGCCAACCCGCCTATTGAACAGGTTTTGGGGAAACAATTCTCGTCCCTTCTGCCCGACGTGGTTTTTACTGAGAGTCCTCAGTTGAAACCTTCTTCTTCAGGTTCCGCAGGATGAGACTTGTGAAAGGATTAAGCAGGGGGACCGCTCCGCCTCGTTCGAACCGCCCATATAGGAAATGCACTTTTAGCCCGCTGCGCCCCTCCCCCCGCTCCCGGCGTGCCGACCTCGTTAAGCGTCTTTCAAAGAGTCCCTTAAATTTCTTCATCGAGAATATAAATACTTTTGGACAGATTCGATCCATGAGTTGGGCTGAATTTCAGTCCTCCGTTGTCCTTTCTTTTTGTGCTGCCCTCCCCCCCATGCGAGTCCTCGCGCCGTTTCTTTACTACCCCAAAGGTTACTTGAAAGGCAAACTCGTACCAAATACCTCCTCCCTTTCTAGAAGCTCTTTCTCTTTGAGGTTCTCACACCCTAAACCGCGCTCTTCTTAGAAAGTGACGAAATATAAATGAAAATCCCCTTTGCCCACCTCGTTTTTCCTCGTTTTGGTGACTGCCTTTACTTGTTTGCCAAGCACCCCGTTTGTCGTCACTCATACAGGACTTCACGGATGGTGCCTCGTGTGGTGGAGAAACCCCTTATTATTCTTGAAACAACGGGAAAGGGGGCTTCCCGGGAGAGTTCCAAGACCAGTTCAGCCCTGTTCGCCAACTCAGCGAAACCCATGTAGACTTCAACTCCTTGGTTCCCGATAATAACTATTCTTCCCCTGCTGACAATTTTCTTTTGGTCGTCTATCGTAATTTACGTGGACGCTCCTTTCACCCCCATTATTGCCCCTCCCATCGCACGCCAGGATTATGTGGATAATCCGCGTCCTCCAAACTCAGTAAGTCGCATGACACCCAATAAGAAGGTCAGTAATCTCTTCATACCTCCGCAAGTTCCTGATTCCTCTAAGAAACCACTAGGAACGGGCCTCTCGAGATGCCATTTTGCCACGGACACTAGAAAGACACTCCTTCTCTCAAATCACCACATCTTCTCCGTTTCCTACTAGACGGGATACCCAGATTCATCTGTTTTTCTTGACTTTCTGAAGCGTAACCCCCCCTGGGTTTTTTTTGTGTTGTTCTGCGACTCTTCTTCAAGCTTCACAGAGCAAATTCTACGAGACTTCTTCACCTCTCTTTTCCTACTTAGTTGTTGTTTATTATTTTACGACCCGAGCGTTGTCAGCTTTTTCAAGAGGAGATCTCCTTTTAGCAAGTGACAACATTCACTACTGGACCCGAGAGAATGGACAATGACTCGCTATGAAAGCTGGGATAACACCCACCCTTCTGTTTTTATTCTTTTTTACCTCTTTTGGTATTTTCTCTTTGCTTCTAGGTGGCTACGCCCTTCGTGGAGGAACGTGAGAGAACGTCTTGCTGTGATGCTTTACGTTTTCTAGGCCCCATTAAAGTCAAAAAGTCTGTATGTCCTTAGTTTATGCTTCCTCCAGATTCTGCCTACCCTCTTCTTATACGCTATGTGTTTTGTTAATCTCGGGGCTACCCTTTTTGATTCTTGAAGCTTAGGATCGGCGGACCCCCGCGGGCGCTTGCTGAGCTGGGAATGTGTTGAGTCCTTCCCTTTTTTTCTTACTACGACTCCTCTAAGATTCAGCGTGTCATTCCGCTCGTAGGTTTCGATTCGGGAAACACATTGTTTCCGTCGACATTTTGCATGTTCAGATGGCCATCCGCAATTTTTTTTTTGTTAGTTGTTTGAAGTTCGCCTACCCCGGTACCCCCTTTAGTCGACCCTCCAGAGGTAGGCCCCCCCCACCACTATGTAACCTTGCCTAGAGAGTTTCGACCAATTGTTCCTGAAAACTAGCCTTCCCTTCTGTACATTTCTTTTCCCAGTTGAAGTTTCGCAATCGGATACCTCACGTTGCCAATATTGGATGCCTTCTCCAGCCCTCGAGTTCTAATCCTCTGAGACTTCTCTTCTTTGTGATGGACCTTTCCCCACCCTCAAGCATTTTCCCGTACGTCTTTCTGGTGAAATTTTTTGGTTACCCCGCCACAAATTAAAGGAAACGGTGTTCATTTTTGCCTGCACAATGATCTCTTTAGTTAGGTTTATTCCTAGTGAGTGCTAGTTCTGATACCTTATTCTTTTGACCTTTTACATTTCTTTCGATGGAGTCGCCGAATTCTATCTTTATTTTTCTACGTCCTTTGAAGTGTTGCTACTGAGCGGCTTCTTATCTTAGTTACCCTGCGGCGCCCCCTCCCACGGATCGGAGTATAAATGAAATCGCTGAAGAAAGTGACCAGAACCCACCCGCTTCCACTCTTTCCGTCTAATGTTTTTAAAACTCATAGTTCCTCGCTGCAAATTTGGGCGTGCCTGCAATGTATAATAACTGCCTGCCGAACCAAGACTTCTAACGCCATCCTCTAGTGTCATTACCCTATCAGAAGATGGGTAGGAAACTTTCCTTCTCACCTGAATCAGCAGCTTTAGTGACCCCCCCTATTTTTTGGGACGAGTCTTTCTACGGACCTATACACTCTGCACCCCATTCTTTTTTTTTTGTCGTAGGTAACAGGGCGTGCCTTCCCTCTTCCTCAAGCCGGAATTTAATTGCTTCCCAGAAGGATTAGTGAGCCAAGCGGGACAGTCCTGCCCTTAGTGTTCTCATTGGCCACGCCGCCCGCAACAGCCGTCATTTTAACGATGCTCGAGCGGGACCCCCTCCCTTTCGCTCAGCGTTCCTTCGCCGAATCGGCTCCGCGATGGGAAGCGTGTTTTCTTTTTAATCACACACCATTGTTCCCCCCCCCAACCCCTTTGTGAATCGACCAAGTTTTCTCAGACTCTCACGCTTTTTTTCGCGCCTTGATCGCCAGTTCCAGGGACTTAGCCTTTTACTTTCCTTTACGACCTGACCACGTTTGAACCCCTTTTTACGCCTTTTTCTGTCTCCTACCAAGGTAAACATCGCCGGTGTTTCAGGTACAAGCCCTCCGACTATTTTTTGCTTTTTCGCCCGCCGTGCTTGGAGCCGGGATTTTAATTTTATAAAGCCTCATCGCTTTCCTGCCAACCCCCAGTTTTTCAGCGTCCCTCCCTTGCATAGCACACCTCGAAACCACAATCTGCAGCCGCTACTTTCACTTAGAAGAACATACCCCATAAGACCCCCCGGTGGCACGGCAGCAGAAAAAACTTTTCTTCAAGTGGGGTGACGCGAATTGCTGCTTATTTTTCGCGTCGAGTAAATTTAACAAGGCCGCACACCTTTTTTTTTTCAATTGAGATTTCTTCTCCCCACTGATCGAATCTACAATCTGACCTCCCCACGCTCGTTTCTTTTTCTGCAGAACCTGCCCTTCTTTGGAGTAAATTCGAAGAGCACAACACGACTTTCCATGGAATTTGAGGGATGTTACGGGCCTTGGTTTGCAATGCGAACCTAATCCCCCCCTTTGCGTGTACTCTTTGCAACCCTTTCCTCTCGAGACCACCAATAGAGGTAAGTTCCTACTTTTAGTCCTTCCCTGCTCCCGAGGCCCACGCCCAATAGACGCCACCTCCACTTCTCCCCCCGCAACCCCTTTTTTCATCCAAGATTTTGAAGCGTCCTGCGGAATCCAAGTTCTTTCTTTTCACTAGATGGCTTTCTTGTCCTACCTCCCGCTGGACCCCACCGCCTTTCTCCGCGGATTTGTTAGAAGCTTTTTGCTTGTGGGATCTTTCTGCCCATCCAGCAATACCTGACATCTCCCCAGGAGGGTCTATCTTGTACTCGCCAGAATGTCTTCCCAGATTGTGCAGACGCTTCGCCCCCTTCCACAAATTCCCTCTTCCCTTTATTGGAAAACAGGTCGATCTTTTCCTCGTTTTAGAAAGTGAACCCCCCTCGCTTTCGCTCCACCGGCAGTCTTCTCGACTCGCGCACCCTCCCCATGGATTCTATTGGGTAAACTCGCTATTCTACGGCGTTTTATGCCCGTCTTTGTACTTTGAGTCCTCGTTCCGTTTAGCCCACAGTTGAAAGCAATAGCTTTCTTCACCCTGGTTATATCCCCCTTTCCCCCGTTTTTTTTCTAGATGTGGGGTCAAATCTCCTTTCATTTCTAGAAACCATAGTTTTTTTAATGGAATGACCCTTTTCCCCCTCTACCACTCATGGACAAACTGAAGTGGCCCCCTACACGACGTTACCTCCCTCTCTTTCCCTCCCATAGCCTTCCCCTCCCCTTCACCCAGGGTCATGAGTACCCTCTGTCTTTAATCCTCTTGACAGTTGAGAGCAAGCAGGTTGGTTCCGTGCGGGAGGTACCGCGTAGCTTTGTTGGTTCTCCCTGATTTTAGTTGGCCTGGCGCGCTCTTCCCCCAGTCGAGAATATGAACTTTCGATGCCTGAGAGCCCAGGGCAATGAATTCTTTTTTGTGGGTTTACAAAGCTACTCCAAATTTTTTTCGCCTGCGTGAACACTCTTCCGCGGTGAGCTCACGGCTGTGTGCTCCCGAAGTATGCGGAATCTACACAGCCACGGTGTCTAGGCTACTCCATTATCGTTCCCGCCGGTCTCGCGCCAGGTGAACCTTAACTGAGCCAGGCGTTTGCGGCTATTGGGATCTTTTTTTTTCCGCATGGGGAAAAGACACCACCGAGTGGACTATCCTAGCCGTTTTTTCCCGTGCTTTCAAGAGCCTGCATTTTTCGACCTCTGGCGAGTTCGTTGTTGTCCCTCTGAACGTTGACAGGTTCCCCTTTTCCCCTCCAGTCCGTGGCCGGTAGTTGGGACTCTTCGAAGTTCCCGCCCCAAGGAAAACTCTCGAGAGCCAGCTTCAGTGTAGGACGAAATCTCTTTTTGTTTTCTTTCAATACATTGTAGTACTTTTAATTTCTCCGTGACATCCCTTAGGCCGTTCCAAGTTTTTTTGCTTCTTCTCTCGACGTTTCCATTTCACCGACCACTCTTCCCTTTTTTTCCTCCCATCCCTCCCCCCCTCCCCACAATTAACCGTTACTCTTCTCCCCCACCTTCTATTTTTGCCCTTATCTTTCCCCGCCCCTTCCCTTCTCTTTGCCACTCTGTTCCTCCTAAATCCCCCCCCCTTCCTTCCCCCCCCCTCACCTCCCTTTTCTCCATCGTCTCCGATCCCCTCCGACGCCCCTACTCCCATTCGCCCCGTTCTCCTATTGTTCATCCCGCCTATTCTCTCTTTCTGCTTTTTTCCCCCCCCCCCCCTCATCCCCATCTTCTGCCCCCCCTGCTCTCCCTCCTTCCCCACTCTCTGTATCCCCCTGCTTTCTCTCCCCACTCCCACTTCCGTCCTACCCCTTTCACTCCCCGTCCCCCTATTTACCCTCCTCTATTAATCTTTCCGTAAAGGTGCTGTTTCGTCTTCCGTGGAGAGGATTCGTCCACCTTGGCTCTTGCGTCTTCGCAGATGAGTCCAGATGTCCTTGCTTGCCTTCTTCTTCTGGCTTTCGAGGTGCAGTCTTGGAGTTTGTTAGAAGCTATTTTTAATGAAGTTCTTCGCTTTCACCGTGACAAATCCCTGAGACCCCCGCGGTCCCAGCGCGTTGAGCAAAAATTCATCCCCGCCTGCCAAAAAGGACGATGGTGTGACCATTGTAATTATAATCGAAGTTCCCTCCTTCCCTTTCTTTTGAAAACCCTTCTGCATAGTCACTTTTGAGTTCGTCCCTCACCGGGAACAGAGGGTCTCCGGCATCTCCTTCTTTCCTTACCCTCGTTTCTCACTTCTCCCTCTTTGATTCCAAGTTGGTGGTTCAATTCAACGGGTTACCGCTTATACTAAGTGATGCGGGGCTCCTTTCCCTACGGTCTAAGCTCGCTCACTCGTTTACGCGAAGAGCCTTTTCTTTTTCAACCTTCCTCTTTCCCCCCCCTGGGATAAAATTCAAGAGGACGTCCCTCAGGGAGTCCTCGCTGTGCAGCTCTTTCCGGGCGTCTTTTCAAGGGTGAATCCTACTCTTTTGACATTTCCACCTGTTGTCCTTTTTAGAATTAACGATCGTCAACATTTTCGCAGTAGAGAATGAGTCTTTCAGGAGTCCTTTCCCCCCCCACTCTGTTATGCATTGAGCGTGCGTGATTCTTAAATTGTGGCATTCTTTTCAGTAGGCGCCCCGACCTCTTTTGGAGTAAACTTTTTTCCTATTAACCATTCTCGACCATTGCGGTGTTACACATTCTTCCCTCTTGCCTCCCTTTTTTGTCTCCAGACCTGGCGTTTAGGGATCGACGCTCGAGGGAAGTCCCCCGAGTCTCTCTTCCTCCCTCTGCGAGCATCCCTTTCCGTTGAATTCCGATCGAGGATTTGGCCCCGCCACGCTCCGGTCTTCCTTAAAAAGCGTGAAAGAGCCTTTACCCCTCCTCAGTACATCCTCTCTCTTTCACCCCTATACCTACCGTTGTAACTCCACCATGGATTACGGAAACCGGTGAATTTGTGATGTTCTCACAAATGACTCTGAAGCGGAAGTACCGACCCATTTAACTTGCCAAGGCCCGCCCCGTCCTTTTGAAGATTACAAGATCTGAGGGGCCCGAAGAGAGTGTCCCCTCACCCTGATCCTCTTTCTTTCGCAATATGACCTGCAAATTTTTCCCCCTTTTTGCCACCTTCAGTTGACGAGGTAATGCCCATTAAGGCAAAGCCCCCACCTGTGGTCTAAATTGACCCCCTCTTTTCCCTATTTCTTTTTTGGGTGGAGCTTATCTGGAGGTTTGTCTTTTAAACCATACGTAACCGAGGACATTTTAAAAACCCCCTGGAGAGGAACACTCCCCCTGGATCTGCAGTTTGCTTCTTCCGCCCACCCTCGCGCACTGGTCGACGGAAAATATAACGCAGCACTCCCGCCGTGACCCCTTTCTTTTTGAATCTGAATTTGCTTATCTTTTCCCCCTTTTTCTTTTCTTCATCCGTTACGAACAAACCAGTCGTCCGAGTTCAAATCGCTCAGGACCCCCGGATCTAACAAAATTAAGTCCAATTTCTCTTCTCCCCCCAGAGCCCACAGTAGTGATTCATCTCTTCTTCAGAAGCCCAATTGTCCTAGCATTTTGACCCCAGGAAACCCTTTAAGGGCCCGGCTCCTCGCCTTTCAGTGGGGAGGGGCCTATCTCCTGACCGCGTACTGGTTTATACCATTCTTAGTTCCCCTCTGTCGTTTCCCCAGACGCACGCGGAGTTCCTCCAGTTCCTTCTCCGCCTGGCCATTCCTCAGCAGTTACGTATTGCGCCTCTGTATCTCCGCCTTGTTCAAAAAGCGAGCAGCTACTGTCCTTCTTTCAATCTCTCTCCCATCCCCTTTTTTTGTTTTCTCCCAGCTGATCTATTAATTGCGGTTTTTTGAAAGAGTAGCCCTCTCAAGAAACCCTTTTTATATTCCCCCCCCCCTCTGCGAATTTTTGCTTCTGCCAGGAGACCCCCCAAAATTTTTTGTTTGAGTCCTTCTCTTCCCTTCCTCGAAAGGATTTTTTTTTGATGCCCTTGCGCCGTGTTGGCTTTCCTTTTTGAACAAAACACTCAAATTTCTGCCTCACAGGAAAGGAAGTTTGATTTTTTTCTCTGAATAGAGGAATTTAAGGCGATGTCTCTCTTCCTCCCGATTTATGGTGCCGGCCCTCGACACGGTTTGGAGAAGAGGAGTTAGCACTTCCTGCAGTTTCATTGAGGACTCTTTGGTCCCTGGTTGCACTCCGTTCCCCACTGCCACCTACTCAATGCGTTCCCTGTGAGCGTTTAATCATGAGCGGGCTCTCCCAGTACCCCCCTGTTCTTCTTTTTCCGTACTTTTTTCCTTTTCCCGATCTTTGTTTTCCACCATTGTGCAACTCATAAGCACTTAGTGTTGACCCGTCGCATCACTTCCCCCCCCTCCCTTATTGTAAGCAACCCTCCTTTGTTCCAAAATCGCCCCATCTAACATGAAGGGAGGCTTCCGGACGCCCCCACCCTTTATCTTTTTATTACAAAACCTGTCTACTCCCAACTCCCTCCTTGCCATGATTCATGTAATATTTATCCCTCGGATACCCGCAATTTTCTCCCCTTCCCTTTAGCGGGATGTTCTGCCTTCCCTCCAATCCTGAGCCCCCTTAGGTTTGGAATTTTTTGAAGTAAAACTTTGACTTCCTCTCCTTTTCCTATTCTTTCCCTTTTCGTCACCTCCCACAAATGCCTTTCTGCCCTTCAAAGACCTAATGGATTATATTAGGACTTTCTTGCTCGTCTTCTTTCTCTTTCGTTCTTTGGTACCCACTCTGCTTTTCCCTGGTTCAGCGATGAGCCGACGTCTTTTCTTCCATTATACGATGACGTGAGCCTAATCCCTGATGTTCGTGCGATCGGCCATTTTCTCCTTCCTGCCCCGCTTCCGATCCGAATCTTTGAGAGGACATCAAAAAAACGTTGGGGCTTTCCGAGAATTGTTTTTTACCAACGACCCCTAGTCTTTCTCTTTTTACCGTCAGGAAATTGGTTAAAATTTTTTGGGAACGCCCCTTTTCCCTCCCTCACCCCCCTGTTTAACGCCCCAGCTTTTTCTCCCTTGCCTGGAGCGTACGCCTGCTGCTGAAGAACAGCCTCTTTCTATGTCCTGAAGATTTGATTCGATTCCCCCAGCCAAGATCTTTTTCTTTCCTTTCCCTTTTTTCCTTGGCTTCCTACTTACGCCCGCCCGCCGAAAGAGATTTCACACCTTCGCTCGTGTTTAAACCTGCTTGCCCTTCCCTCCGTTGTTTCCTTTTTCCCCTCCCTTACGCTTCAGCACCCATGCCGCTTTCTACTGTGCTCTATTTCTTTGACCACGACTTCCCGAGCTTCTTCCTCACGTGTCCAGCCAAGAGCCAACGTGCCTCTATTTGAAGCGGTGTTTTCATTCAAAACACGTAGCACCCACCCCACACTTGAATCCACGTGAGAAGTTATCATTTTTCCCCCTTTTAAGCTCTGTCCCCAATTGCCTGCGACCACCGAAGCGGTATATTACCCCCTGACAAGATGAGGAGCCCCTCCTGGTTAGCCGCAATCGACGGCTGGCCCCCTGTTCAACCCCCCCTCGTACAGTTGGGCATTTACTCCTTCCAACGAGGTCTTTTGTCCCCCGTTGGAGCTCTTAGTTTCTTCGCGTTTTCCCTTTTAGATTTGCGCCTCCGTCCTACCCCACCATGTCAATGTCGAACTTAAGTCCCCCCTGAAATCCCCCCCCGAAACTCCTCCAGCTTCTAGCGTCAATCATCCTGCGCCAACTAAGCTAAGTTAAAGTCTGACCCTTCCAAACCACAAGAACCTTGCTTTCGTGTCCTTCCTGTCGTTAGTTCCACTTTCCAACGTTTTCCGAAAAATTTGACCGTCCTTTTTCTGACCAGTAAGACCTTGTCCAAGACCCCCCCCGCGTTTCTGGTCAGCCCTTCACTAACAGTCGAGCTATTGTTCCCCCGGGGCTAATAGATTAGAGAAAAACGACGGCCTCCCCTTGAAACGGAGCTCTATCCCGTCTTTTTGGTAGCGTTTACTTGACGAACTTCTTAAAGATTGCTCGTTCGCAATTTAGATGGCCCAATGCCCACCTTGTCTTACCCCCCTTTTCGTTTTCTTTTCCCCCTTCCCCCATAGGCGAGCCAATAGCGCTACCCTCCTTTTCAAAGGATCCCTCTACTCGGTCTGGTCCCTTTTTTACGTTTAATGTGCCCTCTCCTTTTTAAGCCGCGCGACAGTCTCTGTGGACTTTTTCTCCGTTTCGGTATAACCGTGCGTACTCGTCCCTTCCGTCCACGAGGGATTTCCCCCCCACCTTTTGGCGTTATCTCCCCCCCCCCAGAACGATCCGTAAAAGATAATTGATAGCATGGTCCTTCTCCAGCTATTCGCGTTCTCGCGATCGCCCCGCCTCCAACGCCCACCCCTGTGTTCTTTTTCGAATGGTCTTCCTTGTCCCCCCCTCGGTAACCCCCTTACCCTTAAACACACCTGCTGCTCCTCCCCCCACACGTTTCGTAGTTTATTCGTTTTACTTTTCCAATGGCAAGATTTCGATAGACTGGTGGCCCCTTCGTGATTACAGCTTTAACGGGTTTCGTCAGTTTTCCTGCAGTATCCTCTTTTTCGTTGCCTTTCCCCCGTTCAAAGTCCCCGCAGATTTTTCTAAACTGGGCGAGAGTTGACAAAATTATATCCTCTTTTCCTTTCTTCTTTGTAGATCGTGCTGTCCCCATTCCCATGAGAATCGCTGGCCTTTAACCTTTCCCTGGCCACATTTTCCCCTCTTTCCTTGACAAATCTGGGCAAACACGACTCCCTGAATCGCTGCCCACAGACTCTCCGATCACCCCTTCCGGTAGGGAAAAGCTCTTTATAGTAACCGTTCCTTCTGATTTTGTGTTACGGTCTTTCCCCCCAGGTTTCACTTTTTTTCAAATCTCTACTTTTATCAACACCGACATCCACCTTGTTTAGTTGTCAATCTTCCGCGCTTCTTCTATGGTACTCCCAATTGGCAATGATGATTCCCCCTTAACATTTTCTCCTGATTTTTGATGGGGTTCTCACTCCTTGTGTCTCATCCCCGTAATCCCTAGTCCTTTGCGCCCCCCCCTGAGTGTTAATAAAATTCTTGAGAGCGGTCGGTGCTCCCCTAAGCGAGGGCTCTCCTCCTTTCGCTGGCACTATTCATTTGAAGGTGACCACTGTGGGACGAGAGAATTTTGCAGTCGTCTTTCATTGGATAGTTTTTTTCGATGTAGCATTGGACCCAGACTCCCCCCCCCCTAAGGTCCTTATACCTAGCCCTGGTATTTGCTCTACTAGGTAAAGTGTGTTTCTCTTTTCTTTACTCGAACGTGTTTATTTCCCCGTTCCGAGCCCACCACGTATTAACAAACCCCTAAACCTTTTCCTGCAGGAGTTGTTGTTCGCCCTACGCAACTTCCCCCTTTCCTATTTCAGTAATTATAATTAGACCTAAGCATCTGGTCTCTTCCTATCTCATGTGGATAAGTGATACACACTCTTCCTCAATTTTTTTTTCTTCCTTTATGCCAAGTGAGGATCACGAGAGGCTGCCTCTTCGTACCTTGAATTTTTTGATTATTTCCGCTGCGTCTTCCGTTCCAAAGGTGGGAGTCGTATCTTGCATGATGACGCCGATTGCCGTTGACTGGCGATTCGCTTTTTTCCTCTTGTAGTCCGTGGCGTCAAATTTCGGAGGTGTCCCTTTTTTGGTCTTGGATTCGGCTTTCTAAAAGTCACATCCCAGCCTGGTCGACAGTATCTTTCTCCCCCACTTAATCCGAGCGCTTAGATCCCCACCATTCCCTCCTTTGTTTGACACATTTTAATTCTCGCAGTCGACGGTCGCTTAGAGTATGAAACCCTCCCTTTTTTCTTTCATCCTGTGGTCAGGCGTTAACCTGACTCCCGTTAGTGTAGTCCTTTCACTTTCTGTTTGTTGTAACTTCCCCCTTTCCTTTTCGACCCCTTCATAGTTGTCTAGGTTGGTGGGACAACCACACTTTTGTTTCCTTTCCAACCAAGACTTCATCTGTCCGGTCTTTTTCTTGTCTTACCGCACTGCGCTTGCCCTTTTAAGATTGGTGCCGAAATACTAGCAATCTTCATGATGAGTGGGTCCCCATTCGAAAACTTCAACGTATTAAAGATTTCTCCCGAATCCCCGTGTCGCTGCATATCTTATGAGGCTCTGGTCGAGGATACAATCCTCCCTGCACCACTTTCCGACAACTCCGCTAACGGACTATGTCGCTTCACGAATCGGTCCCCAAAAGAGACTTTAGGCATTACCCCCTTACTTCTTTCATCAATCTTTTTCATTCTATTGCTGGCGCTAGTGATTAATCCGGTCTACCTTAGGTAATCTGAAAAATGATTCTATGTGTAATCAAATTTTCCTTAGACAACCCCCTCAGTTTTTAATTAGTAAATCTTTCCTTTTTTTTTTCTGCATCCCCTTTTACCTAAGGGATCGCCCTGCGAGGGAATTATGCTCCGCAGGCGGACTCGCCCTCCGAGTCTCTCACGTCACGTCCGGAAATTCTGAATAGCTGCGGCGACTCCATCGCCTGAGACCGACACTTTTTACTGTCCACCCAAATACTAGTAATCCATACTACCCCTACGGCCGATCGAATTTCCTAGCCGTTGTGACTGGTAACCTTGTGAAGTGTTTTTTCTACCCAGGCGTTACGCTCGTTTTTTCCAGCCTTCCGCCCGACTTTTTGAAAGTTTTTCCCATTGTCCACCCCCCAGCATTGTCCCTCCTATCTGAATCTAGCGGGGCTAGTTTTATCCCCGGTTTCCGCACATCTACAAGCCTTTTCACTTTTTACCTGAAATACTGGCCCAGGAGTGTTGGAAGATGTGCCTGATACATTTTTCAGGCCAACATTGGTCGAACGAATCCACGGCCTATTGTGTAATTCCTTGTGGGTTTGGTTAGCCTGAATTTTAAAACTACCCCGCGTAAAATGTTTTACCCGCCTTTGCGAACTTCCGAGGATTCTTGCCTTCCTAACATGTTCGACCCCCCTTTGCGCCAACTTCGACTGAAAATGGTCCAGAGATACTTTTTTTCCTCTCGATGCCCTGCTTTATTCCTGTGAGATTCGTAGTTTCTTCTTATAAATGTGGATTCCCACCCTCCCACTCGATTTTCAATTCCTTACCCGCAGTTCCTACGTGATCTACCCAAACCCATCAGGTCCTCTATTGCCCAGGAACATCCTAGTAGACTCTCATCAAGCTTAAACCCTCTTCCTAGTCTATTCATTTTGAATCGTTGGTCCAGTCCTAATCTCTTTTTGGTCTGTTATGAACTCAATAGACAGCTTAGGAGAGCCGTCAATAACAACATACATTTTTTCTTTCCCCCATGTCCGCCCCTAGGGGATCCAGCTCCCTTGACCTCTTCAAGGCCTATTATTGTACGGTGACGGTTTTAGCCCCCGAGTACTGCTGAGAAAGCTCTCGCGACTGCCCCTGTCGTA
>Ga0179593_1498890_pt1 | contig 17526 bp, 24 predicted proteins | sample CZODoug2_1_08_16_FD_185931 | JGI IMG/M metagenome (GOLD analysis project Ga0179593, IMG submission 185931) | Vadose zone soil fungal communities from Angelo Coast Range Reserve, California, USA - CZODoug2_1_08_16fungal (PacBio error correction) | ecosystem: Environmental > Terrestrial > Soil >... | reverse complement strand
CTGTCCTTGGCCCTTTTCATTTTTTTCCCTTTTGCATCGTGATGACCTTTTCCCCCCCGTGGTGAAAAACCTCATTTTTGATACCTTCTTCCCTTGCAACCTCTGCTTTTCTTCCACAACCCCATGAATTTTCACCAGGGTCTTTCTCGGTGCCGAGTGTTCCACCCTAATTTGCTTTCTTTCCAAAAAATTTCCTCCTCCAGCTAGGCCACTGTCCCTGAGTTTTGTACTTCCCCCCCCAATCGAGAGTTTCTTTCGTCCGGACATGTTGTGGTGACTGTTCTTCCCCCTTCACCTATTTTATTTTCTCAAACTTTCCCCGGCGACCAATATCCCCTTTCCTTTTTTTTCTGCCATTTGATATTTATGATGCTTTGGTTTGAGTTCCTTGAGAGGTCCACGCTTGGCCTTTTTTCTTTTTTCAACTCCTATTGCAGCGATTTGTTTTCCAAGGTTTCCAGTTTGCCTTGGGACTTTCGGCGCTCGGTCTGGTTCTGTCGTCGATTGATACCCCGGAGCACCCTTTCGATCTCTTTGGTTGCAATTTTTTTTTTGACTTTTTTTTCTAAAGCCCTTCCCACAGTTGCCTCATGGCCCCTCTTGTTGTCAACTATTTATGTCTTCTCTCCTTCCTCCCTTGTTCCCGGCAACAGTGTCTTCGTCACCCGAGCTTGGGGGCTTGTCCTGCTTTTTTCACCGGCGTTAACCCCTTCCTCCATCATTTAAAAAAATTTCTCTTTTATCCCAACTTTTTGTCTTTTTGGCACTTTATTGCCTGTCGCAATCCGATACCCTGCTTGCGGATCATCCCATTCTGTTCAATTTGGCATTCTATTACTACACCCGGCCATTTTGATAGAGAGTCTCTCGTTTTTTCTTTTGCGGACCGCGCTTTTTTCAGGTTGAACCTCATTTTTTGCCAGGGCTCTTTACTTTGTCCCCCTCTTTCGACCGTACAACTGTTGACAAACACAATCCTTGATTTTAGAAGGTTATTATTTTTTTTCCCCGCAGCGATTCAATGTTACAGGGTTTTGGAGGGGAGGTTTTTACTTACCTTTTTGTCCCCCTTTCGAACAAGTTTACACGTTTGAGTCAGTTCCTTTTTTTGAAAGACGTATTAACAAGGGTCCTCCGACCTCCTTTTTCCCCGTCGCTTTAACTCGGCTGGCCATCTTCAGCCTGGCTTCTTTTTTTTGTAGGCGTTTTTCCGAACATATGGTGATAGTCCTTTTCCCTCCTGTTCCATCCCCACGGGGTCTGTGCGTTGTTCTTTCTCGATTCTTGGTAGAATTGTGGGGTGGCACGTTTTCTTGATCACCTGTGGCTGAGCCTATCATTTTCTCTTGTTTGTTCCCGGAACTTTATTTGCCTCCGTTGGCTCTTAAACTTGAATGTCGTTTCCGATTCTTTGGGTTCCTTTTTGGCAATCACTTTTTTCTGTATGACCTGCTTTCCGAAGTGATTTCGGTCCCTCTTTTTTTTTTTTTTTTTTCTGTTACACGTGGCTGTCCGGCCTGCCCACGCTGTCGGGTGTGATGCATTTATGCCTTCTTTTCAAGTTTAGTCCATCTTCATTTTGCGCAGGTGTCCCAGTCAACCTGGGTGCGCTCTTTTTGCTCAACCCGCACTTGAAAACCCTGAAGATATTTCTTTTTCCTTTGTACCCCAACCCCTTTTTTCTTTTCCCTTCACACTTTGACCTTCCGAAGTTTGGTTCCCCACCTCCTCTTTCAGCCGTGTCCTTTTTCTCGCACATTCTTTCGTTTTTTTTTTGGGACCAAGGTTCCCTCCCTGGAACAAATCCCAACTTCTTTGACTTCCTCGCATTTCTTCCGGAGGGTTTTTTTTCCTCTGTGCTTGGTCAAACTGTATTCGGGGGTTGGGCTGTGTGATCCCTTTTGCAACTTTGTTAAGGAGGGCGTTTTGTCTAGTTGGCGAACTTCTAGCTTGAGCCCGAATTCCACCTGCGCCTTTTTAACGAAAGTTTGCTCAGCTTTACTCCTTTCATTTGCCAGGTAGTTTTTTCTTTATTTTGTCTCGCTTCTAAAGATAAGCATCGATGTTCTTCCATTCGTTCAACCAGCCCCCTCTTATTTTTGGGACCGGAAGTCCTTTCTATCATCCCATTTGCTTTTTCTCCTTCCTGTCGCTGGTCTTTCTTCCCTCGGCATTTCTCCTCCCCCCTCCCCTTCTCAAACAAGAACTTTTCGAGCTTCGTTCTTTATGGGGACTTACAGTCCAATTTGTTTCCTCCTGCCCATACGGAAGTTTGCATCTTCTGTTTTTCCAACACGAAAGGCGTGTCCCTTCTTTCCCCTCTGCTTCCTACGTCTTGCCACAACGTTTTGAAATGCCGCTTTCCTCTTCTCTCCGGCTACACGGATCTTTTGTTAGGGTTCCTTTTTTTTTTGGCCAGGTGTTTGGTGTTCTTTTTTAAATTTGCATTCACACCGATTGTTGATTTCAAAGGCCAAAAGTTGTTTTTGGGTCAAATTGAAGATCAAGTGCCTGTCCCAGGCCACCTGTCCTACCACCCCGTCTATCCACAATTAATCGAAGCGACTCTCCTCCCCCCGGATTTTGCCTTTTCCCACAGCCCCTCCCAATCTCATTTCTTCTATGTTCAGTTTTTTTTGACCAGCGAGGTCCCCAAATACCGGGCCCCTGCTGCAATCTCGACTGCACCCTCTTCTTCTTTCTGCCACACGGCACACTCTGACCTTTGCTTTTCTCTTCTGTTGTGCAGGACGCTTTCTTTGCCTTTCTTTCCTACAGTCCCCACGGGACCCATCGTATTTTAACCTGTCACTCAATCCCTTTTGGGGTTTTTTGTTTTGCCCCCCTTTGCTTACCTTTGCTTTGTCCGCGTGTTTTTCCACATTTTTTTGTGGGATGTTTGAAGGTGCCGTCCCTTTTTTTCTTTTTGGTTTTTTCCTTTTTTTGTAGGAGCTCTTCTACGATTCGCGTTCTCTTCTTGTTCACTTTATAGGTTTTCTAATTGTGTTAGAGGTTTTCGGTTAAGGCTGTGCCTCGTTTCTCTTGCGTACAGCAGATACCCTTGGATTTTCATTGCTGATTCTTTTCCATGAAGGCGGGAGCTTCGGGCATGAATAGTTTTATTAATCTTTTCCATCCTAAGTTGTTGTTTTTTTGATCGTGAGATACTGTCCCACTTAGTCTCCTGATCTCCTTTTTTTTCCATTCCCATGGGTTGCCAGCCATTGACTCGTACTCCTGAGAACTCTGTTTACGCTGGAAAACTCCGGACCGCTTTTTTTTTCTATTTCCCGATACGTTTCTTTCAGATATCTTCCTCTTTTTTATGAATCCCCCCAGTACAACTTCTTTCTCTTTTCCACCATTTTCCCCCCACGTTACTTCCTTAACGTACACGGTTTTTAACTAGGCGTTTTCGAGGGCCCACCCCCCTTTATTTAGTCAGTCCCATTCGCTTGGGTGTTTACATTTTTCCTCTCGTATGACAACAATCAATTAGAAGAATGCAACCAGTATCCCATTCCCTTTTTGTGTTCTTTTTGTCCGTCCATCCTTGCAGAGTCTGTTCCAGTCGTTATGTCGGTGCGGGCGTGGATTTGGCGTTCCGGCTGCTGTGTCCTCTGTGATCCCCTCTTTCTCTTTGGATCCTGGCGACACCCGCACCTCTTTTTCAACCGGAAAAGTCCTCCCCCTCTTCTTGATCGTTACTTTTTTATACTCTTTCCCTTGGAGTTTGAGTGCCAAGGCTTTTCTTCACCCTTCTGCCTTTTTCCCATCAGTTTGAATTTCTTCCCCCCAGATCCCCCACCCAGCAACACTACCACCACATGAAAAAAGATGTTTTTTCTTTTCTTTTTTGGCGAGCTCTGCGTCCCGGTCCCGTGCTTCCGTTGAACTTCCTACCTTCTCCCCGCTTGTAACTTCCCCTTTTTTTCTTTTCCAGTGGACGTCTTCTGCTGGTTCCACCAGTTGGTCTTTTTGACCATACGCCCCTTCCTCGCCCACCAAAAGGCGTTTTTTCGCTTTCCTTTCTGAGATGTCCCTGCTTTTTCTCCCCCCTAGACTGCCTAAGGACATACACCAATTCAATCCTGAATTAGTGTTTTTTTCGAATTTCCCCCGCCGGTCGAGGTAGTCCAGTTTTGATTAGTGCTGGTTTTTCTTTGCCCTTTTGAAAACTTCTGCTGCGTAGCTTCTGATAGTCTCCCACCATCTTTGACCAACAGCACCCAATACCTGTCCTTTCCTATGTCTCCTAAGTTTCCCCCTATCCCTTCGTTTCCAGGTCTTGGGTTTAGTGTTTGGACTTTGGATTTCAAATCTTCGAACATTTCCCTCCCCCCCTTCCTTTTCTTTCCCACCGGTGTTTTGTCAAACTGTTTTTGACTTCCGTTCACCGCCCGTCCCCACTACACAGTTTCCCACCCCACTCCTGGAATGCAATTCTTCGTCTTTGACACTTTCTGGTTCTCCTTTTTTTATAGTTTCCGGACCTTGCCCACTCTTTCGCTTTCTTCCCCGCCATGGCGAGTTGCGTGCCTGATCTTCTTTCTTCCGCTGTTTTTTCTTGTCAAATTATGACACGACAATCCAGTTCGTTTCGTTATTCCCCCTTTTTTCTCCCCACTTTTCGCTGACCCTTTTGTTGCTGCCACTTCCTTCTCGCGTCCTTTAATCCTTACCGCTGCAGCTACCTTTAATTTCTTACCTTCCATGGATTGTGTACCTTCCTACTTGATGTCCTTTTCACGTCCCTTGACTCTCGTTCCCCAGCTGTTGGGTTTGTTTTGGCACCCAAAATGTCTCTGGGCTTTTCCCCCACTTCAATGCTTTTGAGCGTCTTGCTTCACAGATTGTTTAAAACCTACCATCTTCTTTCCATCTTCTCTTCCACGGACTCCTCCCCCTGTCCCTCCCAATTGAGCCGCACATAGAGTAAGTCCCCCTCCCTTTTTGTCTTTACAAAACCGTGATCCACCCGAATTGGCTTTTTGGAAAACTCCTCTCTACTTTCTAATTCCCCTCTATTTTAATACTCCTTGGAACCTTCTTGTTCTCCTGGATTTTAATCTTTTTTTGGCCGCCTTTTTTTCCTGTCATTCCTTTTTTTTTTCCTTTTAGCCTTTTTTTAAACCCAAGGTCCCCAGTCCCACCCGACCCTAAACCATGTCTTTTACCGCGTTCTTTCTTGCTTTTCTCATGTGTTTTTCTGCCGTCTGGCTTAAGCCCCGGCAAAAATCCATCTATTCTCTTTTCTTTTGTGCGCTCAGAACTTTTTGTCTCGTTCCCACTTCGACATGAACCACGCTTAATCCTCACGGTCTCGCCATCCCTTTTTTCTTTCTATTTTTTGCGATCACTCTTGCTAAGCGGCTCCGGTCATGCGGTTGCATGGGAAACAAAGGCACTCAATCCCCCCCCCAGCTTTTCTTCCACGGCTGTCCGGCACGGTTACTCTCTCGCATCCCCTAGTTGACCCTGAACTTTTTCGCCCAATTTCTACTTGCCATGAGGTTTTTCCTCCCGCCCTGGCCTTCCTTCACTTTTATCTCGCCTTCACTCCCCGTTCTTCGGCCGCAGTGCCAGCTTGTTTTGCACGATGCGTTCTGGGCACCCAATCGGCTCAGTCGCGCCCTTTGAAGGGGCGGCTGTTGTCCACAACGCCCCCCTCCTTAAGAATAAGTTTCCTCCCGACCCTTTGTCTTGGTCGCCGGGGTCGCTTATGGGCGCCACAGACTATTTCCGGCGGGCTTTTTTGCAACCCACAACGGTCATTCATTACTCGATTGCAAGCACTCACTTTGATGATTTCGCGCCTTCCTTTTTGGATCCTTGCCCCTGCCTTTGGCAAAACCCCTCGAAAGATCCCCCATTTTTAATTCTCTCGTTTCATCACAGTGCGCGTGGTTTAGTCGGGGTCTTTCCAAAATGAGTTCCCCATGGGTGACCCCGTACCTTCCGCGCTCCTTACATTTAAGCTGTAACCCCTGGGAAACTTTCGTCCTGCCTCCTTTTCCTCTCATTTGTGGTTTTTTTATCGTCGCTTGTCACTTCGGGCCTTCCTTTCTCTTGGGTACTCTTAACTTTTTTGACTTTCGTGTTTCCTTACTCACCCTTGGGTTTTTTTGTATTTTTTACTGCCCCCAGCTGGTTCGAAAATAATATTCTTTTTTTATCTTCGGCCTGTTGGCATTCCCTTTTTTTCCTGATAAAACACTTTTCCCTCGTGATCTTTCAATACTGAGTCTGAGTGCAACTTTGCAGTTTGCCTGTTCGTTTGTCTTTTTTTTTTTCTCCCCCCCGAAAAATATTATCTGGCCTTCCCTCCCGCTTTTCGAACCGCCCAACCTCAACGTCTCATTTTCTGAATCTCTCTCCTCTGCTTCCTGTTTTTTGGGGAGAGTTGTTTTTGGAGTGTGTCCACTGCTCCCTTCTTCCCCCCTTTCTCCACTGGTCGTTTTTCCTTTTTCGTCCGACGTGCAGTTCGCTCTGCTTGGGCTCTCGAGATAACTTTCCCTTTCCCATCTTTTTGAGTGTCTCGTTATTTTTCCCCCGGCAGTTTTCTTTCTAATCTCCAAGCCCAACACCTGTTGAAATAGTTTCTTTTTCAAATTTTCAGCTTCACCCCTATGAGGATGTTCCTTTGTCCTACCGACCTGTTGATGTACAACCGCGTGCTGGTTTGTTTTGCTTTATTGTCTTTTTACCGTTACCATTTCGTTTAATGAATTTTCTCCCTCCTTCTTCCTGTGGTCCTTTTCAAAAATTAGACCTCTCGGAGGTTCCACCTTCTACGTGATTATTCTCGCGTCTGGTCCTTGAATTCTTTATTGCCCTCCACCCTTTCATGTGTCTCAAGGTCTTTTGTTCCAGGTGGCCGAGCTTTCCTTTTTTTGGCCCGGTTCCTGCTACCCCCAGAATTGTTTGTTTTCCCCCTATTGTTTTTTTCTTTTGACGCGGAGGTTATCATGGTTCTTTCCGTCCCTCCCTTTGCTTTGCTTCTGCACCATGTGTCAACCGAGCCAATTTTTTTTTTTGGTCCACCGTGAGCTTTCTGTCGGCCAGCGTTTTTTCTCCAAAGCCATTTTTCTGTGTCTACGCCCCCCACTTTTCCTTATATTTTCCCCCGGCTGTTGTATTCTTCTCGTTTGGTTTTCCGTCTTTGTTTCCCAAAGCCTGGGTGTATTCTTCCCTCTTTTATGTTGTCATCCCCCCCCACCGGCGGTTTTTTTGCTTGCTTCTCCTGTGTCTGGTTTCGGATTTGTGGTTTAGCGTTTTTTTCGTCTCCTTCCCTTTTGAAGTCCCCCGCACTAGGTCTTCTCCTAGGATGGTGTAGGGTTTTGGTGGTTCCACTGTCATTTCCGGCGAGCTTTCCCCCCACGTTAGTGTTCCATTGTTTCTTTCTTTGTTTTCTCCTTCGTCAAATCTTTTGCCGCTCCTATTTTGTTGGAACGAATATCCTTTTTTTCTTTGCTTGCACAATAGATTAGTTACACGATTGGGGCCGGGGCATTTTAGGTTCGCTGCAACGTTTGATGTTTGACTCCCAGTTTCAGTGAAGCCAGTCTTCTCAGTTCTATTTCCCCCCTTTGCAAGTTGGCAAGGGCAACCTTTTGGCGCGATTTTGTTTGAGCAAAAGTCCCCTTGCACATACGACGGTCTATCGTTTCTGGTGGCCACACCCCACTGACCTGTTTTTTTTTTTTCGTGACTTCTATTTGTTTTTGATTCACCAAGTTCTTTTCTGGCGTGGTAGCCCCCAAAATGACCGCCGCCTGCGGGCCCGGTGTTTTGCCACTATCCATACCCCCCAACCGTGAGCCGTTGGATGCCCGCTATGACTTCCTTCCTTTATTTTTTTCACCAGTCTTGGAAAAGTTTCTTCTTTGGTGGTGGACTTTCCAGGTGTTGATTAGCCACGGGTCATTTCATTCGTGTGTGGCCAACTGTCCTCTAGATTTATTACTTTCCCCCGTGAATTCCACTTCCCCGCGGACGAATGTTCGTCGGTCCCTTCCGTCAGTAATTTTCCTGGCCATTTCGTTTGTTTCATTCTTCCCGTTATTTTGAAGCTTCGCTCGATTATGTCAAATCGTGCCCCCCACAGCCTCTTGCGTTACTTCCCGTACTTGTTGCAGGGTAAATTCGTATTTAACGCTTCTTCTTTTCTTCTGCTTGATGGTCTCGAATTCCCAGTAATCTCCGCACCCCCTTTCTGTTCCCCCCGCCTTTTTTTTTTTAGAATTCGTTCGTTGTCTGTCCCCCTTTTTCCCGTTGGGTGGCAGAGCATAAAGAACTTTTCAAGCGTCTGTTGGAAAAGGCGTGATTACCCCCTGGTGTCATCTTTTTCTTGTTCTCACGGGTCCACAGTTCTTCCAAGCCGTTTCCTTCACGTTTGACATCTTCCCTACTGACGTCCGCACTTAATGGGTCTTACCAGTGTTTTGGTATTTTGTTTGGGAATCTGGGTTACAATTGCACTTTTTTCCAAACCAGGGATGTGGATGGTTCAAGTCAACCTCCTGGTCTCCTGCCTTACAGGGAACATTCTCCTCTACATAATCAGAGTCTTCTGTGTACTTTTTTTGTCCCAACCCCCCCGGTATTGTTGGTGAAAGCTCTCCCCTTTCATAGTGTTTCCTCGAGCCTAAGCCGAGGAACAAATAGCCCCTCCTGTCCCCCCATCTCGTAAGGTCATCACTCGCAATAACTTCCCTTCTGCCACATCCCGTCTCCCCCATTTTTTTTTGGCTTTCTGGTCAATCGTCGTTTTTGTCAGTCCGTTTTTACGTAACACTTGGAACCACGCAACTCGCTGGCCCTATCCATGGGGTGTGCCTACTTCTCCCCGTCGTCTTTTTCCTTTCTCCCCTTCCCGTGTGTGATGTGGACCTTTTGGTGGTCCATGCGTGTAAGGCTCGATAGGACGATTCGTGGATTTCTTCCATTTTTTTCTCTTTTTTTGACATTTCTCTCGGTTCTTTTGTCCTGGATTTTTTTTGTAGCCTCGGTTTTTTTTCCACGCGTCTCATGGGATTTTTCCGCCTTTTGACGAAGTGGTGGCGATTACTCTCTCTCTCCTCCGTTGTTTGTTTTTTTTTCTTGAGTGATAAGACGTCCCCCCTTTCTGTTTCGTCTTGTTGCGTCCCTTCATGTGCACCCTGGCGTCGATAGTTTCTGGCGTAGTTTTCACTGCTGGTTCCCCCTTTTATTTCAAAGATACGAGAGATCGACTTTTTAAACCTTACTCGTTCTATCTTCGTCCTCAACACGGGACACGCATTCTCCGTTTTTTCCCCAAATCCGTTCACAGACGCAGCCCCTTCCTTTAAGGCGGCGGACGAAATCCCCCCTCTTGCCTGTCATTTAGTTCAGTTTCATTCTGTGATTCTTTCAGTCTTACAGATATGACCCAACCTTGGCCTTGCGTCAGCCAAGATGGGATTCCTTGCGTCGGTCGTCTTTGCTGGATTTCGTGCTTGTTTCGTTTTTGCTCTGATCCCCCTTTTTTTTTTACTAGAAATTGGGTCTCGTTCACCAGTCCACTGGTTTCAACGGTTCTGTTTTGTCTCTGGATTTATTGTCTCTAACGGGTGGGAATATTTTTTCGGATTCCGGGTTTTTTCTTCCAACTGCCTTTGCAACCCTACATCTTGACTGCCAATTTTACCCCATTTCACACCGTCCCCCCGTTCACAATGAACCCTCCTTCATGCCGTTTCTCGGCTGGATGTTTCAGTTTGAACCCTTCCACGGTGTTGGTGACTACTTCACCACCGTTATTTTCTCCAGTCTTGCAGCTTCTGTGTTTTTGGATTTTCCTGTTCCCTTTTTCTTTTCTCCATACCCCCCTCACTCATCTCTTCCCGTTCGTTGTTTTTTAGGTTTGGGCGTGCTTGCAGTTGGTTGCCCCCAGAAGAAAGTCAGAATGTCTCGATGTTTTTTCAAAGAAGTCCTTCACTGCCGTTTCGATTTCTTCCTCCTCATTGTTGGTTTGGCCACGCATGGACCATTTTTGACCCCCCGCGCTTTTTCTTTTTTTCGAAGCCCTCAAATCATCCCTGCACCCCCCCCCCAATTGAACCCCGACCTGTCTTGTATGCCTTGAAAGTAAGTTTCTACGCCCTTCTTCCTTTTTTTTCCCTTTTTTCCTCTTGATTCTCCCAACTTCTCACCCCCTTTTTTTCCGTGTCTTAGTTCCCAATGGCTCGTCAAGGCTTTCTCCTTTCCACCGCCCTCCTACCACCATCCCTTTTTTCTTTGACTAAACCCCCCCCTTTGAAGTTCATCTTTTAGCGGCATCCTTTTCCACGTTTTGGTTTCCTTCTGTTTCTTCATGGCCCTGCATATGCTGACGATTTTGCGGACGGTCCCAAATGCTCTCAGGTTATTCTGCGTCTTCCCTGCTTTTTCTGTTGCGCCATTAACTGTTGCCCACGGAACACCCGATCTACCGCTGTTTTTCATGTCCCCTTTCACTGGTCGTATCGATTTTTTCTTCTGTGCCTGCGGCGATTCTATTTGGACTCCCCTTAACGCTCCTTTCAAGTGGTTCGACGCCCTCCGCAGCCCCTCGGTTACTGATCGTTTTTGGCCGCACTATGTTTTCCTTCATTTCACCCTCCTTATTTTTCCGACCCTTTTTTTTTCCCCTGTTTTCCTTGCTCAGATTTCTCATTACCGTTTTGAGCTCGAATCCCTTATCATTCCGGCACCCGGTTCAATGTTTTGCTCCCCCCGCCCATCGCGTCAGTGCCCCCAAGCCCTTCTTGTTCCTTCAAAAATAGCCTGAGTCGTTTCCACGTGATCTATCGGTGGAAACAACGGCCCTTCTTTTTCCGCCTACTTGAAGAAGGCAATGCCGAGTTGAAATATATCTTTTGCACAAGCTTTTTACGATTTTTCTTTTCTACGCTGGTTTGCCATTGCCTCCGCCCGTGGTCCACCCCCCCCTTTGAGAAACTCCTTTTCGCATTCACCATTGGATTCCGCGTTTTACTCCTCGCTCTACCCCGATCTTTTTTCCCTTTCTTGCTCCTCGACGCCACCCCGGCAACAATTTTTTCTATAGCTTTCTTTGCTCGCCAATCGGTTGGTTTTCGTCAAATCGCGTGCCAAATTACCGGCATTTCCCCCTCCTTTCTCAGTCTTCAATTTTGTGTCCTTCCGGCGTTTTCTTCTTTCGCTACCATTTTTCAAAGTTGCAATGACACTGCTTCTGTCCTTCAGTTCGGAACATCCCCATCCCCCCACCACTGTGCTTCTCCCGGCTGTCCGTCCACCTTTGTCTTTGCCAGGATCCTCCATTCCATATGTTGGACCGCCTTGCCCCGAGTTCCCCGTTGGTTGTGCTTTATTTCCCCCCCTTGTCCCACGCTTCACTTTTTCGCCATTTTTTTTTTTTTTTTTTTTTCTCTCTTTTTTTTTTTCTTCTTTTGTCATTTCCTTATTAGACGCGTCCCTGTCGCATGACGACACTATTTTCCTTTCTCAACTTTGAATGTTTGCGCCTTCTTTAGTGTTTGCCTTCCGCCCTCGCCCCCAGCATCGGCCTACTTCTCTCGTGAAAATTCTCTGTCTCTCCCGGGGGAGGCGGTGATCCGAGGCGGGTTCACCCACTCAACCCCCCCGAAATAAATCTCCTTGCGTGTTCATCAGTTTGCCTTTGGGCGCTCCCTCATCAACCCTTTTTATCCAGGCAAAATGTGAATGTTTTCCCCAGGAGTCTACCCCCAAATTTTCCATTATTTATTTCACCCCAGCAGCTGTTTTTTTTCAGTACAGAGCTTATCACCTGGAGGTTCCCAAAGGGTTCTGGTTTTACCCCCCGTATGCTCCGAACTTTCGAGGCACACATTCAAACGTGCGCGGGGTACCCCAATCCCCTATCTCCTTGTTGTGTTGTGAGGATCTCTGTCACTCTTCTTTTCCTCGCTTGCTCTTCCCCCTCTTTCAACTTTCGAGTAATCCTGTATGGCCTTGTCCCCTGGGCATTCATTTGATACTCTCTGTACTGTCCCCAGTTCTTTGTCTGACCCTATGAATGAAATTTTTTCTCAATCTTCGCTTTTTTTTTGGCCTTGGATACACAAAAATTTATTATTTCGCTTGGCACATGAACTGTTTTGATGTGCTGTCCCCTTCAGAAGGTTTTTTATTTTGTTGACGGTTTTTGTGGGTTTCAGGACACTTTCGAACATTTGGTTTTTCTTCCATCTGCCTTCCCCGTCGCCAAAGAGCATTTCGTCTTCCTTCTGCTGCTCTTTTGGTCCTTCTTCATTCTTGTCGTTCCACCTCCTTTTCCACTTCTTAATGGAGTACCTCTTGTTTCCAGACACTCGATGCTCTTTTGTCTCTTTAGCTGGGTTTTCTGGTGCTACCGTGAACCCCACAGGCGGGATCTTTTTCCCCCTTTTGGACTTTTGGTCATGCTGTTGGTACAAGGCCTTCCACGTTGTGTTCCAACCCCCTTCTATTGCTGCAATTCCTGTTGTCAACTATTGATGCTTCCGTTCTGCCTGACAGTGTTTCCCCTCGGCGTCTTTGATTTTTTTCGTCCTCCTATGCGCCGTTCCTCTTATTTCCAAAAATGGCTTCGGTGATGGCTCAAAATAGGGCCGGTGCCTTCCCCGCTGATTGATTCGAAAGGCGGTAAGTTTTTCATTCCTTGTACTTCTCCCAAAAGCCAGTGTCCCGTTGCTCTTTTATCATTTTTTGGTTTCCCGATTCTTTTTTATTGATTCTTCCCCGGTCCCTGCCAACCCCCTTTTCATTTTGCCTTCCCCCGTCTTTTCTGGACGGCTCTCCATACTTTTTCCAGTTGCAGGTTGAGCTGGCGTGTTTCCCCACCCTGTGGACCCTACTCCCCCCCCTTTACCCGCAGGTAGCCCTGCCGGCTTCCAGTGTTTATGAATCCACTTCAGTCTAAGGCCCCAGTTTTGATCTACAGATCCTTTTCCTTTCTGTTTCCTTCCCCCTTGTAGTTGGCTTCTTTTGTGTTCTCCCCCCCCACCTCCTTTTTATTTTGATTGACTCGTTTTCCTACTTTTTCCCAACAGTGCTCATGTGTTTTCGTGCCTTTGTTTGGATAATGGTGAGGTGATGGCCCCCTGTTTGAAGTCTAGTCCCTTCTCCGATGCTGGCAATGGTTTTTTACTCTTCCTCTCCCTTTCCCCAATTGAGTCAGTCGTTTCCGGTCTTCGGTCAATTTTCTCTGCCTTTGAATTCGAGATTCCGTTTCGTCCCAATTTCCCCTCTCCCGTACCCCCGGGGCGGGGACTTGCCTTTTATGTCACTTTAGTTCTTTTCACCCCTAATTGACGATTTTCCGTTGGTTTCCAGAAAACCTGCCTTTGCCTTTTTTTTGCACCATGTTTTCTTCAGTCCACATGTCGCCGTGTCTTAGTTTCCCAGGTGCACATACATGTTGACCCTGAGTCTGCTTCACCCTTTCATGCCATTCGTTGCAAATCGCCCCGGGCTCTGCGTTTCCCCCACCCCTGTGAAGTCACTAAAAGAGAAAAAATCCCGTTGAAAGCGATGCCGGTGACGATTTCCACTCCGGTTTTTTTTCTCTGCTTGGTGAACCCTGGCTAGTCGGGCTGTTTGCTGCCCTGTTTGTTTCGCCCCCCTACTTTGTACTTTTCCTGGTTCTCCTTCGCACGGTCTCGACCAGATGTATCCCCCCTTCCTTCCCTGTGCCCCCCGTCCTTTTCAATTTCTCCTTCCGTTCTCCCTTTTTTGGTCTTGTTTTTGTCCCCTTCTTTGCTATCTTTAATGCTTCGCATCTCTTTTTTTTTCCCTTCCATTAGTTGCCAGCAGCCCCTCTGACTCCTCGACCCGGGCCTGGATTCGTTACTCATCTGACGCTTTTCTTCTGGTTCTCGCTCCCAGCAGGCATCTCCGACCTTCTTTCGCCCCTTTGGTGTGAGTCATTGTTTTCGGATTTATGGGGTCCCTACGCCCCCGGTTGTTCCAAGATCTCCACGGTCGACCACGGCGGATCTCCAAGCCTTCTGTTTTACAAGGTTTTTGTTTTGACTGAAGGTAGTCCTGGAAACGTTTTTGAAAGGCCGTGTCGGTTCTGCTATCGCACGGACCCCTCCACTGGATACTTCGTTTTTCTGACAGTGTTTTTTGGTTTTGGATCTGGGTCATTGCAAGTCACCAACCAACTTTTGGTTGTTCCAGGCGGTGTCACCCGCTGCCTCGCCCGTGAACCCAATTCTTTTTTTCCTCCACCCTGACCAATAATCGACGCCGAGTCTTCTTGTTGCACAACCTTTTGCGGTTTTTGCAAGCAGCTTCCCCCCATTTTGGTTTTTTGGGTTGGTGTATTCTTTTTGATTTGTCCTCCGAAGCCGAGCTCCCAATCAACAGTACCTGGCCCATCCTGGGTCGGACGGCTGCACTGTTCGCCCCCCCCTCACGTCCTCCAACCCCTGTGGTTCTCTTTTGCAATTTGCGTCTTAGGATTCAGCAGTTCGTCCCAGTTCCTCCCTTCACCATGCCAAACCCTAAGCGATCCCCTGCCTAACGGGGTCTTTCCGCGCTACTTCGCGTGTGTTGTGGGGTCTTTTCACCCGTTTTTTTTTGGACCGGTTCGCCTGCTGTCACTGTCTTTTTGTTGAGGCGAAGATAGCCTCTCGCGGATCTTTATATTCTTGCTTTTTTTATAGTTGATTAGAGTCTTCCACTGTTTCGGGTAAGGATTTCCTCCGTGCCTCCTCTCGGGCTTACCGTCTTTTCCGGTCCTTTTGTTCATGACCTTGGCTCCCCGTCTCGCCGAAGTTTCCTTTTCTGGTGTTGTGTTTTTGAGTTATCCCCTTCTTCGCTTGCGAGCCTCTTTGGATGTACCATGACCGCGATTTGCGTATCCTCTCCTGAGGCCTCGTGGTGAAATCTTTCCCCCCTTTACCGATGACCGCTATTCACCGATACCCGAATTCGACAAATTTTCCCCCGTCTTCCTTCCCCCGTCCGCTTCTGCCCGCCACATTCCCACGCTCGTTTGACACGCGTGACACTTTTTTCAGTGCGCCGTTGTCCTGCACCCCCCCCCCCATGGCATAGGTCAGTCATTTAGTTTGTTTCCTGTTTACGCGTCTGCAAATCGGCCGTGCCCCAGAGTCTCAACCTGGCCCCTTCTTCCAGTTTCCCTCCAAGCATTGCCTGTTTTTCATTGACGTTACTCTGTGAGTTGGTGTTATTTTTCTTGCGTTGTCGGCTTTCGTTTGCTAGTGAACCTCTACTCTAGATTTGGGCTTTCGTGTTCTCCCAATCCCTCCCGTTTTCAACGGGAGCCTGCCCCTGCGTCTGATTTGTTTGCTAGCCAAGGTTGGACCTCTTTTTTTCCCGTGATCTTCACCCGGTTTTGCCCTTGACAGTCCTTGTAATGCATTTACAGATCCCCCCCCCCCGGCAACACCCACCTTCCCCTCCCCCCCCCCCCAGGATCCGTTCCTGGTTTTGTGGAGGTGGGCAAAGGACCATTTTCCTTTTTTCCGTTTTCTACATTCTCAAAGTTCACTCATCCGCTGCAGCTTCTGGAATCTTTTCCCACACGTGGGTTTCTTCCCCCTCCCTTCCCCCCTCCTCTCGCCCAATTGCGTTGTTCGCAATTCCCAATGTGAGATGGCCTGCTAGGAGGGTCCCCAGGACCCCCGCAACCAGTTCCTCCTGGAAGTAACTATTTCCTCCCGGTCGATGATTGTACGCCCAGCTTTGCTTTTTTCCTCTTTGGACAGTTTTAAGTTCTTTGATTTTGTGTGAGCCTCGTTAGTTGCAAAATCCGAAGCAAACAATACTTGCGTTGCGAAAAATTTTTGAAGGTTTCTGCTTTCTCTTTCCTCCGGGCGGGGCATTGACCCCCCTTTCTCAATATTAGTCTCCTTTTAGGGTCTGGGTCTCCGTTCCCACCGTGTTCCTTCCTGTACCCGGCCCGAACCTTCCCAGGGATTCTGTCCCCCACCTCGTTAAGTATTTTTCCTCTGGGGCCTCGGGCTCCTTTTGATGATATTTCCTTTGCCCGTTCCCAGAGCGCATTTTTGACGCCATCTCGGCGGTTTTGACATTCTTTCTATTTCCGCTTCCCCGCCATTAACTTGTTGGGTCATTGGTTTTTCCGTTTATCCCGTCGTCTTTTTTTGGGGACTTTTGGCGCCCTCTCCTGCGAAGTTTTCCCCTGCGTCGCTGATCGGATCCTTGCACTGCTGCCCAGTCCGGGCCGAGCTTTCCAATGGCCAGTTTCCCCCCTCCTTGTACTGGTCTGCCGATGTCGCCCCCCAGTTTCAATTTCCCCTCTCTTCAATCCTTGCGACTTTGGGCTTTCGCCCCGAAAAGGCCACTTCCTTTTTGCGATCATGTTCAGATTTGTCCACGTGCCTACTCTGCCATGCTTCTCTTTTCCCCCCATCGCCACTTCCCCAGCTCCAGCTTCCATTTGCACCAGCCCAGCCCCTTACGTGTGCTTTCACACCCAATTCGTCCGATCATTTGACTTTTTCCCAACCAAAAAGAGTGGCAATCTGAAAAGAAGGAGCCTCGTTCTATCGCCGGGTCCCCCCGTTTTTCATGGGTCTTTTTTGAAGCTTTGCCTTGCGGCAATGACTCACGAGGTTGGAGGTTTTCCACCTGTGGCGACCAAACTCCTTACGCCTTCAAATGCATCTCGCGTCCTCTTTTTTCTCTTCCCAACCTTTTCTTCCGTGTATCACTTTGCGTGGGCCCCTTCAAGAAGTATCTTTCCCCTGGAGCTCTCCCATTGCTTCGTGTTGTAGTCAATCTTTCCTTTCGCCCACCTGCGTCCTCTTCCACCTGTGTTAGCGTGTCCTCTGTGCGATTTGCGCCCCATTTTTCCAAGAGGTTTTTAACGCTGCGGCGCAGGTCCGGGCTGACTTTGGTGTGTTTTGGGTGTTTGTTTGGGGGTAGGAAAAGCGAAAATCACCAACTGCTTTTTGCTGCTTTGGGTCCGGGCCAGTGATGGCCTGGTATGCGTTCCCATATAGTTGCCCTTACATTCCCCCCCCCAATCGTGCCCCGGTTGAAGGCTGTTAAGCTTTCCCTCCCTCCTTCCCCTTCCGATCTCGTCATTTGATGCTTCCCCTCTCCCCCAGCTGCTCCCTCGCAATCGTCTGGTCCCATCGGTGTCGTCTTGCCGAAATTGGAGGCTTGGTGCCTCGACCCGCCCCCCCATCTTCATAGTATTGCGGAAATGTCTGTTCGCTGGGTCTGGGATAATTGGAGACAAGACAATTTAGGCGGGTCTAACACAACGACAACTCTTTTAAAAACCTTTGGCCATGCTCTTTTCAGTCATTGCTTGTTGCGCGAAATTATACACTTTTGTTCCGGACCTGAAACTTTTACCTGCTTCTCCTACCAACTTTTCATATTTTCAGCAACCAGCATTTTCCCAGTCCCAGTTCTGATATCCCAAAATGAGGCCCCCCCCCCCGTCCCAAGGTAATTCCCGTTGTCTTAACTCCCCTATTGGCACCTCTCAAAGTCCTCTTTTGGGAACCCTTT
>Ga0179593_1431786_pt1 | contig 17526 bp, 29 predicted proteins | sample CZODoug2_1_08_16_FD_185931 | JGI IMG/M metagenome (GOLD analysis project Ga0179593, IMG submission 185931) | Vadose zone soil fungal communities from Angelo Coast Range Reserve, California, USA - CZODoug2_1_08_16fungal (PacBio error correction) | ecosystem: Environmental > Terrestrial > Soil >... | reverse complement strand
GATGCACCCCGACCTCTCCCCCCAAATATCCGGTGTTCTTGAGTGGGCGTGACATTTCCTCTGCCATTTATTCTGGCACCTTCAATAGGTGAATCGCATACGGATTGGGGACCTCCTGTTCATTTTTTTTTTACCCCCCTCAGTTGCCAGATTTTCCCCGCAGCCAATTGGTGTGATTCCGTCACCTCGTACCTTTTCACCTCTTCTGGTTGTTCCCAAACAGTTTCCTCCTTTAAGTTTTACCTCCCGTCCTCCCCTCCGGTTTCGTCCATTTTCCCCGAGTCCCATGGCGGAATTAGCTGCCGCCTCTCCGCTTAAAAACCGTTCCCCGATAAGCCAGGTCCTCTTACTGTGTACTTGGCCACCACCTTTCCCTTCATCTTTCCCCTGGCTTCCTCCCTCCTTTTTCATTCCTTTCCCATCGTTTCCGTCAGTAGTTTAGTGGGGTTGCATTGTGATTCATTAACCTTCTTGATGGGGTTCCTTGAAGGGGGATCGTCGATTTGGGATCCGCAGGCTTCAGGGTGGTGAGCGGACTTGTTTTGCGAAGTTTATCGTCTTCCCCTTCGCTTCTCCTTGCCGTTGCGGCGTCCCTTGGTGTGTGTTTGGAGGTTGCCCGAAGGTTCCTTGTCTCCCTCCCCCTTGTGATTCCTTCTGTCGCTCCCCTGGGAGTGGCCTGGTGTTCTCCCTCCCCCGGTTTTTCTTATTCTTCTTTGAACTCGCAAAGGGCCCCCACCCCTCTCCGTCTTTTTTTTTCGTTTTGAAAGTTCTACCCCCCAATCCTAATTATTTAATTGTCTGTAATTCCCACTTGACCGTTTTTCCTCCCCTACCGTTCATGTTTTTTTTTCCCGTAACCCCAATCCTCAATCCCAAATACTATTTTTTTCCTTTTGATTATTCTCGCTTCGTTTTCCTCAGATGGCGTCCTACCCCCATTAGACTCAACCCGATCCTCTTCTCGGACCAATTTTCTTGGAATAGTGAGTTTGTTGTTTGCCCATGGTTTTTTCCCTCTTGTCTTTCTTCCAATTCTCGTCTTTTAGCCCCCGTTTTCCGCCCCATTTTTTCTCCAAGCTCTTCTCCCATGTTCATGCACTTCCCATCTACCTTTTACCTTCGGCACGTCCTCCCTCTTATTCCATGCGACTTCTCCCACCTCAAGGGCTGTCATTAGCGAGATGATGCCCTCACGTAAAAGCTTCGTTGACAGCCGGACTGAGCCCTAGTTGGGAGTGGGCCCCGTTGACGTGCAGTGTCTATAAGCCAGTGGTAAAGACCCTCTCCTCGCGAGGGGTGCTGCCCCGGCGATTTTCGTCATACCTGAGCGTCCTCTTCCCGCTTGTTACCGTGACATTTCTTTCAGAACTTTTTTTGTTTTTCTGATTGCCGCATCATATTTGGCAATGACCGTCCGCTTTGTTCCCCCCATCAGTTTTTCCCCCTCGAAGGCCCAGCTTTAACCTGATGTGGAGTTTTTTTTCAAAGGTCTCTCTCTTTTTTTTTTTTTTTGGCGTTCCCCCCCCATCCTTCAGACAGCTTTCTCTTTAGTCTTTCCCCCCCTCCCCTAAATTGCTCCCTGGTCCTTTCACGTTATTCACTCTTTCCAGCTTTCGTGCACGACGATGTATTCCCAAGGACGATCTCCTAAAATCCGAGAGGCCGCTTTCTTCTGTGCCCTTTTCGAATGTACCCCCCTCCTTATACCTTTTCGCTTATTACCTGGACCCTCGACGTTTGTTGAACACCCCCCGCTTACCGGCATGCTGTTGGGATTGTTTCCCCCTATTCTCTTTTTTCTTCTTTCTTTTGCGCGGCTTGCTTTTTTATGAATAATTTGTTGGAGTGTTACCGAAGGTGACAGCGCGCCCCTCGTTCTCGGAAATCATTTGGCGCACGCCCGCGAATCTTTGCCCTTAACGTTTATCTGCTCTCCCTTCCCCACGTGGGTTTCTTTCTCGGGATTCTTCTTTTCTGCCTTTTTCTTTGTCTTCTTCATACTTTTTTCAGTTGCCACTTTCTTGCCCTCCCTCCATGTCCTTCTGATGGTCTTAGGATTCTCTCTTTCTCCCTTCTCCGTGTTTCTTATCGATCTCCTACAACCGTCCCTCAACCTCGTCCACCGGGCGGAGCGAAGGAAAGAACTGCCTTGCCCCGACAACTGCTCGTCGCCCCTCAGTTTGAATCCGATTCCCTCCCCCCCACGGGGTCCGGTGTTCCTATCCGACATTTTCAAAAGGATGTCGCGTTTGCTGTCAATGCTTTGCGGAATACGCCTTTCTCTCTTTATCGTTTCCCACTCACCAGTCGCGTTACTAAAGAAGCAAACTCAAGACTCCCCTCTCCCCTCACCCTCCCCCCCCCAACTCAGCTGGTTTCCAACTCCTTGGAGAGAGTCCGAGGGAATCCGGTTACCGGCTTCATTCTTCCCTTCCCCCGCCCGCCCGCCCGAGTAACAATACGCTGATGTCGTCGATCGCCCTTTGTCCTTATTCTTTCTACGTATTTAAGCTTAACTTGTCTTATACCCTCCTTTCCCCTTTTCCTGATCTTTCTGTCCCTCTAGCCTGTCAGGATTTGCGACAAAAACCACACCCTCTCGCCTTTTTTCCCAATCCCCTGTTTTGACCAGTTCTTTTTTCCCTCTGTTGACCTTTTTTTGTCCAATTCATGTCTTGCAAAATCTCTCTCTCTGCCATCCGAGACAAAACCCCATGGTGACCGTATTGTCACACCGCCCCTCGGCCTGCCGCTCGCAGATCGTCATCCCCTTAATTTTTTCCTGCCTTCGAGGATCGCTTTTCCTTTTTCTCTTACTTACCTTCAGTTCCACTACCTTCGCGGACAATAACTCAGCCTGCGTCACCGCTTTACTTTTAGGAAGATACCAAATCGCTACTGTCCTCCCTCAATCTTTAGTTTTTTGCTGTATTTTTCGCCCTCCTCCCCTTTCTGATGGCCGAGGTAAAAGTTTCGTGTGTGAAGGCCCCCCCTAATTGGAGCCAGATGTACGGCTGACCCCCGTTTCGTGAGTTGTCGTCCCCTTCCTTGCGAGTAGAACCGTTGACTGGAAACGTCCCCTTTCACGATCCCCTCTTTCAGCGACGCCTCTGTTGATGAGTCTGTCTTCGCCATATTGCCGCATCTCTTCTTCGTCTTTCTGGTACTCCCCCCCCCCCCCCCCCCCCCCTAAATTGTTAGTATTTTTAATGTTCTGGGAATTGAAAAAGCATCCCGTTGGCTTGTCGAGAAAAAGTTCATGTTTTCCCCATTCCTCAATTACCCCCCACCACACAATTTTTCTCGTTTCAAAAAGCCACACTCACCCTTCGTATCTCTTTTTTTTCCGCCCCTTTTTGCAGATTGGGTAAACTGATAGAATAATCCCCCCTGAGGAGAACAAAAAGGTCTGAAGGCCCCCGGCCCCTCTTTTTTTCTCTCCGCCCCGGCATCCCGATTCGCACCGGTAAACCTTAAGGGAACCCACACTCCCAACAACACACTTCGACCGTTCGATAGCGTAACTTCTCCCTATATTAAACTCTCCCACATCTTCGTCCTCCCTCAAAATCAGAGGCCCTGACTCCCTCTTTTTCCGCTCCCGTTCCCGTACAAGATACTGTCTATTCCCAATGCGACCCAAATCCGCGTTCAATGCAGGCACTGCCTTTTGTGGCAATACTGTCGGATGCAAGAAAGTCGATTTCCATTTGGACTTTCGTTTTCCCTTTTCCCCCACTTTTTCATCTCCTCCTGGTTTCGTTCTTGTTGACGCGTTCGAGGCTTAGCGCGCCTTTCCAGCATCGTGGTACTCCCTCTTTCTGCATTTTACCTTTGTCAAGCTCTGCTTGCGGTACGAGGTTCTCCTTCTCATCCCCCCCGCAATTGTCGTCAATTTGCCCCTTTTTGGCTCTTTTTCCAACCCCGATGAACTGACCTAGGTACCTTTCAAAGGATTTCCCACCTATTGGGTTCCGTCCTCCATCCAAGTGCTCTACCACTTCCCCCCGGCAGGATTTGAGAGGTTGTCCAGTTCGTCTCTTTTCCCCTCATAGCTTTTATATTTAATCCTTCCCCCGTGTTGTTGTTTCTCTCTTGCTGAACGTCCCTCCCTCCACGATCCCTTGGCGTGGTCGGCCAGGGACATTTCTGCATTTATGGCGGGGAACGTACCAATCTTTCCTTGGAAATCCTGCTGGCGGCTTCCCCCATCAGTCCATGGACCCTTAAGGGTAGCCTCTGGGCCCAAGTTTTTAAATGACCTTGTTTTTTCTACGTATCACTTCTTCCGTGCCTGCTGGGTTTGCACCCCAACCCGCATACTTTTCATTTCCCTTTCAACTATGGACCAGCCGAATTGGACCCCTCAGTATTGCATTTTTGCGACCTCGCCTAGGCCGCTTACGCTTCAACTTCACTGATCAGGAACTTCTTGGTAGATCCCCCTTTTTTGACCCTTGAACTTCCCCCTCCTGGCTAGGAATAGATTATTACTCCAGACTTTCTTTCATCTGCCACCAATCGGTCCCTTCCTTCTTTCGCTGGTTCGTGGCGGCATTTTGCTTCCCTGCCACCCCTTATGTTATCGGGGACGGAGCGGTCACTCGTGTTCATCTGGACCTCAATGCTTTTGGCGCGTTAAAGAGAATCCTGCTGGCATTTCTTTCTCGTTTCGTCTCTATCGCGACGGTCGCTCCCCTGGGGGTGGAGTTTTATTGCCCCCTACGGTTACCTTATGTTTCCGTAGAGATAAAATGTTCCTTGCAGCCCCTTTTTTTTGGTGGGGCCCCCCATGGTTGTCGCAAGTGTTTATATTTTTCTTCTTTTTTCCCCCTCTCACCGCTTCAAACCCCACTCTTCTCGATTGTTGCCCTGTTGCTTTTTCACCGTTTCTGACCAATTCGTCCTGGGTTTATTTGGTAATGGCTTCCCTCCCCAACTGACCGGTTTATCTTCCCCTCCATGAGGATTGTGCTTTTTACCATTTCCCACACTACCTTCCTTCCCCAAATGAATTAAAATTTCTTCTTTATAAACTCCCTGATTCTGCTTCGATCTTCAACTTATACACCCTTCCGTAAAGTCATTTCGGATTTCTCTGACCTTTTTCTGGAACTTTCTTTTCTTGCCTATTTCTAGGCCTTTTTTCAATAGGACTCGGATTGGCATACAATTTTTCCCCTCCCCCATGGTCCTACAGATCAAACTTTTTTGCCATCCCAATCGAACCCTCCCTTCTTCGTAATACCGAGGTGTGCCCTCGCAAAGAAACACCTCTTCGGATGAATTTAGCGATTTGAGCTCTCCTCCCCCGTCAAGCTTCCCGCCGATTCTTCCGACCCCTATTTGGATTTCCCTTGCCTGAATCTTCTATAAGAAGGTAAGATCGAGGTTTCTCCCCCCGGCTTTTCCGCCCCTTAGGTTTTCTCTTTTTTTTTCCCCATCGCTTTCATGGCCTTTTTTTTTTAGTGATCAGCCGGTCTCATTGGTCCTCTGATGCAGCAAGAGAGCTTGGCAATGACAGTCCCCTCTGGTTACAAGTCCTCAACCTAATAAGCTTTTTTTCCACCCCTTTCTTGGCGTTTCCACCGTCCCTCGCTTGTTTTTTTTTTCTGCAACCCTCCTGAAGACAACAGGCTATCTTTCCGCCCTCCGTCATTCACCTTCCCTTTCTTTTCCATGCAGCCCCTGGTATAGCGTTAAAAGCTATCCAGTAGACCGAGATGCCACCCCGGACAGATCCTCATCACTCCCCCGCATTTTGCCTGGGTCTGGTCGGGGTCCGTTACAGTTCTGACATGACCCCAGCCTATAACTTCGACGGTATTCCGGACTAAAGAGAAGATATACGATCCGGCTCTCTCCCCCCTCTTTTTCTCTCTCGACTCTTCCCCCCCATCCCCTACTACTTCTCCCCCTGCATGCTTCGATTCCTTGCCCCCCCCTTCATCGTGCTTCCGCATGGTCTCTGGTTCGCACGCGGATATTCTCATATCAAGATCACTCTCTTCAATGCCCTCTAGGTCAGCCTAACATTGATGCTTGCGCGCTGTGGCTCAGCGCTATCCCTTTACTTTTAGCCGCCATTTCCTCTTCTCCCCCCGCCCTCGATCATCCTCTTCCCACACCTCCCGCTCATAATCCCCCGCACTCTGCCTTTCTTCTCCTCCCTCTTCTGATTTCCCCTTAGCACCCCCACTTTTTCTATCCCTCTCTCTCCCTGGCTCCCTCCTACTCCCCCCCCCACGCTCCGTTCCTGTCCATTCCGTCCCACCCTGATCTCTTCCCCAACTTCCTCCCCCTCCCCTCCTCTATCCGTCACCCTGCCTCTCACGTCTGCATCCTTATCCCCCTACTCATGGGTTATCCTCCCCCTCTCCCCCCTCCCACCCCCGTCCTCTTGCCCCCGCTCTTGCGCTTAATCTCATTTTTTCTTCTTACACGCCCACCTCTCTATACATTTTTCCCTCCCCCTTCGTTCTCCCCCTCCCCTTGTTTTGATTAAGTTTTCCCCACGACCGTGCCCAATACCGTTCCGAGCCGGTCTACTTCATAGCCCCCGCCTCCCACCCATGCTGTTACCTTCCTCCCTCTCACTCTCCATCCCTACTAAATATCTTCTCAAGCCCCTCCAGTTTAGCTCTTCGTTTCCCATCCTCTTCTTTTCTCTCGCGTTTATGCTCTTGGCTCGAGGACCTGAGCAGGGGATTTTCCCGCGAAAGTTACTCTCCCCTGTCATTCAACCCTCCCCTCCTAACTTCCTCCCGCCCTTCCCTCCCTTTAGGCACCCCTCCCCCCTCTTACCTCGCTTCTCGAACCCCATCACCTTCACCCCTTGCCCGCATCGTCATTAACTCCCCCTCCCCTCCCCCCCTACCTCTTCCCCGCGACCCTCAGCCCTTCTTTGGCTCTCTATCCCCTTCTTCTCCGCCACGCCCACGCACAGCGCCCCGCTCACTACCACCCTTGCTCCCTTTCTGTCTTACCTACCTCGCCCCCCCCCCTCCCCTTCGCGCCCCCTCTATTCGTCCCCTCCGTGTCTGGTTCCCTTCCTCCCACCACACTTACCGGTTATCCCCTTTCTGATCAGGAACACCACGTATACCATCCTTCCTCCCTCGGATGCCGTGCCCTTTATCTCCCGTGGGTGATATCCCGATCCCCTCTTCCCTTTTGGTCGTCATCGGCTGACAGTCTCCCCGCATTTACCTTCCCCCCCAATCCTACCCCTCTCCCCTCTCTCTCAGCTTCCCCTCGAACCCCTCTTACCGCTCTCCTCCATCTCTCCCACCCCCCCCTATCCTCCTTCCCACCTTCTCCTAGCTTTCCCTCTACAATTCTTTCCCATCCCACCTACCCCCTCACGCTCCATTTTTGACATTTACTTCCCTTGCAGACCCCTTGAAACTCTCTTCATTTGGTTCCCCACCTTCCTCCGTCTCCACCTCCATGGGAGCATATGCAAGCGGAGCACCCCCCCCCCCCAAAAAGACCCAGACGCTTACACCCCCCGACGACAATAACCCGCACCCACAACCCGTCCCTAGGCGATCACCCCCTCCCCACCATGTGGGTGTGTTGTCTTGGACTTCTTCCTCTCATTGTTCGTATTCCCCCCGCAGTTCTGGCCTTCAGTCCCCTGCCAGAAGGAGCGTTCGAAGCGATTCTCTCTTTTCCCTCCCCCTTTTTTGTTTTTTGAGCTCCCTCGACGACATGCGGGCGGCACTCCTTTGAATTCCTTGGTTCAGTTCATTTTCTCCCCCGTCTTTCCACGCCACCCCCCCCGTTTTGTCAGGATGATCGCCTCCAATTTGAATTGCCAAAAGGATTTGATTTAGCAATGGCGTTTGCCTTTCTGTTAGAGCGTACTCCACTTACCCCCCTCAACTTTTTGATGTTGTTCATCCCGCCACGGCCGCCCACCCCTAAGCATCCACTCGATACAAACACTCCCAACCACCCTCCTTCTTCACTCGGTTCCCCCCACCCCGTCGGAGATGGAGTTCGGTTTCCTTTTAGTTTAGCTTTCTAAATTTACCGCCGTCCCTCAGCAGCAACTCCTCGGATTCGTGACTCACTTTGGAATCCGTTCTGCGACGTCGCTTTCTTTTCTCCCTTTCACTTGATTGCACTTTTCCCTTCCTTTAGCGGAACCTGAGTTTTGTTCAGGCTTTGCCGCTCCCCCTCAAACCGATCTTGTGGCCACCCACCGCCACTCCCCCCTTTCACAAGCTGTCTCCCTGTTGACTCAGAGGAGTCGCCCAAATAGCTCCTCTCCTTCTCATCGCCCAACAAACACCCCCTTTCTCCTCTTTTTTCATCCACTTTCACTTAACCAGCGGCTATTGCACTCTCTAACCCATAATTAGCATGGTCGCCCTAATGACCCTTCTCTTTACCCCTTCTGATCGCTTCTAACTGCCCCTGCTGAAAACCCCACCCCTTTGGAGGAATAACTTCCCGTCCGGTGTCACCGCTTTTCCCCCGGACTTGCATCTTCTCCCCATTCCCCCTTCTCCCTGTTTTTTGAGACTCATTATAGGTAGGCTGCCTTCCAGGTAAAGGGTTCTCATGGTTCAGCAACCCTGAAATTGGATTGACCTGTTCTGGCACCAGTTCGGACTTGTCCCCCCGCCGCGGCCGATGGAAGACACGCCGATTGTGACCATGTCCCCGCCCATCACTATTCCTCCACGGACTCGAAAGATCCCTATTGTTGCTGCTGTGTATTGGTGTCCGGTCGCCATTTTTTTTGACGATCTCGTAATCTCCGGACTGACGAATAGTAGTTTTGGCCCCTCTTTCTGGGTCAACTTTTTAAAATTTGGTTGTCGATTCAAATCAGGTTGTCAACTCTTGACCAAATTAAAAATTAAATGTTTCTACGTTTCCCCCCCCCACCTCACAATTCGATCGATTTTCTGCTTCGCTTGTACACAACCTTGACTCCTACCTTGCTTGGATTACACCCCCTTTGCCGGCGTCACGGCCAGATTTTTGACGCCGACGGATCCAGAGCAGTAACCAGTCCGGGCAATGAAACACAACAAACCACACCCCCCCATTTCCCTCGCCCTCAGCCTTATCCGTAACTGGTCCTCGCCGACTTTGCAGCCCCCCCTCGTCCGCCCTCCGTCCCCCGAGCTCGCTATCTCCGCTCTTTTTCCCCCCGTCACCTACACCATCCTAATTTTCCTGATTCACAACAGAAAAATACCAAGCCTCTCATTCCGATTTTTGCCCTTCGAAGTCTGCTACCCGGTCAGACAGAGCAGGCTGCGTTTTTCAATTCAAAACTGTCATCTCCTTTTTATGCTTTATTCGTCAGCTGGCCGCTCCCCTATTTTGCCCCATGCCTCGTTGAGTGTTGAAATAAGCGAGTTAGGCATTTAACAATCCGGATTCTGTTTTTTGCCACCCTAATTGTTACTATTTTTTCGTTTAATCTTGATCAAGAAATTGCGGCACTTTTTCCCTCTTTCCTTTCCTTTCCTTGTCCCCCCCCCCTAGACCTGATCTGTCCAGCCGCCAATTTTGATGAATTACCCCTTAGTGGGTTGCGCCATTTTCAAGTGCTCGACCCCCCCTCCTTCTCCCTGGTCCAGGGGAATCGTTCTTCGTCTAGTTCAGGACTTCTTTTTCGTTGGTGTGAGATCTCTTCTGAACGATGACGGACTCAAAACCGATACTTGCCGTGGTCGTTCCTGCCTGTCGAGCATTTCTTGCTTTCATTACCCAATAGGTAAGGTACTCCGACTTTGACTATAGGTTTGGGACAATTATCATGGGGCCCCACCTTTGCGACATTTCCCGTTTTGATTCCGACACCTCGTACATCCCTATGAGTGTGCAAAAACCAAGCACTCTTCAGGGAAAGCCGTGAAGTCTCTTTGTCCCCACCTAAATTGCATTGGCGTTTATTCGCGACGTCCGCGTAACGTACGATGCCGTTCCTTCCCGATTTGCCCATTTTTTGTCCCTTGAAACCTCCTCAGGCCTTGTATTTGCATTTGAATGGCTTAATCCCAGACTTTCTTAATTGACCCATGGTTCATTGCCTGCATTTCTGAGTTGGTCGGCATTTTTGATTAGCCCATGTTTTTTCCGTTCTTGTTTCCTTTCTCTTTGATACGTGATTCCACCTTTTTTGTCTTCGGCGCAATTTGTTTGTTGCTTGATAGCTTCGTCTATCGCGGACGTCGTTCTCTGTGTTTCTGTCCTTCATGACTCTGTACCTTCTCATCGTGCCGTCGGCTTTCCCCCCGGGCGTTTCTTTTCCTTATGGTTTTCTCCCTCAAGTGGGGAGTATTCTTCGGCGTTTCCCCCCCTGCGCGCACAGCGGCACCAAAATCGAGCCCGTTTTGACCGTTTCTTTTTTCAAAAGTAGCTTTTTGCTGACCCCCCCCAATAGTGTGCTTTATTATTTTCTTGACCCTACCCTTTTTTCTCGACCCTCCCGTTCTTTTTCTTAAAACCGACCTTAACATTTATAATTTCCTGACCCCCCCCAGAATCATTCGGCTCGTTTTCCCCATTCTTTGACCCCTTAGGCCAAAGATGCTATTCTTCCCGCTGTCCCTTGCTGGGATTTCTTTTTTTCCGTTGCCTTCAGGCGTTCTTCCATAGTCCTCGGTTTTTTGTTTGCCACGTCCGAAAACTGGGCGCTGGATTTGCCTTCCCCCTCGCCCCCCCTTCTTGTCCTCCTAGGTCCCTTTCGTCCCCTCCCCAAGAACTTCCCTTCTGCGGAGCAGGCGCTTGCGCTCTGAATAAGTCCAAGACATGACTTGTCACGCGTATTTCCGCCCCTTGAGTTGGGAGTGGGCCCACCTTTTTTCCTATTCCGGCGAAAGAATTTTCAGCCTCCTCCCCTTTTGCTACCAGGCTTTTCCCGCCAAGGACTCCTTTCTCATGCAAGTTCAGGCCTCTGTTTCGGCCTGGATGGTCAGTTGCCCCCGTATAAGTTGTGTTGTTGGGCTATGATGCAGCAGAGGCTTTTGGGCCCCCAATTTTTTTTTTTTTCCATGGACAAGGAAGTTCCCCCACATCGAAAGGCCACTTTTTTCCCATTTTTGATTGGCGTGTCCAACAGGCCGTTGTTTTTGGTGTCTGACAAAATCCTAAATAATTTTCTCTCTTACGCTAAGCCCCTCCTAAATTGCATCGATTTAAGCATCAAATTATCCTTCCTGTTTTTTCGTCGCAAGACGAGCATCTGCCCCCCCAATCTCTTCGCCGGAAATTCCTCCGAGTTTTGCGGCGGCGCATCAGAAGGACAAGAAGTTGACTCGCGGATTCAACTCGGTCCCTCCCCCTTTCTTCCCTGGAAGCTTTGCTGCTTTTTTTTGATTTTTTTTTCGTCTCCGAGGGCTTGATTGTTGGCTTTGGCTGCCTCATGTCTTTTCCTTTTCTCGGTTCCGCGCGCCAATCGTGTTTGAAAAAGAAATTGGCAGCCTCAAGCTCCTCCTTGCACCCCTAGGCGATCATCTGACCAAGTGGGGTTGTGATCGTCATTCTGACTGGTTCGATCATTTGTCTTCGCATGGCCTTCCCGCTTCCCCTCCCGCATGTAGACTTGTTTTTCTGACGGTTCCTTCTGGGAGCTCTCTCTTTTCCTCTCAAAGTTGTGCCGCGCAGACGAATAAGAGACACCTACATGGTTTTTTTCCGCTTCCAGAACTGTTTCAATTACCCTCCTCCATTTCTGCTAGCATCCCTCCTCACGCACCCATTTGGTCAGGATGGCCCGCCCTCTAACGTTTTTTGTCCCACAGTCTCTTGCGGGCGCCCCTTCTTCGGTTGACTCATTAGAGCGTAATCGGTAAATCACCGCATGATTTTCATCCTCACCGCAAACAATCAAGCCCACGAAACCCTGCAAAACACTTCCCCCCCCCCACAGCTCGGTAATTTTTTCCAACTGTGGAGATGGATTCTTTTTGAATACCGCTCTCTTCGTTTTTTCCTTCTCAAATCGAAGAATTCCCCCCCAGCAAGCAACTCGCGGCTCTGACGAGCGCTTCCTCTCTTTTGAGACGTCTTTACCGACTGCTCCCATTGTTCCCTCTAATCCGGCGCAATTTCCTGCTCGTGCTTCGCGGTTAACTCTCTAATTATGTAGTAAGATTTTGCACAACAACCCTCCATTCGCCTGGTACCCCTCCCCAACCGCCCCCGTGGCCTTCTTTTGATTTTTTTCCTTTTCCAGCGAGTCTGCCCCATAGCTCCTCTGCCCGTCATCAGCTCCCACCCAACACCATTTGCGTCTACGATTCCCCATCCAATAACCCACCAGTGCCTGAAGCGTTTGTCCCCGAACCCTCCTTAGGATCTCCTGTTCCCCGCTTCTAGTATTATTTACCTCCTTTCCCCCGTACTTCCACGGCAAAGGTTGCCCCCTATTTCGGAAATAACCCGTGCTGTACCCTCCTTTCCTTTCGGCAGTCTCTCCTCTTAATGATTCATAGGTTGAGTTCGTTGCGAGTGCTCATCGTAGCCGGCCGAAGGTACCGTTTCTATGTGGAAGGCAACCCCCCCAGACTGTAGCAGCTGGCGACCTGTTTTTTCCTTGTCGCCAAGCCGGTCGCAAACCGATGACCATGGCGCCATTCCCGACTCCCTGCCCGGTCAGGTCTCTTCTCTTTTTGCCTGATTTGGGTCGGTCGACCATCGGGCCTCGACCCCTGAAGTCGTCTTTTTCCATTAAGAATTGAGTATTGTCTTGAGTAATGGTTCCTTTACCCCGTCCCCTCCTCTGGCTGTTACCCGGTTTAAGACGACTCCCCCCAACTACACAAGTACGAACTTGTTCCTCCAACTGCAAGCCCCTCGGTATCGTTTTGCTTTTTGCGCTGGGTCCCTCCTCCGAATACTCCACAACCCTAGACACTTGGCCATGGCCCAGATTTTCTCGTCCCCCCTCGTATCCGCTGGCCCTTTCGCGTCCTGGGCAATACAACAAAACAACAGGCTCGCACGTAAGCGATCGCCTTCCCTTTTTCCTCGATCAGCCCATTGCAGCACCACACCTCGTCCTTCCCCTCCCTGCGCCCCAGAGCCTTGCGGCTACATCTTTTTTCCCGCTCCTCCCTCCCCCAGCCTACATGTCATTATCCACAATGCCACAAGCCCAGCGAAATGCATCACGAAGATGGTGGCCCCCCTGAGAAAGTCCCTGGATGAAGCGTCCAGATTCTTTTTCGCAGGATTAGTTCTTAAACTGTCGGGCTGAATTTGCCTTTTTTCTCTTTCGCGGCGCCGCGATTCCCCAATGGCATCGTGAGTGTAAGCGTTTCGTATTTCTTGAATACGATGCTGTTTTGTTACCCATCTGATGAGGTACGACGGTGATCGGGTCATTCCCGGAAATTTTCCCCCCCCCTCACTTTTTGAGTTGCCTTTTTCACCCCTATGTCCCCTTCTAGTTCCCTCCGTTCCCACTTGTTTCTTTCCCCTTCCATGTTGGTCCTGAAAGAAAATAAGTTCTCGCCAATGTCACTTCTCCCCGGCAACCGTGGATCCCCTGTGTTAAGGTAGGTATCGTAACCCTCCTTATTCATCCCCCCTCGTTGTTTTTTTCGAGATCTGTTTCCCTCTTTTCCGCCTGAACACACCTCGGTGGCCGTTCGTGAAGTGACATTGTCTCCCTTGATGGCTTCACTTTTTACCTTTAGCTTTTTTCCATCCGCCTTGACGGCTGGACCTCGGTCATGGGTTTTCAGAAGTTCCCTGTTCTTTTTTCACAGTGCCTCCCCCTTTCGGGATTGCTTCGAATAGTAAACCAAGCTATGGTGTGCACCCCCCAATGCATTCTGATTCCTTGAATCGAAGCTGGAGTTCCCACTTCCTCTAACATTTTTTTCGCGTCCTCTTCCTCGTCACACGTCCCGTCTTTTTTTTTTTTTCAGACTTTGCCTCTGAGTTTTGACATGGAAACTAACGCCATTCTGAACGGATGGCTTCAGCAGCCTTCTCATTGCCACCCCTTAATTTACTGATTTCAGGTATTTGGCGTTCCCCCCTTTGTGAATCATGGAACATTCGATTTTTTCCCCCCCCCCGGGACGGGTCTCTTGGATCTCTGGTTGCAGGATCTGGGTGCGTCCGCGACGATTTTTTGCTCTTTATGATCGAGTCCGGTACCATATCCTCTTCGGCGGATCCCCTGGTTGTTGTGTGTTGATTCATTTCCTCCTTCCTGTTCTCCTGTTCTGCGACCGGCCTAAACCTGGTCCGTGGAAGCCTCCATGGTTCAGAAAGTGTTTTGGTGAGTTTACCTTGGACCCTCTGCAAATCCTCCCTCCGATTGTGGCGTGGCGTTTTTTGAATTAGCAGACACAATTACTTGTGTAATTGGTTAATTGAGCATTGTAACACCTGCCCGTCTCGACACAGAGGCCTTGGCCTTTTAAATTTACCCATTCTCAATACCACCCAATTCTTCAGATTTGAAAGACGTAATCGGCGAGTCTTCTTTCCCCAGTGGCGACCGACACCTTTAGACCCCAGCCCACCCTCTTCCTCTTCGTCCTTCCCTGTTCTTTCATCGTGATGGCTGCCTTATCTTAGTTTCTTCCCTCTTGACGACGGATTCCCCCCCTCCCCTTTTTTTTCCCCCGCAATGGTAGCCTTCTCAATGTCATTTTTTCCCCCTCCCCCCCCTACCTCGGCGTCTACCGAGGCATGCTCCCCTCCGCAAAAGACCCTCACATATGAGGCCTCATCGGATTGGAGCTCACCGCACGTAAAAGCGTTCCAGCTTCCGCGTTATTCCTCCCTCGTGGGGTTTGCCTTTGCCGTGCGTACCTTCCCCCCCCGATAAGAAGGTCCTCTTCTACGATCCTCGAGGGCGGTCCCAGTTTTCATCCAAAGGTTTTCCCCGATCGCCCCACTCGTTTTTAGTCTGGTTCGTGGACCTTTGGAGAAGTCACCTTCCTTTCTCAGTTGTTTTTTTCCTCCTGCTCCGCCCGCTTCGCTTTTAAATGACCCAGTCCTGGAAACGGACTTCATCGAAGTCCCGCTTCACAGTGATTGGCGTTGTCCTCCACAGGCGAGATCGGTTTTTACAAAATTCTGTTTAAGACACCTCCTGCCTCTTCCCGCTGCCCGATTTCTTCTTTTTGACCTATTTCCCAGCCACGTTTGTCGCGTTTTAAAGTCGCGCGACTTTATGGCCCCTATCGACCCTGAACTAAACCGCGAGTGCTGTTCTGGATTTTTTCGTCCTGCCTGCCAATCCCTTCCACCTTCGCGGTATCACCTGCCCCTTCCCAGACGGAAAAAGCTTAAACGGCCTTTTTGTGGGAGGTTTTTTCTCTTCGTGTCTTGATGTTGGCCTCTTTTTGCGATTCCCCCTGGTGAGTTACTTGAGTCCGCGATACAATAGGATTAAGACCCCCAAATTGGCGCAGCACCATACTTTTGCAATCGTGTAGACCCCGTTCCCTGGACCCGGGTGGCCTTTAGGGGGGAGATTCTTGTCGCTCTTTCTTTTCGGAGTCATTCCCCCTCAGTTCTGCCTTCTGATGCACCAAAAAGCTTTTTTTGGTGAACCCACTTTATGTTTGACGTTTCTTCGGATACCTCCTACCCCCCGGTGGTTGTTGTTGATCTTGATAATTCCTTTCCACCTCTCCCTTTTTCTTTTTTTCCTCGAAGGCCAGACCTGCTTGACTGACTCCGAAATGCGCGCCCGCCGAATAAAGACCGCCCACGGTGGTCAGGATGTCTTAACTTGAATTGCACCCCAGATCGTTGTGAGGTTCCTTCTCGTCCCCCCCCGATTCATCTCTTGCCACCGCATGTTTTCCCTTCCTCCCCACGCGCCCCCCAATTAAGCCTACACGACTCACCCCCCACCCCACCCAACCCCCCCCCCCCCCCCCCCCCCCCCAACCATCCCACAAAGTCATGCCCTAAGATGGTCCCCCGTAGGAGTGGATCCTGGACCCCTTGTCGGTTTCTAGCCCCTTTCCCCGCTCTGCGCCTCTCTCGGATTTTTCCCCCCCCAGATGAAGGTCTCGTGACGACTTCTTTTTAACGCTGATCCTGTTGCTTTCACTCGGACCCTTTTTTTCTATCTTCCCTGAGATCTTTTGTCTTCAGATTGTCCCTGCCCCAACCCGATCCTTTGAAAACGCTACGTTCCCTCTTGACTTCCACATGTTTACTTCATTGTCAGATTCCTGTTTTCAATAGCTCCTATGCGGCCCAGCCAACACCCCCCAAGAGACCGATGTTCTTCATCCATTCCCTCCAGCCCTGACGCGATTTGCAGCTTTAATACCCCCTCCCTTGGTGACTTTCTCTCCCTCAGTCTCCCTGTATTCTTTACTTTATTATCGTACCCCCTTCAAAAGGTGCCTCACAATCGCGGGCGGGAGGGAAATCAGCCCCTCCCGCTTTTGCGTTCCCGCGGCACTTTTCCCCGAATGCCCTCAAGGACCGTTCTTTTCGTCGTGCTGATTCCCTCTTTTTAGGACGGCCGACTTGGGTAGATGGGGAAGGACCAGACATTTGGAGCCTTGTGGCGACCATGTTGGCGTTTTCCCATCTTCCTATGAAGAAAACTTCCTCTCTTGCGCCTTCACCTATTCCCAGCACGTTTCAGCGTACGATCGCCCATCTTGTTGCCGAGTGTTTGAGAGTCGAAATCTGGTAGATATCGCCTCCCTTCGTTTATGAATCCTTTTTGAGAATTGTCTGAATTTTTTTCCCTTCGGATTTTTTTACAAACACCTTTTTGTTTTTAGAACTGTTTCATTTTTTTCCCCCCCTTCCTACTTACCAATTCCCCCCCTTCCTACGGGTTTCACCGTTTCCCACCGAACGCCACCCGATGAGTTTTGCTTTTTTTGTTTTCTTTTTTTTTTTACTCCGAAGAACTCCTGCCCTGGGCTCGGCCGTCCCCTCTTTTTTGATCCCGACTGCCTTCTCTGTCACTTCCACCCATCATGAAAACTACAAAAACCCCAGTCCAATCAGCGATAGCTTAACGGACTCTTCTCACCCACGCAGCAAACCATTATTCCCGCGACCCCCAGCCTCGGATCCCCCTCTCCCCTTCCTCTCCCCTCACCTGTTCCACCCTCCCCCTAATGTGTTTTCCCCCCATTCGACCCATAACAGCGAAATGCCGGACTGACCGTGTTGCCCATGTCCTCAATCGGCGAAGCCTAAGCTCGCAGTTTAGTTTCCTGTCCCCTTTCCCCCTCGTCCGCGGCCTTCTTCTTCAGTTTGTCCGTGAGAGGCTTATGATTCGCCCCCCACCGCATTTTTCTGTTTAAAGCTTTCTGCATGTTCATCTGATCTTTTTTTTTTTCACCCATCCTTCTTTAGTTCGCGGTGATTTTGACCTCCCAAAGCCTTCTTTAGGCATTTGGACAAGAGTCTTACCTTCTGGTTCAACCAAGATGCGATAGGTACCGTCGCTTCCTTTTCCCCCTTTGGTTCTTTCCCCCTCAATCAGTGTAGTCTGTCAATTCTACACGTCCACCCGGTGTCTGGTTGTTCAGGTTCGCGTCGTGAAGC
>Ga0179593_1510132_pt1 | contig 17527 bp, 21 predicted proteins | sample CZODoug2_1_08_16_FD_185931 | JGI IMG/M metagenome (GOLD analysis project Ga0179593, IMG submission 185931) | Vadose zone soil fungal communities from Angelo Coast Range Reserve, California, USA - CZODoug2_1_08_16fungal (PacBio error correction) | ecosystem: Environmental > Terrestrial > Soil >... | reverse complement strand
CGCGGATTTGGTTCCGAAAAAGGAGGATATGGTCTTGTTCCCTCCTAGCCCTCTCTCCTTGACCGCTGCCGTCTTTCCGCATCCTTTCTCCCTCGAAAGGAGGATTTTCCAACGCAGTTTTTTTTCCCGCCTGCATGACTTTTACGACCCCCAGTATACTGTCCGCGGCCGACAGAGAGCTTCGATGCTCCCCCCGTTGCGCTCTCTACGAAAGGTTACTTCTTTTCACTTAATTTTGAGGACCTGGTACACTCGGTTTTTAGCTTGGACCTTGCGTACGATTCCTGCTTCCTCACCTATTGTTTGCGTTCCACTATCTTTTCGCTCCTGCACGAAACCTTTCGCTCGAGCCAGTGAAACACCCCCTTCTTCCGGTATCACGAAGCCTCCATGCTCGGAGGGTGTTTTTCGTGTATGTCGGCGTTTTTTGACATCAGCTCATTCCCCCTTTTATCGAAGATTGATCTTTGCGAATTTTTGGCCCTTTTTGCACCCCCCCCATGCAACGGGCTTCGACTGAACACCACCCCACTTTGCTTGCTCACCTTCTTTCAGTTCTCGGGTTTACTTTCTCTGGCACTATGGGACTCGTGGGCGGAGCCGGCCCATTCCCGTTCCTGTTTCTTCCTTTCTCTCGGGGTCTCCTTCCCAACATATCACTTGTTTTCAGTTCTCGTGCTGTTTTTTTGCTTTCCCTTGTGTCCCCCCCTCTCGCCCAAGGCTTGAGAACCTTATGATAACTTCCAACCTGGCCTGATTTCGCGTCCTTCATTTCTGTGCCGCGTCAAAGTGAGGATTTTTTTCGCAGTCGATGCCTCTTTCTTGTTGATTGCCTAAATCCTTTTTTTTGTCGCCGTTTACCGTCAAGGCTGAACTTTCCTGACTGGCTCGGCGAGATTTTTACGGAGATGTTCCAATGAGTATGATGTCCTTCACTGTCTATGGCTCCAGATCACGCTCGCTCCCTTCGTAATCATCCTCGCCCAAGCTTCCTTGTTCCCGCGAAGGTGAATCCCCTACTGCCCGTTCATGAACTTAACGCTATTTTCCGCGCCCCTACTGGCGGTTGCGTGATTCCGCCCGCTCCACCATTCCTATGAGCACTGTAAGCGCGGGACCGGTTCTGTGACTTTGAACCTTTCGACTTTTTTTGAGAGGCCATGCTTTGCGTCTGTTCCTTTTCGTTCAGCAAAACCCGACTCATCAGCAGACCACCCCCCCGACTGGATGTTGTTGTTCCTTTCCGCTTGACCCCGAAGGTCTTAAGACAGCGGACAGATCTCTCGTCTCTGTTATCTCGGTTACTTTTGGAAGGAATCCCTAGCAGCAACGGTGTGGGCGAGTGCCGACAACAAGTACCTTTCTCATCCCACCATTCCTTTTGCCACTTTGAATCTCGTCTCCACCTCCGTCTACTTTCTATGCTGCCTTACGCCTTGTACGGCCGACCAACCTCGCCCCCCGACGGCTATCATATCCTTCCCCCTCACCAGGCTTTTCCTTTTTTCTTTTAGACAGGGTGTCAAATACCCTCCTTGAGTGTTCTAAGTTCCCCTTTTCCCTTCGTCCTTTTTACCCGTCCGTAGTGAGATGAATCCAAACCCCTGATGTTTTTTTTGGTTCTTCTGATCCCTCTACCGGCCGAATTCAGGGGATTCCCCGTTTCCTCCTTGGAAATCCAAAGCTGAACTGTCGCAATATGCTTTTAGGTGCCTTTTTTTCTCACCCCCCCGTTGTTCTCCGCTTGATTCGGTCTGCAGCATTCCCCTCATTTGGTAAGGACACACTTTTTTTTTTTGGTTACAATTTTTTCCATTCTCTATCATGTATTTCTTAAAGTATTGGACCCGGTCGTTTTCCCCCCGCAACTTTCTTTCTGCTCGCTTTCGACGGATAGGACTATAGTTGCCGTTTAAGGTATGGTTTTTTTCCATTCTGGTTTTCCCTCCCGAGTGACGCCAAGGTCGGAGTCGTCTTCTATGCGGACTTGATGGCGGTCTCTCTTTGTCCTACTTTCAAGGTGCGATTCATTGAGCGTTCGTCTTCTGCGGCGTCCCTCGTCCGTTATGCGTTCCTGGTATTTTCTCTGCCATCGTTTAAAGCCAGGGGGGGTTTTTCACCCCAAATTTGGGTTTTGTCTTCACCACCTTTATCGGGCCCCGTTCCTGGAACTCTCCTCATTTGATTTTTTTTGCCATGGCGGGAGTTTCTCTTCTGCCGTCCTTACCGCCTTTTCCAGGCTTCTGTTGCAGTTACCGGGCTCTCGAGGGTGACACCTGGTCCCATTACACAATCTGAAGCCCCGGTCACCGGTTGACTTTGAGAGTTGTTTTTGAAACTTTCTAGCGCCCCATTGTCCTCCACCAGTTGACTCTTCAAAAGTTCTTTGGCTTGCTTTTCTTTTTTAGTACCTGAAATTATGTAGAGCTAAATGAAATCCTGACCCCATTCCCCAGGCTGGGGAATCGTCCTCTTCTCCCTTTTTCCGCGATATAACCCCAGATTATGTTGCATGATGAATTTTGTTTTTCTAGAGAGCGAATGTCTTCTGCGTCTGTCCTCTTCCTCCGTGCCGTCCTTTCCGAACACTACCGCGAGGTCGACTAAAGAGACCCTTCAGGGTTAGTTGACTCGGTCTCCCCTGCCGTTATTCATAACCCGCGGGTGGCTTTTTAGCTTGTCTTTTTACCCCTCAGTTCCTCCTCGAATCCGCCATGCACCATGGTTTCTTCACTTACTCAAACGGCCGCAGGTACCTCGTTTTTTCTCCATCTGATACTTTCCCCTTTGCTAGACCCGTTTTAATCTCTTCTCTTAAGCCTCTTTTTTTTTTTGTCTATGGAGATCTTTGCGAGGGCTACGCCCCGAGTTACATTCGAGTTAGGAGGAAACCGAATTTTCTTAAGGATGGGCCCAGCCCCTCTCGAATTGACTTTTGGTATGTCGAGGCTTCCTGGTTCCCCCCACCCCCCCCCTAACTCTCCCGCCCCCCCCTCTTTTCAAAGACCCGGGGTTATTGCTAGTTTCTTTGCTTCCCCTCTGGTCCCCCCTTCCGGACACTCGATCGTGGCGCGCGGCCCCCCTGCCTTCAGAAGTTTTGTTTACACGCTTTATTGAGCACGCATCCACGCGCTCTTCTTTTGACCCTCGTGTCGTTCTGCGGATGTAGCTCTCCCCCGGCCCCTCTCTCCGCTTCCCAGCAAGTGCCCTATTAGTAGGCATTTATTTTCAGTGGTCTGCGAAAATCCCCTTTAGAAATGCCCCCTGTTCCCACGTCCAACAGAAGGTTAATTGAACACCACCTTGCGGCATGTGGGTTCCCAGCTCTGTGTGCGCGTCCTCCCAACGTGCAGAGCCCCCCAACAAGGCCTTTTTTTTTTACCACGTCGGGTCTCCGTCCGAGATCCACCCCAATCTTGACGCCTCCGCCCCTAACCTCGCTTGCCATCTTCTTTCGATTTCCACTAGATAACCCCCAAAGAAAGGGAGGAACCCAACCCCCCCAGTTGCGGCTCGGCAATTCCCTTGCACCTCTTTTTGGATAGAAGACGGGTTTTGCCACGTTCCCTATTTCAATGAGTCCACCAAAGTACGCATTCCGTGCAGCAATGTCCCTTTTCTCTAAAGGTTCGATAGACCGCAAAATGGAGCCCCTGCGTCCCTATTAGACCTCCCCATCTCCGATGGCCTTACGTCACGTATGGGCGCCTGTCTTCTTCCCTAGTTACCCCTCTGGCAACCTCCCAGCATCTTTTTACGACCTATTTAACTTGCCCAGGCCGCAGGCTCCCGACCGCTCGACTCCCCCATGGTACCCTCCCCGAACCTTTTCGTTTATCACCTTAATTTAGACCACCCGAGGCATCACCCCTTCCTTATTTTATCCCACCCCAAGTCTGTGTCTGCTGCGTTTACAGCATCATCTGCTCCCTTGACTCTGACGGCTTTTTTCAACCAGGGACCGCGTTGTTTTGCAAAATTAACAGTCTGACATTCCTTTCTTCTTTCAACTCGTTCCGTTTTCGCAATCGATGTCGTTTTTGCTTTTTGATGTAGCCTATAAAAACCTGTTTCTTTATGTGATCCTCCCCCATCACGCGAGGATTAACGGTTTGAATCAAGTTTCTCGGACCCCCCCACAGGACCTGAACTGACCCGTTTTCACGACTTGACCGTACTTCTCTTTTAGTTGACACCCCCCTAACCACTCTGCAGTAATTCCGTTGGGACTAGATTTCGACTCGTCTTTCTTCGGGTTGTTGTACTTTTTTTTTTTCTTGCTGGTGAGAATGAAGATTTACCTTCGCTTTCCATTCAGCTCTTTTCTCGATAATTGTTTTTCTGAGAGGGACTTTATCATATAGTACGTGTTTTCCTGCATCTCCCCCGTCCGCCCAGCCACCATTTTTTTGCTTTTTTTCCCGGACCCACAAGTAACTGAATCTCCAAATCGATCTGGAGACTCCCAGGGTTTTCGATTGTCATTTTCTCCCCTTTGAGGTCCTCGAAATCACCACCCAACCGTGTCGCTAGTTCCTTATTTAGTTTTTTTTGTGTGTACTGCTTTGACCGTTTCAAAGTTTGTTTATCTTCCGGTTGGCCCCGGTCGCCCCTCTTTAAGAACCTGCAGGCTCTTAAAGACATTCTCGGCTGTTTGGCGTGAAGCGCCCGACCTCACTTTGAGTGCCTGTGCTCATGCAGAACCCCCAGACGGTCTAAATGCAAGGCTTTCCCAGTAGTTCTCACTTCGCGTGAACCTCATGATCTCTCTGCGTGGATGGATCCCCGAGTTTCTCCTTTCCGCACTAGCCGAGCGTCCAGCTTTGGCATCTCCGCTTGTGTTGCTCGAGACGTCAGTCCCCCGTATTAGAGTCTCTTCAGTAACAATGTCTCCTCACCACGTCTTGTTATTCCGATCGAGCACACGCGGCATCGTTAATTCCCCATCAAAACCCCACAATTTTTTGAAAGCCAGGCCCCCCATTTCCCCCCCCCCCCTACCTTCTTGGTGCGTCGCGCCATTGGTTAGGGGATCTCACCTTTCTTCATACGCCCCGCAATTACGGCGAGAGGTTTTGCGCCCAGCGTCCCTGCTCCTGTACTTCCCAGCCCCTCCCCCTTTTCTTTGCCCCAAGGGAGTCCACTCTCTTCCTTTGGCTCCATCATCTCCTACGGAATGTTCTGTTCTCGCGTTCACCAGACATAGCCTCGAGCCGTAATTACGCAGAACTTCACTTTGGAGTACGCTCGTGTTCTTAAAGTCGTTCCTCTCGTCTTCTGTGGGTCCTCCTTCCGGAGAGTAGCATCATCTTATTTCCCCGTCATTGCAAGTTTGACCCGTTTTTTTTCTTTTCCCCCCCTCCCCTCCCAGAAGCAACCCACCCCTTGGCCGTTTGCCCTTCTCGGACAGGACACGATTTTCTCTCCGTTTTTAGCGCAATTGGCGTCTCCCAAAGATATTACAAGCTCGTTTTTTAATTCCTTTCTCCTCTGCTTTCCCCTCTCAAACATGTTATAGCGCTTCCCCACTTTGATTTCGTACCGCTTAGTCCAACGGCGTATCTGGATCCGTGATGGCTCTTCTCATACCCCCTTGTTCACTTATGTAGCAAGGTCATGCGGGCGTTGCTTCCCCGCCTTCCTTTGCGGCGATGCTGCCGGACTTCCACCCCTCTTTCCCCCCAAGGCTTCCCCCCTATCGTTCCTCCCATCGCCATCCGCATTTGAACTTAACACTCCTTGCCCTCTCTTTCCTCCCTAAGTTTTTTTTTTTCTCTCTCTTCTCTTCCTTTCCAAAGGCCCGCGTTGATATGGAGATGGGGCAATGACTAGAGATCGTCAGCCATTGGCCCGCGGTCTTCCCGGGCCGCATCGGCTCCTTCCGAGCTTGCAAAGGCGTCCCCAGAAGGAGGGCGAGCCTTCTCTTGCCCTTCAGGAATATATTTGGTCCCCTTCCTCTTGCTCCCTCCTCCTGCTCTCATGGTCCAGGCTCTGCTACGAAAGGCTGGCACCAGCGTCTTGAGGACGGCAGTTCTTTAGTCGGAAGTTCCGAATTTTTTCCTGCGTTTAAATTTGGTCCACCCTATTTTTCCTCTCCTCCCCCCTTCCATTCCCTTCCAATTTTTCTCCGCCGTTTCCTCCCCTTCCCGCCCCTGTGGGTTTTTTGCTGAGACTACGGCAGCGGTCGTATTGCTCGGTCCCCACTGCGATTTAGCTTTTGAAGATGATCCCTTCTGGTCCTCTCCCCCCCCCCCCAGCCCAACTTTCAGACGACGGTTCTTGCGCACGGAGGGCAGGTTTAGCAACTGTTATGCCCCTCTTTCTTCTTTTCCCTCTATGGAGACTGGTCGTCTCGCTCAAGGCCCCCCTTTCCCCTGTCCCCAGATGTCTGTTTCCTTCTGCTTTTACCAGTTCCTCACTTCTTTATTGTCTCCTTACAGTGTTTTGCCCTTTCGTGTGTTCTACGCTGTTGAAAATTCGCGTCCCCTATTGACTGGTGCTATTACTAACTTTTCTTAATCCACAAATCTTTTTGGAGAGCGCCCCTATTTTTGGCCGGCTTTCCCTTTTTCCCCGTTTTTTTCTGGATGGTGTTTTGTCCTTGCCTTTCGATGCCGCTTGGGTTTTTTTTCATTGCGTCCAGACCATTTTCCGCGAGTTCTTGTCCCTCCAAGCTGAACGTGAGAGGGATCGGGCGCCTTCTTACCCGTTCTATGGCCCACATGTGCTTCTTTTCCTACTTTTATTGTCCCTCCCTTTTCCCTTTCCCTCCGCCCTACCCGCAGCTCCCTTCCATCTTCCTCGTTTCCTTTGAATTTCCTACTTGATCTTGCTCCCGTTCTTTTTCACGGCTCTGCCGCGCACGGACCACATGTGTTTTCCCCTTGATTACAGACGAACCCTGACTCTCCTCCTTTTACAGTTTCCCTTTTCTGGTCAAGGAGACTGGGGCCTTCGCTCCCCGATGTGGCGTCGGTCCTTCTGGGCTTTCCCACCCCATTCCCTGATTCCATGTGGGTGGTTTATGCGTGGCCCTCCCTCTACTTCTCTTGCCCAGCGGTAAACCGTCTTCGATGTCGCGGCCCGGGCCTGGTTGTCACTTCCCCTGAGAGACCAGCAACGGTGGCCTGGGGCCCCTTTGTTCTATTTTCCCAACACGAAAATATATTGACCTCACATTATCTTCTGAATCTACTCTTCCCACTACTTCTTCCTTGAACCTGCTCTCATTTTTTGGATCGGGCGTAGTCCGACAACCCCTCTATCCCTACGGCTATCCTTTTCTCCCGCACAACTTTAATTGAGGTGAAGATGGGTGTAAACTACCCTCTTTTCGGGTTTTTGCTTTTTGACAGTCCTCAGCTCCCTTTTCTCCCTTCTACCATTTCTTGAGCCTCGAGGCCCTTTGGAATGATCCCCAAAGACCCTCGATGTCCTTTTTTGGGGGATCTCTGCTCCCGAGACCCTTTAGCCATCGGTGCGCCGGCCCAGGTGAACTCCACAGACCATGGGCCGTTGACTTATGTTCCCGATCCTTTTTTCCCCCCGTCCCTTTATATGATGGCTGTTCGGCAGCAGGCCCCTGAATTTTCACTGAGGAAACATATCCCCCTTTTAGGTGCTTCCTTTTTTGCTTATTACCTGAGCTATCGTTTCCCGAATTATTCCCTTTTTCTTTCCTCCCGCGCTTCCTGTGAGGGCTAGAAATCGTAGTTTTTTTCCGTCCTCTGCTATCGTTGTCGGTTAAGCGGTCCTTCCCTCTGATTTCGGAGGCGTCTAGCTTCCTTTCTTTTATTCTCCTTCCTCGGCCTCCGTTCTAAGGTGCTTCGATCTGATCGGCTCTTCCCTTCTCCCCCCCCTTTTATGTTTTCCCGGCTTCGGGTCGGGGATTGTTGAATCTTTTTGGCCCTAGTCTAAGACGAAGGTCTCCCACCCAGCGTATCACCTTGATTGGGACTATTCTCCTTCTTTTTCGTGGTTATCAATTGGGCATCCGTTTGACCGTCCCCAGCCAATTCCAGGCGGCTTTGCTTTCTTTCCCACCCCTAGGCGTCGCGTATGGTTAATAGAACTTTTGCTTCCGTCTTTTACCGTGACCCTTCCCTTTTTTTCTTTTCGTTGGCGCAAAGTGTCCAAAGGTTTTTATCTTAACCCGTTCTGTTTTTGTATGTGCCGGTTGTTATTTCCGTTTTTCGCAAATCCTGACACTCCGCCCTTCTTGAAGGATGTTGCGTCTCTTTCCTTTCTTTTTTCACTTCTCCGATTTTCGTCCTCGACCTTCCCGGCGATTGCTTCGACTTGGAGTGAACCGAACTTCTCTTCCGTCGCTCCCGCGAGCCGAATTTCTGATTCTCGGACCATCCTTCTCAAGACACGAATGAATCACCGAGTGCTTTCCTTCGTAAGCTTTAGTTGACAGCTTCTCCTCTAATCCCTCAACCCCAATCCTCTCCTTACTTGCCCCCCCTCCGTCCCCCCCCCCCCCCCCCACCCCCCACTAGTTCATAAAAGTGTTTTCCCATTCAGTCCCGTGTAACTTTTTTCTCCCCCGCCCCCTCTTCTCTTCTGAGAGTCTGGAGAGATCTTGGCCTCGGGGTCTCCGCCAGAGTTTTAACTGCGTTTTAGGAGGACCTGGGAAATGACGCGTGTTGCACTCTTGACAAGCCTTTTCTGCATGTGCATGGTCTTTTTTTTTGTCAGGCGACTGTGACTACAAGCTTCCGCCACCAGCTGTTATTTTCCTTGGTTTTCGGCTTCGGTTCGTTCGGTCCTTTTATGGTCCTATGTTTAGGTCACATTCATCTTGATAGAGGTTTTTTTCCCTGAGGACCCGCGCAGTTGGTTTTCCGCCTTCGAGCTCCCTCTTTTCCCCCTTCGATGCGCGAATTGTGCGTTATAAAGCGCTGAGTAGCGCGGCCCCTGGCGTCTCCCTCTTCCCTTCCCTTTTGATACTTTATACGCCGCCCATAGCCCTTTCCCCACTTGACCCAGGAAGGCCCCCCCCGCCCCCCTCCCCCTTTTCATCTCAAACTGTTTTTTTTGCAAGTCCTTCTTTTGCGAGTCCCCACCTCTGCAGAGTCCCACCCCTTTGCAAGATTTTCTGCACCGGAGCTTTTTTAGATTTTCCAGCGTCATCCCGAGTGTTCAAAAACTTTCCCCTTTTTAACGCACGACAATCCGACTTTTCTCGGCCCTGCTCATTCTCACACAACGTCCCGCCTTTCTTTTCCACCCCCTCTTTCTCTTGGGGGCCAATTCCTTTCAAAATCTACTCTGTTTTCTTTCTAAGACTCGGTGTGTGACGATTTTCCGGGTCTCACCGTCCTCAATCTGACAGAGTGCCAGATGCGTTTCTTCAGTTCTCCCTCTAGCCTCCCTGGTGGACGGCCCCCGCGCTTTTCGCCGCCCCTTCTCATCCAGCACCGCATAGTCTACATGTGAATTACTCACCTACTTTTCCCCTCCGCCTCTTCCCTTTGTAAAGTCAATCCCACTGTCACTTACTGAAAACGCGACCCGGCCCGTCAATCCTGTTAAAGAGCCCTCCCAACTAATGAAGAAACGTAGAAATGTATCCTTTCTAACCCCTTCCCCACCTTCCGTTTTCTAGGTGACTAAGTCACGTTCCGTGTCGTTCTGGTCCATCCTCCCCCTCTATCCAATTTTCGCGCTTGGTGTGTTTGCTTTTTTTCAAGGCCGAATAAGCCAGTACTTGTGAAAAGGGGCCCCCTCCTTCTGTGAGGTACAGTTTTAGGGGGCTGTTCGAATTGAACCCTTCTTTTCCGATTCCAGTTGTCGCGATATCCCACCCCCCCTCCCCCCCTATTTTTGGTCTTTTTCTCCTCAATCTGAAGAGGGGGATCAGCGGGTGAATCAATTTCGCGTCCGGCATAGTTCAGAAAGGACCCCAATCCCCCCCTGTAGTTCACCCCCTTTTACTCCCCCTCTTCCCCTTTCTTTCCCTTTTTTATATACGCCTCGTCATTGATCGATTTTTGTGTCGTTCCGGCTCGCCAAGCTGGGCGAGCAGCCGAGCATGATTCTTCCGTCCGCCGTAGGTCCTCAAGATGCTCTGATCCTGCGAAGGTATTTTTCTTCCATCTGTTTTTCTTTGTCAGGCATCTTTGCCAACCTTCAAGCCACCGTTGTCCCTCCTGGCCCTTCCCCCCCCCCCCTTTTCTCGAGTCCCCCAATCTCATTTTTTTTGAAGGTTAAGCTGGTCTTCTGATGTCCCTTTGAGTAACTGGAACACCTGCCCCTTTTCTTCCGTTAGTGTCGGGTTGTTTCCAAGGAAAGCGCCGGGTCCTGCCACCCTAGGTTTCTCTCCTCGGTGGCCCCCATTTTTTCAGTCCCAGACCCTGTGTATTCAGCCGTTTTGTTATTTCTTCATGAGCAAGACTCATGAGGGCGTGCTCTTCAATTCTCCATAAAAAATTTTTGACTCAAGGATGTACGTAGGCCTTCAGGCCCCCCCCCTGCTTCTTGCTCTGGATCTTTATTAGATGTTTGCGATCGTCCGAGGCGCCCCTCCCTGAGTGTTCTCCACTACCCCCTTTTTTGAGGCTTTTTTACCCCTTCATACTTTGTCAGTCCGTTTCTGTCACCACATTGATTCAACTCCTATCGAGACCTCGTCACTCTTCCCTCCGATTCACACCCCCCCTGAAATGAAAGTCTTTAACTTAAAATTGGTTGCGTCTATCGCATCTTTTTTTTTGTTCTTGGTGATTCAATTACCTACGCCATCCTCTTTTCGGTTTCCGGTATTTTTTCCCCCTCTTCCCAGCACGCGCCCTCCCGGACTCTCACTTACCCTGCAAATACCGGATTGTTGCAATTTCCTCCCCTTGCGTAGATCATCTCGGAATCCTCTTCGCTCGCCCCGACAATTCGCCAACATTTCTGGCCCGAATTTCCGAAAGCGATTCACCACCTTGTTCCTCCTGCTCCTCAAGCACCTCTGTCGCGAGCCCTTTTTTAGCTTCGGCGAGTCTGACGATTATCAGTTTCCCTCGGACCTTTTTTTTTGTCCGTTGAGATGATTTCGAAAGCCTTTAAACGACCCCCCCCTTCCTGGTTTTAATGTCCTTCGTTGCCGTTTTTTGCTCGAGCGCCCTTTCCCCTTCGACTCTCCCCTCTAGTGTCCCTGGCCAAATGTATTCCGTTTTTCTTTTGAATAGTTTTTTTTCCCAAGACCCCCCGAACTTTCTCTCTCTTCAGGTGCCCCTTGAGCGGCGAAAAGGATTTCTCGAATTTTTTTTTTCTCTTAAAGGTACCATCTTTATTTCTAGTTTTAGTTAAACGGTATGAGGCCCGACTTCTTCTTTGTTGTTCCGACTCATCCTTATTTGGCTGGGCACCGGACTTTCAGCTTTTCCTGCTCCGATCGATCGATTTACTCCCCCAATAGCCCTATCCGTTCCTTTTTTTTGACAGGACGCCAATTTCCCCCCTGAAGCTTATCTTTTATCGTTTGTTGTTAGCTCTATATCTCTCTCCCTTCGTACCCTTCCTGATATGGGTTTGTCTGTACAAATTGGGACCTCCTCTTTGTCCCTCCTGTTTCCAGCGGCAGTTCCCGTGCCGTTTTCCCCTTCGAGGGAAAGGCGGGCGGGTCCTTTCTAAGTGCGACTATGTGATTTTCCCTCCCCGCGATTAACGTTATTTTTTCTGTACTTCGTTGAGGTTTTACCAGCTTGCTCGTCTCGCGCTCGCTCCCCCTATACGAAATTCTGCTTTGCAACTCATGCGCGATTTCTTTCAATCTGTTTGAAGCTGGCCCTCCTAGCCGATTCCTGAGTTTTTCGACATATTGCTGTTCCCCTATCTTCTCTACTCCCCCCCCTTTTCTCTCCCTAACCTCGGATAATGTATATTACGTTTCCAAAGTTCTGCCCCCCTGCGGGTTGGGGGGTATTCCGGTCCTTTTTCCCATTCAACCCTAGAATTCTCGCGTTGCGCTGTCTTCTTCGCGGTACTCGTCCCCCCACCTCATGGGTTGATCGACGCTTTTTTTCCTTTCGCCCCGCGGCGCAGCTTCATAAAACGTGTCACGCTCTTTATTTTCCACCTGGACCTGGACGCGTCACCCCCCTTCCCTTCTCTATGATTTCTCCTTCTTGGTACTGTTAAATATACCCCCAACCTGTCGTACTTGGAGCGTCCCTTTTTGTTCCCCTTGCTTCGTGCTTTTCCTCCGTTGAAACCGCGACCTCTCCCATAATCTTGCGGTGCTTTTATTGACGAATTCCTCCCGTTAACCAAGCGTCAGTGTTTTGCGTTTACCCCCCTCATTCGTGTTCCGCGTTCTTTTCCCAGTTTCTTTCTTTGTTTTTTTTCCTTATGCCTGCGTGGAGGGATTTAGACCAGTCCTCGCCGTTGTTGCTTTTTCCCCTTTTTTTCCCTTCTTATTCCACGGCGAAGACGAGGTCTCTTCTCATACCCCGCGATTGCCCAACAGCGTGATTCTGTTCCCGCCCCTGCTATGTCTCCCTTTCTCTATAGGAAATCGCTAATTATCCATATCCCAATTAATTGTAAGAGACTTTGAAGAATACTTCCCCAGTCTTTGCATGTCGCCCGTCTATTTTCTACGTTTCCTCATTACGCCTCATGGTGTGCGGTAAGCCAGTAAAACCTTCTTTTCTACTTGCTGCCTGACTGCAGGTTGGAGTGAACTGGCGTCCTGGCGATTCGACTCCCTTGAGGCCCTTTTCGGAATTTTTTCCTTTCAACAACCCGCCCCTTCACTGAAGACCAGGATGGGTGGTAATGGCGCTGTTTCCAGCTCGACGGCGCATAAGTCCAGAGGAAACGCTTTTCTCTGCGATTGGTCTCTTTAGGATGTTTCTCTGCACCTTAACTCAGTCCCCTTTGGTGGCGGCGTCTTGATCCGGTCCCCCCCTACCCGCTCTGAATAACATTTCATTATCATAGCAATTGCACTTCGATCCCCCGAAAGGAGTCAGTGACCCTTGAAGATCGCCCAGCTCTCTCCCTTCCTCAAACCCACCCTCCGTTTATTTTGAATATATGCGCACCGATGAATGACTGCAGTCTTTCTGCCGCTTGTGTCAAAACTCCTTCGGGACGTGTTTCTTGTGGCCTAATGATGAATTTGTAGTTTTCGACCTTTGATTTTATCCAGTCTTCCTTCTTGTTTTTCAACCCCTTTCATTTCTGTTGGGTGGGGGGGGAGAGCTGCTCCCGATTCCCGGCTAGAACTCCGGGTTCTCTCCCCACCAGGCCACATGACCCACTGAATTTCTTCTTTAATTGTGACTCTTCTCATTCTTGTGGACCTTTTCGCGCCCCGGGCTCCTCTGCCCTGAACCCCCAGGCAAGCCTTCCCCAAACTGGCCTTTTGGACCTCGGTTTTTCCCCCCCCATAACCTGGTGATTAAAGTCCTTCTTTAGAGAGATATGGCTTTTCGCAGTTCCCCTTCCCATCTCGGTTCGTCTCTGCCTCAACTTTTTGCCTTTTATATTTCTCCCTGTTCCGCCTTTCTTTCTCGGTCCGTTATTTTGCGCTAGAGCGGATGACCTCCACCCTATTCCCGGTTTTTTCTCTGAGTCTTCTATGCGGACCGTGCTGGTCTTTTATTGCATCGCTGAGTTTAGACTGGGAGGCTTATGAATCCTCTATTTCTAACTCTGCTTCCCCTCACCCTCTTGTCCCCTCCTTTTTATGTCGTGGTGATCCCTTGCCCTCCCGTGTCATTTCTTAACGCCCCCCCTTACTTGCTTATCCCCCCTTTATTTGTGGCCCTGGCAGTTGCGTCTCCTCCTCCCGTTTCGGTGGTTTTTTCCTTGGCGGTCTTTGATATCGTGGCAGATGGTCACGCAATTTCCAATTGCGGGTTTTTCCGTCCCCACAAACTGCGGCCTGGTGAATTTCCTCGTTTCTTGTCATTAGCTAAGATTTTTCCTGCTTTTCCCCTTTTTTTTTTCTCTCCTCGTTTGTTTTTCGGCCAGGAGTGAACACTATGAACCCCTTTTGCTCTTTCCCCCAAGTCGGGGAGCGATGTGCTGATGTGCGTTTAAGTTCGTCTTCGACAGCAAATCATGCACACTCTCCGCCCTGCCTGTTTTCCCCTTTTTCGATCTCCCATTTTGCAGAGCCCTCTTGTGGCCTAAGATGGTCCTTCCTCGAGATGCCCTGCTATTTTTTCTATAGGCAGGGTTAGACCCCTAACGACGTGGCCCGCGCGCCCTACTTTTCCGGCTCCCTTAGCATAGAGAACCTTTCCTCCCCGCAGTCTACCCGAGGCTTTTTCTCATAGTTGTGGCGGCCGCGTCTTCTGGCACCTCCTTGATCCTTGAATACTCCCTCACCATGCCCCCCCACGAGCCATTTCATACTTGCCCCAACTCGTAGGAATCCCTCTGTTTCTTCCATAGATTATTTCACTTTTTCTCCATCCTAAAACCCTTTGTTATTGTTCTTTAAGCCGATTTCGTTTCCTCCCCCCGAGTCACCTTTTTTAGATTTTTCCAGGATTTTTCAAGATCTCTCCCCAAAGGGAGAATTGCATGGTTCCGACGATTGTGAGAATTCTTCCCCCTCGCCTTTCCCCACCCTGAAAGAACCGCTTTGATGCCGGGGCCCTGTTGACCTATTTTCCGATGGCGTGGACATCCCCCCTAGAGTTTGGCCCTGAGCGGCCCGCCATTTTCTTTATTTTCTTTTTTCCACGCACCGCCTCTCCAGTGCTCTGAGACCCCATTCGACGCATAGAGACACCAGCGTTCTAGAACAGCCCGCGGATTTCTCGTCTTCCACCCCAGGTACCTTCAACCCTTGATTTTCCCTTGCAGAGGTCTTTTTCCTAGTTTCCTATCTTTCCATTCCAAGGAACGAACCTCACTCCGTCCCCCCCCATCACCACAGTCCCGGTCTGTGAGTCAGTGTCCCCTTTGCCTTCCATTTCAATCCCTTTTTTGTTTTGTGAGCTTACGACCACCACCGCGAATAGCCCAAAGGCCCTCCCCCGTTGCACTGATTTTTGCTCGGGAAGCTCCCTTTTTCTTACCTTATCCTTTTTGCCCTCCTCCACCTTTTCCCCTTGCCCCCTTCTGAAAGCTGCTTCCACCGCACTGCCCCTGTATCCCCAAAGTTTTAAATAAGGTAGCCGTATAGGCATTGCCGTCCCCTCTCCTTGCGAAGCAGTCTTCCCTGTGACGTCTTTCCCTTTTTTGGCCCCCGAGCACACGTCCCCGAACCCCGCATTTCCTGGAGAGTTTCGCAGTCAGTCTTTCCGAGGTTGAGATAATCCATCCAAGGAGATCTTTCATCGCTTTCTTTCCCCTCCCCGGAATAACTTTTCGAACTCCCAGGATAGTCCCCCTCTTTTCCCTCCTTCATCTCCTTCCGCTGCTCCCTGTTTAACGGTCCCACGAACTATTTCCCCGGTTCGAAAACCCCCCGATTTTGTCTCCTTCCCTCCTTTGTTCCGCCCGAGACCCCCCCCTCCCCCCCTCCTCCCATTTTAATTTTTTGTGAAGAGAAATGCACTTCGGCCTATCGCCTTTTTTAGGCCACAGCGGGAAGCCCCCCCCCCTGGTTTATATGTTTTTCCGCAGTCACAACTTCCTGTCCTGCTGCTTGCCATCACTTTTTATACTTCAGTTCGGCGTTGTTTTCCCACAAGTTCTCAGTACCCCTTTTAAGGACAAGGAAGTGTGATCCCCCCTCGTTTTCCCCCCGTTTTCGCCAGCCGATAGTACGGCCCTTCTTTGTTCTCCGCTCTCCCACGCCATCGATTTTTTTTGTGGTCCTCCCCCCGAACAGCGCGGTACAGCGGGGACTTCCCTGTTCGAGAACCCACGATTTCCTTAGGTTCCTTTCCAGCCCGGACCCACGTCCCTCTGATGTAGTTTTGACACCTGTTTTTCCCGCCCCCTCCCCCGTCATTCTAACTTCTTCTGACCTATTAGCTCTATTTTCTAGAGGTTTCGCCGGATAGACAACTTTTCTATCCCTCCCCCGACATGCAGGTTCCCTCTTGTCGTCCTAGTCCCCGGTGGATAGCTAAAGGCGCTTACGGGAGGAATTCAGTCTAGATAGGTTCAGTTGTAGGCCCTCCTAACGCCTGCCCCTCCACCGTTTGCGCTCCAGGCCTTCAACAATTAACCTGACCCGCGAACCCTGATGACTTTTTCGCTTTTCTTTGTCTCCTTCGCGTGGTTCAGACCCCCCCCAAGTGTCGTCATGGAACCGGATTATGTTGTGTTTGGTACTGACGGACTTTACCGCCAACCTTCTCCAACCTGGTACACCTCCCTTTCCCTTCAACCCCCAGAAAAAGCATTCGCCCAGAGTCTTTTATTTTTCGTTTCGGATCTCGCCGACTCAGTCGGTTTCCCCACAGGCCGTACACGGGCTTCCCCTTCTTTCTTTCGGACTTAACCGTTTAGTTACCCGATTGAGTGTGGTTTTTGCCCTTTTTTTATTTTTTTTTCTTCGTGCATGGCGATTCTGGTATGCCCTGTTTTTTCCTATCTCCTTAGTTGTCTTCCTAACTAATGTTGCTACATAGTGATGGGTATCTCGCTGCCTCGCACTTTTTTCCCCCCCGTTCACTTGTTATCTTAAAACCTTGAGTAAGCCCCCCTGAATAGAGATTTTCCTCCTTTTCCCTCCACGGCCCCTTCATTAGCAGGGTCACCCCCCCCGGGGGGGGCCTTCCCCCCCACCCCTCCAGCCGTTCCTTTTTCACTGGCCCCAACCCTTCTTTTCCTGGTTTCATCCTTGTTCTTTTTGGCGAGGTGGATCTGAACATTTTCGCAAAGCAACATCCCTTTTTCTTTTTTATTTTTTTTTTGCCCCCCTTTCTCTTCCCGCGCCTCTTCACGAGTATTCGACGACACTAAGACATTTTAGATATTGTTCCCCAGGGAGCTACCCCTCTGCAGGACGTGATGATCATTCTCCTTTCATTTCCCCAGGCCTCAAACATTTAGATTGCCTGGACCCTCTCTTAACCACGTTTCTGCACGCCTGCGACTCCGTGGAACTTTTGTTCCCGCTGTCGAGAGAAATTTGTTTTTTTTGCGCTTACTTTCTTATTTTTCTCTCTCTTCAGCCGGCTTTTAGGTCTGACCTTTTAGCCGACTTTCTGACCCCCGCCTGCCGTCTCTCCCACAAAGATTCTGTTTTTTAGGAATGAGCTTTGACCCCTCATTATTTTAGGATACCAGTGTCCTTCTGTCAAGATAGTGGCCAGCAATATGTATTCCGTCATGAAATCGACGTCAAGATAACCCATAAATGTTTTCCCCATTATTTTCTGTCAGTGATGGTTAGTAGATGCCCATTGCCCTAGAGCTTCCTTTTCCCTGCGAGTACCCTGGAAGGTATCCGGGTCTTGTTTTCGTCAAAGGCTAGTTTTCTTAAATTTTGTTGCCAGCCCTTTCCCCTTTTTCTCTTCTTTTCTCCAGATTGGCGGCTCTGGTTTCCCTTTTCCGATCGATCTTGTAATCCCTTCTACACTCGAGGGCATTTTTTCAACTTGGCCGTTCAATTCGA
>Ga0179593_1490745_pt1 | contig 17527 bp, 32 predicted proteins | sample CZODoug2_1_08_16_FD_185931 | JGI IMG/M metagenome (GOLD analysis project Ga0179593, IMG submission 185931) | Vadose zone soil fungal communities from Angelo Coast Range Reserve, California, USA - CZODoug2_1_08_16fungal (PacBio error correction) | ecosystem: Environmental > Terrestrial > Soil >... | reverse complement strand
TGCCCACGCCTTTCCCCGGCTTTTTTGATCTTTTTCCCCCCTCCTTGATTTTTCCTGCTGTGAAGGTGTGCCCCCCAGGGTCCTTTTTGATTTTTTCCCCCAGGCGTGGTCGTTGGCGGAGGGAGTTTGGATGCCATTTTCCCCACCCCGTCCTATTGTCGGTCCTTTTTTCGGTTTTATGGGAACGTAATTTTTCCCCGCCCTTGGGTCTTTTTTTCGGTTTGCCCCCACCTGCCCGTTTTTACCTGGGCCGAAGTTCGGTTTTTCTTGGAACGCTCCCCCGTTTTAAACGCCGGTTTTTTTGCCCCCCCGGGCTGGTTTTTTTCTTGGTTCAGTTTGTTCATGGCCAAGTGTTTGCACCTTTGAAGACAAATTCCCTAATTGCCTTTCGTGGACCCAAACCGGATGAGGTCGGTTCCGACTTTTGCGGGAGGTTTTCCTGAACTGACAAGTATTCTGCGCCCCGCGGGCCGAGCTTTGGGCAATTGAGTTTTTTTTTCTTAGTTCGTTTTTGAGGCGTTTTGGCTCTCTTGAAACTTTGGTAAAAGTGGTGTTGTGTGATTGACGTACTCCCCCCCCAAACCCCCGATCCTTTTTTGTTTGATTTCCCCCCACTACCGGTCCTTGACTAACACCAATCGGGTCTCCCGAGGTTTTTTTTTTCTGGCGTTGAACCTGTTGAGTGCGGCGATTCACCCCTTGAACCAAGAGCCTCCAGGCCCTTCACTGTCACTAAAGGAAGTATCTCTTTGATTTTTCCATGCTCCACAACCCCAACCCTTGGATTGCTCTTTTCTTAGAATGTTTGAGTAAATTTGGCCTGCACCCCCGTGGGCCCTGCAATCATTGTTCCAGTTGTTAGATACCTTAAGTTTTATCAAGGTTTTTTTTTTTCCTTTCACCTGTCCCCAAGAAATTTGGCCCCGTCCGGTTGGAAAATCTTCGCGTCGCTGATTTTTTTGCGGACTGAAACTCAAACCTACTCTTCGGTCTTTCCCACCGCTTTAATCCCTCTTCGTGTTATATTTTTTTTTACTTTTTTTTTTTCCAGATTTCCTTTTTTTGTTAGGTTTGACTTTTTTTTGTGCTACCCCCAAGTGGGCTGTTTCTCATTTTTCCCCCCCCTTCGTTGAAGATGTTTGAATCGTCGCCTTCCAATTTTGTGTTACTTTTTTTTTCCTTTCTTTTTCAGGACAGGATGCTGGGGCCTTGATCCCTGACTTCCTTTGCCAATTTTTGCAATTGCCTTCCCCGTTTTTTTTAGTCCGAGGGCAATTACAGATTTTTTGCCTATACCCGACCGACCAATCATTCCCCGCGACGCCCCCCCAGGCACCCCCCCCTGACCTCTCCAACCCTCATCGTTCCACTCGGGATTCTTTTTTTTCCCTCCGCAGCGAACAACGCCTTACGCCCCGCGCCGAAAACGCAATTTTGGTATATTTTTCTCCCTCCTTCCGTTTTTTTTTTTTATCGGTTTTGCTGGATGCTAATTTTTTTTCCCGCCGTGGAGGTTTCTTACGTTTACTTTTTTTGGGTGTGTTCGCGTTCCGCGATGTGGCCCACAAGGTTTCCCGTCAACTTGCCATCGTTTTCGACCACCGCATGATTTTTTTTTCGATTTCAGTTTTTTCATTTTTTTCCCTTTAGTTGAGTTTTTGGGTTTCCCACCCCTTTGGCGGTTTGAGCCTTGGTGCGATCTTTATTCTCGGGCGAGTTTTTGCCCCGCTTGCAGGGGCATGGCCAACGATTTAGTTGGTTCACCCGACCCAAGAATATTGACTTCTCCCCTTTGTTTTTTTTTTTTTGAACTTCCTTTTAATACCATTCTCAACTCCACTGAAACCTAGTCACTGTCTGTGTCTTTTCCATTCCCCCCCCTCCTTTTTTTTCGCACTCCCCGCACCGTTTTCCCCCGTGCAATTCTTTTTTTTCGCCCAACGGTTCTCACTTTTAGAACCCATCTTTGCCAACGTGGGCCTATTGGCGGCTTCTTTTGAAGATTTTTCATTGTTGTCTTTTCCTTTTTTTTGGCACACAACCCCGGTCACACCATTGCGCGTTTTTAGCTCTCCGTTTTCTTTTCTGTTAAGTTAGTTCCACCCAGCTCGGCTTTGCTTATTTTTTATTTAACCGGTCACAATTGATTGTTTTTTTGGGGTGGGCCCCTGGTTCGGTTTTCGTTGCAAGCTTCCCTCCGTTCTAAGAAAAAACCTTCTAAGAAATTTTAGTGCTTTTCTCATTGTCTGAGAGCTTTTTTACGTTCTTTCCCCCATTTCCATTAATGCCCCTTTTTTTTTTCTGTCTCTTTCACTTTTGTTTTTACCTTCCTGGCGGTCATTCAAAACCCTTTCCTTTTATTCCTCAGGATTTGATGATTTCACGCTGGGTCTTTGGTACAACCAAACGATATCGTGACCCTGCTTCGTATCCCCCCCCCCAACCTTCCACTGTTCCGGTTTTGTTTTGGCGACACAAACGTTTTGTTCCACAAAATCTTATCAACCTTCGGCCCTTCTCCGTTTTTTGCCATTATCGCCTGCGGGAATTCTTTCAATTTTTTGCATCGGCCTTCCACCTTCCTTTACTCAACTCCTATTTGGCATGTTTTTTTTCCAACCACCGCCTCCTTCCTTTGGCATTTTTCCCGTGTGGTTTTTCCCCTTTGGCCACACTTTCAACATCCCTCCCCCCATTTTGGCAGGTTGTTCCTTAACGAGGGTTCGTTTTCCCAAGACCATCGTTCCGTCAATTCTGTTTTTTTACCCACCCGGCCCTGTGGTCCCACGGCCTTTAGCCCCTACATTTGCGGTAGGTTTTGCCTTGTCTTCTTTGCACCCCAACCTGCCCCTTTTTTGTCTAAACCTGGTTTTGTCTGCGGTTGGCCCAACTTTGTGCGTGCACACTACGTTCCCCCTCACTTTTTTTTGTGCCTTTTTTTTTTTCTCCCTGCCTTTTTTTCTCCGTCCCCCGGCCCATCCAATTCTTTTGGTTCATCAAAAAACCGTTTCCTTCCTTTGGGTTTTCACTATTTTTGGATCTCGTGACGGCCTATAGGTCACACCGGGTTGATTTTTTTTGGTTTGTGCTCCTTCCCATATACCAGATTTTTGCGTGTTTCACCCCCACAGCGGTTTTGTTGGCAAACAATAAAAAATTTTTTTCCACAATGGTGGTTTCGCTCATCGTGTTTTTCCCTTACCTTCCCGTTACCTTTGAAATGGTTTTTTAGCCGTCCGAACTTTTCTTGATTATTTGCGGTTTTCCTTCGATCTTGGTTTTTGTGTTGTCTTCTTTCCCTGTTTAGACTTTTCAAGGTCTTTTTTTTCTTTTTTACCCGTTTGGGCCCTTTTCACCTGATTTTCCCTTTCTGACGCTCCAAAAGGTTGAAGTGCCTGTTTTTTCAAACCCACCCCCCCCAAAAACCCCACCCCCCCCCCGTACGTTTTTTGGGTCATCTTTCCCTTTTTTTCCCGTGCTTTGCATGTTTCCTTTTTGGCCTCCCGGTGCGTTCCTTGTTTTTTTTCCTTTTTCTTTTTCCGTCTCGAGATCTTTCGTTTCGCCGACGCACTAACACCTTGTTTTTAGCCACCACGTTGGTACAGCTTTCTAATTTTCACGTTCTTTTTCCTTTTCTTGTTTCGGTGTTTTTTTTTTCCGTGTGCAAACTGTTGTTCCCGTTGAGCCTCACTTTTCGAGCGGGGACAACTGTGTTTTTTCTGCACCCAAACCCGTGAATGCGCGGGCCTGCCGTCCCGCTTTTTTTCAAAAACCTCCTACTTTTTTTCTTAACTGTTTGACGTTCCGTGCACTTGCCGGAATACCCAGCTCGTCGCCTAGGCTTGTTTTCCACGTTCCCACCGTGGCCCGTTTCCTCCCTTGACGTTCTTTGTGTCGCCAATCACCCCCTCCACCCCAGTCATTTTAGTCCAGTTCGTGTTTTTTTCGCTTTTTCGTTTTTTACAGATTTCCTTCCCCCCCTTTACCCAGTAACTGCCCCTTTGTTTTTGTGTTGCTGTAGCTTTGCCGGTCTTACCTTTTTCCCAACCAACTGCACCCTCACAACTGGTTTCTATGGGTGGTTTTTTTTTGTCCCCGTTTACGGTCTGTTTTTGGCACTTTTCCCCCAAGATTTGGCCTTATCCCCACTTTTACTCGTCTCTTTTGTTTTTTTTCCTGAGGTTCGTTCGCAGGGCTTCCAACAAAAAACTGGTGTTTTGTTTTGGTTTTCTTCCTTTTGTTGTAACGCGTTTTGCTCAATAAAGGTGCGTAGGTTTTGTTTTTTTTTCCTTTTCCTGAGAGTTCCCCCCCCGGTGACAACGTATCCTTTTACTTTTTCCAACACCCCATTTACCCCTTACCCGCTCAAGCCCCCCCCCCCTTTAGGGATTTGTACTTCTTTTGCGGCTCTGACGATTTGCTCCAATTTTTCACTCTTTGGGCCGCCGAACGACTGTTTCTCTTCGTTTCGTTTTGAGGTTTCGTCAACCAGTTCCCCCGATGTTTTCAGAACTCCCCCCCCAGGCCCACATTAGGCGTTTATTTTTGTTTTTTTTGCCTCCGTCTCGCAAAACCTCACTTTTGTCGCTGATGATCTTTTCCAGTCCTTCCCGGTTCTGAGTTTTCCGGCCTTCACTACCCACTGCGTGCAGCTTTAGTTTCCTGAGTGCCAGCCCCCACTGGCTTCTTCCATTTTTTCTTCGGTCCGCTCGGAGTGCTCTTCAAACTTTCCTTCACCGTTTTCATTTAACCACCCACCTCGCCTCTTGTTATCTTCTCCTCCCTCTTTTTTGTTTGTTTCGAGATCTGTCACTTTTCGCGGTTTTTTTGGGCATTGCCACTTTTCGAAATTTGATTTTTCGTCCGTCCTCTGTTGGTCCGCGACCCCCTTCTGTTCACTGCGAGTTTTTCTCATCATTCCCTTTTTTTCTTGATGGCTTTTTTTTAAGCTTGTTCTCCTTTCTTTTGCTGGTAAAGATTCCCGGCTCGTTGAGTTTAGTTTTTTTTTCTGTCCCACTGAGACACTCCTGGCCGAATTTCGCTTTTTTTTGGATTAGTTTTTTTTCTGTTCCAGATTTTCGTTGTCTTCGGCAGACTGTCGTTTTGTGTTCCCCGTCCCGTCGTTTCCTTCTTTTTTCCTTTCGTTTCTCGTTGGCGTTATGCCCCTCCTTTGGTTTTGATTTTCGCTATGGCGTGGGGTGATGGTATTGGGTGGTACTGTTTCGATAGGCGTTTTGTCCGTTCCCGTTCCTGTCAACCTTTTACTGCGTGCCTTCCCTTTGACCCCCCTTCCTCCCCGTTTTCCTTAACAGTGGGTTTTTGCAGGTCCTCCTTTCCCCGACGTCCATCTCGGATACCAATTTTTTATGTTCACACTTTTTTTTCTTTGTGAAGCCCCTTGCACTGCCTTAACTTTTCCACCCAACCCCTTTTCGGAAGTCTGTTCTCATTGCTTTTGGTTTCAGCCTGACGTCACACCGGCTACCGAACCAACACACCCAGCAATGGTTACTTCATTTTTTTTTTTTTTTCAGTCCTTTTAACCCCCCACGACTGAAATTCTTCTTTCGGTCTTTGTTATGCGAGCGCCCCGTACTTGCGGTGGGTGGCCTCTGGTGTTCTCCTTGAGCCCACTCTTCTTCTCGTCTCTTTTTTTTGCCTTCCGCTTGACTTTTTTTCAAACTTTACGACGTTTTGGATGAAGGTTACCGGCGGATTTTTTTTTTTAGGCGGCACCGGCATGGTTGGTTCCCCCCTGCTCACTTCGTTTTTGTTCCTTTTTTTAGCCATTTTCTTCCTATTTTTGTGCTCACCCACCGCCCCCCCCTCGCTTTCCAGAACAATTTACACCCAGGCTCTTCCCCTCCCCCTTTTTTCGAATCCCAGCTTTTTTGCCCCTCCCGTTAGTTTTCCCGTTTGTTTTTTTTGAGCACTCTCCTCGGACTTTCTGTCCATTTTGGAAACACACCTTTTTCTTTTTTTTTTTTTTTGTTCACCACGTCCAGATTGATTCCCCTTTGAGTTTTTATGCCTTTTTTTGCTGCCCGCAACCTTCCTCCCTTTGACCGTCTACCCCCTTCCAACTTTTTTTCTTAGGTACTTTTTACCCCCTATTGATGGCACCTGGTTTTTTCCACTTTTCGTACCTATTCTTCGCAGGCACTGCCCTGAACCCAACCGCCCCCCAAATACCGTTGGATTGGTTCCAAAACCTCGACCATCCCCTAAGTATACGTTCCACTTAATCGGTGGACAGTGCCAATTGCGTTGTATCCCTCTCCGTCCTCCCCCACACCCCCCTTTTGTACCGTGCTGTTTCCTTTTTCACCCCTTTTTTTTTTGACAGCGAACCCTCTTCTTTATTCCCGCTCGGTTTCCCTGCCGGGTGTTGACTTTCTTTGTTCCTTTTGAAAAGTCGCTTTTCCCCGTCGGCTCACCACCTTTTTTTGTCTGCTTTTTTTGAGTTTAAGCTGTAGATCCTGGACGGAGACTGAACTTTTAGGATGGCACCAGGGGTTTTAGTTTGTGTCTTCCTGTTGTGTGCACCTGTGCACCTCCCACTTTCAGTTGTTTACTCCCCCCAGGAGCCCTGGTTTTCGACCCTCACGGCTCCCTGTCCCCCCTGGAGTTTCTTTTTTTTTTCCCACCGCCTGGTTTTACCTTCTGAGGGTTCGCCTTCTTTTTGTCCTTTTTTTTGTTTTGTACCCCGCCACCGTTTTTTTTTTTGGTGAATGTTTGGCATGTGTTTTCAGGTGTCCTGGGCCCCCTCTTTTCACGACATTCCTTTTTCCTTTTTTTTTTCTCTTTGGTTTTCCCCCCCCACCCCCCTGGCAATCGCGTTTTCTGGGTTCTGTTTAATTGCCATTTTTCCACCTGACAGCTATTTCGTCACTGATTCTTTGCCAACGGGATTGTCGAGCTTTTAGCTTTTGGTCTCTCCTGCCACTTGCAAGTTTTTTATTGCCGAAGCCGTCCGTCATCTTTATTTTTTGAGGGTTTGCCACCCTACCCCGGTTTGCTCTCCCTCCTTATTCTGCCCGTGACCTGTTGACTTTTTTTTCCGCGTCCACCAGTGGAAAAGATAGTTCCCCCCTTCCCTTTTGGCCTGCGACTTTTTTCTTTTTTTCAGCAAGTTTTTTTTTTTTTTTCCTTTTCCTCACTAACAACAACTTCTTGGACTCTGTTTCCCTTTGCAAAACGGGTGCCCCTTCTGGCGACGCCTTCCCGGGGGTTTTTGTTCCTAACTTTTGACCGGTTTTTTCTCTCCCGAGCTCCAAGGCTTCACTCACTATTTCCCAACTGGTGGACTGGGTGGTTTTTCTTTTACTTCTCGCAGGCTATTTGTTTTTTTTGGACGTTGCGTTTCCTTTTTTTAAGAACCTTACTCTTCTTCACCCCCGCCTTCGAACTTATTTCCTTCGCCCCCTGACTGCTGAACCCCTTTTTCCTCCCTTCCCTTTCGTTGACCGGCACGCCGTTTTTTCGTGTGACCCCTTTCCCAATGTGTGTGTTAATGAACCCTTTCCCTTCCCCGCTTTTTTTGGCTTGAGTTTCATTTTTCTTTTCCCTCATGCATGTTACGAATCGGCACCCTCGCTGATATTCCCACCTTTTTCCTCCTGCCCGTTCCCGTCCTCCCCCCCCTAGTCCTTCAGACGTCCATGATGTCGCGTTCTGTTTTCTTCTTCCTGCATTCTCAACAAATCTGGTTTCGAGGATCCTGGCTTTTTTTCCCCTCCGCCGCGTCAAAGCCTTACTTTTTTTCACCCGTTTTTTTTTTTTTCGCGACCACAACGAATGTCTCTCTCTTTTCCTTCCCGTTGTTTGTTGTGTTTTTTTTCTTCTTACATCCTGTTTCCTATTTTCGTTGGGGTTCGTTCTTTTCCCGATGTGCGATGGAACCCACCCTTTTCAACTGCTTTCTCCTCTTTCAACCCCCGACTTTGTATTGACTGATACAGTGCCCCCGGCCCTTTTGTGACGGAAATGAGTAACATCTTTGCCCTCCCTCATGGGGTCGATTCTCCAATTCCGCTTGGTGTCTCGTGGCAGTGGTCATTTTTCCTTTTTTTTATTTTTTCCAGCATCTTTTTTTTTTTCTTTCAACTGAGTTGCATGTGTCCGATGTTCCTGAATGTCTGCAACCGTCCCCCCACACTGAACCCGTGCTCCCCGCTGTCCCCCTTGCCCGTTCATCCCTTGCATTTCTTTCAACACGACTCGTGGTCCCCCGGAACTTTGCCCCCACAGGTCTTTTACCCCCCCCCCCGGTTGTTTGTGAAGTTCAGTTCTTTTCCCTTGGTTTTTTGAAGGCTCAGAGTCCTGTTTTTTCTCCTTTTCGTTCACCCGTCCACTTTCGCCCCCCCCCCCTCGGCTTAACTTCGTTGCCCCCTTTTTCCCTTTTCTGTTTGACCCCTGTTGGTGCTTTTGCTCCTACGGATTTCCCCAAACGGTCAATTTTTTCTTTTTCTGTTGCCTGCGTGCATACGTTTCCTGGGTTTTAAGTTTCCATTCATTTTTTTCATCGTTTCATCCCCACCCTCTAAATCCATTTTTTTTTTTTGCTTCTTCTCCTCTTGCTCGTTGCGACTGCCCATTTGTTTTTCAGTTGTTTTTTGCCTGGATTCTCTTTCCACTGTTGTACTCCGTTTCCGGTTTACTTCCCCCCAGTTACCTTTTTTGCTCCTGCTTTTTTTGAGGCGCGATTGTGCTTGTTAGTCAGCTTAGGTTTGTATCCCAAAAAATAGATTGGAAATGTTCCTCCACAAACTCCTACATTTTCGGGTTTTGAGTTCCTTTGTCCCCCCCCCCCCCCCAAACTCTTTTCTTCTTTTTTTTTCTTCAATCTGACATTTGAACCCCTCGCGTTCGGGCCCCTTCTTCTGTGTTCTTGTTCTTTCATCATCATCGGACTCCCGATTCCCCTTGTTAACCCCCGGTTTCCCCCCTCCCCTTGGATTTTTTTCTCCCTGTTTTCCCTGCCCCATTCCACCATGGCCACCCCTTCACCCTTTACTATTGTTTTTGGTTCGTATTTCCCCCCCTCTTTCAACATGGACATCGCCGGTGGTGAACCTTGGTTTTTTACCCCCACCTGGTTTGGTTGTCACACCCTTCCTTTTCCTTCTTGAGTCTCATTTTTTCTTGAACACCCTCGGTGTGCGTTTTTTTTGGCCCACTTGTGATGGTCGGGTTTGTTTGGCACTTTGTGTTTGGGGTCTGCAAAAACTTTCCCGCACCCCTTTCCTTTTGCCTACTACCTGCCCCATGGGTTTCTCTTTGTTTCCCAACCTTTCAATTCTTGTTTCTTCCTACCCACACACCCCTCATAGGGCCTTTTTTTTTGTTTTGATATTGGCATGCCTCGGAACGCCTCTGGTTACCCACCCCCCCCCCTTGGCCCCCGCTCATTCTGTTTTAATCACAGCATTTTTTTTTGGAGTCTGTTCACCGTTTTTTTTTTGTTTTGTCACCCTGTGCCCCCTCACTTTTCTACATTTTTTAGTCGCTTTGCCTGCCCCTACTGTCTCTGGATAACTTGTGATTCCTTAATCTCCTATTCTCCTGCGGTTCCTAGCTTTTGGGTTTTGCCGTTCGTGCTGGAAGGTAGGGACCCGCGCCGTTATTTTCCCCCTTTCTTCGTTGCTGTGGGCCTTTTCCCTCAACAGTGTGAGTTCATTTCTCTTTTGACGCTTTACCCCTGGTTTTTACTTGGTTCTCCTTTCGAGGATGTTCTTTCTTGTCATCGTTTTTTTTTTGCCAAGGGCCTTCTGCTTTTTTTTTGATAACCTTTTGGACTTCCCTTCTTCCTTGTTTGCGGTAGGCTCTCTCTGTTTTCGCTCGTGATTCGCCGGACCCCAAAAACGCTCTTTCAGTACACAATTTTTTGGTACAGTTCTTCTTTTTCTCGGTCCTTTGTCCCTTGGTTGTTTTATTCAAACCCACACCTTTTTCTGTTTTGGCGGTTTGATTCACAAACCCCCCCTTTCCTTGGAGCTCTCCCCTTCTTGCACAACCCCACTATCCCTTTGCGTGTTGCCCCCTGACGTCTCGCTCCCCAAACAATGTCTTTCCCCTTTTGCTTTATTCGTACTCCGTTTGGACTTTCAGTTGACCTGCCTGAACCCGTTTTTGAAGACTTTTTCCGAGGTGTTGTCATTTCCATTTCCCCCACTTTTTGTCACAGTCCCTGTTCTCCGTTTTTCTTCATTGTATATTTTCGCTCGCCCACCCTAACCCCACCTTTTCTTTTCCATTATGGTCTGCTTTTCAGTTTTCCGCTTGTAAATGATACCATTAGTGTTTTTTTCTTTAGCTGTGTTGTTTACGTTCCCCTTTGTAAAAAAAACCGCCTCTACTACCCCCTTTTTTCACGATTTTTTTCTTTTTTCAACTTTAAGCGGATGTGAATTTCACCCCTTCTTCCCGGGGCTTTTTCTACCCACCCACCACTTTCCCCCTTTTTCTGCTTTTTGTTTCCGTCGGTTGTGCGCAGGGACAACTCTTCCATTTTCCCCCTCAACCCCTTGGGTTTTGTTTTTTTTTTTTTTTTCATTCATGTTTCCACGGTTTTTTGCTGCCCGTCCTGGGTGGTTTTTTTCCTTCTCTTTCACTGTTTGCACACCCCGTTTTTGCTAATCCCCCCACCAATCCCCAATCTGCCCATCCTGGCAAACTGTTGATGCCCTGTCCCTCTTGCCTTCTCTGCCTGGCGAGTACGCCATTGCTACCCCACGACTTCCGTTGCCCGCTTTTCCTTCGTCTCCTTCTCAGTTTTTCAAACCGTTCAGGCAACTCCCCACTCAATCCACCTCGGAGACAAGCTTCTCTTTTTTCTGCCCTTATTTGCCATTTTGGGGTACCCCCTAACCACTCAACCTTTTTTGATTATTTCCCCCAGGTCCCCTCGACAAAGCTTTCCTTCCCTCCCTGTTTTAGCGCTTGGTTTCGTTTTCTCCAAACATAGCTTCCCCCTTTTCCCCGCCCTGATTGAATCTCGAAGTTCCCTCCCCACCTTTCTTAACCAATTCTTTTGCCAACACACCTCTCTTTTGACCTCCTAGCATTGACGCCGATCCTTTTGTGTTTTGATGCGATTTCACCCTTCCCTCTGCGGAGTTTTTTTTTTTACTGCGTGAAGAACTCTGCCCCTTATGGTCGAGCTGCTTTTTTTTTTCCCCCCTCCCACACCCTCTTGCAGTCTGTTCAAATTTCAGTGCACTCGTACCCCTGTTTTCTTCCTTTTGGACAGTTTTCTTCTTTGCTTTGTGTAGCAGCGCTCTTTCTCGGTTTTCTTTGAGATCTTTCCAAAATTTCTCCCCTGCCTCCCCTCTACGGGTTCCTTTTTTTATGTTGGATTTTTTTTTGATGTTTCGTTTCCGCCGTCTTTGCCCTGCCTTTGCCCTACGAACGGCGTTTTTCATGTTCGTTTTGCGGTCAGCTGGTTTGTCGTACGTTGACTTCCTGCAATAGTTGGGTTCTTGCAGTTCTCGGTCGCTGTCGTTTTTGATGGTATTTTTTTTCCCTTTAGAGAGTGGTCTTTTTTCCTTTTTTTCACCCCTACTTCTCCCACATTTTTTTAACCCATTCATCCTTTCAATGTTTTTTCCAAGTTCCTGCGGTACCTTTTCACCTTGCCGTTTTTTTTTCCCTTTGGGTGCTTTTGACACGTTTGCCCAGCGTTTTTAATGAGGCAAAGGCCCCCGTCGTACTTTGTTTTCAAACCCCCCTCCTTTTTGCCCCTTTCCAGTGAAGTGTTTTTTCTGGTACTGCTGTTTTCTGCTTCACAGCTCACAGCAACTCAACACAACACGCCCTTTTTCCTTTTCTGCTTGGCCCTCCGCACCATTCCTTTTTTTCCCCCCTTTACCTTCCTGCCTTTTTTTTTTTTCTTTTGCGATGCCCCCGCTTTTTTTCACTTTGCACTTGTGTTTCCTTCTTGGGTGGGGCGTTTTTTTGGTCATTTCCCGTCTCAGGCGCTCCGTTCGCTTTTCCCCTGCCTCTGCCCTTCCAACCGTTTCCGACGATTACCCCGGTTTCTTTGACAAGGGTTTTTTTTTCCATTTGACCCTTTTTCATGTTGTTCCTCCTGCGTTTCATTTGTTTTCCAGTGTCTTTCATTTTCCGCATTTGCCTTTTTTGCTCCCCCCCCACCGCAACTCCAACCCTTTTTTCGGCTCCCTTTGTCCACAGTTCAAAAGGACTTACCCCCCCCCCACCGACTTTTTTTTTCTGATTTTTTTTTTTTTTCCCCCCGCTTTTTATCACGCAGTTCCGTTCGGCCTATATAGTAGTAGAACAACCCAACAGTCTGACGTGCAACCCTCCCTTCCGATGATTCCCCTCGTATTGCGTGTATGCTGTTGCCGCCTTGAACCACTTTTGCCTGCCGCCTGATTTTCAACACTTATTTTTTCTCTTTTTTCTTGTCATGGGAAATTTCCCCACTTGTCTTTCCCACTGGTTTTCCCCCTTGGTGCTTTCCTATTCTCTCTGCCCATGACCCCAACGCACCCCCCATTTCCTCGCTGTGCAACTTCCCTCCAATAATTCCTCCTTTTTAAATTTACGGTTCCCCTTCATGTTTCTCATCCTCCCCGCACAAACAACCTGAGAGTTTCCTTTTTTGCACCCCCCCCCTTTTGTTTAACCCGCCTCCACAACTTTTGCTCCCACCCCTCCGGTAGAAGGTGTAACTCTCTTTTGTGCGACCACCTCCCCCTCCTAACTTTTCCCCAACCCCCCCATTTTTACTTTGAGGTTTTGATTTCAACTATGTCGTCATTTCCCGTACTGGACCCTTAAGGGCCCAGGTGCATATCCTTGTCACCAGGTTATTTTTTGTAGTGTGCTTAGGTTGCGTCCCCATTGACCCCCTCCCTCCATCTTTCGTTTTGGGTTTGTCCTTTCCGATTTTTTTTAGAACTCTCCCCACCTTTTCTCCCCCGGGGAGTTTCGAGTGGTTTTGGTTTGTCACCCCGTCCCGGTTTAACTTGTCCCTCCTTTTCTCGCTTTTCTTTTTTTCACGTCCTTCCGTTAAAGGCCCCCTGACCACATGATGTTTTCCCTTTTAATGGTTCCCCTGGTTTTGTACCCCTAGTACTGCCCCCCCCTTGAAGGGCAACTTTTTCTTTGGGGGTCACCACATGGCACTCTGCTGTCCTTTCTTTAGGGGTTCTTTCCGGAACGAGTCCCCCCACTTTATCGAAGTATGAATTTCCTCTAATTTTTCTTTCACGTTCGTCTCTTGTCTTTTTCTTGTTTTTTTTTTTTTTTGTTGCTTTGGTACTTTTTCCTTCATGTCACCCTTTTCCACCCATTGTTTTCTTGGTTTTTCTTCCGTTACGTCCCCCAGGCCGACTATTTTTTCTTCCCCCCACCTTCCCTTTTATCACCACCCCATCTCCCCTCCGAGGTTCGCGTGAATTTTCCTGTGACGCAGATTACAAACAGTGTCCAAGCTTCAGGTTTCTCATTTCCCCTGAAGACTTCTTCTTCCCGCTTATTTTGTCCCCTTTCATGGCTTTTAACCACTGGATTTGACGAGGTTTTCTTTCTTGGTGATTTGCTGCTAATGCGCCCCCCCTTGCGTGCCTGCACATCATTTGACCCCCTTTCTTCGCTTAAGTCTGCTCATCGATCCCTTTTACCCCCTGGTGACACAAAGACCAACTGAGGACCCACTGAGTTGAAATCCTTCGTCTGTTAGGCCCTTTTTGCCGTTTGTCGGCCTGAACCCAGTCTTCCCCCCCCGTCCTCTTTTCACTTTTTCTCCCCTTTTTCATATTTTCTTGTTATATGATTTTGTGCTGCACCAAGATTCTTTGTTCCCGGCTCCTTAGTTTGCCCCCTCTTGCCCTTTCCCCGTCGGTCTCCTGTTTTTAGTTCGTGCTCCTCAGTTGTTCCCCTTGTATTTTCACAGATTTTTTTTTTTCCCCCCGCAACTTTTTCCCCTTTTTCTTTCCCAACATGTCTTTTTTTCTTTTGCCCCCTGTTTTTTGCCCTGAGGCGCCCTTCCTCTATCCAGATCTCCCCCTTCTTTCCCTTTTTTCCTTGAGTTGTTTACAACCCTCCCTTTTCCCCCCACCATCTCGGTTCCCCTTTCTTTTTTCTGGGTTGCCCTTCCTTTCTCCGTGCGTTGAACCTGTCTTCAGACACGGCCATTTTTCCCACTTCCTTGTCTTTTTTTCTCTTTTTCCCCCTTTTCTCCCCCCGTGTTTTTTTTTGTTTGATTTTTTGAAGATCCCTACGTGTCGGTCTGGCGGTTTTTTAAGGTCGTTTTCGCGGCCCTTCGGATGTTTTGGGACCCCACCCAAAACTTTCCCATCATCGATCCCCTTTTCGACCTATATTGGATGTTTTGATCCTCCCCCTGTGCCCCCGATGGCCTTGAACCCCTTTTTCCAACTCATTTTGCCCTTTTTCTGGATCTCGGGCTCGTTGTTTTTTTCTGGGTGAGGTGGAACGGCCGTGTTAAGACTCCCTCTTGCTCAAAATTCGTGGGTTGTGAACTTATTTGTCTGTGGTTTCCCTTGACGGTTTTGCCCTCCCCATTTTTCACCACAAGAACGCGTCCACGATTCGCGTTGCATTGCCCCAAAGTCCCCCTTTGTTGCCCTTCCCCCGCTCTGTCCTTACCCTTGTGGTGCCCCACCCCGTTTCTTCTGAACCCCTTTTTCCTTTCTTTTTGGGTGTTTTTTTTTGTTTCCAATGGATGAAACTTATCCTTGGTGCGGTTTTTTGGTTTCAGACGTACCCCTTTATGGTGTGTTCTTCCAGTCTTTGTCAACCCTTTCCCGTCTTTGCGTCCTCTCTTTCACCTTTTCCCCTTTCTTTTTTCCTTTTCCCAAGTGTGAAAGACTTTTTCAGCTCTACCCCTTATTCTAACCCTTATTTTCCCATTGCATTTGCCCTGGTGCGTGGGCCTCTTGCCGCCTGCAATTGAGTCTCTTTTTTTTTTAAGACACCCCTTTCTCCAATCCAGTTTTTTCTTCTGCTTTCCTTTTTTTTTTTTCAAGCTCTTCAGACGTTCCATTTGACTTTCCGGTTTTCTTTTTTTCCTTCACTTTTTTTGTCCTTTCTGCGCACACTGACCCCTTCACCCCCCAGTTCACGCTTCTTGCTCCGGAACTCCTCTTTTCTGTATTTTCAGTCAGGCCGGGTACTTGGGTTTCTTCCACGTGTTTTCTTTTTGGTCTTTTCTGTCTTCGTCCTCACACCACACCTTTTTTTATTTCGGAGATTTTAAATTGTCTCACCCCCCACCAACTCTCTCCCCTTTCCTTCCTTTGCAACACTCCTTTTTTCCCCCTCCCCTGAGTTGTTAATTTTCTATCCTTTTGCCCCCCTCGTCTTCCCCCTGCCCCTCGCCCCTCCTATCCCCATGGTTTTTCCAACTAAACTTCATTGGCTGTGCCGTGGCCCCTTACGTTTTGAACAAACCTTCCCCCCTCACCCCCAGTCTTCTTCGTTCCCCCCTCTCCTTTTTTCCAAGTCTGTTTCCCTTTACCTCCCCCTTGCCTCCCTTCGGCCCTTTTTTACCCGGGGCTGGGTTTCCCCCCCCTCCCCGCAATCTTTCTTTTCGGTATGCCCGGCGTTTTTCTCCCACCGTGTCATCCTTTCACCCCTCTTTTGGGCGGTTTCACCAACTGTGCTTCACCCCCTCCCGCCCCTCCCCCCCGCTTTTCCCCTCTCCAGGAACCTGTTCTTTTTCCTTTCCCTTTTTCCCCGGTCCCACTTCTGATTTTCACATACCCCTCCTTCTGAGGACCTTTTGTTCCCCTCCCCATTCTGCGGGTTTTCCCCCCGCATAGTTCCCCAAATGGCTCCCCCGGAGCTTTTTTCATGACAAGATCGTTTGGCATCTGTTTCACCCTCCGTTGTGGTGCCTCCCCCCCACTTCCAACAAAATATCCTCAAAACAACTTTGTTTTCGTTTCAGGATTTCTCCCTCGTTTTTTTTTCCCCCCCCGTTCCGTATCAAGGGAGTCCCTCCCCTGGATATTGTTACTTCCCGCTGTTTTTCCCATTGCTTTTTTATTGGGGTTTTTGTTTTTTGTTTTCTAGTCCGGGGCCCTTGCGTCCGCCTCTGTTGAGCTGTCCTTTTCCCTTCCCCGTGTTTGCCCTGATTTCATTTCTGAAGGCTACCCCCCAAAATTTCTTTTCCCTTTGTCTACCCCCTTTTCTTCCGGACTGTTTCTGGTTTCCATCTTGCCCAGGCCCCCCCCTACTTTTCGTTTGTGAATCAGTCGCCTTCTTTTTTTCTGTTGTTTTTTTGGCGCCGGTATTATCTCCTCAGATCTTTGTTTCGCCCCCCGTCTAACCGTTTTTTCGTCCCCTTTTGTTTATTCTTCTTCCATTTTCCGTTTTCTCATAGTCTTTTTTTCTTTTTTTTAGTTGTTTTTCACTTTTCTTTTTTTGCCCCGGTTTTTTGGTCAGCCCCAATTTTCGAGTTACTTTCGACCAACCTGCTTTCCACTGAACAAACTCACTTTTCTTTTTTGGCCATGACTCGAGTAACCCCCCCAACCTCAGTTTTCTTCCCTTCCGCTTGTTTTCACGTTTCCTTATTTGGGCCGGGCCTGCACCCCTCGACTTGAGCTTGTTCTTTCTTCACTCACCCCCTTAGCCCGCTGTCACACGTTTCTTTTACTGTCTTGGTTCCTTCCTGTCAAGTTCACCACAACCTTGCATCCTTTTTTTCTCCAGTTCTTTTGCTTGCTTTGCTCTAGACATACTCATTTCTTTTTTGGTTTCTTTGCTGTTAAGTCTTCCTCCCCCCCAGCAATAGCCTTCACTGGCAACTGATGTGTTTTTTGTGTTTCCCTTTCCTGGGTTGTGTTTTTTCACGTCTTTGTCTTTTCCCCCCCACACTTTTATCCGGGGACCCGCTTTTGGTTTTTGGTGACGATTTTCGGTTGGTAGGGTTCCTAAGCCTTTTCCGGGAGTGGGGTTTTGAGGACTTGTCCGCTCTTTCTCATTAATTAGTCTGGTTTGGGGGTTTTTTTGACTTCGGCGTTTCCCCCCCCGTTTTTTCCACATCCCTCTTCTTTTTACTCTGCCATTAACCCAAAACCCCCCCAAATTACAATCCTGCATCCATTTCCCCCTTTAGCGGTCACTTCTCTTTTCCCTGACTCTCCCGACCCTTCTTCCACGCCACTCACCCCACTTTCGAGACGGGGTTTTGACTGTTTCCTTCCCAGCCTTTTTCTCCTTCTGCCGGATTGCTTCAATGTTTTTACACTCCCCACATCCCAACTTTTAGCGAGCGTCGTTCGTCGTGTTTTCCCCCCAGTTGCTCCGCGCAACCTACCCCTCACCCCCCTCTTGAGCTGTTTTTTTTCTTCCAGCCTCTTTTTTTGTTTGACCACCCAACGCTCTTTTCAGTCCTTTCACCCCTTGGTTCCGCCTCGGGCCTTTTTTTCACACTATTCCCTTGTTCGTTTTGTCTTCCAGCGACCTACTTTTTCAAATATTCCACCCCTTTCCTTGCGCAACCCCCCCCCCTTTCCGTTCCTGATTTGAA
>Ga0179593_1260373_pt1 | contig 17527 bp, 35 predicted proteins | sample CZODoug2_1_08_16_FD_185931 | JGI IMG/M metagenome (GOLD analysis project Ga0179593, IMG submission 185931) | Vadose zone soil fungal communities from Angelo Coast Range Reserve, California, USA - CZODoug2_1_08_16fungal (PacBio error correction) | ecosystem: Environmental > Terrestrial > Soil >... | reverse complement strand
GCTACTTTTCCCCCTGACACCTTGTTCTTAGTACTGGAGAGTTGCAAGAAATATTTTTCTATTTCCATTTTTTACAAATCCGCAAAGTTTTAACAAGAAGACTAAGCGTGACACTAATTTTGGAGTGTTCCCGACTGGCTCTTCTTTTTTGGGTGTTTTATGCGGAACTCTCATTTTTTTTCGTTTTTCATCTTTTCCCTCTCGACCTACTCGAGACTCTCCCTTTTGCTCGATTTTTGACCCCAATTGAGTTGAAGCGTAGTCCCCCTCGTGACATAAGTGAACGATGTTGACCATTTTACTCACGGCCGCTGTTTTACCTTTTCTCACCATACCTTTCGCCCCCCAATTTTTTTTGCTGAGCATGGAGGCTTCTTCCAGATTCAACACCCCCCCCCCTTGCCCTCTGTCGCTTCTTTTTTTCGATCCGTTGTTTTGTTTGTCCTTTTTTCTGCAAAGGTTTTTTTTGAGACACTGTGTCCCGATCATCCAGTTTCTTTCGGTGAATGGTGATCTCTGCTGGGCATTTCCTTCCCAGTTTTTTGGCACCCCACGGCGAATGAAGAAAAAAAGTGCTCCTCCCCCTAGTTTTTTTTTTTTGCAATTTCCTTTGTCGTAATGGTTTGGGTCCTTTCTCTCCGTCTCATGTCCTGTGTAACCTTTCCCTACTCTTCTTTGTCCACCAATTTCTTGGGTCGTGGGTGTACTCGTCCGGCCTGTTATTTTTCCCCCACTCCGCTCCTCAGAGCACCTTTCTCCTCGCGGTTCCAATCGGCTGTGCAGCTTTCTGTTAACTGTCATAGAAAGAGACATTTTTTTTTTTTTTTGTTTTTTTAGGTCGAAGCGTGTTCGTTTTGATCTTTTTCCCGCACCGGACCCTGTCTTCTTTTCTCCGCCCCCCACCGACTAGCTTAAATTGAGCACAGCAAGCTTCTTTTTTTGTGGAGCGCCCCGCCCCTTGTGCGCCTCGTCTTTTGTTGGTCACTTCCATCCACTAAGAAAAAGAACTTTTTAAGATGCAGTTCCCCCCCCCTCCGGTTGCCCACGCGACGGGGGGATTTTCTGGAATCACTCCCTTCCTCTCAATATGGAAAGAAAGGCCAAAGATGACAAACCCCAAGGAATCCCGTACGTCCCCCCCCCTTTTCTTTTTTTGAACACCTGTCTCTTTGCCGTTTTTGATTAAGAACACCCCTACCTTTGCTTTCTTTTAAATATACCATGACACACTTTTTGGAGTTGAGCGAAACCTGCTCCGTATATCCTTTTTTTTTTTTTTTTTTTTTTCAATTGGCTTTTTTTTCCCTTGCACGCCCCCGGAGTGCTGGACCCCCTTCCGCGCATTTTTTGTAAGGGACGTCAGGTTGATGACTTTTTCCCTTCAGCCATGGAAACTTGTTTTTGATTCTTTTTTTTTCGAGGGTTTTTGATATAACCGGTGCCCATTACCTCCGCCTGTCCCCACCACCCTTTTTGACATTGATTCTCGATGCGTTTTTGTGGTTTTGTATTGATTATTTTGTGATTTTTTTTTTGATGTGCGATTTCATGAATGTTTTTTACTCTTTTCTTTTTCTCTTCCACGGTGTCTTCGAGGTTGTCTTCACACAATACGCGCTTGCGGACATTTTGCCCCATTTGTTTTTATTTGTTTTCATACCGATTATTTTCCTTTTTTTTTGGGGTAGTAGCCCCAACATTTCTCCTCACCGGGACCCCCTTTTTTGGTGAGGCAGTTCTTGACTGTCCAATGACGTTCTCGCCTTGATGTTTTCCCTTGCGTTCGCTTTTTTGTTCCGCTTTTCACTTTTGCGTATTAATTTTTCCTGAAGAAGATGAGCCTTTCTTTTTCTAGTAGTGTACTCCTGGCCGCTCCCCTTTCTTTTTCGGCAACGTTTGTTTTTTTTTTTTTTTTCACGTCTTTTTAGCACCCCCCCCCCCCGGAGTCATTTGTCACTGGCTTTGGTAGAAACCTGCCCCTCATCCGGCTTCCCCGCCCATGTCCTTCTTCCTCTCCTGTACTGAGCGAAGAATTTTTTTTCTCTCTACCTCTGAATTTCAGGTATAGGATTTTTAGGCCCGAGACTGCTTTAATTTGGGCTCTCTTGGAGAGACAGCGAGAGTTTTTTCCAAGTGTCTTTTTCTCGTCTGTCCCAAAATGTGAATTTTTTCGTTTCGTCTGACGCCCCCCTTCCCTTTTGTCGGCCCCAAAGGCCCCCCTAGTTTTTTTGAGGTAGAGATATGCCTTTTTTCTGCTTCGGGTCCCTGTGCCCTAGCTTTCTACTCCTAAGGGTTTGTGTTGTTTCAGAGATTTTCCCCTGTCCTTTTTTTTTAGTGATTCCCCTTGATGATTTCTCGACCAACGACTGGCCTAAGTCCTTTTCGACCCCAAACCTTTTTTTACCATGGGGTCTGCCCCAGGCCCAGACAAGTATTGGTTGTAACTACCGAGCACACGTTTCCACTCTTTTTCTTATCTCCCCGCTCGCCTCCATCTGTCCCGCCCTTTTTCTCTTTTGCTTTTCTCCCTCTCTTCTAGATATAACGAAAGTCCAAAAACGGTCCTGCTCACGTCATGACCTTCCAAAGTACCTCCATTCGACAACGGATGTTTTCGATGTGCTTAAGATCGACACCCCCAACACCTGCATCACTCATTCCTTACTTATAGTTCTCCTGTCCCCCTTGTGGTGCGTCAGAAGCGTGGTCACAGCGGCTGGACCCCACACGACGTCTTCCCATCGCGCTCGCCTATGCACTATTTGTTACTAAGCCCCCGTTCCCAAGTTCCTACCCTGCTTCTCAACCGCGCAATTGCCGTTTGCACGCGCTGGTTTTTGAACCCGTATGCAATTTTCCAGCACGCTCTGCTCCCCTTCGTTTTTTTTTTTTTCCCGCGTTTCCTCTCTAGTATTGCGCTCCCCCTTTCCCCAAGGCCCTGCCTATAGTGATGTCAAAAAAAATCAAGTCCACCCCATTTTCACGCAAGCCCCCCCGCTCTTATTTGTTAAGTACACCCTAATTCAGCCCTGTCACGAAGCGTTACTTCCCAGCTTACCCAACCCCTTTTCCCTGCCCCCCCCCCCGCGCCCCCCACTCTTCCCTGTGCCATCAACGAACGAAAGATCAATTCCCCCCATTCCCCCCCCTTTTTGCTATCTAATCCTTCCCCCCAATGATTCCCCAACGGTGCCGGATTAACTTGTTGGAACAGTGATTTTAACCACCCCTTTCAGCCCGGAATAATGAAGTACCGTTTTCCTGCGTGCCTTTCCCCCCCCCCCCCAATTTTTTTCCCCCAACTTTCGTCCTTTACGACCCCGGTCCCCCCACCACCCCCTTTTCGTAGAGATTCGGCGTGGCTGTGTTCTGTCCAGTCCCGCCCCAACTTTTTGTCCATACCTTCTGTTTTGTTGAGTTTTTCACCCAGTTTGTCCCCCCCCCTTGGGACGGTCTGCAAACCCATCCCTGTAGTGTGTTGAGAACCCGCGCCTTCCCCGTTTTAACTTTCCGCACTCTTTTTTTTTCACGCTCGTTCTTCCAAACTTGGGACGTTTTAACAAGATTTGTCCTTGGATGGTGTGGACCGCCCATGTCCAACACTCCCCCCCCCTTTTTTTCCGTCTGATTCCCACCTTCTTGATCACTCTTTGGATGAAAGCCTTGCTGATTGTCATTGTTTCCTTCCGGTCCGCCTCACCTGCGCAACTCTTCGTCCTTGTCTTCTTTTCCCCCTCCCCCACCAACTTAAATTGCTCTGGCCCATGCTGGATTGAGTTTCTGAAGGGAGGTCCTCTTTTTTTTCTCTTCTTCCAAGACCCCCCCCCCCCTCCCCCTTTTTGAACCCCTCGCTGCTTAAATCTAGCTGATCATCGACAGTCGGAGTGCACCGTCCGGGTTTCGTGACCTTTTTCGCAGATTTTGCTTGATGTATTTCCTGGGTACTACGGGTTCCCTCCACTCGCCTCCTTCAGATTTTTGCGCGCTTGCTTTTTACGGAGGCCCGACCTTTTTTTGGTACCAGTGCTTTTCGCCCCCCTACTCCTGTCAGCCCACATGGGAAAAGAATTTGCTTCAACTGGTGTGTTGTTTCAGCCCCTTTTTCCATGTTTTTTCGGATTCATTCCCCACGGACCAACCCCCAGTTCCCCTCCTGACGGGTGAGACAGCCACAATGCCTCCCCCCTTTCCCTTATTTAACTTTTTTTGCCCCTTGAAGTTTCCATACCTCACCACTCAGAGCCCGCCAAACGACTGTTCTCATGGCGGGCCCTGCATACCCTCTGACCTTTGCCGTGCCGCTCGGCGCCATGGGTCAGCGCCTCCTTCCGTCCCTGATGTCCACTTTTTCCCCTTCCCCTTTTTCTGACCGCGGTCCCTCATTTAATGCTCTATCCCTCGGCGTTTGACGTGGGGGATTTTTTCCGCCGCCGCCTGCTTGCTGGACCTGTTTGATCTTCTGCCTGAATTTCCAACTGAATATTTTTTTTCATTTTTTCATTTCATCCCCACCCCCCGCCGGCGTGACCCACCCGTTTCCCCCATTGATATAGTTTAACCATATCCAAAGGCCCTTCCACGTCCCCGGCCCTCCGGCATTATTGTAGTTTCTTATCCATTACTCTTTTAATAATCACCTTTTCCTTTTTGTTTGTGGAGTGCTACGAGGCACTCCCCCAGCCCCACTGCGGCTGGGATTCTGGGCGGTTGCCTTTTCTTTTTATTAACAACGTTGCCATCGGCACTTTTTGGTTCTGTACGGGCGTTGTTTTTCGCTTCTTTTTCCCCGCTGTTGGTATTCGTTTTCAACTGTCATGGAAAAGAAAGATCAGTCCTTACACCGGTAATCTTCGGCTTGTGTTGACCCTGGACAGCCGGACCCTCCGCTTTTTTTTTTCCGATCTTTTCAACCGAATAAAGTGATGAGACCCCCCCCTTTTTTTTCATGTCAGACCACCCCAGAGGCAAAACAGGAGCAACCTTCGACCGGATGCCACTGTATCTCTGAAGCTGATGACACCACCCCTCTAAGTTAATCGAGGCCCTCCCGGTAAGGTACCACTCCCCTGTGCTCGGGATTGATGGGGTGGCTCCCGGGGACCAAAACCATTTCAACCCGAGGTCATTTTTTTTTTTTTTCTGTTTTTGATCCCTTTTCTGGAGTCACAACTTGCTACCATCCGGATCGTTTGATTAAGGTAGTTTTGTCTGGTTTTTTGTTCAATGGTTAATGTTTTTGGCTGTTTTGGTACGAACGTCAAGTTGGGTAAACCCCACCTTTGGCTTTTTCTGTCCCAAAAACATTTGCTCCCCCCCTCTTTAGTTGTTTGATTTTTGTTCTCAGTCCCATTTTCTTTCTTTGCCTTTGTGTCAACCCCATCTTCTTCTGTTTGCAATCTTTGACGCACTTCGGGTTTGTTGTGAGCGGTCCGTCGTGACTGTATGGAAAGTTAGGCGACGCATCAATGCCTTTCCCTCGTGGTCGGTTTCCCCCGGTGACCGCTTGTGTTCACGCTTCTTTTTTAACGTGCCAAGGTGCTCGGTTTTGCGGGGCACTTGACAGCGACAGTCGCGTGGATTTATTGTCACACTTTCGTGTATTCTTTTTGCCGCCGAACCGAAAATTGACTTTTTTGGTGTGGAAAGGTCCCCCGATTTTCCCTTTTTTTATGGCTTGTTTTTTCTTTTCTTTGCCCGACCTCAGGGTCTTGCCGATTTGAGGGTTAGGTTAGGCTTTTCACCATGACTTAGGCCAAGTTCTTAAATTTTTTCTTTTAAATTTTTCTTGACCGTTTTAGTCTTCTCAAGCGTTGATTTCTTTGGTCCCCAGCCGTTGGGTTCTAGTTGCTGGCCATACCAGACTTAACCACCTCTGGAACCGGTTTTTTTTGCCAACCTTGAAAAACCAAAACTCACCAACGATCGCCGTTGTTCTCACCCCCCTCCACCCTCTCCCTCCAACTCCCTGGATTCTTTACGTTGATCGCCCTCACCCCGCCTCGCCGTATCGCCCTTCGATTCTCAATTTGTCCCTACCCTGCCCTACGTCCTCTCCGCCCATTACCCTCACCCCCCCACCCCACCACCCTACCCCCCCCCCCCCTACGCTCACCCTCTCTCCTCTCCGCCGCCCTCCCCCACTCCCTACCTCTCGCCCCCCTCTTTATACCCTCCACTCTCTCTCCATTTTTCCCCGTTCCTCCTCCCTCTCTCCCCCTATCCCCCCCTCCCCACCAGATAGATTTCCTTTCATCCTTGCGTAATGCCTCCCCTCCCCCCCTCCCACCGTCTCTCTTGTACACTCCTCCCTCACCTGTCCTTCTCCGCCTCTAACCCCCTCCTCTTCACCACTTCCCCCCCCCCTCCAGAAAATGATCACTCCCCCCCCCCCTCACCCCCCGCCTACACCCACCCCCTCCGTTTGCATCAGCCTTATCCTCCTACCCTCCCTTTCCAACAGCACTACTCCCCCCACCTCCTAACACCGTACTGGCCACCTTCTCTCTACCCTTAGTCCCCCTCTCCCCATATTCTTTCTCACTATGATCGCTTCCCTCCCACCTACTCCCCCCCCCCTCTTCTCTATTCTCTTTTCTCCCCCCCCAGCTCTCTTCGCCCCCTTTTTATTTCACTCCATAAGTCTTCCCTCCGCTTCCCTCCCTGTCTACTCACCCCGCCCACACAACACCTATCTCCCCATACTCGTACTGCCTCCTAGACTCCTCTCCCCACACTCCCGCGATCCCCCCTACCCTTCATCTTCGTTCCCCTAGCTTTCTCTTCCCCCCCCTACACACCTCATACTGTTCGCACCCCACCACCTGGCCCCCCCTCCCCCGTTCCCACATCCGGAATCTACACCATAACTCACCTATCCACTATGCCGGCCCCTTGCACCTCTCCAGCTCGATCCCCCTTTCTTCCCCCTTCGCCCCCTCATCCTCTCCTCGCTACCCCCCTTTTCCCTCCCCTAATCTATCCCACTCCTTCCCCTCTAACCGCTACCGATCTCATCCGTCTCATCCCTCTCCACCCACCCTCCCCCACACCCCCGTTAACCTACCCGCCACGTCAGCTACCCCTTTCTTCACCTCCCCCCCCCTTACACCTCTCCCACCCTCACCCTCTCTCTCGCGTCTTCGTTTCTTCCTCACTCCCCCTCCTCACCCCCCCACCCGCAACATCACCTTTACCACTCCCAACCCCCATCCGTAAGTCCCCTTCCCACCCCTCCCTTCACACATATCCCGACCTTTCTTTCCCGCGTCAACTCCTCACTAGTCCACTCCCCCCTAAATTCCCCCTTATCTTCCATCAGTTTGCCCCACCTCAACCACTGTCCTCTCTAGTCCCCCTACCCACTGCCACTATTCCTCAATCCCTACTACCCCCAATCTCGTTTTCTCCGCCTACCTTCCAACCCCCCCCCTCCCCCGCCCCTTTCCCACCCTTCCCTCCCCCTACTCAACATCCCCACCCCCCACCCCCACTACCTCTACCCTCACTTTTACCCATGACCTTCATTCTCTCTCCCCACTCCCCTCCTCCCCCCTACTTTTTACCTCCCCCCCCTGCTTCTCCCACTGCTACTCTCTTCACCCACCCCCCCTACCCCCCCCACCTATTACCGCATCCTTCCCCACCCCGACTACCACCTCCCATCTCCCGTCCCCTCCTCCAGCCTCTCCTCCCACACTCCGCCGTCCCCATCCTACCCCCCCCCCAATCTCTCTCCCTTCACTCCCCCTACGTCCCCTCTATCAGCACCCACACTACCCCCACGCCGAACCCCCCCCCTCCCTCCACTACCCCCCTACCCAACCCCCCCACCCTCAGCACACACTTACCCCCCCCCACCCCTCATTCGTCCGCTAGGGCTCTCCCCCGCGCACGTGGTCCTACGCTAGTCCCTCCCGGCCCCCCTTCTTTCCACTCATCCGCACACCTTCCACTTCCCTCCGAACTTTCCTTCCATTCCCCCCCCGCCTATCCCCAAGTCCGTTTCCTTTTTCCCCCTTTATATATATTTCGTCCCCTCCCCCTTTCCCGATCATTTCCCCTCACTCGCTACATCTCTCCCACCCTTCCCAAAATTTCCCTCCCCATCCCTGACCCCCCCCCCCTGGCCCAACTACCTCCACCCTCCTCCCCCCCCCCCTCCCCTTCACCCCTCCAGCCCCTCTCTTCCCCCTCTCCTCCACACCAGCGCTGTCCCTCCTAATTCCACCCCTCCCCCCTTCCCATTCTCAACAGCCCCCTCCCCCAACAACCCCCCTACATCACCCACTCCTCCGTTCCCCCTGGTAAACCCCTATCGTTCTTTCCTCACCCGCATCTCTTCCTCTATGTGGCCCCTCCCCCCACGCATCCTCCCTCCCTCCCCCCTCCCCCAGGGGCCCCGCTAATCCCTTCTTCCCCTCCCCCCCACCCCATCTCCCCCTCTTCTTTTACTCCCACCCCCCCCAACTACTCATCCCACCCTCCCCCTCCTCTACTCCCCCTCAACTTTCTCCCCGCTACCCCCTCCGGCACCTCCATGACCGAGCCCCCCTCCCCCCACCTCACCCCTCACCGCCCCCCAACCCCCCCACCCCCCCCTCGCCCATCCTCCCTCAACCCCTAACCCCTCTCCTATCTCGAATCGCCCCGGTCATCCCTCCCTCCCCCCACACCTTCTGCTCACCTACCACCCTTTCCCGACTCTATCCTTACACCGCCATCCTCTCCCCCTAACCTCTCCCCCCTACCTCCCTACCCTTGGTCACCCCCCTTTCTTCCACCCCCTACTCCTTTTCCGCCCCCCCATTGTATGCGTTCATGCTCCCCCCCAGGCTCGACACCACAACACTAACCCCCCTGCTCCTTCTTCCCATGGTTGAACTGCCCTCCTCCCTCATATCCCCCGCCTTCCACACCCCACCTCCCCTTAGTTCTAAACCCCCTCACCCCCCCCTCTCTTCCCCCTTGCCCTCCCCCCCCCCCTCTTTTTACCATTCGCCGCCCTACCCCCCCCGACCCCCCCCCCCAAATCTATATCCCCCCCCTTTTACCCCCTTCTCTCCCCCTCCAACCCTACCCCCTCCCCTTTTCCCATCACGCTCCTCCTCGGTTTTCCCTACCACCGCACCTCTCCCCTTGCTCACCTTTCCCCCTCCCCCCAACCCTGTCCCCACCTCCCCCCAGCTACACCCCCCAACTTCCCCCGCCGCTCCCCCTCCCACGTCCCACCTATCCCTTTCCTCTCCTCCCCCCTCCCCCTCGTTAAACCCCCCACTTCCCCTTCCATCATCCCCCCCTCCCCATACTTCCCATCCTCTTCTCCCGCCCCTGACCCTCTCCCTTCCCATCCCCCCCCCCATCCCCCCTCACCCCCTCCTCCCCACTCGTCTGCTCACTCAATGTTGTTCCAAACCTTACTCCCCAATTGCCTCTCTTCTCCTCACCTTCCTCACCCCGCACCCCCCTCTTTTATCTCTCCTCCCCCCCCTCCCCATCACACCCCACCCTCCTACTCCCCACCCTCCCCTTACCCCCCAACCAAACCACTCCCCTCTTCCCATTTCACCTCCCCATCTCTTGCCCTCACCCCCTGTCCCCCTCCCCCCCAGCATTTTCCAAATCCCTAAATCTCACCCCCCCCCCTCCACAGCCCTATCCCCCCCTCATAATAATTCTCCCCCCCACCCCCCCACACCTCCCCCCCCACCCGCCCCACCTCCAATCCACCTCCCCACACCTCTGCCCACAATCCCTCATGCCCCTACCCCCCCTGTCCCAATCCCCCCTTCACTGCTCCCTCCCCTTCTTCTCCCGCGTTCCCCTGCGCCCCCCCATCCCCATCTCCGAACCCCCACTTTCTTGCTCCTCCTCACATGCCCCAACCGTCCCTCCCGTCCCCCCATCCCCCCCTCCTCGCTACCTAAACTCTTTTTCTTCCACCACCACTCTGGCCCCCTGCCCCCATCACCCAACACCTCCCCCTCCCCCCCTCTCCGCCTCATTGCACCCCATTCCCCCCCCCCCCCCCTGTCTCCGCGATGCTCCTTACCGCCCCACATACCACACCCCTGCACTTTCCATGCCTCACCCTCGTTCTCCCTTCCCCGACTTCCCTGCACCCTCTTCCCATCATCCCACCAACCATATCTGCACTCCAACCTTCACCCCCCCGGGCCCGCTGCTCCCCGACCCCCCTTCCCCACACGACGTGACCCCCACCCCTAACCCTGCCCCCCCAGACCACCCACTATAGACACCCCCACCCCTCTTTTTTTTTTGTGTTTTTTTTTTCTTTTTTTTTTTTTTTTCTTTTTTTTTTTTGTCCCTTGGGGTGGTGGGGTGTGTGGTTTGAATTCATGGAATTCCCCCACGCCCAGGGCTCTGTCTACACCCGGCTGCTTTGAGCTTTCCATCTTGGTGTCCGGTGGGGTCCCAGGTAGATGGTTGAAAGTTTCTTTTGGCGGCGGCGGTCCAATTTGTTGCCCGGAAGCTTTTCTTAACATTTGTTCTGGAAGTTGTGTTGTTTTACATAAATAAGCTTGGCCCCCCAAGTTTAGCATACCAGTAACCCCTTTCTTTCATCTCCCTTTGGGCATTCCTATATTATGACATGTGTGATAAGTGGTACATTGCCTCCGACCATGGGACTCTCGTTTTTTCCTAAACTTGTTTTCCTTTTTTCGTTGTGCGGTAGGACGGCGTATTTTTAGGCCTTGACTGGTTTTCCTTTCAACAATAGGAGGGGACTAGTTTATGGCTTAATGGGGGATTTTTTTTCTTTTTTTTCATATAGTCATGGACTGGGGCGGTTTTACCCAACCTATGAATCTCTGCTACACCACTCGTAGAGTCATTGGACTTTTTATAGCACGGATTTTTAAACTGTAATAGTTACCCGGATTTTTTTGTACTTAATAGCATTTTAGAGTCCCTCCCCATGGAGTGTATTTTCAATTCGACCCCGGAAAGATGCATGATCATTCTCCTTCCTCTTATTTTCAAGGAAGATGCCCCCATTCTTGTATTGCAACTGCGTACCCGTGCCCAGATCTGGCCCTGGACCCTTTTCCTTTGGTGACATGAGTTTTGTCGCACTTTGCAGGTCACGGTTAGTTTCATACATGATTCTTGTTTGAATCCAGGGACCGCGGGGGGTACAAGTTTCTTTCATAGTCCATACCCCTGCTAGTTTTTTATGGAGGTCTCCTCCTATTCCCCCAGCGAATGTCCTTAGTTGTCGCTATTGTTTGTTTTGAGAGCTACTGACTCAGCGTTGTTACTGTGATCGTGCTTTTTTTTTCCACAAATTACTTTTCCCCTTTGAGGTCCTCAGGGAAAAATTCAGCTTGTCGTCGAAAATCACCATGTTGGCCCATGCTTTTAGGCGCGTTTCGACACTTGCTCTTTGGATCGTGACTTTTTGCCCAATGCCCTTTTTTTGGTGAGGCGGGGGAATTTGGAGGATAGTACCACTTTCGACTATTGGTTGGTTTGTGAGCGAGATTTTTAGCTCTAGGCCTTGGTTTCAGGCCGGGGGGTGCACTGCAGAGGCGTTTAATATTTTTAGCACCCAATTTTGTTTCATTGGTAGTACTAACCTTGTCTTTAGATCACCCGTTCTGACAACTCTCCCCTTCCGGTAAACCCCCTCCCAAAACCCATTTTGATAATTAACAGTACTCGTTTAAATCCCCAGATCCCCAAAGGTTAAAAACTTTTGAATGGGGCGAGCACCACTCTGGGATCGTGCACCCCATCTTTTTTTTTAGCCTTTCTCTATGGGGCCTTTTTTTTGTACTCCGCACTTGTCCCCCAAAGCATAATGCCTCCTTAACAGTGTTTTACGAAACAACCCCGTCCTTTCTGCTAACGGTTATAGATATGAGTACGCCCGTAACTTTCACCTGCAGAGTTGCCCGTAGCCAGGAGGTTCCACGGCTTCCCTCCACCTCAAACCCCTCCCACTCCCGAATGGTCCATGTCTCTCCCCCGTGCATCCTTCCCCCGTTCCGGCTGTCATCAGATCTCCTCCCCAAAGAACCCCACAACCGAATTGAGCTAAACCACTCCTAGGGAATAGTCGTATTTCCGGTCTGCTTAACGAAGGCTTCAGAGGTTCCGCTGCCAGCCCCCCCGGTATTTCCTCCATGTACCACCTGCCTTCCCCCTCTCTCCTCTCCTTTTCCCTCCTCCCTTCCTCGTGCCCTTTGTTGGGTTGTCCCACTGGCCGCGGATTGCCCACACCCCCCTGCCAGTGAGTTACAAGTAAAGGACACTTCTGCGCTTGAATCTGAGGCCTGGATTGTTCACCTGTCCAAACTGGTCGAACCTGCGGACCAACGGGGCCAACTCTGGAAAAGAGTTAATCTGCGGAGCCCTATGCATTTCATTTCAACGTCTTAGCCTGCCTTTCCCTTCGCGTTCTCTTTTTTTTTCACTTACGAGATTGTGGCCTTCCTCCCCAAAAGCCCCATTTGCGTGTGTTTATGACAACCCCCCCCCCCCTCCAAAAAGGAACCACCCTTTTTTTTCCACCAAGCCTCGCTTCTCTGTTTCAAAGGCAACAAAAGATACTCCTCCACATATTGACTGAACTTTGTGGCCCCTGAAAACCCGATACCACCACTTTTTTTATGATTCACACTTCTCGCCGTCCCCCAGTGACAAACCTTGTTTTCCAGAAAAAAGACACCAACAGACCCAGAAAACCCGCTCCACCTACCATTCCAAATGGAACCCCAGAATACATGGCACCTTATCGAAAATATTACAAAGATCAAAACCAATGTGTCTTCCTGGTCGAAATGGGCACCCGTTATACTTTTTATCTTCACCCCAGCACCCATTTCCTGTTCCCATTTAATTTGACTTGTAATTCCCACACTGTTTTCCTTTGATTAGAACAAGCGATGAAATGTACAGTGGGGAAATCATTCGTTCCTTGGCGGCCTTTTTTTAGCCCCCAGGTCACCCCCCGAGCCCCAACTTCCTCCAGTCAAGCACACCACCCACATAACAACAATAAAAACAAACCCCTAGGAGCTGTTTTAATTTCGACTGAGTTTTTTTTTTTTTTTTTTTTATGTTTGTACGTCACATGGGGAACTCGCAACCCCTTTTCCTACCATTAGCCCAGTTTTGCGCTTCTCTACCACCCCAGGTGTCGCCCCTGTTTACGGCATCCTTTTCTCAGATTAGTTGATGCAGATGTCTGTACACAACTTCCAACTGGCCAGCTGCCTCGGGATCAAGATTCTCCAAAAGTCCCCCTTAGCATACATCATGGGGCCCTCTAGAGGGACAAGTTGGTCCCCCCCCCCACTTAGTGGCTGCCCTCCCCCCCAACTTAAATCTGTCCAACGAAGACTCCTACTCTCACACCTCTCCCTCCCTGCACCGACGGGAGGGTTGCTTTGACTTGTTGGAAACCTTTCCGGTTCCCCTATCGTTTGAACAGGACGGGCTCTCCCCCTTGTGCGGACTTGTATTTAAGTGAACCATCAAATCCATCCCCCTTCCCCCTCTCCCCTTGCTCTCAGAGTGATAACCCCTACGTAGCGTGTTAATTCCCATACTTTCTCCCCCCCAACTATTTCCCACTTTGGGGTTTTGCCTCCTTTTTTAGATAAGTCTAGGCGCACAGTGCCCCGGTTCCTCGCATCCCCAGCCCCCACCACCATGCCCATCTGTCTTTAAAAAATTAATTTTCTTTGGTGGCTGCACATCGTATCTTTCGCCCTCTTCCAACTTTGTTCCCCCCTCATGTCCTTTTCCTCCAGATTGGCTTTTTCTTCCCGGCCTGCTTGAGCAAAAGTCGTTGTGAATGTGTGGGCACCCCGAAATGCCTGATATGACTATTCTCTTTAGCCTTATTGCTGTTATAACATGGTTCCCCTCACGAAGTTTCTTCCCCCCCCCAAAGCGACGTCCAAGTAGGGCTTCGCCTTCGCTTACTATGCTTTTTTTTTTTTTTCAAGTGCAGAGCACCCTTTGAAATTTTCTCCCCCCCCCCTACGGTTTTCCCTGTTCTAAACGGTGAAAAGCCAAAGCTTTTTTCCCCAACGTTTTGTTAAGGAACTGTGTTACCCCTTTCTGTTTACATCCACAACACCTCAACCCGCCAATAGCCAAAGGAGATTTTCTCCAAAGATTTCTTTTTTATGTTAGTGTCGCCGCGGCAAAAGGACTTCCTACAACCCAATCATCACTCCCTCCGTTTTGTGTCCCCTGCCGAACTCAGCCCCATCTAATTTCCTGTTTAGATTTCTGGGCTGGTCCTTTTCAGCGCCGTCTTTATGTCACCACCCCCAGTCGGCCCCTTCCCCCCTTGGGTCGTTCCTAACGTAATTTCAAGTTCTTCGGATCCACGCGTCTTCCGGCCGGTTTGTCACCGGTCGCGGCCCGCATTGACGTACTGGACTTTCCGCCTTATTTTTCCACCCCTCATATTTCGCTTTGAATGCCCCCCCCCATGACGCGCCTTCCCCCCCCATGATTGCTTCTTTAAATCAAATTTGCTTTTTGTACCCCCCCTTCAGTAAAACTAACCTTCGAGTGTAGTGATAGTTTCGCCATATATCTATTATCTCCTTAAGGTTTTTGTTTTTTTGTTGGTATTTCGATTTATACATCTTCCGAAGGCACTCCCCCCCAACAGTCCACGGCGGTTTTTTTTCTTGTTTTTTTTTTGCCGACTTTTTTTCTAACCGATCTGCCCCATACACGGGGGTCGTCCTGGTTGGTTCGACTTTGATAAAGCGTGACAATTTTTCTTTTCTTCACCGGCTTTTAATTGCAAGCTCCCTTACGGCCCTTGAATCTGCGATTGTACCTTCGACCCGCGCATTGTTATCCTTGATATTTGTTCCTTTTGGTGAACGCGCCCGTGAGGTTGGGGGGGTGTTTTTTTTTGTTTTTTTTTTTTTGTTGGTTGGTTTTTTTTTGTGCCCATTTTTTGTTTGAAATTTCCGAAACCTTGGCCCATTCCCTGACGGCGCTTAAAGATGCATTAGCGAAAACTTTTGGACCCTGATTCTTGGAGGCTTCAATAAAACACAAGGAGCTTTGTGTTTTGTGTTGTCTTTCCGGGCTGAGCACACCCGGGCTAACATCAAGTTCTTTTTTCTTTGAGCTGTTTTTTTTTTTTTTTTCTATGATGACTGTTTGTGCGGTGAATACCTCGACCCCAGTGTGGTGGGACAACACCCCGGGGGTTTGCGGAGAAACGTGAGCCCAAGAGTTTCTTTTTTGAGTTCCCCGGCGTAATGTTTTTTTTTTTTTCTTAGCCTTTCAACGGCCTCTGACCGTGCAATCCTCCCGCTCCTCCCGCGCGCCTGCTGCCATGGCCCGTCCCCCCACGCCTTCTCTCTTTCCTTCCTCGTATCCAAAGACCTCCTCTTGTACACACTCATACAACCCCCCTGACCCCAATCCAAAACGGAATGAGAGAGGAAGGCCCTCAAAACTGAGGCGCACCCCCGTCTTTCTTCCTATTTCATTTGCCCGTGGGATCCGACCAAGGCCCCCCCTTGTCCCCCCTTCGGCGGCCCGTTGCCTCCTCTCCCGCCGGGCCGCTCCCCCCCCTTTCTTTGCTTACTCGTGAAATACCTGTTGAGCCATCATCAAAGAACGCCAGAACCGAAGGTCCACGTGCGATATAGCTTTTGACTGGTGCAAAAGGACCCCGGCGTTTTTCCCCAGCGATGAATTCCCAACGTGATAGGGGGTTTCCCCCGCAGTCTGACCTGTTTGCCCGGTTTTTGCCCTTTAAAAAAAGTTTGACGCCGCTTGTTTTGATTTCCCCCACAACCTCCCAATTGTTATTTTTTGGTTTCAAAGAGAGCTTTCCTTGTGCTGTGGGATTGTTTAGCAAGCTTAATTTTTTTTTCCTTTTATTGCCCTTGGGAATGGAGGTTCTTTGCAAAATGGTTTTTCTTTCCGTGCACCCCGTTCAATTTTTCCTCTTGCCCCGTTCCACGGGCAGTTTTGCTTTTTTCACGCTCCTGGGGATTGCTTTGTTTTCACACCGGTACACATCTTTTGACCCTTTTCCACCCCCCGTTGTGAAAAACCACCAAAACAAAACCGCCGTGCCTGGATCCGACGGTTTCCCCCCTGACGGGACCACAACTGTGCTGGCCAATCCTTACCATCGGGCCCCGTCTTTGACTGACCTATGACTACACTACACCAAGCTCCACCCGGGCATCGCACCGTCTGGATCTACCTCCATTTTGCAGCTTGGGGAACCGCCCGAAACACTCTCTTTCACTTGGGGGACAACTCATCCTCGGGTGATCTAACCCGCACCCCAAATTACTAATTGTCTCTTTAGAAAGGCCAGGTCGTGCCCCTGCGTTATCTAAAACAGGGTTTGTGCCGCATTGTGGTTTCCGGGTTGATGTTTTTCTTCTTGCTGGTACCCCAGGGTTTGTCTTTTCAAACCATCTCCTTTTTTTTTTTCTTTTTTAAGTTGTGTCGGCGTTCAGTTGTCGAGGTGCCCTTACTTCTGCTCAGTGCCAAAAATGCGGACTCAGGCCTGAGTTGGGTTGATCTCATAAAACAATTTGGCTTTTCGTTAACCCATTCGACTCCCGTTTGGCACCCTTTTGGTGTGGATGTTGGGGTCATTGTGATTTTTCAGTATATGTGAAAGGGACTAGTTTTTTTCTCCTTGACCGTTGCCGATTTGATTGTGGGATTCTGGAGTTTTTGGTATGTGTGGGTGGCTGTTAGTTTTTCGCCTTCCATGCGGTATAGGAGGTATGCTGTTTGTTTCTAATTACAATCCCAGGCGCGAGTCTCCCTGGTTGGCTTATTGTTTTCACCGCGTCTTCTTTGTGTTGTGAAGAGCCACCATCAGTACGGCCACGGTAAACCAAACGGGTAGGCTTACCAATTTTGCGATAGTTTGTGACTTTTTTGCTGTATCTTCTCGAAGTTCTTCTGAACTGTCTTTGGTGTACAACGGCCTTTCGACTTGTTTTTTGTTCGCGTTTCCATTTGGAGTGATTTTCCCACCTCGTTTTTGTTTAAGTGTCATTCCACCCCTCGCTCTTTTCTCGTCCTTATTTTTTTGTGCATGGGGTGAATTGTCTTCCCAACCTCTTTCTGCGACCAGAGCTTCTAATCATAGGTAAGTCACCACACCTTCAATTGGGAATTGTCGTTTTAGCACGCGAAGAGTCCTTCTTGCTTTTAGCCCCCCCTTGATTCTTGTCAGTTAAGCTCCGGGCACCCTGCCGGGGTGGCCCACCTTGCGTTTGTCATAGTTCTTTTTCAGGGGGTTCCAATTCCGTCTTTTTTTTTTTGGACGAGATAGTCCAAGAGTCAAAAATTTGTCTTCGCTGGTGCGACCTTTCCCTGTGGCGAATTTTACGCACTCTGAGGAGTGGGTTTGTTCGCGTTGCGTTTTCCAATACCCTTGTGCTTTGACCCGACCCCTTTTTTTCCCTGGTCCAAACATTCTCCTGCCATTCGCGGTTCGACAATTGCCTTTTAGATCTACTGTTCGTGGGGTTCCCTTCCC
>Ga0179593_1309649_pt1 | contig 17528 bp, 17 predicted proteins | sample CZODoug2_1_08_16_FD_185931 | JGI IMG/M metagenome (GOLD analysis project Ga0179593, IMG submission 185931) | Vadose zone soil fungal communities from Angelo Coast Range Reserve, California, USA - CZODoug2_1_08_16fungal (PacBio error correction) | ecosystem: Environmental > Terrestrial > Soil >... | reverse complement strand
CCCCCTTTCGCTTGCCCGGCGTTTTTTTACCTCTGTAAACGTGTCCCGATCGGACCCTTCTCCCTACGTTTCGTTTGCCTCTTTGATAGTCGTCTAATGGTTCCTCTTTATTGGGCTTGACTCCCTTTCTCGGCCTTAGGTGTTGCTCGCCTGGTTTCAGCGCACAGTGTTTCCGCAGCTTGTTTCTCACTAGCTTGTTCCTCCCCTCTCTGAATTCGACCCCCCTCTTAGCAATCTTCTCAACTGTCGACTCAAGCCTTTTTCTCCTTCAAACACCTTTTTTTTTGGACCTCCCAGTGCATTGTACGTTTTTGGTTTTCTCCTTTCCGTGGGCAACCGTGCCCCTCAATCGATTCCTTCAAGCTTTCAGTTTCTCTTCGACGCGTTCCACCCACTCGGCTCTAGACTTGCTCTTCTGTGCCCCTTCTCTCTATTGAGATTTCAAGCCTCTTTATTTTTTCTCCTATAGTCATATTTGAAGTACGAGTCCTTCTGTGGGAGTGCCTTCAGGACCACCGCGGTCATAAGTATGTCCGGCCCGACCCGTGTTAAATTCAAATTTCGTCGAGGTCCCTTCCCCTTTCTGGGGTTTTGAGCGGCAAAGATGACCTGTTTTATTTCCTTTTGATATTTACTCCCTACCATACGAAATTCATTTTTTGGCTTTGTAAGCGACCACCCCCGTTCCCACACGGTCTTTAGATTGGGTGCCTTTCCGTAACCCCTCCATTCAGGTTCCACGTAGGGCCGTTCATCCCCCTCGTCCTTGAAATATTTAGTTTTGACCATTCTTATTGGCCATGCGGGCTTTTCGGTTTTTTTTCCCCCCCCCATTCTTTCGTCCAAATGTAACCCCCATCACCCTCCCCGACCGCTCACAGATACCCTGTTGGGCAACCCCCATTCACCAGGTCGCACTCTTTCGATGTCCAGGCGGAGTAAGGTTCCCTCTCTTCTGCATCTCCTCTTACTATATGGGACTCTTTCCTCCCCCGACGGGCCGACCCCGTCTGTCCTTTTTCTTATGGTCTGATGCCTGACTTTTCTGCCAAGCCTGATTGTCCCCCCCCGATATCCCGAAGCCAAAACATTCCACGGGAACCAACCACCGGCCCCTTCTCCCGAGTTGACAGGTATTCTCCCGTTCCGCCCCCAACCCGATCGTCCTTTTGCCCGTCTTCCTTTTCTCCACCCGCCCCCCCCGTCGCACTTGAAGTCGTACTTTCCCAGCCGACACTGGTCCCTTGAACCGTCCCCAGTGTCTCAATCCCATTCGCCCCTCTTTCACCTGTTAGCGTGAGCCAATCCCTGCTTTAAAGCTGACCTTCGCCACCTCGGCAACAACGCCCTGCTTCCTTTTTTCAAGGACATGGTCAGCTCTCCACGTGCTACCCGTTTCCCACTCCAAGACCTTTAGCGCCGCATATCGACGATTTTCGTGCATTTCTTGTTTAGTTTGGGCGTGTTCCTCCTTGAGATTTTCACCTAACCCGTGTGTCCCACGACTCGTTATTTCAAATTATTCCTACTCAATTTCCCCATCCCTTTAAGGACGTCGTTGACAGCGACCTCCCCCCCCCCTGTTTTGCTGGGTCTGACGATGTTTACGCCCTCTAGAAATTCGGTACTCTTTTTTTATCAGTGAACATTTTGGTTAACAGCTCTTCCTGCGTCTGCCTATGTTGAGTCAGAGGAGGTCTGTAGAAAAAAACTTAACGTGCTTCACCATTTTCCGTCGGGACCGAGCTCGATGAGTTCCCTGGACGAGATCTCCTGCACAAGGTTCTAACTCTTTGAGAACCCATTTTGCGGACGAACGTTCCTCCAATATGGGAAGGTCCAACTTTTCCCCCCGTGGTGGCGTTCTATTGGCATCATGGCGGGTCTCAACTCCCAAACAGGACCGGCCTTCAGGTTATCAGAATTACCGTCTGACTCCCTGATGTGCATGGTGAGTGTTCGTGTGAGACTTCTGTTCATTCCGTACTATTTATCTTCCATTTCAATTCCTACTCCTTTTTTAGTTGTCCGTTATCTTCCCCTATCTGCAGTCACGTCTTCCTTTATCCCGTCTCACCCTACCCGACTTGCTCCTTTCTTTCCCTCTCACCCGTGCCGTCACCCCGCCCCATGGGCACACCTCTTGGCCACGTAACCTCCCCTCCCCGCACAAGTTTTCATCCTGCCCCCCCCGCAGTTGTTTTTGTACTATTTTTCCTCTCCTCATCGAGTGTTGCGCGAGTTTTTTTTTGTGGTTTGGGTTTTTTACGGCTTGACCTTCTGCTCTCTTTTTTTTCTTTTGCCTTGTTATCCTCTTTTCTTCTGGGTATATACGTCACTTTTATGATTCACTCACCGTTAAGGGCCTTTTGTTTTCCGACATTTGCGTTCCTGTTAGTCCTATTTAACCCTGTTTTTTCCACACGAGCCCCCTTCTTTTCTGCCTTCCCTCCCCCCTAAGAGTTTCCCCCAGCCCCACTCCGTAACGCCGCTCTTCTGTCCCCCCCCCCTCCTTCCAGACGCCCTCCCCCCCCCAACCGGTTTTTGGGTTTTTGTCTTCTCCCTCCCCCCTGCAGCGTCCTCACGGGTATGTACTTAGCGTATCCTTCATTCCCACACCCTCCCCCCATAACCCCGTCGTTTGGCCCCTGGTTCCAGACTCTGGTCTCCTTTTTTTTTTTTACTACCACCCCGGCCCAGGCCCTAATGCACTTTTCCTACCAGCGTCTACAAGATATATGTAGGGCGCCTCCGTCCCCTTTCTTTTGTCTAAGAGGTAGCTCATCCCTTTTGTTTACTTGAATTTCTATAGGATGATCGTTTACATGATGCGGGGACGGTGCTTCCCGTGTTAACATAGTTCTATTTTTTTTGCGACAGCCCCCATGTAAGAGATTTCTAGTCGTTGTTCTCCAAACCTTGTGTGTTCATGTTTTTGTTTTCCCAGTTCGCCATGCCGCTCTGCTAGGACTGTCTGGTTCCCTCCCATGTTGATTTAGGAGGCAGGAGCTCAATTGAACTTGACTTTTCCCTGTTAGCCTTCTGTAGATTTTTTCTCTCTCATGAGAGTACCGTTTTGTTATTCTATTTTTTGTTAACGGGATCCTGACGTTACTTTTCCTCCCCTCCGGAACCAGGGATGACCCATGTCTCTTCTTGAGTCAACCGATATCGTCTGCTTTTAAAGTTTGCTTTCCTTTTGTTCCTCCCCCTCTGGGTTGGCCGAGTAAGATCGGCCTTGCCTTCCCCTACCGAACCCTTATTTTAACCTCTCTTTGCCTTGCCCCTTTCTCTCTCGCTACAGTGAGCTTTACACCAAAGACTGGATGTCTTTTCTGCTTTTATCGCTAGTCCCTTTTTCCCCTGCCCTGTGTTCCACCTTGCTGTAAATTTGCGTCGACTGTTTTCTGTTTTTCCTCTTCGGCTCCATCTTCCCAACACAACCTGCCCTTCTCTTTTCTTACCATTTTCCGACCCACCACCTGACCTTTTCTGTTGTGTGGGTGGTACTCTTTTACCCCCCCGGCCACACTTTGTGGGAAACCCTGTCTACGGTACCGAGATCTCCCTCCCCCAGTATCTCACCCTTTTGTGCCCGTTTATTCCCCTGTGTCCCCTTGCCGACCCCACTTCTCACAACAGAATGTTTGCTTTCTTGTTCCTGTGTTACTCCTTCTCATAAATTCGATCCCATAGTCATTCACAGTTCTCTTTTGCCGCTTACACCCCACATAACACTTTCTCCGTGCTCTCAGGTAAGAGTAAATTTGTGTCTCGCAGCCATTCGGTTTTTCGTTTCTAGATTGAGATGTCGGCCCCTTTCCTCCTGTTACTGGCTCACCCCACCACGAAGTTATGACTGAGTCCCCTTTCCTTGTCGACCCCCCTGGTCCCATTCCTGTCACCTTGTCGGCCCTTACTCCTCCTTCCCATCCGCTGCACCTATTCCTTACCTCGTTAGTATGGAGGAGATGTTTATATCCTTGATTTTCGTTTCTCCTCCTACGGTGGGAGCTTTAGAACAACAACCGCTCCCTGCCAACTTTTTTTCCACCCCAATTGTTGTCTCTTTCCAGCCCATGCTTTTAGAGTCTTTCAGTCGTTCGAACTTCTCTTCCCCCCAACGCGTTCCTCCCCTTTGCTAGGCGGTCCAATCTGCTTCCCTCGTGTTCCGGGACGGACACCCCCTTGCTTATCCCCCATAGCTTTTAACCGCTTTTCCTTCTTCTCTCAGAAAATATATGCACCTGCATCTTCTACCAACAGAGTTGTCAGATCGTTTTCTTTGCGGCTCGTTTAGTACCAAGTACGTCTTTGCACTCCTTTAAGCTGGTCATGTTTTGAAAATCACTTGCCAGTAGTTTTCTTGATTGTCCTTTTTTTTTCGTCATCTGTTTTGTTCTCGGGAGATTTCCCAATCACGGTATCATTTCTGCAGCTTTGTTTCGTTTTGTCGGCCTGATTAACATCTCCGTCCTGTTCCTTTTTCCCCCCCCCACCCCTCGCCTCTTCCCTGTTTTACCTCTCTTTAGTCCCTCGTACTTGCCCCGGGTTCACAGTTTCTCTTCACTGCGCCTTGCAGCAATACTCCTATAGCGGGCATTTTGGTCTCCCTCTCCCTGCTGGTATCTCACCTGCCCCCCCGCGTCTTCCCGCAATCTTGTCCGCCGCTTGCAATGCCGCCCCCCTATCTACAGAGGTTTTTTATGGCAACTGGACCTCCCTCCCCCCCTTCTGATTTACTACAACTCTTCTGTTTTCCTCCATGGGCGAATAAAGCATTGGCTTCACATTTTGTGTTTACCGACAAGGGGCATTGACTTGCTTTTTCTCAGCTGTCGGTCTCACGAACCCTCCCCCGATCTGTCTCACTATACAATTCTACTCCCTCCTAACGTAGCCTGACCAACTGTGCTATATTTCATCCCCTTCTGAATGACGAACCGTACCACCCTACATGCTGTCTCGCACTGCGAGTTCTCTGTATTTTGACGTCCTCTTATCGTGTGATGTCGGCAGTGGAAACATCGTCAAGCCTTAGGTTTTTTTTATCTCCTCTTTTTTTAACCCCATTTCACTTTTCTGCTTCTTGCTTCCGCCCCTTTTCTTGGTCTTTGTTCAGGCACGTATGCGCCACTTACCCATGAATTTCTATTTCACTCGCCCCCGTTTACTTGTTCTTTTCTTTTTTTATTTTTTTTTCCTTCCTACGCATACAGAAAGATGTGTGTCAGGCTTCTTTATGGGGTCTTGGTGCCCTTTGATACACACGGCTCTTACGTGAGATGTTGTTCCGTTTTCACGATCCAGTTTCCACTTGATTGTCCTTTTAAATTGTATCAACCCGTTCTTGTTCCCTATTTTATTAGACATGCTCCGAAATCTTTAGTGTTGTTTCTTTTTTACTCTCATATTTCTTTCACTTATGCGTAAAGCGGAGCACCCAATTTCAGACTACCGAATTGCTAGCAAATAGCAACTGTGGTTCCCCGTCTTTCCCATCCTGAAAGACCGTAGTCCCCCGATTGCACGGTTCTAAGTATGATTGTGACTCTGTGAAGACTACTTTGGAGCCTCTACTACTCGGGGACTATCGCCTCTTCAAGACATTGGTGAGGCACGTACCTTGTGTTTCTGGGATGAGGCAATCTAGCCCATATTCCGTATCTTGTCCGCCATTTCCCAAATAGTGTTTTGACGCCCGTACTCCTGTTCCTTTTCCACCACTTTTTATTCCTTCTTTTCCCTCTCTTACCAAGGGTTCGAACCATTTCCGACCGTCTAGACGAACTGCAGGTTTTACTCCCTCCCCTTTCCGATGTTTATCCCTCTTGCCTCCCCTCTCCACCGTCCAACGACATAGTCGCAACTACTCCGTGTGCCCCATCAACCTTTTACCGACGGCCAGATTATCTTTCCTGCCCCCCGAAACTCGGGTGTGCTTGCAGATCACTTGCCCTCCTCTGCAAGTCCATTTCGCACGATCCCCCGTTCCCTCTAGTGTGTTTCTGACAAGAAGGGAGACCTGTGACAAGGGCCACGTTACTCTCTTCCCACTCCCCTTCGAGTACCCTTTCCCCTTCTCGTCACGACTACCCGTACGTGTGACTAACGGATCCCCATCCCCTTCTGACTTAGAAGAGGTAGTGTGCCTTTTTCTCTGAGTATCACCTGCCCTTGGCAAATACCTCGGGCTGGATTTGCCCGGATCATCCACTATGCACTCCTCGAGTGACGCTGGCCGGGACGATCACCCACCACCTTTTTTTTTCTTGCCTATGAGGCTGTGTGACTTTTGAATTCTTGTAAAGTATTTTTGCGGCTCTCTGTCCTCCTTGGTCTGGTTTTTTTGGAAGAGTGTTCGCGCTCATCACCAGGAAGTTTAGGGCCCCACTTATGCACAGTCTCTCTTATGTATTTTTCGATCCGTCTTGTCCATCTCCCCTTTGTTTCACTAAATCCAAGCACGTTGTGTTCACCCCGGATGTGTCCCTGGGTATATATCCTGACATTTCCGCATCGTCTTTACTTCACCACTCATTTTCGGATGCTTGATTTCCTTCTCCTGGATGAAAATCTGTGTCATTTTGTATATAATCCACACGTGCGCTCCACGGGCGTTTTCCATCATCACCTATATCCGTGCTCAAGGTTGTTCCGTTCTCCCCTGGCTCAATTCATTCTTTTTTCGAGCCCCACCTTATGACTGCTTTCCTACCTCTCTCGTTGTTTCCCCCTTTTTCCCCTGGTCCCGGTCGTAACGTTTGTTTGTTGTTTCAGCGATCCCCCAGCATTCCCTGTAGAACGTGCCATTTCCTTTTGTCCCCACAGAAATTACCCAAAATCTGCTTTTCCACTGACTTTTGTCGTATGTGCAATGTTTTTCACCCCCTCGCCCTCCTCCTTGTAAATTTGCGACCGCTTTCTTTCAAAGTCCCCCCCCAAATGAAACTCTCCTCCGCTCTCTTTTTTTTCGGCACTCATTTTCGTAGTTCGAGCCTGAGGTTTTGGTGATGCCCTTATTGTCCCTGTTTCCCTTTTCGAAAGTATCGCTTTTCACCTTCTCTGGGGGCAAGTGGACCCTCATACTCTGCCAAGATACCCTTCACCTTCCTGTATTCCACATTGCTGACTTTTTCCTTTGGCGCAGTATATGCTGACCGCCGTTCCAGCTCTGATAGACAGCTTGCCCTTATTCCCTCGCCGTCTTGTTTCCTTTCCCCCCCGGCAAGATGTCATGTTCTTGCACACGTGCGACTACCCCTCTTTCCTTCCCCCCTGCGTCGCGTTAAACCCCCCCTCTCATGACATCTTGGATAGTGATGTCAAGAGCATCCTTTCAGAAGGACCGCCACACAGATTATTGTCTGTCCCGTTTGACTTCGTGTCCTTCGGTCACGCCCACCAGTGTCCGGAATGGCCTGGCCAAGGGCCCTTTCCCTAGGTATCGAGTATTTTTATTTTTGTTCCGCCCCCCTTCAGACATGGGTCCCCCCTTAGTTGTTTTTGTCCTGAGTACGCGGGGAACACACCCCCAGAGTGTAACCCGACACGCCCCACCGTTGTCTGGTCCATCCCCTCTGAAAAACACATAGAGATCAGGCAACTCCCACCCCCACTCCACCCGACACCCCGCCCCCCTGGAAAGCACTTCTCCTTACCCGTCTGCAGTGAGCTCGACTGCTGTTTATTAAACATCATCGCGTCTCTTTCGGGACTGACTTTTCCTCCCTCTAGCTCTTTGACACATTCAATTGGGGTATCGTAATGTGTACACCCCATTTTTCTTTAACACTTTTCACCCTCTTATCCGATACCTATCATGATCACGTACCACCCATGTCTTTTTGTTGTACAAACCCCCACCTTCTTCCCGCCCAGCACCGGCCTCATTCCGCAAGAGCACCCTATTTTTCGTGTCCGAATCTCTTGTGCCCCCCTTTCTCCTTTTCCCGCCCCCATGAGCCACCTCTACTGCTCACCGACATCAATTCACACGTCCTCGACGTCGTCCCTTATTCACCCAAGTAACACACGAGCAATTGTTCTTAGCCTGAAACCCATTCGCCGTTTCCCCACTCCGTCCTTACGAAAAGTAACTTCCGGGACGTCTCGGTAGCAAAATGGCGTGTCTTGGTGAGAAACATTGATTTTTTTGACTTTCCCTTTTTGCGTTTTTTTTGTCTCTGTCCTTTGACGAGTTTTCTCACCCGTTTTGAAGACGCAAGCTCGCGAATAATGCACGCCCCCCAAACTTTTCTCATCCGCAAGTCCACATTTTCCTGTACAACCGGTCCCCATGACCCCTTCCCTGTGGCGTATTCCCGTCTCCGGTTCATTTCTCTTCTTATTGTCTTTTGCACTTTTTCGCCCCTTCTCCTCTCTGTCCGCCGAGCCCTGCCCCCCGAAGGCTTTTAGCCCAGTGACAGTGTTTGTCTCCCACGTGCTAGTCTGTGATCCTCGCTGTGGCTGTTTGTGCCTTTTCTTTGACGTTGGTCTTACCAACCTCCTTTTTTTTTTTTCCACCAAACATGCACTCAGGCGTGACTCACCAATTGGTACGCCATAGTTAACTTTACCCTGCCTCGAACATTCCACACCTTCCGTGAAACATGGAGCGGTTTTCATCTTACTCCCCCAATGAACGCTTAATCCCTGTTCTTCCTGGGCGACCCCAACCAACACTTGTCCTGTTTCTTCCGGTTTTAACGAGACACCCCCCTCTTTTTAAAGACCCTTTCGTAGTCCCGCGACCCCCAGTAAACCGGTTTCAGATCCGCTATGTTTTTCGCCCCCACGCTCGACGCTCCCCGGTAGCCCGGGGTTTTACGCCCCGTGACCCGGCTTGACCTTCAACAGATGAGTAAACTACCCCCACCTTTCTTTCCCCCTTCCTTTTCTCAGTAATCCTCACTTCGATCTAGATTACCGATTGTGACGTACCGGAGGCTTCTCCCCCCCTTTCAGTCCGACTGAGTTCTTCTCCTCCATCGTACGATCGATGTCGTCATTCTTCCCAACTCTTCCCCCCCCCTTACACTGTCTCTTCCAAATGGTACGGAAAGACCACCCCCTCTATTTACGTTTCCTTGTTTTCCTCATCGTTTGTCTTAGAGTACCCGCTTCCATTCCCCATCATCGAGGCTTCCTGCTGCGCCTCCCTTTCTGTGACTTCCCACCGCGTTCTTTTTCCCACCGAAGCCGAAACGCATTTCTTGCTCTACATTGCCAAGACGACTGTCACCTTGACATCCGGCTATCTTCATTGAAATTTGTCTTTCCAATTGACAGCGGGATTTTCCTTGGCTACCTCCCCTCTTTTTTCGAATTTGCCTTTTTTGTCTGGTTCACGACGCTGCCGAACTGCTCTTATTGTACTATCCTTATCTTTTCCTCCTCAGTTTTTTGTTTTTATACAGCCTTCCTCCATCCATTCCCTCCTTTCTGCATCAGCTGCGTGATTCTACCGTTGGAACATTTATTCCTGCTCTTCTTTACTTAACACAGAACTGGTATGTTCCCTCCTTGTATCGCCCCCTTTTCGGTGTCTTCGCCTTTCGTACCCTTGTTACCTTCTTTCTGGTCCTCGTCCCCCTGAAGACATCAGTTTTCCTTGTTGCGTTTTTTCTACGTCCTTCCTATTCACTTCAGCAGCTTGTTGAAGCCCCCCGCTGCGTGCCATGTTCCCCCGCTCCCTCTCCCCCCCCCCCGATTTCGAAAATAATACCCCTTGTTACTTCAATGCATGTCTTGTACCGGTGCCCCTTTGTGGTTTCGCGGCGACCCGCCTCTTGACTTACTCTGATCCTCTTTAGTTTTTTTGGTTTCGCTTAGCGGCATTCTTTTCTTTTCGAATCATGGTCGGCTTCTCTGCCCGCTTATTCAGATCTCCGCCTGTCCCCCTTACAAGTCTGAGTGCCTACGGTTACGTTTCTTTACGTCTCGATCTCCCTGGGCCCCCCTCGCACTGCCTACCCCTTTTCCCTCCCTCCCACCTTTCTTTTAGCCCAGAGAGGGAAGACTCTTCATTATGGGACGTTAAGTTACATGCCATTGTTTTTTTATTTTTTTTCGCTGTACTTTCCTGTTTTCGCGTCCATTTCTCTTTTTTGATGGTTCGGCATAAACATGCGGTCCGCCGTGTACGGCGAGATGAACGCTTTATTGCACGAAACTTTTGTAATCTGCCGTCTTCCTTGGTCGCTCATGGGGGGCGTTTCGCAAGGTCGCGTTCTGGCCCGGAGGCCGCTTGGTTCACTTGATTATTTCCTTTGGGTTTAAGTTTTTTATCCCCTTTTTCTTTTTCCTTTGTGGTTGGGACTTAATGCCCAACCGAGGGCTTCAGTTAACCCCTCCTCTTTTTTGATAATTTCCTCCGTTGTGGTTTCGACAGTCCCAGCGTGTCGTGTGTTTTGGTTGGTAGACAAGGGAGCAGCCTGAGATTTTTCTCTTGTTGCTTGTAAACTCTAGTTTACCGGAGTTTCGCACTTTTGTTGCTCCCACTCTTGTACACCCCTCTCTTGACACCCACCTACTCCGTACAAGAGGTCCCGTTGGACTCACCCTGTATGCTTGTGACTTGTCACTGCCACGCGTGGAGGCGACCTTGTGTTCAGGACTTGACATTTCTGGACACTTAACGTGCCTTCCTCAGCCCGAGGACACCCGGTCTTCGTCCCCCGCCCAACATCATCAGTCCGTGTACAACGAGTTTCCAGAGAAGGTGGGTGAGATCACCCTACCTTTCAAGTCACTCATATGCCGGGCGTTTCAACTGCGCAAGGAGGAGCCTCACTCCACCCCTTATGTGTCTTACGTCTTTAACAAAAGACGCATTCATGCCGGTTCAACCCACAGAATAAGTCTTGAACCTCAACCTAAAAAAACGACCCCCCTAAAGGAGGAAAAACGTCCATTACTTTTAATATATATTTTCACCTTTCGCCTTTACGATGTTCCCTGAATCTCAAGGCAGCCGCCTCAACCCAATCAACCCTCCTTTGTACTCCCGAGCATGGCCAGGACCGAATACAAAGTTTCGTCCGCCCCCGCCCCCCCCCACATAACTCAACGCGCCCCACCTCGTTTTTTGGAATCCCCCCTCAAGTAGGTCTTTGTTACTAGTGTGTTCGATCGTCTTCTCTACCTTTGCCGCATTTGACTTGGACGTTACACCACCCCTGATGCCTCTCTCAAGTTTAGCAGAAAACGTACTCCCCCGGACAAAGAAAATAAGACCTCCCATCTTTGCCCGTTGTTGACCATCTGTGTCACTGACCTTCACTTCTATCCTGTGTTGTAGGGGCAACCAGGCAAAACATCTCTCCTGTTTTCGCAAGCGGATACAGTCTCCTTTTTCTTAAACCTTACGAACAGGGCTTGACAGATTTTCAATGGAAATGCATGGAAATTTACCCCCGTTTGGTGACAATCGGTACCGCCCCGAATGGTTTACATTTGAAGGTTGATTGCCGTTCCCATCACGTGTACTGTTATCCTTCGATTCCATCCGTAAAGGATGCTGCTTCTCTACATCACCATTTCCCAGTTTTTTCACTAGGGTGGAGTTGTGCCCCCCCCCTAACCCTGCTGGCGTTTTCCCACCAGTACCCTTTTTTCTAAAAAGACTTTCTGAGCTGACTGTCCCCCATACTCCTAATTAACCTATTCGACCCCGACCATTGAGGACGCGGTTCCATGCCCAGAATCAAAACACCAAAAGGTTGTATGCCTGGAAGCGTACGAGATCAGGTCCCAAACTATTCGGCCGGTCATCCTGTAATGTTCCCTTCAAAAAATTCTTCTGGATCACCTTTTATCCGACCTGTCAGGCCCTGGATCTTTGTTGTCGGATTTCTCCTGCCTTCCTCACGTGTGCGCTTGAGCAGTATCCATTCTTACGGGATGTAAGTTTTTTGTTTCTTCTGAAAGAGACACAAGCCTCTCCCCCAAGAACTGTCTTGAATCCTAGTCACCGAACCCCCCCCCGCAAGATGCCTAATTATCCATTTGATCCACAACCCCAGCACTTTTTTCCTGGACATCTTATTCTTTTTTTCCAAACTCCCCCCACACCCAGAAGAGTTCTTCTCAACGAAGGTCCGCATTTTCCTTTTTCCTTAGCGTGGTTCCTGCTCCATGTTTTTTTGTGGTGGACCTGAAGCCCTTTGATCCCCGCCTTTTCCCTTTATTCTTTTGCCTCCAAGGCACACACACCTGACCCGGTCCCTGCGGTGAGAATCCAATTCTTGCCGATCCCCCCCTAAGGATTTTTAGCGGATCGCGTGGATGGTGGGGATAAGTCATGTTATCTTGGTGTTGTGTGTGCCCATGGGTAATGCCCTGTTGTAGGAATACACCACCCTCTAGATCCATCTCCTTTTTGTCGTCTTACAGGTGCCTTGTTCCCCTGCTACCCTGGTTGTTGCGAGCTATGGATAGGACAGCATTCGTGATTATCACCCTCAAAAGAACGACTTTTCCTCCCTCTTCCGCTTTAGTGGCCCCTCCTTTAACAGACTTTCCGGTGACTTGTTTCATGTCACCCCCGCCCTCCCATGTCACCTTATAAAATCTCACCACCGTTGATCAGATATGCTGAATTACACACTCATATAGAGTCGGCCCGTTTTTTGTTCGTTGATCCCCCTCTGGACGATTTCTCCTTTTTCTCTCTTAGCTTTATTTTTTTTCCACAGATTTCCGCGCCGTCACTTACTGCACAGATGCCCCTGTGGTGTGAACGGTCGCCGTCATTACCTCACTTCTCCCACAAGCAGCCGTGGGACATGTCACCGAAAGCGCTCTCACAAGCCCAGTTCCCAAAATAGACGCCGCCCATCGATACACTCGTACATTTGCAGGGAACGACCGTGGTGAATGCAGAGTGTGCCGTTTTTTTTACTTATCGTGACATGTCCCCCTCCACTTCTAACAGTAACCCCCATCAAACCCCAGGTGTTGATTGGACTTTTATCCCCTCCGCCTAAGATCTGGGAGGGAAGCAGGTCTCCTTCTACTGTGTCGGCACTTCGACTGCAACTCTCTTCTGTTGGGTGCAAAATTTCACTTTCTGCCCCTGTGTGGCTTTCCCTCCTATGCACCAATGAGCGCCCACTACCCACCCCCCTTCCCGACCATCGCGCATGCTGAGTATCCGCCTACCGTCTGGCCTCCTCGTCCCCCTTTTTTTTCCTTTTCCCCTGTAGTCTGTTTGCTTGACACGGCTGAACTTTTGCTTGCTCCTTCTTCACCCAGCGTTCTGCCCTGGCATTGTGCAACATGCGGTACCCCTTTTGTCTTATCAGACTTTTTTCCTCCTGATTTTTGTTTCTATATCTTCACCACGCCTCCGTGTGGTACTTCTTCCCCACTTTGAATTCCGAGGCCGGCTGGGTCCTCTCTTCCCCGGCCTGTTCCGTCAGAATGGATTATCTGCTGACCCGTCTGGCCGACCCCTGTTTACATTTCTCTTCTTTTGCTTTTTACCGCCCCTTTCTCAGTCCCATTTCCCCGTGTGTCAAGTGTCCCCCATTTCCAAAACATTCCAATACGTCGGCTGACAACCGTTTCCCCATGATTTTAGGGTCATTGATGCCCTTTTCCCTTGTTTTCACCTGGAATATTATTCACCCTTTTTTTTTTCACTATTCCCCCCCCTGGGCCGGTTGGTTTGATCCTCTTCTTCTCTTCCTTGAACACCGGTTACTGCCTTTTCTTCCGCTCTTTTCCCCATCGAATGTTTTCGAAAGTGGAACCCATGCGTGTGTTCGGAGATGGACAAAAGGATCCCTTTCTTCTCGCCCGCATTTACATGTTACCAACAACCACCCTTTTATCACTCGAACCGGTGCGTTGATCGTTCTCCTCTCCATAGTCATGGGACTTTCCCCGCCTTTTCCATTTGTATTTGCCGCGCCCCCCCTTACTGCTTTCAGTAGAGAGCCACGAGCTTTGCCTCTTGCTCTTGTCCCTTCCGCTCCCCAGCTTTCTTCGTTCCCGCGCCCCCTTTCCCCACCCAACAAGCTTGCACTACTTAGTGCGGGTGTTTTTTCGGTTGGTAGCAGGCGGGTTTTTGCGTACAGGCCTTGTTTGGTTGGTTTCTCATCATGCACGTGACTGCTGTTTACGAGTGTGTGTTGAACTTTGGTTTTTTGGGCGGCTGATAAAGTGTCCTGCACTTGTCTTTTGAGTTTGGCAATGTCTTTTTGTCTAATTGTTATTCTTTCTTTTTCCTTGTTTCCCGTCCTATCTTATTGTGACCACCACCCAATGATAGCGTATACCGGCTGCGTTAACCACCCCCCCCCCAATGGTGAACTTGTCCTTCTCTTCCAGGAGGTGTGCCGTTTTGTCGTTTTCCTGCTGTTCAGTACGTGCCCCCCTGCTTTCTGAAAATGTTATCGGCTTCCGCTCCAGGAACCCAACCGCCGGGGGTTTAGAGCAGTTTTTTCCTCTTTCTCCCGCAGGTAGTTATCTCCCTCCCCCCCAACCAGGACCTTTCTTCCTCGGGTAGGCACGTTCTTTGTAAATTTTTCTTTTGCCCCACCCCACTAAAGAGCCCCGTTTCTGGGGTGTTTAACGTGTCCCCCAACAAGTTGAAACTGGGCCGAAGACTCTCGAGTGTACCAATATGTTGTTCCGTCATTTTTTTGAGGCGGTTATAACTTCTTTTTTATTTCAATAGACGCTGCCATGAAGCCGTTGTACGCTTTTTTTTTTTGTTCTTGACGTAGTTTTTTTTTGAACTGCTTTCTCTTTTGGTTTATATGCCGCTCAGATGACTGTTGATCTTTTTTGTTCCATGAGACCGTTCGAGACTTCCCTCCCATCTAGAGATCCAATGCTTAAATCCTTCTATACCCATCCCCCCCCAAGTCCATCCCTCCCATCCCGATACCGCGGTAATTCCACCAGCCCTCGTTGGTTTAACAACTCTTAAATTTCTGCGATTTTGAGTGATGGGACCCCTTCTATGCTTTCATTCCATTTTTGCTTTGACTTTTTTGCCCAGGAGTTTTATTTTTTCTCTAGCTGCCATACTTTTGTCGTCCCCCCGATCTTTTGCGTCCCGAACCCCACACAAACCAATTACCTCCACCCGGACTAGACCTGGTTCTTTACTTCCCCCGTGAGCTTCCCGGCCTTCCCTTCTAGTATTAAGAGCCCGCAGCCCGGTTTTCCGACTTAAACTTTATTGTCCTGGGTTTTACTTAACTCGTTCCGCTCCGTCGTTCCGCAAGTTCCGTTTTGTTTTCCCCCTTTACTCATCTTTCTCCAAGTTTGATAGGAACTCCCCTGCTCCCTCACCGACTGCTTCCCTCTATCACACCAGGCATGGAGCCCCCTCCGTCTCCGATCGCGACTCTGCAGCACTTTTGCCTTCGATCCCCTTAAAAGACTCAGAAGGAACCCCCTTTCCTTTCAAAAACGTAGGTCCCTTTTTTATCAATTTCCCTCTTGATCACTTTCATTCATCCGTTATTCGACTTAATTTCTCCTATGTTCCCTTTTTCCCCCTCCTTTCCTGATTTTCAATTTCTTGTAGTGGGGAATCCCCTCTAAGATGTATGTGACTCCTCCTTGTTTTTTCTAGATTTTGATGATACCAATCTCCCCCCGGATTATGTCGGCATTCGTGTTACCTTTTCACCCCTGAGGCAGATATACCTTTCCGTTTGATCCAGTTGTGACTAAAATTCTTTTCGGCTTCTGTCCATCCTACCCTTTTTACTCTCCTTTTCTGCTGTTTTCCTTCTTGTACAGCGATCTTGTTGACCCGCGAGTATCCGGCTTCTCTTTTTTGGCCCTCCTTGGTTTCAGTCTCTGGATAGAAAGGGTTAGCCCTCCTTTTTCTTTTTTTAGCCTTTTTCCCCCCCCCCAACCTCTCTTGTGCGCCCACCGATTTTTGTGAACACTCACTTAACTATGGTCGACGCCCTCCTTCCAATGTGCAGTTATGGCTAACGACTTCCCACCATTCTGTCTTGGACCTCCCAAACCATGTCGGACATTGATTTTTTCTTCCTTGCACTTTGGTTGTTCAGTTTCTCAGCGTCGGCCACACAGTCTTGTATCCGACTTTTTCTTCACCTTTGCCTCTCCCCCTAGTTCCCCTCTCCCCTAACGGCATCTTTTTCTCCGTGCTAATCCTTTACGCGACGTTTTCCGTTCCCCCTGTACGCCCTTTGCGGATTTTTGTCTTTTAGCATGGCCCCCTGTCATACCCTCCTTGTACAGACTCCAGCTTCCTACGTGAGGCCCGTAGGGATCCCCTGTTAGGTTGCCTTACATCAGCAATGGTTTCTAGCCTGACTTTCATTGTCAGATATCTATTTTTTCATTAGCAACATTTTCCCACTGGTGTTCTTTCCCCCCATCATAATTACTCGTCTTTCAGCGTCTTTCCCCTTTCTCACTCAGTAATTTTGGGGAGGTCCCCCCACTTCGACCCTCGCCGCTGAGACCCATCCCTTGCCGCTCGAATCATCTCCACTCCTCCCCTCCACGTTCCCCCCTCGTTTGACAAATGCCACCGCCATATCCGCCGGTGACCTCATTTCGTTTCTTCAATTGTGGCTCTTTTTCTTGACTCACACTCTATTAGTACCACGCTTTGTGCTCTTTTTGGGTAGCATGAGACCCCTCTCTCAACGTCCCACGCACTGTTGTATTTTGCATAGTTTTTACCAGGCTATCTCTTCTTGTGAACTTTTCCACCCATGGTATCCGAGTCTTTTCCTATTTTTTTTCCTTTGTGTTTTTTCCACAGTCGCCCCCCTCTCCCCTCCTTTTTTCTGCCCCCCATGTGTCCGGTCCCTAACGCCCTCCCTGCCCGGTGTGTCCCTTTCTCCCCCCCCCCCCCGCGGGCCTGCACGGTGGGCCGCAGCCCACACCCGCTTTCACAAAGTTTTTCTCGTAATTCAGTCCCTGAACACTCAGAACCTCTCTACCGTGTGCACCACCTCCTTTCTTTAGTGACACCAGGATCATTTGACGCACACCCAGACCTCGGGTTAGCAGGTTTAGTCCTTCCCCATGAACTTTTACTTGAACACGAGATTATTACCGGCCATAAACATCACGAGGCCGTACAACGCCTCCCAGGGTTCCCACACGACTCCTTTGAGGCGACAAAAAACGCCTCTCTCTCCCCTTTACTGCAAAGCTCCCCCTATTCCATGAGACGCACCTATTTTTTCGGTACGAGTTCCTCGGAACCGCTACATCGACGTCAAAGAAACCTGTTTTTTCACATTTCCCCCGAACGTCCTTTACCGCTTCTGTTTTTCTTGATTGGTGATTAAAAATCACCATACTTCCTTCTGATTCTTCTCCCCGCCACCACTTTTCCGGGACAGCCAAGTAATCCCCATACCGCTTGCCCGGAACCCCCCAAAACGACAAGCTACGCTAGGCAGCCAACCGGAACGTTGTTAGTCACCCGTCACGGTTATTCCCTACAGATTGTCACGATACCAATTACAGCCCGGGGAACACCCTTCTCTTAAGAAAACGTTCATCACTTC
>Ga0179593_1710869_pt1 | contig 17529 bp, 20 predicted proteins | sample CZODoug2_1_08_16_FD_185931 | JGI IMG/M metagenome (GOLD analysis project Ga0179593, IMG submission 185931) | Vadose zone soil fungal communities from Angelo Coast Range Reserve, California, USA - CZODoug2_1_08_16fungal (PacBio error correction) | ecosystem: Environmental > Terrestrial > Soil >... | reverse complement strand
CGAATCATCCAGGAAATGAAAGTGAACCTCTTTACCCCAGTGTTTGTGGGTCTTCCCCAATCGATGTCACTCTTGATGATCTCTCCGCTTTTTAGGAATTGTGGCTTGTAACTCAACTCAAAATTTGATCGACCCAGACCTTTCCCACCTTTTTGTCTTTACCTTGATCCCCAGGATCCCACCCGATTCCCTTTTTTTCTATGCGCCCATGTTAGAAGTCTCAATTGAGGTACTTCTTGGCCAGGGCATTTGGCCACCCCAGGCTTTTAGGGTATTTCGCATAGGTTGATTGCCAGTCTGCCCCCCCGCGGCGGTAACCACAATCTACTTCAGTGACCCCTTCTTTTTTTTTCCGGTGGCTTTTTTAGGAGTTTTCCCATTGCCCCCTTCACCTTTCTCGTAGCTAGGCGAACCACGATGTGAGGGAGTTTTTTAGTGTAGGCGATCTCCCTTTGTTAAAAGTCCTTCCCCCTTGAGCATCTTCCCATTTCATCCACTCCGCCCCCCCAACCGGCGCGCGATACTAGGACATTTATGTTTCTTTATGGACGAGGCGTTTTTCCCCGGTAGGAAGTTGGCTGCTTCCTCTCCCGTTCCCGTACCCCAAAGGTGAGTCCTGGCCTTCCTCCCCTGCGGAATATTTTCGTCATTGCGGTGCTTACCTTTGGTGACCCGGCCTTCCTTGCCCCCGGAATTTCATGTCCTAGCAGAGGCGTTTGGCCCTGGGTGACCCTGATATTTGGTCCTTCCCGTACGTAGGATGGCGCCCATGAGACTCGGTCCTTCGAATTACCGTTGCTTTCACTTGGAAAATTTTTTTTTTCCCTGTATATATGCTTTCCCATCGATAGCACTCGTTGTTGGTCTGACGCCCCAACCCCCCCCCCCTCCCGCCCCCTCCCCGTCATTTGGAGCTGGTGTGCCCGTTTGCGGGTTTGAGAAATTGGTGACACTTGTCCTTCGGTTCCGTCTCCTGGCGTCCCCCCGTTCACTGAATCTGCTTCCCATGCGCCCGGTCACTCGGAGAAGTGGATGAAACACCCAGACATTTCCACCCCCCTGGCTCGCGGGGTGCAAGGACAAGTTAGCCCTTCTGATCGCTTTTTTTTTTTTTTCCACTCCCTTTTTCACCCCCCCCGCTGTGATTTAACTTTTTGAACACCCATTTTCCCCTGCTGGTTCGCGCGCTCGCCGCGCTCCGGGTTTCCCGCGAGCTGATTTTTGCTCTTTGTTTGCCCCATGGAGAGACGTGCGTGACCATTTTGATCCGTCGACACCGTGCCCCGTCAAGCCCTGCGTCGGGTTTTCCGTCCTTTCTGACACATTGTTTGGACCCCAGGCTTATTCATGTCTTCTCCCCTCCGTTTTTCCACCTCCCCTCTACCCTGTCAAAGGGATGCTTGCGTACTCTGTCCCTGCTTTTTCAGTTCACTGTTTTAACCCCGGGTGTGTTTATTCCCTAGTTTTCCCCTGCTTTCGACGAAGCGGCGATCCTGTGTGCCATGTCCCCCCCTATCCCTACACGTCCCCCCCGTGCCCCCCGAACTACGAAGCTCGGGTGGTTCTTAAGTACACGTATCCTTGCGCCACCAGGTTTGACGCCCTTTTTTTCGCCTGAAACCCGAAATCTTTCCTTTGCGTCTGTCAGTCTGGACCGTATTCGCAACCCGCTGTGGTACCTTCTTTTTCCCCTTCTCTGTTTGCGTTTTAGTATAGCATCCCACATTCGGCATAGTGCCGATTCTCCCGAATGTCTCCGTCACCTTTTTTTCCTTTTGTCGGCTTACAACCACTTTAACTTTGATTCGGTGGTGGCCCCGCAGTAAATCCTTCTCTTCCCGCCTTTCCCTTGGCATGGGCGATTAAGGCCGATTACCCCGTCCTTTGTTTCCGGTAATCTTCATTGCTTTCGGCGCTTGCTGGGAACGGCATTGCCGTGCTCCCCCTGAACACAACCCCCACTGTGTCGAACAGATCATATGTAACATTTTCTTGGCCCCAACAATCCCTACGACAGCCACTCCCCCCCCTGCCCGTAGGCCCCCCGCGCCCCCCATTAAACTTCGGGAGTACGGATTTAATCGCGGTTCCCATCCTTGCCGAAGATCACTCCCTTACCCCGGTACTTGGCCACTGGAACGAAACCCCCCCCCGCCGTGCCTTACCCTCTCTTGCCCCAGCCTAAAAGGTACTCTTACATCCCTAGTACCATATGGTCTGATAGCCTCCGTCCCCAAACCTGAAATCCTGCTCCACTCCAGCCCAGCTGCCACCTGGGAATAGTGTGGCCCCTTTTACCCCGGTGACGTACACCCCCACCTCCCGTTCCCCCTGGTGGGCAAAGGATGAGTTATAAACTGCAATACCGTTTCGTTAATGGTTCCTGTCCTTACTTATTTCAATCCCTTACATAGTTGAAAATAGGTCTTTTCTTTTTTTCTTTTTTTTCTGACGAAACTGTCCCCCCACCCCCCCCCTTCCCTTTTTTGCGGGGAATCTTATAGGGGACGTCGGTCTGACTTGGGTGTGCGCGCGGAAGGGGAACCCCATTTATTTTTTTTTTTGGTCACTTCTCCACTAGCCTCCTTTTTGTCACCGAATTATGAATTTGCTCCATGGTCGGACTCAAATTGAAGAGATATTCTCATCTTTTCTTTTCCTTTATTCAATTCCCCCTAAGTTTTTGTTGGTTACGCGTTGTGATATATTCCGCTGCCCTATGAGTTGTCCGATTTGGTCTCAAGGAGAGACCCACCTTCGGGATCGGTCCCACCCGGCGACGTTTTTATGGGTTCACAACCCCCATTTTCATCTTTTTTGTCCCAGTGTTTTCGGGATCACTTTCATTTTTCCGACCCCTTGGCTGCCCAGGGACGTTATAACCGCCGTTCAAGGGCCGGGGTTGACCCTTTTTTTGTTTTAAAAGTCTGGCACAAAGTTGGCCAGTCATGCTTATTTCCCCCCCGCCCCCAGACATTCTCAGACCCACAGGTGGGTTGTTTGCCTGTTTAGTAAATTCCTACATTTTGACCCGGTTTTCCCCCGTTCCTTGGTTTTTCGCCAAACCGTGGTCAGGAAGATGTGTTGTTTTTTTTTTTTTACACCTCCACCGGTGGGTGAAGTGAGTCTGAGCCCGATGTCAATGAAGATTTAGGTCTTGCGAGATTAGTCCCGTTATCTTTTTTTTTTGAAACCGCATGCGATGCATGTGGCGGCACGGGTACCGGGGTGGGTGTGTGCAAGACGAAGGTCTTTTCAGTTTTTTTTTCCGGCGGTTCTTTGTCCCATGTGGGCTCTGGCTTTGTTCCGATGGCGGACTTCTTTCTTTTGCACCACCCGCCCTCCCGATGCCTCCTGTTTACAGGGGCTGGCTTTTCTCAAAGGTCTTTGTCTTTTCTTCTTTTTCCTTGTGGGGCCAAACGCAAATTCACATGTGACCTGGTTTATGCCTTGTGTTTACAGCTAACTGTTTAAACCTTGTTCAGAATTCCCTTGCTCCCAGTCCCCCCCCTCTGTTAAATGCACGCATTTCCCCCACCCATTTCTGATTCGTCGTTTTAGCACCCAATTTGCAACTCTGAACAGGTCCCCTTCTCTACGTAGGAGGGCCAGGACCCATACAGCCATAAAGTTGTACCCAGTTTCTTGTTTTTTGGAATCCCCCTTTTCAGTGGGCACGAATTATACCCTTGACGTGAATAATCCACACATTTAACTTGGTGAGATCTTTTTGTTTCTTTTTCGGCCCTTTGTGGCCACAAGATTTGATTCCACAAAGAGACAGTGCACAGGTTCAAGTGAGACCTGCTGCCCGGGCCTCCTTTCGGGGTTAAGGTCACCGTCAACCGCTCTTTTAATTTGTTCTCTCACTTTCCATTTAATTGACTACATCGCGCTTCGATGATTCTTCCATCTTTTTGTATTGCCTTCGGCAACATAATTTGATCTTGTATATCACCGATCTAGGCCCGGCTTTTCCCCTAGTGCTAAACGATACAGGGTTTGTCCCCCTAGCGGGGACTTAAGTCATTATTCCACCCTGGCCAGAGGCAATTCACTCCCCCTTTTTGTCCCTCGTCTGATGTAAAAGACTGGGGCCGAATTTGAGACAAGTCCTTTGGTCCCCCATTTTTCTCCATCCTCCCCACCCGCTGCTTTGCTGGTTCAGGCCGTAAAGGTTTTTTCTGACGGGAATGCAAATGCTGTCTTGATTTCATTCGTACGTCACCAATAGTTTCCAATACGTAGTCCGAGGACTTCCTGCGCTTAAGGTTAGTCCAGACCCGTCGGGAGAGACAACAGAGACTGCATGTGTTTCTTTTTCCAAATTAATAAACATCTTTTTGTGCCTTTGGCTGTCCACAAGCTTGCTGCCCTCGTGACCCCTCCCTTTTTGACACTCAGGGCCCACGACCGTCCCGGTCAGTTGATTTTTCTCTTTCCTTCCCCTCTAGGGTCCCTTGACCCCCTGTTGTGCTCATTTGTCCCAAGATTGGGAGGGGTCCCATTTTTGAGTGGCGTTGACCTGCCAGGCAATTTTTGATCCCCTTTTTTTTCTTTCATTAGGGTTTTGATCATTTTTCGCATTCGGCGCTTGGGGCTGTCGTGGTTGTCTTCTTCTCCTTTCCCCCGCGGAAATCTTCCCTGTGCAAATGGTGATTTGGCCATTTCCTGATCCATGAACAATTTCCTTGAGCCAATGGTCTGATGGCGCAACCAAGCCACAAGATGGGGCTCCGAGCAACACCCTTTGGCGAGTTGACTGCCAAAAATTTCCAGGTGACAACCTCCGCCTCTTCTCTAAGTTTTCCACACCCATACGCATTTCGGCACCCTTGGTTCAGTGTCACAAATTTGCTCACTAGCCGACGATTTCAGAAGTCCCCCCCGCGCTGCCTTGGACGTGACAGTGTTTTTTTTGATATTCATCAGTGCCCTCGCGGAACCTTTCGATTATGGGGGGGTAAAAAGAGAAACCGTCCTAGACCCTTCCCCCATTTTCCCAGCACTTGTTCCGAGTCATTTTCCCCCCTCCCCTGCAGTTTGGAGGTCCTGTTTTTTTTTGATGATGGGTGCGAGCGATGTCTTTTGTTTTTCTTTTTGTTCCCCCCTTGGCCCTGCTTCGCTCCCCCCAGTTCAGAAAAGGGACCCGCTTGAGTTTCCTTTTTTTTTTTTAGATAATTCCTTTCAACTGGCCTTTTTCCCCTGTCCCCTAAGTCTTACCCCCTATTACTACCCTGTTGTCTTCCTATGAGATGTTCACTCCGGTCCTCTTCTTCGTTCCTACCAGATGCCCCCCGTTCAGTCCAAAAAAGCGCCCCCCCAATTTTTTTCAGTCGCGTTTGGAAGGCCACAGCATGTATTTCCCGTGCCCTGAAGGAAACCATTTTCGTCCTCCTGTCCTCCACCCCCACTGCGGGGTTGTAGTTTCTTGGTCAGTTTGAAAATAACATTTTTCCGTTTCTTCTTGTTTTTTATAGTCCCCTTGGTATTTTAACTCCGCCAACAAGGGCCCCGACACAACTCCTCTCGTCTCCCCCCGCATCTTGTCCCTTCCCCTTTTTTTTTGATTCCCGCGCCAAAACTTTTAAACTGCGTGTCGGGGTCTTTATTTCTGTAGTCTTTCGTCTTTTAGTTTTTCCCCAACTGGGCACCTAAAAGTGATAAGGTTTTCCATTTTAAGCGTGTTTGGCGTGCCCTTAAAACTTCCTTCCCCCTCCATTTCCCTCTGTCTGAACCCAAGTGAAATGCAAATAGCGTAATTCTTTCCCTGCGTCCCCCTCCACATTCGATTGCCCCCTGTCAAAAGCTACGTCCTTGGGTTCTAGTTAAGGTCAGTACTAAGAGTCTTTTTTCCCCAGCGTTCCACGGTTTTCGCTTCCCCATGTGCAAGTGGGACACTGGTAGTCTTCCATTCAAAATCTGCCCGTTTTTCACTTTTCCCTCACTCCCCATTTGTACCACACGGTTCCACCCTGGATTCACTTGCCCTCCCCCCCACCCCATTTTGTCCCCACCCAGTCTGGTCGTCCCATTTCCGCAATGCCCAAATTTGACAGTGTAACGTACCCCCAGCACTTTGCAATTCCCCTCCCTGGGGTGTGAAAAGATTTTCCCGTGTGACAAGAGCGTGATCCAACTACTCACCTGATCACCCCCTTTTTCCCAACGTCCCCCTTGCGATTTCCGCACCAAAGTCATTCCCCTCCAGAGCATGAAGAAACTCCCCGTGTATTGCGTTGTTTCTTCTTGTCTTCCTTTGGTCTGTTCTTAGTCAACCTTTCAGTCGACCTGGCTAAAAAGATCTTATCCGGTAGTTATGGTGATTGACTGACCCCCTGCTTGCCACATTTTTATTAATCAAACCGTGGTCCGATGACCCGAAAGTGAAACAGGTTCGCGTTTGCCCCAAGTCCACCGCATTCGGCCAAAATTGTTTTTGGTTTTTTTCCCCTGGCTCAACGAGCTCTTCTTATCCCTTTCCACCCTTCTTTTTCCCCCCACCTTTTAAAAGGATTCCCTTTCTTCTCTTCACCCATACCTTCCGTGTTTTTTTTTTTTTGAGATCATGATTTAACCCCAAATTCTTTTTTCCTTTTTGGACCCTATTGTCCCCAGCCTTTACCAATGAACTTTCCTTTTTCTTCCTCCTTCCACCACCCCACACTTTTTCTGATTCCCCTCGTTATTGGACAGCCAGTAGAACATTGTTGAGAGTTTCGGCGCACGTTGATGGAGGTTTCTCTCCTCTTCGTTCATCCCCCGAGTTTTGACACCTTTTCTAATAGAGGATGGTTTAACCAGAGAAGGTCGTCGAGGTGAGACCTTTTGCCGTGGAAACACTTTTCGGAGGCCCACCCCCCAGTAACATCCGTATGAGTTTATTTTCTCCTCTTGTGTTTCCTTTTTTAGATTTGTCCCTTTGGTTCTTACAGTCACGAGTTAAAGTTTTTATGAGTTTTTCTTGTCTTCACTACTTTTTTTCTTTTCTTGAATTTTATTTCCCCCCGTTTCGACTTTTTTTACGTGCCTGTTTTTCGCTTTGACATGTTTGTGATGATGATAAAGACCTTTGGAATGGTGAGGCCAAGGCGGGCCCCCGTTTTTGACCCGTGTCCCATTTCCCTTCCCCCTTCCCTTCACCCCCCCTTCAGAATTGAAAGTATAAAGTTTTCACTTCTTTGCATTTCCCAGCGAAATTGTTTCGGGGCCACCAACTCGTCAATTTTTTCTGCCGTGCCCCCACTGATTTGAAGTTACTACTGTTAGTGTGTTTCTCTCCCAGACCACACCAGATTTTTCTTTTCATCCTTTCCCCTGGTGTTCACTCTTTAAGAAAGTTTGTCGTTGTCCCCCCCTTGCCCAAAGCTGAGCTTTTAACCCCGTGTTACCAACCCCGCTCTTCAATTTTCCCTGGCACACTAAGCCGGCAAATTTCCCAATCCTAACGGCCCCTTTTTGAACCCAGAGATCACCTTGTTTTTTTTCTTGCGTCTCCCCAAAATGGTCCCCCATAGGTCAGAGTTGTTCTAGGTTTCTGCTGTGGTTAGGTCCACAGTTTTTCTTTTCTGGACGTCCCCAGAAATCCCAATTTGACGAGACCCCAAAGTTCCCACTGTTACCTATTTCTCTACAAAGAAGCCACCTGCGCCCCCCAACCCCCCAGAGTCTTACGCTGGGCGGCAAAGTTACGTAAACCCCCACCACCCCAGTCTGAACGATTGTTCCTTCAGTTGGCCAGGGCCGGTCACCCCACCAACAAAGGTAGTGTCTGGTTTTTCCGCTAGGCTGTCCCGCCTCCGCCGGCTCGGCTAGTACCTCTTAAAAGGATATAACTTTCGGCCTTTTGGTTTTTTTCTCGGTCCCTTTCTTTCCCCCACGGCCGAGCGGATGATTTTGATCCGGCTTAACCTTTTTCCCCCCCGATTGGAGGGGTTAGAAGGGAACTTTCCCGAACCCCCCTGTCACATTTTTTTTACACCCATCACCCAAGGGGAGACCTAGTTTATCCCAACACCTTAGTTCCCCCCCCCCCCCGTTGGCCCTGAGATATGCGCCTTTCTCTTTTTGGGCGTATTCTTTTAACTTAGGCTCCAGTTTTACTTGATCTATCCGGGGAACGTACAAGGGCGACTCATGCATTTGGGGATTAACTAGTCGCGGAGCTCCCTGTTTCCCGGAAGGTACGTGAGCAATTCCCTAATTTGTTTTCTCACTTCGAGAGGGTCCCTGAATATCCTTTTTTGGTTAGTCACCCCCCTGTACAGCTTGGCCCTGGGGAGCGAGAACCATCTCTCGAACAATCGTGCTCCACCATTCATTTTTTAACTTTATTTCATGATGTGGGGGATCACAATAAATTCCCGCAGTTGCGTACTTCTTGGTTCTCCCTGTTGGACCACCCCCCATTAACCAGCACTTAGTTTTTTCAGATAGCTGGGTGTTCCCGATGTCCTTACTCCACGACTTAATTGGCTCACATTCCCTTTTTTGTTTTGCTCGGCGTGCCAGGCATTTGACAGCCCTCTTTCTCCCCATAGGAATATAGTTCCCGCACGGTCCTGCCCCGCCCTTTTTGACCTGGCTCTTTTGGTTTTCTCTTATGTACCCAGTGATCCGGCGGGACCGTTTTCTCCTTTTATCCCCATCAAAACTATTTTTTGTTCTGACACTTGTCAACTTCTCTTTCGCGCCGGCTCCCCCGCTTCCATGTTTGCAACTCCGAGTCTTTTTTGCTTTGTGTGCGCTGTTTTTTTCCGGGACGAGTTCCCCTCCTGCAGTTCCTCCTTCGACACCCCGCTGCGCAGCAGCGGTTGGTTCTTTTTTGGGAAAAGTTTTCCGGTACTTTTTTTTGCCCACCCTTGGTACCTTTCCTCCTCATTTGGGCGTCTCGCTTTCAAAACCCCCCACTCGCCCCTTAACCGTTCGTTTGTGAATGCTGATGTTTTTTCTCGTTTTTCTCCAGCCCCCTATTTCATCCACCCCAGTATTATAGCCCCAAAAATGTGAGGCTGGTTGTTGATTCCTCGTTCAATTCTTATGATTCTCCCGGTTTTTTATCCTTCACTTTCGTCAATCCCCTGTTTCCTGAAAATGCCTCTTCCAAGTTAACCTACTGCGATATACAGAATGAGCTTCTTGGGACTCCCCCACAGTTTGCAGGCATCGCGCCCACCGTGGGGGAACGGGTATCTCTTTTTGATCCCTGAAAATCCCGACGGCTACGTCGGCTCACCGGAATTAGAACCCCCAACTTGCTCGTGCTTTTTTGCCTAGTTTCTCAGGTTTTGCTTCACGGTTCCCTCCTCATTAACAATGTCGACAAGTGAGGTTTGCTTACTGGCCTGAGAATCGTGCCCCCCTTCTTGCCTACGTATACTTTAAAAAGGATTCGAGTCAGTTCCATGTAATAGTCGTCACGCAAGGTTGTCCTCTTGGCATTGTTTTTTCTCCTTCCGATTCGTTCCCATTTGGGTTCTGGTCATTTCGTCCCCCCTTCCCCCCTTTTTAGTCTTCTCCGATTTTCTGCGGAAGGTGACGGCTTCACCCAAGGTTTGCAAGACATGTCATTGGCAATTTTTTTGCCCCCAAATCAATCCGCCCAAGTTGTTCCCCCCCAATTCCCCCTACGTTCAGAACCACCCTCTCCCCCCATTTCAACCTATTCAGGAGGATCCCGTAGAGGTTCCCCTTACTGAGAAGCTTCCTCCATGAAACGCATTGAATCCCACTTGGGTCCGACCCCAACCCCCCCGGCCGTTTGCCTCTGTCTTTGCCAAGGCAAGGTCCGTTTTTTTTGTTGGAAGTCCCATTCTGTTCGTCCAGACTCATCTTGCCCCCAACGGGCGACTCGCTCCCCTCCTCCAAAGCGGCCCGCATGACCACACCCATGCTTCCCTCCCACCTTCACACCCCCCCGTTTTTTGCCCCCCCCCAAGCTCCCTTTGGTCCCCCCCCGGTGCGACAACCGGAGCTTTTTCAACTTTCAAAAATCACCGTTGCTTCCTTGGGGCTCTTGTGCCCCCTTGATCGCATTTTTCCCCTTTTTCCAACTTTAAGTCCCCCATCGACGTGAACCCGGTCCCAATAATACCTTGTTTGGTTTTACTTCTTATTTCTGGTCGCCTTTTTCATTTCACTTGCTGCCTCCCGCCAGGACCCCATTTCCTTGTGTTATCCTTCATACCCCTGGATATTGTTAATTTTCTTTTGAGCACGGCTTTTTCTTTTTTTCTCAAAATGGTTGCTTCCTATTTTTCCTCTCTCCTACTCATCCCCCGTTTTTGTGTTTCGATCTGCTCTTCCTTCATTTTTTTCGGGCCGCCTTGGATTTCAAGTGCCAGCGGAACCCTTCGATCTTGTCATTGTCCTTGCTATTTTTTCAAGGGTGCTCAAACCCCCCCCCACCTGCCCTCTGGGTACGGTTTACGAGCACCTGCCGTTACGGCTCCGAATTCTCGTCCCCCTTTGCCGCCACAACTTCCCCCATGTTTATGGGTTTTTTTTTTCCCCCGTTGGATGGCACTCACTTTTTTGTCCCCCTCCCTTTTGCTCCCCCCACAATCCTCTCCCCCTGTCTCGTCCTTCAACACCTTGGTATTGCTTGAAAGAAGCCCAGGAACTTCCAGAATTTCACTCTGGCCCTTTTTTCGAAAACAGTTTTCGTTCGATTTTGGTCCCTCCATGTGGTTTCGGTTGGGAGCAGCGATTTTGAAGAGTGAGGGCCTGTTTTTTCCCTGCTATGCCCTTGGGTTACTTGACTTCTCCTCGTTACCCCCTCCCCCGGAGCTGCTGGTGGTCCCGGGTAAGGATGGGTGGTCCCCAAGTTTCGCCCGTGATCCGTGTTCTGTTGTCCCTTTTTTGGTCTCAATTCTTTTCGTATGTTCGATGGATTCTTCTATTCGTTGACCACCCGGCTCCTCTCATAAGCTTGGTTGATAGGTTTGGGGTCCTGGGCTCTGGGCTCTTCCAATTCTTTGCTTTTCCGATGCTTGTTTGCCCCCCCCCACCCCCCTTCCCAACTTCCCCTTTACCTGTATTTGACGTTGTGTCCTCAAAAATGTAACGTTCACAGAATTACCCAGCGGAGGCCGCCCTCGGTGATCGTGATTGTACCTCACCCCCATTTCGAATCGCCAGTGAAGAAACAAGACCCCCGACGCCGGTCTATTCGTGTCGGTGTTCCGGTCCTGACCCTCGTGAACTTCCATTACCACCCCGTATTTTTGACCCGCGCCCCCGTTTCAAATCCCATTCCTTCATGCGTTGCAGCGCTCAACACTCATTGGGGTCTGTCTCCTGGGATTTCTCAACCAGCGACCAACCCTTTTCGACCCCCAAATCGGACCCCCCCGGTTGTTCTTCCGGTTTCACTGAACTCCCTAGGTCAGAAACTAGGCCGTGATTTTTACTGACTCCCCTACAATGGACCCGTTTCTTTAGCTTTTGTGGCCGTCCCGACAATTTTCCCCCTTTTTTGACTAGTCCAGTAGCCTTTCCGTATTTATCTTTTTTTCCCTTTGTCGTGCTCGGATTGAGCCTTCTAGAAAACGTCTCTCACTTTTTTACTCTTTCCCTCTGGCACCTAACCCCCGACTCCAGTTTTGGTCCGAGCGGGACTGGGAGACCACGGAGTGCGTTTTGGTCCCAGATACCGCCATTAAGTTCCGGTTTTCCTTTTTTGTCTCTCTTAGTTGTTTTGAAAACGAGAGAAAGAACATTAAGTGAGATAACCACCTTAAGTTTTGTTCCCCCTCTCAAGACAAGTCACCATTCTCTGCTTGTTGTTGACGTGATGTCGTTCCAGGACTCCACCCTTTCGTCTTCCTTACCTTTCCACCAGACTCAAATCGCTCGGATTCTTATTGTCGCCGGTCGCTTCTGAGTGCGAAACCATCTCCTTGTTCCCTGTTCCTCCAAACGGGTGTGCCTTCCTTCTCCCACAAGTCCGGTCCCCGACGAAATTGGCCCCACTTTTATCAGTTTTTTTGGCCCCATGAGCCATTTCCGAGCGTCTTTTTGATCCTCCTCAGTTTTTCTCCAGGCCGGCATTGCAAGAGCCCCTGAACGGTGACTTGTTGGGCCCAGAGACAGTTCCCTAAGTGAATTGTCTCCCCTTTCTTTCGTCATCTTGGCAAGCCCCTATTCCCCTCCCTGCTGGACTTTGGTGTTTTGTTGTCCCGCGCGTCACAATCCGCGGCGATCGCAAAATGTGTGTCAACTCTTTTTTTTCTGAGCCCCAATTGTCCCCGTGTTTATTTCCCCCTTTTCTTTTGCTCCAAGCCCCCGTGTATTGTTTTCTGTCTCAAGTCCTCGTTCGTTTGTTTTGAACGCCCAACTCTCTTCCCCTTTTTTCACCCTCCGCCCCCTCTCTGCTTTTTCCCACACCCAATCGGGCCCCCCGTTTTCAGGTTCATTGGTTCTTGCTTGTTTCCCAATTCCGTGCCCTGCTTTCCTCCGTCTTCCCTTTAACGGTGCACCCGGCTATACATTCACGTTCCGCCGGGTGTGAAAAACGTCTCGTTTGCCCCGCCCGTTGTCAGATTTGTCGCCCGTGTTTATCGTTGTTTTTAAGTTTTTGGCACGGGTATGATTGCGATGCGCTTGGTGTGCTGCTTTGTTCAAAGTTGGCTCTTTTGTCCTCCCTTCTCACCCTGGCCCTCCAGAGTGGTTTTCAAGTATCTTACTTCTAATGCCTGTCCCAAAGTTTGGCCGAGTACTTTTCCCCCCCCTTGATACCTCCCCCCTTCTGGTACCGCCGCTGTCCCCAGCACCTAATGACGTTAGCCCTACCAGTCACTTTTTTTTTTTGTCCCGTCCCCCCGGGGCCTTTTGACCCTTTGCCCCCCCACTCCCTCTAGTGCCGGAAAATTTTCCCTCCTGGGCCCCCCGGAAACCTGCGTTGCTCTTTTTGCCGTCCCTTGTCTCCGATCCCTCACCAGGGCACCGAGAGGTTTTGTCTACACCCCATTTTGGAGTTATTTCGTTCAGCCCCCAAGGTGCCTCAACAAACCCCGTCCTGATGCCCTCCCCTTTCTTGATCCCCCCTTAGGGTTGGTATCCCGAGCCCCCTTTCAAAAATATTTGTCCTGGGCTTGTCCGTTCTTTGGCTGTTGAGCTTCTTCTCATTTCCATGGGGCACCATTTCCGTTCCCTTTTACACCCGCCGCAGGGGCAACTGGTGACCCAATGATGTTTCCATCTCTCTGAAACCCCCGTTGACCCACGCTTACCTCTTTCGTATTTTGGAAAGGAGGCCCCCCCCTTTCCGTCTTTTGCCGTTCCCTTTCGTCCTGAATTGATTCAGTCCTAGGTTTTTTTCCCCCTCGTCCCGTTTGTCGCTTTGCAAGTCAATTTTGCTTTGACCGGGCCGATTCCCCGTCCCCCCTTGCAGTTGGTGCTAGAAGCAAGACATGACCCTTTGTCCCACCAGTGAGGTTGACCCTCCCCAATGGACCTAACCATTGCCCCCAAAGAGGGCGGTACCCCCTCCACTCACCAACTTCCCGTCCATCTCCACCCCTTTCCCTTCCCCCATTGACGGGTGTGGTTGGAGAAGTTCGACCCTGCTTTGATTCGCTTCCCCCCCTAGAACCCGGTTGCCCCCTTTCCCCCATTCCCTCCCCTTTACGTCTTCTGCCACTGGACCCCCTCTTTTAAGAACATCTCGTATTCCCGTGGTTGGTGCTCGACTGACCTTTTGGTTTTCTTAATGTACACGAATTCCGTTTTGCGTACCTGCGCTTTGAACCCCCCGCCTTCTTGTATTCTCCGTTGTCCTCGTTGTCTTTCAGTTTAGGATCTCCTTCTTCCCTGTGTTTTTGCGCGAGAAACCCTCCGCCCCCCCAAGGCAAAAGTTTTTTGGTCGTGATGATGAACAAAGCCCTCAATCTCAACACCAGTTTGTGGGTTTCCCGGCGATCACGTCGTCATAAGTGTTCCCCCCTTTGATTTTTTGGGCCCCATCTTTACCCCTTTTCCAAAGTTTGATCACCCAATGCCCCCAAGTTACTTTCTTCTCTTTCTTACTCTCGGTTGTTGTTCGACTCGATTTCACTTCCCTGGCCTTTTGAAAATTCCTTCCTTCTAATGAAACTCACGATTTTTCTTTTGTCTCCCCCTTCAACCCAACCAAAATTTCTTGATTGAGGTGCTTGTGCACGAGGGTATCACTTGTTTCCTTGGTAGAGTTCTGGTCCCCTTCGCGCGATCCTTCCGTCTTTGTCCATAACCGTTTTCGTCCCCCTTTTTCTTCCATTATCCCTCTTTGGTTTCGAATGAAGGTTCGACTTTGCCGATGGGTGCCCCCCACCCACCTTTCGTGCCGTTTTCTTTCGCACCCCTTCCCTGGAGTTATTTTTTCTTCGCCGCTTTCATGTCTTGTACTTGGCGTTCTCCCCCTTTTCGGGTTAAAGTGTGACTTTTTCTGGAATCAAGCCGTTTTCCTTCTTCCAGTGCAGTTCCCCTGTTTGGTTGTAGTTTGGATTTTTCTTTTTTTTTTATGTTGCTTTTCTGTCCCTCTTGTTTGGCCAATGGTTTTATGTCCCCACTCTGTTTTCATGGTTCCCTTGTCCCTTGCGGGGAATCAACAGGTCCCCATTGACGTGATTCTACCGAAGTTTTCTTTCCTGCGGACCACTTTTTTTCTTTTGTCAAACCAACCTCTGTAATCTTTGCCCGTTCCTCGCCTGTTTCCTCCCCTCCGTATGTGAGTGGCCTCTTCCAAAGAATACCTAGAGTTTTTCTCTGTTTTACCCCCGTTGTTTTCTCCTCATAGGGCGGTTTGGCCATTTCCTTCCCCTCTGTGTTCCGCTGTTGTCCCCCCCCTCCCTATCCTTTTCCATGGTGAAACTGCCCAAAGCTACTCCCTAACGTGTCCCCTTTCCCCCTGACCTTCCGCTTCCCTTATTTCCCGTGTTTCTTTTCACCGCCTCTGTTCAGCTTGCTTGTCTTTTTTTTTTCGTTTTTCCTTCGCGGGCCGGTCCCCCCCTTTCTTCCCCTAGGGCATCCCTCTCCACTTTTTTTTTCCAGCTAAGGGCAATGGTACTTTCTTCGCCCAAGGACCTCCACCTCTCTTTTGATCTTCCTTGCATGTTCCGCCCAGCTAAATGTTTGTGTTCCTTTCACCGGACTGCAACTTGTGATGGTTAGTGCGCCCTTTCCTTTTTTTTTTTTTACTTGATTCCGCCTTCGGCGAGTACCCCCGTCATTTTACTATCACATGGTGAGGCACGCGGGTCTCGTCCTCCTTTGGTTGACCTTTTCTTGCGTGCTGGTATTCCTGTTTGAAAAACTTCCAGTTTTTTAGGGGTCTTTTGTCGCCTGGTGATAAAACCGCCACCTTTGCCACCTCCTTAAAGGGAGCCTCTTTCCATTTCATCAACTCTCCCCCCTTGCGCCGCGATCCCTCTTTCCCCCTCCCTTTTTTGGGGAGTTTAACGCGTGAGTTGGTGATTGATTACTCCGGTTTTCCATTCCAGTTTTTTGGCGCTCCCCTGGTCCCTTTCCCAGTCCGACTACGCGGCGCTCCGTGACAGGTCCTTTGCGTGGCAATGACCTTGATTGATCCTTCTGTTTCTTTTAGGTTTTACTGGAAGCTTGGGCGTTTCCCCCAACGGGACCGATATGTGTGGGTTTCTGCTCTCTCTGTGTCTCGCCCCTCCCTTTCCTTTTCCCTTACTTGTTTCCTGCTGATAGATTTTAACCCATTTTACTATTTTTGCGGATTGGGATCCCCTGACCCCCCCCCCCCACCCCCCCCCTCAGCGCTTTCTGATGGAGTTTCCCGATGCCGGATATGGCTCAATTTGCCTTCTTTTTTCTCTTTGCGCCCTTGCTACCCCGGCGCTGGCTGCGGCCGTTCCTTCAACCCCCTTCGAGTTACCCTCCCTGTCTGAACTCCTTTTAAATGGCTCGCGGGGTGCGTAGGCCCCCCAAGTGCCGGGTCTTTGAGAGGTTGGCAGACCCAGGAAAAGATGTTTTAGTGTTAACTTAAACATTTTCTGTTTTCCATTTAGACCTGCTGCGCCTGCCCCCCTGGGCTCAGGTGGTGAATCCCCCGATACAGCTCTTGAGGGTTTACGGACCCTAGGACCCCCCGTCTCAGTGTTGTCGTCTTTTCCCCCCGCCACTGAGCTTTTCCAGGGTGTTTTTGCGTGTTCTGTGCCGAATTTTCCCCCCCCCCCCAACCTTTGCGCATCGCTACATGCGTTTATACCCCAGATTTTTTCAAATATCGTTTTCCGGGATTTACCTTGTGCTTCCTTTTGTTTTCCGGGCACGCTGTTTTTTTTGAATGTCATTTTCCCTTTCCTCCCTTGTCCCCCACACATGTCTGGGGTGTTATTCCCCCCCCATTTCCCGAGTATCGATGTCTTTTTCGTATCCCAATTTCGCAATTGCCGTATTTCCCCGCCACCCGCCTTTTTTTTCCAACGACTTTCGAAGGGTGGAGGCTTGGGGCGTGCACCGTTGGAAGGGATTATGACGCCCAATGAGTGTCTCTTTCCTTGACTCGAACCTTCCAATTCCCGGGAGTAGGTTATGGCCAAGGTATTCGAAACCTCTTCTTTGCATTTTTCTGATAGCCCTTTGGCAGTACGTTCCACGGACCCCCACCCCCCCGATACGCAGACGGTGGCATTCCAGCCATGAGTGTATTTTTTTTTTTTCATGCCTTGCCCGGCTTCGTTCCATCTTACTGACCTGGATTTCCCTGTTGGTCCTTCCCTCCCTCTTTCCCTCCTTCGACACTTTTCACCCCCATTCGGCATTTGTTTGCTTAAGTGAATCGCGACAGTTTTGAGTCTCCAGGGTCTTTCCTTGTCGTTTTTCCCCCTGCCCCCTGCTTGCAATTGCGGCATTTGGACCGTTTCTCCGGTGGTCCACCCCAGGCACCCAGTCATTGACTTTTTTCGGTTTCCCCCCAATCCATCCTTCCCCCGTGCCCCCCTTGCAGTAGTCCCCTCAGGTCCCAACCCCCCTTCGGCGGTCGGGATCTGTCGCGTGGCAACGATTGACTCTTCCGCATTTTCGTTTCCCCACGACTTGAGCCAACCTTGGACCGACCTGTTTTCTTCACCCTGCGTTGGCCCCAGCCGGTACTTTCCTTCTGGCAGTCATGCTATTAGGGTTCTTCATCCTTCATTCAACTTCGACTCGCGTAATCCGCACAGCGGCCCTTTACATTGCTTGTTCCCCCCCTTCCCACCCCCTTTTCCACCCATCCCTGTACTTTGTGGTTTCCTGCCCCCCACAGGCTGAGTATCTCAACGGGAATTCCAGTTTCTTCGGATAAGTTGCGTAGTATCAGTCGGCATTCGCCATTTTTTTTTTCATCCTAACCCCCTTGAAAAAAGGGCAAACGTCATGGCGGCTTGGGTTTGCCTTCTGTATCTGCTTCCCCCTTTTGTTTAACGGTCTTGATTTTTCCAAGTGCACCTTTATGGTCATTGGGGTTCTCCCATAGATTGCCATGTTAATGATCCCGAATTTTCCTTATTTCTTTGGCGGCCCCCCTTCCATCCTCCT
>Ga0179593_1607916_pt1 | contig 17529 bp, 20 predicted proteins | sample CZODoug2_1_08_16_FD_185931 | JGI IMG/M metagenome (GOLD analysis project Ga0179593, IMG submission 185931) | Vadose zone soil fungal communities from Angelo Coast Range Reserve, California, USA - CZODoug2_1_08_16fungal (PacBio error correction) | ecosystem: Environmental > Terrestrial > Soil >... | reverse complement strand
CAATCTCCCTTTCGTCTCTTCTGATCTTTTCTTCCTGAGCAGGAGATCTTCGGCAATTTCTCCTAGTCGTTGAAGTACCTCGAGAGCTGCGCGTCTTTCCGCGTTTTCTTTCTTTTTTTATTGCGTTTCCACCCGTTACTGTTTTTCTCGCTTCTTATCGATGAACACTTTCCACACTTTTCCCCCCTGCATTTCTCCGCAGTTGGAACTCAGTGACTACCCAAAGCAGAGGATTCACGAACTTTCCCTTCCCCTCGTTTCAGATGTTAGACGTAGCCTAGACGGGCTATTTTGCTTCTGTCCACAACTTTTGCTTTAGTGTGAGTTTCTCCTCAATAAGAGTTCCAAGGAGAGGTTCGTTTAGTATGGCTGTCTCGCGACTCAGCTTTTTATGAGTTCTTTTCTCGCCGGTCAGCTCGGGTGCCCCCATTTTCAACCCCGCGCTGATTTTCTTTTACTCTTGTTCCGGACTATCCCTCGCTTGCTCCTTTCTCGGTAGATTCCCTTTCTCCTTCCAAGAACGGACTCCTTCTCTCGGTTTTTTGCGTCACGACCCTGCCTTCCTATTTTGTCTGCAACTAACCGTAGGCTTTACGTTTTTGGAGAAGCCAGGGCTTCTCATCTTCTTTTAGTCGTCTCCCCTCTTCTTTTTGCAGTCCCCGGTCCTCTCGATCGCCATACCGATGTGTTTTCTCTTTGGAGCCCGAGCCCTTCAGGAGCAGAGCTTGGTGTCCTTCTTCTTCTCTCCTGCTGTCCCTTAAGTTTTCTTCTCTCATTAACAACGCGTACGACCTCTTCGTCCCGCCTTTCTCGCCTTCTTTTTCACCTGGAGTGTACCGCTCCGTGGACGTCGGAGTACTTTATGTTCCCGCCTTTCGCCCCGAGTTCCCTCCTTCTTTTAACCTCCCACCCATCCGGCGTCCGACAACCCCCTTGATTCCCTTCTACGGACTGTCCCCTTTTTTTCTGTCGATGCTTTGAATGTCCTCTCCTGCTCTGCGGGATTTTGCGGGCGTTTTATCCTGCCCTTCTTTTTTTTTTTGGACTCGTATCATTCTCTCAACGGCCGGCGATGTTTTTTTCATCTTTTTTCTTTACAGTTTTTCTTCAGAGGCAGGTGCTTCCTTGTCGCGTTGAATAACGTTGATTTTGTTCCGAACACCCTTCCTTCTTCTTCCGAATTTTCTTCCCTTGGCGAGTTCCCACCGCCTCTTTCCTCTCCTTCTGCATTTTTTCTGTAAAGCTGCGAAAGAGACACCCCCTCCTGAAGCTTTTTCCCCCGATTTTCCCTTTTCTCCCTTGCCTCCTCTTTTCTGTGTTTCTGACTTCGGCCCCTTTTCTCCTACTTTTTGCTTCATCGGGCTCTCCCTCAATGTCTTTTTCTTCCCCGAGCCCCGTTTGGGCGTTTTTCCCGAATGAGTGAACAGCCCCCTTTCAATCATTTTACATCCGGCGGAGCGGCGACTGATAGTTTTTTCGCCCTCGACAGAGTTCACGGGAAACTTCCGGCCTCCCCTTCCTCTCGACTATCGTGCTCCCCTCCGAGGAAGTGGTTCTGCTTTTCGATCGTTTTTTTGTTGCACTTCTTAGTCCGGCCCCTCTCCTCGAGACACTTCTTCCCCTTCTCCAGAACCTTCCTCCCAAAGCAGAGACTAGGGCATTCGTCCCCCCCTCTTCTCGCCCTTTTCCCAGAATTTTTGATAAGAGGTCGCCTCTTTCGTTGGAGAGTCGGCCTCTTCTACAAGTTTTTTTCCGCTGTTCACCAACTTAGGATGGAAGGGTATTTAGTGGAGTATGGAGGTTCAGTTTGTCAAACGGGATCCTTTTGATGGTTTTTTTCCCCTTTGACGCTTTTCAGGGGTGAGAACAGGTGGTCCCGTTCATCTCGTAACTTTAGTCCTCTCTTTAATAAGCTTAACCCCAGACCATTCCGGCCTTTTTAACAAGATTTTACGCCCCTGCTCTTTCTTGCTTGGTCCGCCGCGGGGACGGGTACCTCCCGAACGACCCCCCGTTGTGGCGCCCTTCCCCCTTCCTGCTTTCAAAATCCCTTCCTGTTCCCGACTCTCCTTTCGTGGGCGGTGACATTTTGACCACCAGTGGTGCCGACCCTCCGTTTTCCTTTCGCGTTTCTACCGGTTTCCGAGCGACACAGTGAGCGCGGGACGCCAACCCGGTGTCTTTTCTTCGTGTCTCTGTTCGTTTTGGCCCCTCTTTTTTCTTAGAATCGGTTTAGCATCGGTGAACGTTCATCTCCCTTTTCCTCTTTCACGTTGGTACTACACGAGTCGACTCCCCTCCTCCACCTCCAGTTCCTTTCCGCAAACCTTTCTTTGCGTTGACCAGCGTCACGGGTTTACGAACCTTTTCTTCCGATTTTTTCCCCACCGCCTTTCCGTAAAGGTTACGTGCCCACCATGGTTGTTTTTCTCAGAACCCCGCCCATTTCGATCTTTGACTTCCGTGCTTGAACTCTTGTTCCTTCTCCCCACTGAGGGGCTTTTTCCTTTCCTCACTTTTCCGTTCGTCTCCCTTAAACGACGAACTCGTTAATCGTGTACCCGTCCTTTGTCTATTTATCTTGTCTCTCGTCCTCTTGCAGCCGTTTCCTTGGAACGGTTTTCTTGGCCCCAGCCGTGTTTCCCGGTCATCACGTCACTGTTCCTTCTGCGCCATTTCCACCTGTTTTTGGACAACAGGAACTCCAAACTTTCCCATCCCAAGGCCCCTTAGACCGGTCTTCTCCTTGCTCGGACCCCCCCCTTTATGTTTCAATAGTCCGATTACCCCCATCCCTTATCTTTGTTTTTAGATTTTCCCACGGGATAACACTTCCCCTTTTGCGTCTGACCTCCCTTTGTTTCCTCTTCGCGTTTTTCGTTCTTGGGATCTCTTTACCGTAGCTTTGGGGAAGACTCCCGTCCGGTTTTTTGCAACTTCCTTTCCCCCTATCCTTTTTCCGATAACTGGATCCCGCTCGCCTCTGCTGTCGTTATTATTTCCTTTCCATTGAAATAGAAGACCCTTATGTTTCTAAAAACGGATCCAGCCCTCCTCCTTATGTGTAGGCACACCTTTTTCGTCGACCCTTCCTCCTTGCCAAAACCGGTCACAAGGAAGACGGCCTTTCTTTCTGAGTCCTTGTTCCTCCTTGGAGGTGATGCCCTGAGGGAATTTCACGTAGGTCAATCCACATCCCGGAATACATTACTCACTAACGATAACGATTCTTGTACTGTGAAGCTTCAGGACTCCCGTCGTGGGTTATAGTTCGGCCCTGTCCCGTACTCTTTTGCCTTTTAGGGCTTTCCCCCCCGGCAGTTTTTTTTTTTCTATGCCGCCCGGTCGTTCATTTTGGGGTTTTCTTGGTTCTGGAACCACCCTCCGTTCATCTTTTCCCTTATCCCCCAGTTTTTCCCGAAGTTCTCCTGACCTACAACAGTTTCCAAGCATCCCTCCTCCGTCGATTCCTAGTTCTAATAATCACTCGTACCTTCGCCCCCCTGATGATTACCTCACGCAGTTTTCATCACGCTTCGCTTTCAACCGTCCCTCCTCGAAGACAAAGGGGACCCCCATTCCGCTCCGTTTTTCTCCCGGTTTTGTGTACTTTCCCTGAGCGGTTGATTGAAAACGTTCGAGACGTCGTCTTTCTCAGAGGGGCCTCCATCTTCCCCCCAAGTTTAGTAACTTTGACATGGTTCCTTGACCTGCTGCTTCCCCTTTGCCTGGTCGACTTTCATGTGCTCTTCCCTTTGCGGTTCTGCGCGCGTTTCCCCCAAGCATCTAGGCGAATTCGTCTCGTGTTTTTCCGGCTACCTTTATTCCCCTCTTCGAAGTCCTACATGACACTTTTTTTTTCCCGAGCCCTCTTCCTCCTTTTTAAACGGATCGTGGGCTTCACTGTTATGTTTTCCTCCCTCTCTTCCCTTGTTCGGCCGCCCTGCGTCCCTTCCCGTCCCCTCCTGTCTGCGCGACAGCTGGAGCCGGTCGCGCTCCTTTGCCTTCCCGCGACCTTTTTTTTCCTTCCTTCGTCATCTCCCCAGCGGTCCAGGTCCTTTCTTTGTGATTTTGCACAGGTACTTGTTTCCTTCCGCGGCGTTCTCCCTGCTTTGATTTTTTGGCTCGGATCCTTTCTCTTTCTCGACCGAAGCACGACTACGACCCCTCTTTTTCTCTCGATTGACGCCTTCCCCACTCCCGGCATGGGTTGGGATGCGTCTCTCCGTCGTTTCTTAAACCTCTGTGGTCTACTTTGCCGCGGGCGCCTGCCGGTTCTCCTTCTTCTCCAGACTGCGCTTCGCATTCCCGACGGCGGCTTGGGCCCGGCAAACAGCAGCGATATCGGACGTTTCACGGAACGTCCCCCCTGCAATTTACCTGCTCTTCTCGACCGGCCGCAACTCTCGCCGTTCGTTTAAAGACGCCGCCCGCACTTTTCCTTTCGCAATGCGCTCTCTCTCACCCCGGGCTATTTTCTAAGAGCTCGACGAGTTCGCCCCCTTCCCCCCTCTTAGATCCCTTGTTGTTTTTGAGAGATAGCTCCGCGCCTTCGAGGGGCGCTTCGACCTTTCGGTTCTTTCTGGAAGTTCCCTTTTCTTTTATCTTTCTTCCCCTGTGACGTTTCAGTCATCGATGAGATGAGCGAGTCGCCTCCCTTCTCCCCTTCGGTAGATTGCTTCGGTGACGTTTCTCGAAATGCCCGTGAATATCGCTGAAACAATTTTGCCTCCCCAGCTCCCCTTGAATCTAGAGAAGCTTTTTTCCCTTTTCTTTTTTTTTTTTTTCCTTTTCCCCGCCGAGTGATCAAGCGACCGGCACAGCGTTTTTCGACCCTCTGTTAAGTATCTCGACGGCAGAGACGCTCTGCCAAAAACAATGCGTTTGGCCTTTTTCCCTGTACGTTCCTCCTCGTCATCCTATGGGGTCAGTCGTGTGGGCGCTTGTTTTTTTGAGCCATTCCGCGACGCGAGGGTCCATTTCTCGACAGGCCGCCTTCGTTTTTTTCCAGGTGCCATCAACTCTTTATTCAAGAGTTGTCAGCGGACTTCGATCGACTGACTTGCGCATCTTTTTCGCCCTTCTTTCTTCGGTCGATCAGCAGACCGGGACGTCCCTGCCGAGGTAATCCTGTTCCAGCTTTTCCGGCTCCTGACCTTTTATAGTCCTTTCCCCCCCTAACCGGAGCCCGTATTGTGTAGCCCCCTTCTTTTTAGATGCCTAGCTAGTAGAGCCGCAGGGTTCCTTTCCTTTCTCGACCCCGTAATTTTTGTAGTCCACCCCCCCCTGTAAACGGAGGAGCGAGCGCGTGCTTGGTTTGGTATTCTCCCCGCCCTTCCGTCCCAGGGGCCCCGCCTTTTTTTTTTTCGCGCAGCAGGCTCTGGTCTTGACTCGTTTGGTTCCCCACTGGATTTAGAGTACGCTATGATTTTGCCGCGCTCCTCTACTCACCCGCCCCCCCACCCGCCCCCGAGTGCTCACGGCGCGATCGGTAACTTTGTCCTTTGTTTCGCGTCGATTTCCCCCCCGCTTTTTTTTCCCTTTTGTGCCGAGTTTTTTTTTGTGAGTAGCCTTCCCTATCAGACTGATTGGCGCCGGCTGGGTTTCCGCCTCTTCTACTTTCGGCGTCCCCTTTGTCTGATGAGGAGTTGGTGGGTGTAGTCCTGCCCCTTGCATTTCCTTCAGGGGTTATTTTTCATGACCCTTGAGGTGGTTCAGAAACAGGAGCCCGACGGCAGCCTCACCTCTGCGCCCCCAATTTTAGGGTGCGAGACAAGCGTAGACCCCCCCTTGCATTCCCACGCCGGCCCGCGCTTTTCCCCCACCCCTCAGGACTCCCCCTTCCCCAGAGATCGGTACCGTAAGGAAGAATTGGCCAGCGGCTTTCTTTCGCTACTCTAGAGGTGGAGCCCTCGTCTCTACCTTCATGCCTCCCTCCGCCTAGGGAAGTTCTGTACCTTTTTCCCCCTCTCAGTGAGACTAATTGAGCCTTCCTTCTCTCAGGTCTTTCTTGCTTGGAGACGGGCATACGTTGCACTCGCGGTCGGTTGGCCTAGTTCCCCCTTTTTGAATATATCCCTTTCCGCATCTTTCCTCCCTTTGATCGGGTACGACCGATGCATTGTCAGGGCGGTGCTTCTCTTGTGCCCGTCGGCACCCTTACGCGAAGGGACTCGTCCACATGCGGCGCCCAGCACCAACTCAGAGTTTACCATGTGGTCTTCGCCGCACCGATCTCCCGGTTCCACCTTTTCACAGATTTTCTCATCTTCTTCGTGAGATTCGACAGACAAGGTTCCGAGCGGTTCAGCTAATGGCCCTAACCTTTTTACGTTTCCTTCGATCTGTATGGACCACAAGGGCTTTCTTCGGATGAGCGGCCGCCGCCGCTTTTTTTGCGACGCTGGGACACCGTTCATTCTACGGATTTCCACTCTTTTTTGAATCTCCCCTTCATCTAAGGTCCCCACCTTACGGACGTTACTCTTTTTACCGCTCTGCGTTTACCTCTTTTTGCTGCCTCCTCCTTGCGGTTAAACTGTCCCTGAAAGAAAAGCAAAAGTGGTGTCGCCGGCACCCCCTTTTTTTTTAAACTCTTTTAACGACCTCCTCTTTCTTGCGGTTTGACTTCCACCCCCCCCCCCGTGTCCCGACTTACGCGTTTTTCTCTCGGACCTCTGTGAATGCGTCGACTCACCTGACTCTTTCAGCCTGGTCCCTCCCTTGTTCGTGGTCTGTGGCGGGTGTTTTTATCGTACCAGTTTTTTCCACATACCCTTTCCCTCCGACGTAAAAGATGTCCAATGGGTTCACCTCCCCTGACCTACGCACCGTCCACCGTTTGCTTGGCGTGCCCCCCGTCCTTTCAGGCCGCACCTCCTCCAGAATCCTTCTCCCACCGCACGTGAACAGTCAAGGTGTGGGTTTGTTTCATTCAGATTCTTCAACTCTAATTGATTTACCGCTAGTTTCCACGACCTTTTGGAACCCCCGATGGCTTGGCACCCCTTCCCCCCTCTCTTCTGCATGGCCGTTTAGTAGAGTAAACGCCTCCCCTTTTTTCTTTCCCATTTTTGCTGATCTTGTCCGTCGACGATCTCCAGATAGCTAGCGGTTCAGCTCCCTTTTTCCCCTCTAGCCTGTTTTCCAGTGTAATTCTTTCCCGATCTTAACAGCGAAATCCCCGCCAGCTCACTGGTTTTCCAACGGTGTTCCCATAAACTTCCTACGCCTTGTTTCCAATATTGCCCAGGATCGCGACCCCTTTATGTCTCCCCCTGCTTTCACCATTTTCCCCCTCCGTAGAATTCTTTACGGGGGAAACGGTCCCGTCGGTTGCGTCGAATCCAGTCCCTCTTTTAGTTGATGTCCTGCATTTTTTCGGATGATTCCAGTCGCGTCGGGCAGAATAAGACTTTTCAGCCCCCTCTCATTAGTCTTAAGGTAATCTCCTCCCCTCCCCCATGCTTTCCAGATGCGGGGCCTCGTTGTCTTCTCAGTTGAACCTTTCTACCGACCCGGACGCACACTGATCCTCCTACCCCCTTGACCCTTTTTTTTGCCTCCCCAAGGACGGTCATTCTCACGGGGCTGTCGTCCCTGAGTGACTAAGGACGTCCAGTTTGTATAGTTGATGTCCGTTTCCACCTCCCTGGTTTTTTTTTTTTTCCGACGATTTTCTCCCCCCCCTTCTATGCGAATACCAAGCGGCACCCCCGTACCCTCCCTCTTCCCAGTAGTCCTTAGCTCCCCAAGGAAGCTTCCGGAGTGGTTGCGTTAGAAGCGTCCCTTCCCTTTTCCGTCCGCTTTTTCCTCGCCAGTTGGTCGCTCCCCGGCGTACCTTTTTCCGCAGTTTTTTGGCACACCATACTTTGCGACACCCCCTTTTTCAGCGCGGAATTAAAACGTCCATTTTTTTTCCCCCCGTTCGGCCTCGCCGTCCTTTCCAGAAGGTTGAATAACGATTTTTAACCTTCCGCCCCACATGTTTTCCTGAGACTCCCCTCCCTAATTACTTCAGCTATAGGCCCCCCCTTCAGCATCTAGCGCATTTCCACAAAGAACCATAAGATCCCTTTCCCTTTAGGGTTTTTTCTTTTTTGTTTCCTTTTCTGAAATGAAAGTGTAGATGTAGAGCTTCCCCCTCTTTCTTCCAATATCGTCTGACCCCCCTTTTTTCTAGAGTAACCTTCCATGGTCCCCCCCCCCCCGTGGACATTTTATTCCTTCGGCCTTTTCCGCCCCCTTTCGTTTTTTTAACCTTCCCGGGGCGCGGTTGACGCCGGCGTTTCCTCTCCCCCCAAGCATAGGCGCTCGAGCGTGTTTCTCTTTGGGGATCTCTAGAGTCTTTTGGATGGAGCATATCTGCCGGTTCATGAACCCCCCTCGCTTCGAGTCGAAGTTTCCTTCTTTCCTACCCGACGTCTGGCTAAATTTTTTGACTCCTCTCTCCTGCCTGTCGTTTTCTTTTTTTACAACCCCTCCTCGCAGGAGTACGCGGTCTGCGCTTTCGATCTTATTGAGAACTAGGAGATAGAATTCTCCCAATCCCTTTTTGCCGTGTCGGCGTTGGTTTTTTTCCCGGTATGGTCCAACGTCCCGATGGGTTCTCACCCCTTCATCCTCCTTCTCCTCCGAGCTAGGGCACAGCACGCCCCTCCCTATCCTTTTGTGACTCTTAGTTTTTTTCCAACTTTCCTCTTCTGTGGGTTGGGCAGCGCGTCTAGCCGATTCTCTAAGTCGAACCCCCTTTCTTCAGGAGAAGGGCGACGCGCTTCCTGTGTTTCCCCCCCGTGCCGTTTTTGGGAATGTCCCAGATTCCCCAACCTCTCCTGGGGCGTGACTTGGCGGGCAAACATTTTGCTTTCTATCCTTCCGGGATACTACACCGTTTTTTTTGAAACCGCTTTCTTACAAAAAACCCCCCACGGCGCAACTCCTCCGAGGTCTCGGCCAACGAAGAGGTAAGACGAGGTTTGGCCCCGACAACTCCCGGACCCCTTTCATCATTTTTTCAAGAAGCCCTTCGTTCGCTCTTTTTTGCGGCTTATCTATATATTTTAATCCTCCCTTTTTCGAGCTCTTTTCCTAGCGACCTTCTTCTTTTTTGATCCTTCCGTAGTTTTCTTTTTTTTAGCATTGTCGGTGGTACGGCAAGAGTTTACCTCTTTTTCCTAGTTTTCGTTGCTTGCCCGGTAGAGCCGAGATTGAGTCGTAGTCTTAGTCCCCTTTTACCATGCCTTCAATGTGTCCTTCTCCTTCCTTCGAGTAATAGAGCAGATGGGGAAAGCGGCCTTCACTCCTGGCCCTCGCCGACGAGAAAGAGGGTTATCCCGTAGCTCGACGGCGAGAACCTGTCCCACCGAGGTGTCTTTTCTTGGGGTCACGTCGAGCTCTACGAGCGGGAAGAGCGTGCTTTTTTTCTTTTTCCCTCCTCATTCCGGTCTATCAGAGACGTCCGAGAGCAGTTTTTCGTTCAGCCTTTCTTCCACCTCCCCTGGTTTTCCCACTCTTTCTTCCCTGTTCAAGGAACCGCGTGGTAGTATGCCTCCTCTCCTCCTCTGGTCCCCTTCGCGACCTTTTGCTCCATGCAGGTCGAAAGAACGGCGTATTACTACGCATTTCTTTCATTCAGATCGTTCAGCCAGCACCGTGCTGTTTCTTCGAGATCTTTTGCCGCTCGTGCAGGATCCGGCCCAGCATTTTCTTCGACGCTGTGTTTTTCCAAAACACTTTTTTTTTCCTGAGCCGACGCTGCTGTTGTTCGGCGTCTTTTCGCCCACTCGCCCCGGTTTATCGATCACATCCTCAAGCGGCGTCGTATTTGCAGCAGTAAAGGAACCATTGGCACCTCTTCGTACTGTCTCTGAAGGGGCTCGAGTAAGCATGTCTCCAGATATTTAAAATTTTCTCTCTCTTTTTTTCCAAAACCAAAACGCCCGAGTGATCACGGCGCATTGCCTGGTCCTTCTTATGAGGTCCCTGGGCTCTCTCTTGATGACCTGAGTGTTTTTTAGTATCCTATCACTATGGCTTTACGTATTCTTAGAAGGGCCCCCCTGGACTTCTACTTTGTGGACTTTGTGTAGTCCCGCTGGCTTGGCAAGGAGCAGGGTTGTTTTTTGTCTTCCGGTGTTTTTTTCTCAACACAACCTCTTCCCCGACGGCGGTTCTCATGGTCCTTCTCCCCCCCAGCGCGCACCGCGAGCACGGCCGGGTTCTGCCTGGTCCCTCAATTAACCTTTTCGTCGTGTTTTTTTCCTTCTCTCGTCACAGAAGGACGAAGTGTTACTCTCCCTTCTATTGGAAGTCGTGTGGGAGGCGTTCGAGGGGGTTTTCCCCCCCGCTCTTCTTTCGCTTCCCCTTTCCCGTCCTGTAATGGGCCCGGTTGCACTTCCTCCATTTTTACGTGAGACCCTTCATCATTGTTCGGTCAGGAATCCCTTTCTTTTTACGACGGTTTTCGTCCGAGCTGTCTTTATTGGAACCCGAAAAGGCCTGCACCCCTCTCCCCTTGTGGATGTATCGCCTGCCGTTTCTTACGGTCTTCGGCTTTTGCGTAAGTAGGAGTCGGGTCCCCCTGACTCGCTCCCCCTATGTCTGCTCCCCCAATCACCGCGATAATAGCAGTCAAATTTTTCGTGGACCGGTTAACCTTGCACGCATGGCCCTTCTTTAGTTTTTTCCTTGCTTTTTCTCTTGAGACCTGCCGTTTCCGAGACGGTTCAGTAGTTCTCCTTTTCCTTATTGCCTGGGATCTTTAGATGGGTTATGATGTTGCCCCCCCAGTTCTGTTTTCATGTTCTGCGAAGCCAGTTTGATTATTTTTCCCGGTTCAGGCTGGGGCCCAATACCTTTAATCTCGGACTGGCTCCCCTCCTCGCTATAGTCGGAGATACTTTCTACTTCACTTCCCGGACGGGTAAAAAGATTTTCGGACGAGTGTTTTGACCCCCTTTTTGTTTTCCTCGGGAAGGTAAGCCGTGACCTTTCAACTTGGAACCCCGTTCAGCACGGCGAGTCAATCAAATTCTGTCTCCAGCCTTTTAGTCCATGCCCAAAAACTTTTTTCACGACCTTTACCTTTTCTCTGTGTGCGTCGGTCGTCGGGCTTTTCAATTCTTCTACCCTTGTCTTAAAGCACTGGCGTTGCCCCCCCCAACCCCCCCCTTCGTTTTTTGTCGGGTTTTTTTTTTTTTTTCGTGTAGAGGATTTTTTACCTCGGTTTGGCAGTCATTTTATCTTTCCTTCTCTGTTTTCCCGAGGTCTCTAGTCCGAGCCTTTCCCGACAAGACACCCGACCCCCCTTTTTTCCATTCCTGACCACCGTTTGAGTGCCGCGCTAACGGTGTTGTAAGTTCCTGCCTTCACAGTGTCTTTGAGCTCCCTCCCGCCGTCCGTAAAGGTGTGTCACCCCGGGTTGTTGTAAGTCAACTCCCCTAGTTCCGACGAAATGTTCTTTGATGAACAAGTGTTGACCCCTCTTCCCCCCCTTATTGTCGTTCAGGTCATGTAACAATCCTATTTCCCTTTTCGTCGCGGTAACGACCCGCTAGCCGTCCCCTTGCTTTTGAGACCCGGAAGTCCGATCTTAGAGCCTCTCCTTTTTTTGTCGTCTTCCTTGACGGTCTGGACAACCCCGTGATAACCAGTCTTTCAATGCGCGTTTCTCTGAGCCAGCCCGGTTTGGAAAAAACTCCAATCAACCAGGGCCATAACGAGGTAGGCCATGATCTATTCTCCCCGTCACTTGAGGAAAATAAGTCTCCAAGTACCTCGGTTTTCTGGCGATCCCGTCGGTTGCGTAGACCAAATGTCACGAGTCTAGTTCTTGAGGTCCTGTGGCTTCCTCGGGGGGAAGTCAGGAACTTCTTGTCTAAGTCGCCCTCTTAAGAACAAGGCCTCTTTCTTACTTTGCCACTCGGCTCGTTGCCGGGTTGTCGACTTTCCCTTTTCGTACGATCGGTCACCAACGGACCTGTATAAGATGATTTTTTTTTTTCGATTTCAGGAGAGTTCTGGTCGGTTCCGTCTCACCTGCTCCACTTGCCACTTTTTCCCCCCTTTTTTTTGGTCTTCCGGGTGATAAGCGGAGCTTGACATTTTGCTCCTGCGGGCCGAGATTAGAAGACAACACTCCTGCCCTCGTCCCCCCCTCAAGTCCGTTCGGCCACGTTCGTACCCTGGACCTTCGGAACCGGACGTTCTGCTTGGTTTTATCGTTCGCTTTCCCTGCCGCGGTGCTCGCTTGAGGCCCTCCTTTTTGCGACTACCGAGGTTTTCCCCGGCGGCCGTTTTGTTTTGTTCTGGACCCCCCCTCCACCCGGATAAGGTCCCTGCAGAGAGGACTCCTTCTATACCGCCAGCCTGGGTCAGTCATCACACTTCCCCCCCGGAGTCCCCCCCTTAGTTTTTCATCCTTTTTCCCCACGACACTCTGGAGGTAACGAGTACTGACGAGAGGACCAAAGGTCATTTTATCTTTTCGCCTCGTCTTGTACTCAGAGGGGCGTTTTTTTCTTGCATATTAGCGCTTTTCTCCGAGAGCGTTGAATAGACCATTTTCTCCGGCCACCGTTCCTCCTCCTTGGTTGTGACTTGAGGACGAAGGGGTTCCTAGTTGGAGACGCGTGGACCTTTCTTTTTTTCGGTTGTCCGCTTTGCAATACGTCTTGCTCTTTTGTTGCTCTGAGAAACTTCCTCTTCCTTGGCGTCGCATCCTCCTCACTCCGCACGTTCGGTCATCGACGTTTTCCCCTAGTACGGGCTCACGGTGATGTTTGCCTCCCCGATCACTAATTTGTTTCCCGCGCCCTTTCAACCCCTATACGCGAAGTCTCAGCGTAACGCCTGGAGCCTTTCGACGTATGGCCCGAGGATTCTTAGAAGTCCTTTTCCCCCCCTTGTATTTCTTAGTTCGGTATCATGTATTTCCCTTTTTCTTTTCGAGATCTCCCCTGCAGCTCCCCTGAGAGAGATGGATCGACAGGCCATCGCACTCCCGATGCCTCGATATATGAGTAACCAAATTCCCCTTTTTGCAGCGCGTCCGCAGTCCCGAGGATACAGTAGCTTTCCCTATTTTCGGCTTCTTTCTCTTTCTGGGCGCGTCCGCATGTCCGTTGAACTTTCTCCTTTATCCCTTTTCCCCGTGATTTTCGGAAAACATGTGCAGACGTTCTCTAACTCTTCTATCTCCAATACCGTTACCGCTCCCTGAAAAATAGCGAAGCTACTTTTACGGAAACCTACTCTTTTTCCGAACTTTTTTACCAAGTTCCATTCTCCCACAGGATTTCCCTTTAACAGAAGAGGATCACGACCACCGCATTATTTCGCGTCGCTCTCCCCCTTCTACGTTGCTAGATCTCGAACCTCCTCCCTCTTTCTCTGCGAGTCCTTACTAGTCGGGTTCGATTTGATTCCATTGTCTCGACCGCTCTTTTCCGTCCTCCTCTTGAGCTGCGCGAGTTGTTGGCCTCGTTTGCTTTGCCGTTGCGCTTTCTACCCCCTCCCCCCCCTCTATCTTTGTACCTTTTTTTGACTCCCTCACTATGCGGACTCGCCTCTTTTTTTTCAAGCGGCTCCCACGAGAGGATCATCGCTTCACTTGTACCCCCTCTCTTCCCGAGCCTCGGACGTTTTCCAGAATTCCTGAGAAGCTGTCCCCAACCCATGCCTTGTGTTCTCAGTAGTTTCTTCTACTCCTCGGTCGCAAAGAGGGTTGAGTTTCTGAGCCTCCCAGACCTCCCTCCTGAGCCTGAAGGTGTCTCCCTTGCAGGCTTACTTTCACATTTCTTCCCCGCTTTCTCAGCCCCCAGGACATGGTACAGTTTGACCGAAGTCTCCTCTTTCTTCGGTCCCCATGAGTTTGACTAAGATCTTAAGCCTTCTTTTCCTCTTGATTGGGCTTCCTCTTTCCCCGCAGTAAGGATCGCTCTTCTACCCCGCTGTGGTTCCTCCTGTATTCCTACTCAGCCTCGTTGAAGTAGTGGCGGCAATATAGTTTCCGACCCCTCCCTCTGTTCTCGCCACACGAGAACATGCGCCCTCGTTGTCCGTTGCGTTTTCCCCCCCTCCTCCCTCACATTCCCTTTCCAAACCCCGAAGACCCCCCTATGGCACCCCTTTGAATGGTAAAGTCACCCGGTTGTACTCGATTCCTTTGTCTTTCTGTCCTTTTTTTTCTGTCCGCGATTTAATAACACGTTTACCACCGCCTCCTCCCCCTTCCGAGTGATCCTCTCTTCATGGCTTTTTTTGCTTATTTGTTTCTCTTACCCTCCCCGCGTTTTTTCTTCGAGTGGCGTGTCTTCCACAGAGAATCTGCCTTTTCAGTCTTCGAGTGCCTATTTTCCTTTTCCCCTTACTCTTACTGGCTCTTTTGAGACTTCCTCTTTACTTTAAAGGTTTTTTTACGGGTTGGGAGCTGTTCTGAATTGGCCCTGACCCCAGGCGGGCCCCCTTTTACGCGTTTTCTTGTTTTTCACAACAAGGCTTAGGGCGGCGCACCCGCACCGGTTTTGCCTTTCTACCCTGAGAACAACCACTACCGAAGTTTTGCCCGGTCCGATTCCTACTTTGCCCCCTCTTATCGTCGTTTCTGCAGGAGTGTGTGCTCGCAGATCTGGGCGCTCCTCCTACCCTTATTGAGGCTAGTCACCCAACCCCTTCTTTTTTTTCATTCTTTTAGGTGCGACGTCCCACCTCCCCCGTTCTCCACCCCGTTCAGGAATCTTCTTCTGGTAGAAGGGTCCGGTGTCGCAATTTGGTCTTTCCCCCCGGGCCTCCCCCGCAACCTAATTTTTTTCGCGCATTTGGCTCGGGTATCGACGGCGGTCTTCTTTTTCTATTTCTTGCGGCAAAGTATGTCCCCTTCTCCCTCACTTTGGGGGGGAGCAGAAACCTCAAACCAATCCCTCCCCCTGACTCCCAAACTCCTTTCTCTTCCACACAGATGTCTGCCCCAGGTCTTTTCCTATAGAGGGCGTTTGGCCCTTTTTTTCTTTTCCTTTTTTTTTTTTTTCGGGGATATTTATTTTCTTTATTCTTCTTCAAACAGGTCTTATGTTTTTTTCCCCTCCCATTGACGCTGATGGGTGAAGAACGGATGGGGCCCCCTCCTGGGAGCTCCCGCCTCTCAATCTTTCTCTAAGAACGAAATTAGGATGTTCCTCTTTCGGCGCTTTAACGGTTTGCAGAATCGCTTAAATACCACCCCCTTCCAGCCCACATGTTCCCCGCACCTGTCACATTTCCATTAGTCGTTCGCAAATCGAAGCTCGGGCGGTTTCAGCCACACTCCTTTGACCTTTGTGTGTCATGCGCTCGGGACTCAAATTTTCCCCTCCCCCTTATCGCCCCGGTTTTTTTTTTTTTTTTCCGCTTTTTGGGAGGTGGTGGTTTCTCGCCTAGGGGCCGTGCCCTCTTTTCTAATTTTTTCTCTGATGACGTTCACAGAGGTACGCCTCTCCTTCCCCCCACTTTTTTTTCCTTAAACACTCCCCGTACGCACCCGTTTTCCCGTTTTCAGGCTCAGTCACCGTTGAGGCCCGAGCTCCCCCCGCACAGCGTTACGAAAGTTCTTGCCCCCTTTTTTGTTCATTTTAAAATCCAGTTCGATCGGGACACGACGCACTTTTGACTTTTCCGGTTGCCGGCACCATGAGGGGCTGGTCTTTTTTAACCGTTAGATTCTCCTTTCGTATTCGTGGTAAAAGAACCCAGTCCCCCCGTGTACCCGGCCGGCAGTGCGTGATTGTTTTCTCTCCCTTCTCGCGGCTAGTTTCTGTTCCAGCGATTTGGTCGTGACGGTCACTCTCCTGAGGTAGAAGCCTTTGGTTTTTCACGGAACTCATAACTACCTAAGTCTTTTTTCTTTTCCCACTCTGAACCAGCTCGGCCACCCACATGTTTCGCGACTTTTCAACGTCACCGTCCCCCTTCTGACCTTCTTTGATGATCCGTCGGTTCGAATCTGTATTTTATGGTTCTGTTTTCAGAAGACGTTCGAGTCTCTTTTGTGCCCTCCCCCCGCACCCGAAGTAACAAGCAAACCCTCCTACCCCGGCCTTCTCCCCTTCCTCCCCCCTTTTTCCTTGCGGTGTTTTCCGCGTTGCAGCGGGTCCTGTCTGAACTAGTCCACCGACCTTTTTGCCCATCTCCCCCCGCCTACGGATCATGCAGGCGATCCGAGGCATTCACGCTGGGGTGGAGAACCTGAGGCATTCCCCCAAAGTGAACCGGTATCCTTTTGGACGTCTTTTTTATACTTTTTTTGTGTCAGCGCCCGCAGGGCTCCCCGCCCTCCCAGCCTCAGCCACACCGCCAAACGCCTTCTCTCCACGATATGGCACTTCTCTCCTTCTTTTTGGCGTCATAACCAGGCTTCGGTCAGCCCTCGGCGTTTTTTCCTTGTGCGTTACAGTAGGGGTTTCCTGGGGTTCTTCCCCCCTTCCCCGGCGCTGGATTGTCGGGGATACCCCGTCCTGCCAACTCCAGGCAGTTTTTTCCGTCCCCTTTTTCCCCGTCTCTCAGCGCCACAGGGACGCCCTGTCGTCTGCTCGGATGTCGGCCCCCTCAAGTCCACGCTCTCGGGCACAACCTTTCCCGGAGTCCTATCCCTTCGCTCCAATACCCATTTCCGATCTCGCTTTATTGGGTGGTTGTGCGAGGGTGTTACGGTGAAACGTGCTCTGGCGGTCGAGTTCCCCATACTTTTTCCTAGACGAAGACTTTAGCATGGCTTGCCCCTGTTACTGCTCGACTACGGCGGGGTGCCCCTCGGTCTCTTGAATTGGGCTTTGTCCCGCTACGCCCACTCACGAGATCGTTCCTTACGGGTCTCTTTTTTTGGACTCCCGAGCTTCCACTCATCTTTTATGCTGCCCCCGGCAATCCGCACGGTTTACCCTAGATCGCTAAGTCGACGTTCAACCGTCCTTTTCCTTTCTCTAAGAGGTCTCGGACTCTCCTGAACTGAGTGTTTCTTTTGCCCTTTTCACGAGGCGTATCCTTTTTTTCGCCCGCCCCTTCCCTCTTTTAGGAGTTCATTCGTTCTCCTTATGCTCCCTAGTGAGTCTTTTCCTTTCGGTCTGTGTATGCTTTTGACTGCCTTTGTCTGTGCATTAAGATGCCTTCCGAGACCTTTTCCTTCTCGTTCGAACGTCGGTCGAACCGCAAGACTCCCTATGGAGCCCTTCCCTCGATAGACTCACAACACCTACACTCCCCCGTCATGTGTGTTCGCTTTCTCGCTTCCTTCCCTTCGACCCCCCTCTGGGAATCAGTTACTTCTCGAGGCGTCCCCCTCTCCCTCTGATATCTGGGTATTGAGCCTATTGCTCTCCTCTAGCATTCCTCTGGGCGCTTCCTTTTCCCCTCGCTCCTTTCTATTCACGTAAACGTTACCGCACTTTTCACTAAGACCCTGCTTCGTCTCTTCAGCTATCTTTTTTCTCCTACGACCTGGTCCCCCCTGTGTGCCCTCCCAATGCAGCTCAATGCTCAGCTTCCCTGACGAGCTCCCTG
>Ga0179593_1280533_pt1 | contig 17531 bp, 22 predicted proteins | sample CZODoug2_1_08_16_FD_185931 | JGI IMG/M metagenome (GOLD analysis project Ga0179593, IMG submission 185931) | Vadose zone soil fungal communities from Angelo Coast Range Reserve, California, USA - CZODoug2_1_08_16fungal (PacBio error correction) | ecosystem: Environmental > Terrestrial > Soil >... | reverse complement strand
CCCCAGTATTTCTTACCCTAATGGTCTATGCCCACAGGTTTATGCTTGCCGTAGCCGATTTCCCCTTTGTAGTTTTCCCCGTCCCCTTATGTGTTTTTCGTCTGGGGTCTTTTTGTTTTTTTCACGACAGAAACTCCCCCACTCATAGACGCCCTGGAAGGTGCCCCTTCTCTTTGTTTTTTTCCCTTTGTTTGTTGCGTCTGCTTTCTTCTTTGGCTAACGTTTGGACCTCATTCTACCTGTCTCTGTGATGCTTGCCGATTCTATTGACCACACGACCCCCTTGAGACCTACACGGCTACGCACCCTTGCCTAGGAGCTTTTCAGTCGGATTTGCTAATCCTGGACAATTGCAGGGTCCCCCCCCCCCCCTCACTTCCTGTTGTGAACAAGTGACGATTTCCGACCCCAATTTTCCCCTTTTCTCCGCTTTTTTTTTTCCATTCCCTTCCTCTGGTTTCCCCCCAAAGGCCGCTGACCATCGTTGTTTGGGCTTCCTGTTCTTTGGGTTTTCTTGTGTCGAACAGGCTCTACTGGGCCGTGAGGGACCCTGCCTCTTTTCCCCTGTTATTTTTACTTTTGACCTCAGTGCTGTTTGCATGGTCGTTTCCACAAAAAGGTATTCAACAGTTACCGCTCTACCGGCATTTTCCTTACCAGACCTATTCCCTACCGCCACGTATTAACCATTTGTCTTAACTTCCCAGGCTCGTCCCTTTGGTTTTACGACTTTGCCCGTGCTTTTACTTCCGTCGAGCAAAAAATATCTTGTTTCTTCCCACCCATCCCTTTCTGGGGCATTCTTTAGCCGTGCAGGTTTCCCCATTCAATGCACCCCCCCTTCACAGAGTATCTTTACTCCCCAAGTAATGCCTTTTTCCGGTTGTCCTCCGTTTTCCTTTTTATCTTGATTTCTCCCTTTGAGGCCGCCTGGTTCCCCCCGCGTATCGTCAAAGTTTTGCCATCTTTTGTCCCTTTGTCTTTTCCTCTTTGTTTTAGTTTTCTCTCCCGCGAACTTTACAGTGTGCTCTTCCGTCGTTCTTTCGCGTTCTGGTGGCAGTGACCCCCCCTTCCCTTCTGTCGACTTGACCGAGACGCTTCAAGATCATTGCAAGCATTTGTTTGTTTTGTTTTTTTTCTTTCCTTTTTGTCCAATTGTTCCGGATTTAGGCTGGTCGCTCCCTTTTTTTCCTTCCCCCCCCAATCCTTCTCGAGTGTCTAGTGCCCCATGCCATGTGCCACTTTTTCTCCTTTACGGCCCCCCGTCACGGCAACCCCCAGCTCCCCCCCCTTTTATTTTTTGGCCTTAGTCCCATGTTCCTGACATGGCCAATTGACCTTCCCATTTCGGTAAATGCTGAATCTTGATCTGTCCTTTACTAGGTCTCTGTTTTTTCCCCTCCGGCCCTCTGTTTTTAGAATTACAGTCTTTTTTTTGTCCATGCCCTGCTTCCCTTATTTTACTCAATTAATTTCTTCCCTTCCTTTTCTACCTCTTTCCCTTTGTTTTTTGTTGTCCTTGGCGCTTTTTGCATTTGCCACTCTGACGTCCTTTTCTGCTTTGCATGGGTTGCCCTCTTGGACCCCCATTTATTTTTCTGGTTTTGACCGGTCCCGGCTGTTCTTCAAGGCGCCCCTACTTGCAAGGTTTATTTCTAGTCATACGATGCGAACCCCTGATAGGGTTCATTAGCGGTCCCGATCACCCTTTCGTTGGGGCTTTTTTCGCTCCTGCGATCTCCTTTTTCAGTTCTTTCATTTCAGAATTAGTTAACCAATGTTTAAGTCAACTTTTGCGGCCCTGTTATGCCGCTATTCCCCGAGGACCAGCCCCGGTGCCCGGCCTCTTGACGATTTTTACATCATTTTTCCCCCCCTTTACCGCAGGTTGCTTGTCTCCCCCCCCAGTGGTTTGACTTCTCTTTTCGTGGGATAGCACATATATCTTCTCATTGTGGTCTTTTTGTTTTTTCTACTTCATACTTTTGTTGTCCGAGTCTTCTTCCTTTTTTGTTTCTTCCCCATGACGTCTGGCATCTTGAGGCACCCTTGATTTTACAAATCATGGGTTTTCCCCAATCCCCCCCTTTTTTCTTTGCTTTTGTTTCACCCCTCGCTGCTTACGTCTCAGGGTCTTTTGGCCTGCGGCCGATTTTCCACGCGGTTCCCCCCCTCTCCTTGTGTCTGGTAGCGACACCATTGATTACCAGTGAAACTTGTCCGCTTTCCCTGGATTGTTTTGTGCCCCCTGCCCCACGACGACCGTTTTTCTTGGGGGTTCCTACGATCATTTCTTTCAGTTTGACTGAGTCCCCTTTGAGCGGGCGAATTGATCGCAGTCGGCTGAGATTTAACCCCCTTTACGGTGCCCCGCCTCCTTCCTTCCTGTGCTTGTTCAGGAGTTGGGCCGAACGGGCGCCTTCGGTGATTGACGGGTTCCCCCCCAATTTGTTCCCTACGTGTCTTTTTCCCCCTTCCAACTGTTGGACCCTTTCGTTTCCCTTCAATAGTGAATGTTCTTTATGCTCATTTCTGAGGACCCTTTTCTGGCAAAGGAGAACCTTTTGCCCGTGACAATACGGCCTTGACTCTTCCAATTTTTCGTGCCGACACAGCACCCTTTTTTTGGTGGAGTGACTTCCGTCTTTGTGTCGGCCCTTTATGTTTCGTTTTGGCCCACATGCGGGTTTCACTTCCCCGTGCTGTTTTCAGCTGGCGAGCCCGATCCGGACCCCCCACTGTACCTTCAGGGTGCTTTGGATTTTCCACAGCCCGGTTCCCCTTCCAGCCCCTTCCCCTTGCCCGTATCTTTTTTCTGGTCCCCCCTTCCTCCCCATATGTTCACAGCCCTGTCTTCCTCTCGGCTGAGTGTACTTTTTTCTAGGTTTCTGGAGCCCCCCCACTAAACCATGTCCCAGTCCAAGTGTTTATTGGCTTTGTCCGCGTTTTTATTCCCCCTGACCGCTTCTTCGTTTACCTCGTCCCACCGCCTTGTTTTTTGTTCCCCGTCCTTGGGGAAAGTCTTATTTCCCCTGGTGTAATTTTTTCCTCATTGAGCTCCTTTGTGATGTTTCTTGCTTCCTGTTGTCGTTGTTTGCTCGTCGGCTTTTTCATGAGCTCTTTGGACCTTGGTTGTTACCTTTTATCTTTGTCTGCGCCCTCCCCCCCTTCGGGCCGTTTGGCCGGACTTATTCTTTTTTTTTTGGCATCGGTATTGGCCCACAATTTTGCGGGTTGTGGGCCCCCCGCTAGCCTTCATTTTAACTGGCGCAGGCCATTGTCCCGCCTTACTGACTGGTTCCATTCTCCCAATGCACGGCAGGTGACTACTGAGTCTTTCTTCCCCTTTTCTTCCCCCCCTTGCCTCCTGTCTTGCGGCGGTTTTTCAATCTGGATCCCACTGACCCCCTTTCTCCTACTCTGTCTGTGCAAGGGATCAGTTCTTTCCTTTGCGTTTCCAATTTTGTTATCATTGTTTCTCCGCTGCCCTGATCAAGGTCGTACTTGCCCCGGTGTTCGAGGCTGCGTCCCCCCCCCCAATGCGTGGCTCTCATGAGTGCGGACTTATATGTTACCTTTTATCCTGCGGGCCTTCGGTTTTTGCCCCCCCCTTTTTCCCACCCCTTCCAACGCCTGGCTATTGACCTCGAATTCGGCAGCCCCTTTTTGCTGTGGTCGTCTTTTTCTTCCCTTCCACCCTTAGGTTTGGTTGTGGGTTTTCGACAATGTTTTTCGTGACCCGGATAATCCCCCGTTGAGTGTCCCCCATTCGTCCGTCCTGGCCCCCCTTTTTGCCACATAATGTCCGTTCCATTCTCTCTTTTTCTCCAGTTTTTGTTTTGTTTTCGTTTTCCTCTGACCTGATATGTTGAACTTGGCCACCTCAGTCACAACCCCCCTGTTCCTTTTCCTTTTCTTGTTTGTTCACTTGACGTTCCGTGATTTCCCTTTTTTTTTTTTCACTTAAATGTAGGCTTTATGTTGTTTGGGTTTTTTTTCTACCCCTGGTGAACGAAGTCACCATCAGCCCTGCTTGTTTTTTTTGGTCGCCTTCCCCCGCGTTTGGGGTCCTCGGACCGTTCAGGGTCCGCTCCCGAGGATGAGAGCCCGAGAAGTTTTCCCCCCTTCCCCCTGCTCCCCACCAGGTGTTATTATATGCTTTAGCCGGTTCTGTTTTCGACTGACTCCCTTATTGTCTGTTGACTGGATGGTCGTACTCTTTTTTGATAGACGTATAAAGGTTGAGCCATTTTTGTCGCGCCAATTTTGGATTTTTTCCCCCCACCAACTTGGACAAGATCGTTTATCCCCCGGGTTCCTCTTTCCGGGGAGTGTCAGAGGAGCAAGGTTCGGGTACTTTTGCTTCTGGAGTGACCTTTTGCACATCTTTCTATAGCTCCTGTTCCCTGGGCTTGTTTGGGTTCACTTGTCTGGTCTTAACACCAAGTTCCCTGTTCCCCCGCGTTACTTTTTTTTCTCGTATTTTTTCCCACGGCCCCCCCCCGCCTTGCATCTATTCGCATGATGTTTTCCTTTCATTTTTCTCCGGCGTCGCCCCTATGGATTTTTTTGATAGGCTTCCATTTGCTTTTTTGTTTTCCACATCCCATTTTAATACGCCCTTGCTTTTTGTCGCTGCTGTTGCATCCCCTGGAACATTGCATATTTGGACACTCGGTACCCCTTTTTTTTGTCGTCCCGACCCTTTCCACGTTCGCAATACTTTTTCCCTTTCGATTGTGGTGACTTCCTTGGACCTTCCGGCCCCACGTGACACTGCCGTCCGATGTGTTGCTTGATTCCTTCACTTTTTCCGCGCATCAGCTTCGCGAGGCGCTTTTCCCTCTTTTTTTTTTGTTGCCTTACCTTGTTTCCCGGCACAATGTTTCCCGTCTTCCTTAATCTTGTTTTGTTTGTTTTACCCGTGGCGGGTTCCCAGTTGTTGTGTGTTCATCTCTTCATGTTTTCTGAGCTTCGCAAGCAGCGCGGTAACTTTTTTACGTTTTGCATCAGTAAATTTTTGTACTCTTTGGTTTTTTTTCTACGCCCAGTCCTGCGCAGGAAAGATCAATACCTTGGGTGGTATTGAAAGAGTGGACCAATTTTCCTTTTTTCATTTTTCCCCTGAGGAAACTCCACCCCAAGCCATAGTTTGGTCACCTTTCCCTCCTCTTCCCCCCCTTCTTCTGTTCGAGTTTTTCCCTTTTTTTCCTTTTATTTTTTTTCCTTTTTCTTTCCTTTCTTTTTTGTTCCCTGGGTTCCTTATACCTCCCTTCCCTCCCTATTCTCCTGTTCTTTTCTATTCCACCTTCTAATTTTCCATCTTTCGTTTTTCCCACACCTCTCTCCTTCTTTTTCAATTTCTGAATTCCCTCGCGTCCCGTTTTTCTTACTTGATTGCTTTATTTACCGTCCCTTCACATTTGGCCCTCGCGGTTGTTCTTTTTGCCATCGGACTTGCGATCCAAGGGCTCCTTGACTGCACCAGTTCTTCGAACCCCTTTTTACAGGCACAAACCCTTTTTTCACGTCCCCCGATTTCTTTGTACTCCTCCCCCCGGTTCACTATCCCCCCCTTTGCATGGCGCCTGTCACCCATCCGGTTCCCTGCTTTTTAGTAAAATTCGTCGATTGTTTAGAATGACCCCCACCATGTTATTCTGAAAGTGTCAGTCCCTTTCCCCGGCCCCGTAGTGCCTCCCCTCGCGGATTCGAATTTTCTTCGACTTCCTTTTGGATGGCCCTTTTTCTTTGCACCGATTCCAGGTTTCCTTTGTTCACAATTTGTTCCTGCTTTGTTTGGATCCTTCCCCAGGACGCCATGGATGTGCCTTTAATCACTCCCTACTCCTGTTTTTTTTTGTTCTTCTAGGCTACTTCCCCCTTTATGTTCTTTTTTATATCCACATCTTGTGTGGAACATTTGTCCCCCTGTCTGGATTGTTGCCCAGCGCGTCTCTCTGGTCCTTGTGGCCTCAGGACGTCTTGGGGTGGATCTTCGGTACGCGTCTTTTTTTTTGACCACCGTACTGGTTTTGCTGATAACACTGTCAGCCCAACGGATAGGACCGGTCCGTTGCCCGGCCCCTTGTTTTTTCGTGTCGTTGATCACTTTTTTTCGTTTGTTCCTTGTTTCCTGGTTCAGGGGTTTACTTGTTATGACCACCCCCCTTCCGTGCTTCCTTTGCCTTTTGAATAATGTCCAATTTCCGCTCGAAAGGTTTCCGTTTGTGCCTTCTTGCACGGCCCCAAACTTCGGCCCAGTATCCCCCCTCTTTCATCCTCGAACAATTCTTTTCCCTTCAGTCCTTTTGTAGAATGGCTATGATTACACTTCCCCGTCATGGCCCCTTCTTTCCCTGTTGAAACGCTTTAAACGTCAGACCCCTTTTTTTTTTTTCACTTTTGTGATTCCACCGTTTTATTTTTTTGACCCCCGCCTGGTCCCAACATGGTTTGACCGTTTTCATAGTCCCTCCTATTTCTTTCCCTGAGGGCCTATCATTGAACGGTCACACAACTTTTACGTACCCGCCAGTTGAGTTGATGAGCCCACCCGGCACTAGTTGCATTCCTATTTTGGACCTTCCACTAGTTTCTTTTTGCTTGGAATTTCTTGCTCTTTTTTTTGACCTAAGTGTCGTGAGTGCAGATAAGGTCCAAACCTCCCCGTGGGTTCCCGGTTTTTTGCGCAGTTGTGGATGGAGGTAACTCAAAAAACACATGCACAGGTTTCCCTTTCGTCACTTTCAGATCTGGGAATCCCCCTTGCACCCCTGTCTTTGGGGCGAAATGATTTTCAGGCCTAAATCGTACTGTCGCTGTCGGCCCTTTTAGCTTCGCATGTGATTTTTTCAGTGTTGGTTTTGTTTGTGGTCGTTTTCCCTTCCCCTCCCTTGTTTTTTTGTTTAATCTTCTCCTTGAGCCTTCCTGATAGTTTCGTCCGGGAAGTTGTGTATGTGCCCAAGTCCCCCTGCCTTTCGTTGCCCTGACCCCCTGCTTTTCTCGCTTCGCCCTCTCCCCCCCATCGTTTTTTTACCCCACTTTTCTTTTTTATAAATTAAATTCTGACGAACGGAGCGCCATGTCGATTTTTCCTTTCTGGTTTCCTTCCCGACCCGTTTCCCGTCACTGATACCATGCTCTTTGTAACGGGTGTGTCTTTCTAGTCCAGTTGCGGAACCCTTACATTTGGCTCCCCCTTATCCTTGGGCTCCCCCCCGGATAGTTCCTTTGCGACCCTTGTCTCCTCTTGTTTTTCATTTATTTTTAGCTGTCCCCCCGGAGACTCCCTTTATGGATACAGTCGGGTACTCCGAGAGAGTTTTGCTAATACTCGCCCTTGTATTGTTCTGGAAGATTCCCCTGCCCCTTCTCCTTCCCCAGAAGTTTTCGCGCCCGCTAGTTCATTGTTGGTTGTGAGGTAGTCGTTCCCCCAGTGTTCCTTTGTCCCCCTTATTTGGACCCCAGCACTCCGGCTCTCTTTTTGGCGCACGCCATTCCAACACCTTTTTTTGCCCCTTGTTTTTTTGCTTTTCAGGCTGCTTCTGTTCCCTCCTTCCTCCCTTTTGTGGTGTGTGTTCTCTCCCTTTTTGAAAATTTCATCGGTCCACCTGTCCACTGTTCGTTCTTTTTTCTCTTTTTACCTTTTATACCACCCGCCTGAGGTCCCGTCGTCCTTGTTTTTGCAATTTTTCTGTTCCGTGTCTATCTGTTATTTTTTTTTCTTGGTCTTTATTTTTTTGGTGTCCTTTGTGGCCGACGACCATTTCCAACTCCTCCGAGCGGTTTTGACCTCCGTAACCTGCTGTGAGTAACAGTTCCCCTGGCGGGTTTCCCACCGCCCAACACCGTTCCCTATATACACTGTCGAAGCGATTTAGACGACCCCCCCGGACCTTCCTTTTGAATATCACCGTCGTCCCCTTTTTTTATACTGTCCCCCCGCAACTTGCGCGTTTTTCGATACACCTGGCCCCCCTTGGCCAAGTTTTTGGAACCTTCCTTTCCGAGATAGCTGTGTGCCCAGGGTACTGTTTATCGCAAACGGCCTTTCTTATCACTCCAGATTTTTTTCATGCATTCCCCCGTGTTTTTTTGCTCTTCTTTTTGTGTCACGCTGATTTACGCGTATGCAGGGACCCCTTCGACAATGGCCTTCTTTCCCTTGTTTGTTCCGTGATTCTGTTCTCGGTGGTCCACCAGCTTTCTCCTTTCCGCTGAAATTCTTTTTCCCGTCACGCCGCCTCCTGGTCCGTTTCCGGTTTCCACACCCCCTGCTGTGTTTGTGGGATTTGAGTGGCTGTTTTGCATGAGGATCCTTCACGTTTTCTTCTTATCTGGTTCTCGACCCACCCTTTCAGGAATCCTGTGTTTTTTTTTTTACTTCCCCCCCCCTTTTCCGGCTTCCCGGCTTCTGGTTTCTCCACCCTTTACATGTGAAAGACAGCGTCACCACACTGTACTCGCCTCGCTTGTCTTTTCTGCTTTTCGTTTTGCTGAAATGCCCCCCTCAAATTTATCCATGAATTATACTCACAACCCGCCGTTTCTCCCTTCCCTTTCCTTTTTTTAGTTCCCTTCCACCTTCCTCTGTCATCTTCTCGGTTTTGGTGAATTTAGGCACTCCTGCACGGGTTGCTAGTCATTTTGACCCCTTGATGTTTTTTCTTGGCTTTACATTTTTAACCCCCCCAGGTGTACCTTTACGTGGAGCAGGACTTTTTTTTGCTTTTCTGTTTCGCACATTTTTTAATGGTATCCTAACGACCATGCCCCTCCCGAATTTCTTTTCCTTTTATCCTTGTTTGATTTGTTTTTTTCAGAAAAATAAAGCCCGCCTGTTCCTCCTTACTCTTTGTCCCCTGTCCTCCTTTCGCGCACTCCCCGTTGGTACGCTTTCGTACCATGCAGGTTGCGTTTTGCTCCCCCCCTTTCGCCCGTTCGCATGCTTTTGCCCCTACTAGTGCCTTTTCTTCCCCTTTTTATTTGCCACCTTCCTCCCCCAATGTTTTTAACGGTCCCTCCCCCCCCTCCAAGATCTTTGCTCTTTTTCCCCCTTTGTTCCCCGTGATTCAGGTTTTTTATTTCTCGTTGTCCCGCTTCCTTTTATTCCTAATATTATTCGCACCCTTCTTTCTCTATCTTTATTCCCATTATGAACTTTTCACTTCAGTCCCATTACGACCGCGTTTATTTTTCCCCCAAATTGCCCGATTATCCCTTTCTCCTCTCCCCTTCTCCCCCTTTCCGTTTTCAGTGCTTCGACGGCTGTCCCTTCCATGATCTACACTTCTTTGGGTTGTTCATTTGTATCTTTGACCCCCCTTGCGTCTCCAGGTTTTCAATTCCCCCTTGACGCGACCCCGTCCAGCCCACATCTCATGTTTTTTTTTTTTTATCCAGCACCTTTTTTTGAACGAATTACCCCCACACGTAGTGACCCCGTGCACCCCCATCCGGAGATCCTTTTCTTCTTCACGTCGTTCATTGATTCCCCCAGCCCGGGTGGTTGGATTGGTTTCCCCTGGTGTGAAGTTCTTTACCGCCCTTTCCTACAGCCGCCGTCCAACTTTCGCTCCCTGAGACGAGATTTGCCCCTTCCAATGTTCCCTCCCTTGTTTGTTCACACCAATTTTATGGATTTTGGCATATTTTTTTTCACACGCCCGATAGCAGTGGGTTGGATCTCCCTCTTCCCTTGCCTCCTCTTTTTGTTGTTTCGACTCCATTGCCAGTGCGCCCCTCCTTCGTCACCGTCTTGGCCTTTGAACATCATCCTGCCCTCATGTCTTTTTTTTATCGCCGCATGGTCGCTTCCTTTTTGTCGCAGGTGGGTATGTTTTCCCCCTTGCGGTGCCTGCGTTTCCCCCCGGTCCTCTCCTTTTTCTCACCCCCCTTTTTTTTTAGGATGAAACCCCTGGGTGGATTCATTCCCTTTTTATAGTCATTGCCCTTTCCCCGGCCCCACCGTTTTTTGACCTTTCGTTGCTCTTTGCCGGGTGCGATCCGTCATTTGATTAGTTTTCTACTGGTCTTTTCTCCACGTGTTTCCCCTTTTCTCCGTTTGAGGATTTCCCTTTCCTTATTTGTCACACCGTTTCTTCATGATTCCTCCGCTCATTGACACCGTTTTTGCGCACGGATTTCTTTGTGTGTACGACAGGCACATACTTTCCCGCGTCTAGTCCCTTAAGGCCCCTTTTTTCCCTGAATTCGACCTCATTTCCATTTTGGTCTTCCCTCCTCCATTTTTCCTTTGCATCCCCCCAAACCGGGATGGCCCCGGAGCACCCTCCGACATCGACGATTTTTGGATTGGGGCGGTTCCCTTTAGCGGGCAGCTTTTTCGGTCTTCTTTCCCGGGCTTGGTGTGTTTTCTGTCATCCCTTTGTTTTTGTTTTCCGCGTTTGTACCCTTGCCGGCCAATGTATTTTTTTTTCTGACATCAGGTGATTGCCTTTTGCCCTTAGGCCCCCCACCGGCCCTTTGATTGTGAAGAGTACCTGCCATATAAAATGGCTCCCTTCCCGGTTTATCCTGTTTGAGATGCCTACCCCAACCCCGGTAACTTTGACGTTCCAGTGCTAACGGTTTGCCCCCGCGCCTCCTTGAGTATTCAGATCCACTTTTCTTTCGTGGTAACGCCGAGTTTGATACGTCTTGTCTTTTTAGCATGGGATTAGGTCCCTTGTTATTTCTGCCACGTCGCTCGTCCGATTTGTGCTGGCCTTCTCGTTGTCCCTCCGTCCCACTCGTCTCCCAAGTGACTATTGTGCATTTCTTATACCCTTTCGGCGCTTGTGGTTTCACGCCCATCCGGCTTTCCTTTGTTTTTTTTTTCGAGACCGCGTGGTTCCCTAGCGGACATGTTTGCTTTTTTTAAACCCGTTTTTTCGTCTTGCACCCTTCGCAGACGATCGCTTGCAGATGGTCCCCTCCGGACCCCCCCTTTCTTTCCCCTCCATGCTTCCTGATCCTTCCCCCTCGAACCACCCGGCCGTTTTGTCCGGGGAGGCACCTTTGTTTTCCTCAACTCGAAATTGTTGCTCCCTTTACTAATGGATTACCCCCCTTTTTTTAAGCAGGAGTTCTCATGTTCTTTTTGGTCATGCATGTGTTATAGGACCATTCCCGGGGCTTCCCTGTTACACAATGTATCTTCTTTTCTCTTTTTTCCCCTTGTTTCTCCCTCGGCTGTACACCCCCCATCTTTTCATTTCTCCATTGGTACCTCGTTTTACCAAGGTTGTCGGTTGCACGTTCACGCCGGCTTTTCGTGCTATTCTGTTGGTAGTCGTGAGAACCCTGACCTGTTCGCCTATTGCGTTGTGAGCAAATAATTGTCCTTACGGGTTACGTCCCCCTTTTTCATCACCTGGTTTTTTGGGCGGCCCTTGTCCTTTCGGGTGCATCTCCTCCTCATGACTCCGTTTTTTGTTGTTGTCGTCCCGGAGGGCAATGGTGAAACTCTTTTTCAAAAAGGTTTTTCATCCTGTCCCTCCCGCCTCTGGCCCACGTAGGTTGTTCCATGTCCTTCTATTAGGGGTGGATTTTTGACTGACCTCGTTATCTCTTTAATTATCGTTTTTCACCCCTTTGAGAGTTCAGTTCGAAGTACGTCTTATTTCGCACCTTTTCAGTTGTAGGCGAACTTTTACGTCTTCTGATAAGAGGTTTTTAGACAGCGGCCTTTTCTTTCCTGATCGCCCCCCTTACCCCCCTAATTTGACACCCCACGACCCCTACCTTTTCTATAGTTCCTTCCTTTCCCCGGGTTTTTTTTTTTCCCCCCCTTCCTTTTGTTTACTTCGAATTCTTATTATTTCCCATGAGAGAGTCCCCCAGTTGTATTGGTCGCCCCTTTCCAGTCCATCCCAGTTTGCCTTCTCTTTTCCTTCTCTGTTGTTCGATCGACCCTTTCCTGTTTCTTCCCCCCTTTCTTTTTGTCCCCACAGTTGCCCCTGCGCCCATTTTCCCCCCCGGGAGCAAGCGTGAGCGTTCGTGCGCCAGGCTATTTTTTTTTTCCCTTCAGGGATGCTTTGATAAAGCTGACGTTGATTCATGTACTTTGGTTTTTCAGCGTTTTGGCACTGTACGGCGCCCCTGCTGCTCTTCGTGACTGACCACCAGGCCACCGTTTCCATGTGGCATTGTGTTTTTTCCAATATTTTTCCGCTTTAGTTTGAGATTTTTTCCTGTCCCCCAGGTCCCCCGGCGTATGTTTGTACCCCTCCTTCCTTACGCCTCTGATCACGTAGTTAAACCCCTCATTAATGTTTGAATTTCCCCTTCGTGTCCCCGCTTGTTGACCCCCAAAATACCCTTGCCATTACCAAATCATCTGTCCACCGACAAGCCCCTTTCCTGCCTTCCCGCGCAATCTGACATTTGCATTTGCCTTCGGTTTTTTGGTAATTTGGTTTATCGGACAATCGTGTTATCCGCCAATGCCTCCTTTAATTGGACCTTTCTGTGTTCTTTACTTTTGGTCCCCCTTCTCCAGTCTTTAAATTCTATTTTTTTTTTCCTCCGGTTTCCTGTTTTTATATCTGGTCTTGAATCTATTGCTCCCTCGTCGTACCTGTTTCGTTTTTGTCACCCGGCTTGTACCCCCCTATTTTCCCTCCAGCAATCCCCCCCCATTCGCAATCGACTTATTCCCTCCCGTTTCCGTCAATGCCTTCTCGCCTTTTTCCCCTTTCTCGGACCCCACCTGTGTTTTTTTGTCATTTTTGTCCGTCCGTCATCGTCCCACCGGTCGCCGCTGTGCAATACACCCTTTCGTCGTGGTTATGCAGATAAATATTCTTGCCCCCAGACGCCCCCTGTTTTTCTCGACCTCATCGGGGTTTTTTCCCTCTTCTCCTTTTTTCTCCCCTCCTTTTCCCCCCCCCTTTTTTTTCCCTTTTCACCCCGTTTACTCGGTCCCCGTTTTTTCCTTGTGGGGTCTCGTTGTGCTCATCCACGGAACAATATTAATTTCTTGCCATTCCTCCCCCTTCTATTGACGACATCCCACGTTGCAACGCCCCCGGGCCCCTTCCAATTTTTTTTTTGCCGTTTTTTGCATCCTTGTTTACCACCGTCACTTATTGACGATTGCCCCTGACCTTTTTACTCCGAGTTGCCTTTTATTTTATTTGACTCGTTTCCCCAAGTTCTCCCATTTTTTGACGCAGGTATTAACCCCCGACCTTTTCACCACCTGACGAATTTTTTGCTTTTTTGTGCTCGCCAGAGTGGTTAAATCCCTTATTCGTGGCCGTGGCCGATTTCCATCAGGGCGTCTTCTAGTTAATTTTTTTAGTTCCCTTTTTTCCTCCACGTCCCAGACACTAACTTGTTTTTGTCCATATTGTCTGGTCTAGGTCCCTGCTGATCAACGCCCGCCCTCTTCTTTCTGCAGCCTCTCGCTTGACTTTTTTGTTGTGCACAGACCTTCCCAGCGACAGCATTCTTTTGGTTTTCCAACCCTTGTTGATGGAAGGTTGGCTTCGGTTCATCGGAATCCCCCCTTTTCTTTCCAATGGCTGGCGGTCTTTCTTCATTTTCTCTCCTTGCCTACCTCCTTGGGTTGGTTGGAGTGCTGTAGGATCCGTTTATTTATCCTTACGTTTCGGGATTGTGCTTAATTTCCATCCCTGGTTCCCCCCTTTCTTGCCTTTGGTATTCTTGCCACCATTTTTTTTCTTTGTTTTCTTGCGGCTTTAGGAGTTTGAATAGCGTCCCGTTTCGGCCCCAGGAGGTCAGCCTCCCGTGGTTTCTGGTCGGTTCTCCTTTTGACTGCAAGGATTTTTTTTGTTTTTTAACGGTTTTACCCTCTCCGTTGTCTTTGAGAGTGGTTTGGATTTTTTTCTCTCTACCCATGTTTTTCTCGTTTTGCTTGCGTTTCTCACGGCGCCTTGACCTTCCCTTCGTATTGAGTCACATCTTCCCCCTCTGCCGCGCGAATGCTTTTTGTAGGCCAATGATGAATTCCGGAATTAGGGGTTTTGCTGAGGTCGATGGCGACCAAATTGGGCCTGCAGACTTCAGACGTTGAAAGGTGGTTTAACCCCTGCCCCCCTCCCCTCCTCCGGGTTTTTTACCTTTTTTTTTTTTTCTCTTTTTTTTTATCTTTTTTTATTTTTTTTTTATTTTTTTTTTTTCTTTTTTTTTTTTTGTTTGTTTTTTTTTTTTTCTGAATTGGATTCACTTTTCGTCTCCCCTTTTTCTGCACATCCTTGCCTCCCTTCTTTACATCGCTTCGGATTGGCCCCTGGTTCGATCATTCTTTTTCTTTGACCACCAGAAATCCTTTTCCGGGGTTTTCATACGGTTACATACCTGATGAGTTGACCCCCCCTTGTTTGTCTGGCCCCCACCTCCCCGTTACTACCCGATGAGTTTGTTCTGCGGCGCCCACTTTTTTTCTTCCAAGTCCTTTTCCTCATGTTTGACCTCACACCGGTGATTTTGTCCTTCCGGACACCTGCACATGTCGACCGATGTCGCTTAGCGTCTTTTTTTCTTGCAAGCGCTCCCCCCCCCTGTTCCCCTCCCCCGAGCTCGAGTCATAGAAAGTTACCCTTAGTTCTACAGACACTACAACACACCTCAAGTGTCTTCAGGCTTTGGCTCCATTTGACCTCTCTTAAAAGACTAAGGAGCCCCCCCTTCCCTTTGCGCCTTTTTCCCTTTTTTCTAGGTGCGTTTTTTTGTGCGTTATATTCTGTTTTTCTTGTTGGACTGTTCCCATATATTGTTTCCGTATTTTCGCGTTTGGATTATTTTTCGCCGTTTGGCCTCCTGCTAGATGTGGTTTTTAAGGTTACCCCCGTCGCCACCAGTTTATCCATCTCCCGTCCCCCTTCGGTGCTTTTAATGGAGCCCCCCACTTCGGCATGTCGGTAAACTTTTGTTTTTTGGTGTGGTACCCTCCCTGCCCCCAGCACTGGTTTTTTGGCGCACCCCATGTCTCGCCACTTTGATTCTCCCTCCGGCCCTCTCTTTGACTCCTGTACATTTGCCGCTTGCCCGTTTCGGTTGCCGGGCGTGCCGGTCCCTTCAGGGAACAGGACCTGCCTTCCGATTTGGTCTGGGTTTCGTCATTCGTTTTTCCCATTGTTTTGCGGCGATGTCAGATAGGATTTTCCATTTTCCGGTTGTTAGCAGCTTTTTTTTTAGCTTAACCACTTGTAGGGCCATTCGTTTACTCTCTCGCTCGTGCCAATTTGCAGGCCCTTTCCTTTCCTTGACTCCCCTACATTTTGACCAGGTTTTTCCCCCCCGTCCTAGTTGTATCACTGAAGGTATTTTGCCTTTGGTCCTTTTTCTTGGTCGTCTTTCGTGTTACCAACTTCCGTTTACATTGGTTCGGGTACTTCAAGTTTCCCCTTTTCTTACCCCTTTACTGTGAACCACGGACACGAAGGGACCGTTCCCTCTGTTTTGCTTCATATACTTTTCCCTCCTCCTCCGTGGGAGAGATGACAATCATGATGAACGTTTTGGCCATTCCTAACCAGGTCCTGTTTTCCCCGCCTGAAGAAGAGGTCCTTTGTTCTGACACTTTCCCCCTTTTCCCTGTTGTCTTGGTTTGTCGTCCGTCCACCATTCTTTTTATTCCTCCTGGTTTTGATTCCGTAGCCGAACGGGCTGCCATCCACACCTTTTGTTTTGTCTGGTCTAGCTTTTTGCACCCAAACCTTTCCCCCCCCTCTTCTCTTATGAGATACGACCATTCCCCCTTGATCCCGCCCCCTTAACCCATGTTCTGGCCACTTAGTGTGTTTTTCTCCGCAGTCGTGGTGGGGAGCCTTTACCCTTTCCTTTGTGCACCACTCGCGCCATTCTACCAGTTTTCTCACCCTCAGATTTCCTCGTGTTACCTCATAACGTGGTGCCACTTGGAGTGATCGCCAATTTGTCTGGTTCCATATTGGTTCTTTTCTAATGGACCTCCATTTTCGTTTTTTTGGGGCCTCGGGGAGGCGAATGTCCAGGAATGGTTTTTTCCTGGGACCGGACGGGGGTTCGGCAAAGATCCCGACTTCGAGCCTCCCTCTTCCCCTTTTTTTTTACTTCGTTTGACCCGGTTCCAGGCGTTTTTCCCACCCAACAAAATTTTTCTGTGCAGACCATGCGGTGCTGCTCATGTGCCGATCCTCCCGATTTGTTCTCTTGGTTTATGTCCTTGCTTGATTTTCTGGTCTCTTCGTCGTGACCCGGTATGATCGCCCCCCAAGGTTATTTCCCCCACCGACGGATTGCCCAAACATTCCGTCCTGCCCTTTTCTTTCCGTTTTTTTTTTTTCTTTCGTCCTTTTTCCTTGTCTTTTGAAAATGGGGCTCCCACGAACCAGCTCCTACCCACTTTTGTTCCACTCCCCAGTTTTCCTTTTTTGACTGCCGCCTCCTACCTGTTTCTTTTTTTGTTAGTCATAGTCTTTGCCATCTGGATGCTTTCCCTTTCCTTATTCCCGGTCCGTCTGCCGGCAAAGTACCGACCGGTGTCGTTTTTATGTTACGTTCTGTCTCTATTGAAACTTTTTTCTTCGTTAAGCCGGTTTTCGTGCTCTAGGCCGGCCTGCTTCAGTTTAATGATTGTGTCCCGGATTTTTTGGCACAGATTTTTATTTTTCCCCCCCTTTTTTTAGGTGTAGTAAATGGAGAATTCCCATTTCAGCTCGTTCCTTTCTTGTTGTGTTCCCATATCCCTTTGTTCCCGCCACCGCCTTTCTATTTTGAGGTTTCCCCCCTTTTGCTTGGTTTGCGCCCCCCTTTAACACCTTTTTTTTTTTTCCAGTTTTGCCGCTGCAACTCTTTCTTTTTCCCCCGACTTGGGGCCAGTTCATACCATTAGTCCCCCCCTCCCCTCTTACTTCCTTGACAGGTTCCATCTCGATGTCAGTACGGTCCCTTTTTCCTTTTTTAGTTTTTTGTCGTGTTGCCGCATTGTCCCGGAATCAAGATTCTTCCCCTTTTCTTCCCTGGGCCACTTCATAGTGCCAAACTCTTGGCTTACCCTAAATGTTGACCCGCATCGTTTTCCTACTCGCCTGCCTTCCGTTTTATTTTTTTTTTTTTTTTTGATTTGTTCTCTTCTGTGGCACCTCCCCCTTTCCTTCCTCAATCACGGCCGCGCTGGTTGATGAGACATTCTTGCACCTTCTTCACGCCCCTTCTCTTTCCTTACCTGCTGAAATCCCCTTTGTCATTTTTATGACCTTCTTCTTGTTATCACGGTCTTCTACGGAGACTCTCCCAACCATAGGTCGTGGTTTTTTCCCAGTCCCCCGACCACATTCCCGGTGCGAGCCATTTCTCCCTGCCTTTCCGACCAGTTGTCCAAAACAACAGGGAGTTAAGACGTTTACGGGTCTGCTTTTTTCCAGTACTTCCCACCTCGCCTCGGCAGTGCCCCGCGGGTTCTCGGGCGCCCCCCTATGTGTTGTTCAGGCGCATATTTTTCTTTTGTTTTCCCCCCCCAACGGGGATGGGTGCCTCGCACAAATATTTGTTCGTTAGCATGTTGTGAGGGCCGATCA